>Ga0255049_10000815_pt1 | contig 18551 bp, 15 predicted proteins | sample JV7_2_3_MG_FD_183615 | JGI IMG/M metagenome (GOLD analysis project Ga0255049, IMG submission 183615) | Seawater microbial communities from Jervis Inlet, British Columbia, Canada - JV7_2_3 | ecosystem: Environmental > Aquatic > Marine > Inlet | place: Canada: British Columbia | collected 2016-10-06
AGGGATCTGAGCACGAGTGCGCTCTTCCCGAACGAGCCCCTGTACGTTCTCGAGGCAGATGTGTTCCAGCTGTTCTTCTCTTTCTGGTACTAAACGAATCCCTTGTGGGAGGCGGCCGTGCCGGCGATCTGTCTGGCTGACTGGTGAGAGGGATGTTTCTCGCCGAGAACTAAAGCGCAGCGAAGCGAGCCATTCCGGCGAGAAATGTCCGGATCGCCGGTCAAGGCGTCGCCCGCATGGCGGCCTCCTACATTGGCCTCCCACGATGATAAACTCAACGATCTATGAAGGTCATCCTCATCTTTGCTGCTGCGCTGGTCGCTACCGGCGTCATTCTCTACAACCGGCTCATTCGCGGTCGTAACCGCGTCGATACGGCCTGGAGTGATATCGATGTGCAGTTGCAGCGGCGCCATGACCTGATTCCGAACCTCGTCAAAGCCGTCGAACAATACGCAGACTATGAACGTGCCACGCTGGCGGCGATTACCGAGCTGCGAGCGGAGGCCAGGAGCACGACGGACGTCGAAAAACGCGGCGAGATTGAAGAGCAGCTCAGCACCGGCGTGCAGAAACTGATCGCGTTGGCAGAAAGTTATCCGGACCTGAAGGCCAACGAAAACTTTCTGAGCCTGCAAGGCGAGTTGGCCGAGACTGAAAACTACCTGCAGTTCGCTCGCCGTTACTACAATGGATCGGTCCGGGACTACAATACGATGACCGAAGTTGTGCCGAGCAACTTCGTTGCGTCAATGTTCGGCTTCGAATCTCGACAGTTCTTCCAGAAGTCGTCGGACGATGTCGCAAACGTCCCGCTGATCGATCTGGGCTCCGCCGAGTGAAGAAATTCATACTTGTCTGGCTGCTGCTGTCGACGGCTGCGTTCGCCGACGAACGCATCCTCGATTTTCACAGCGATATTCTCGTGCTGCGGAATGGCTGGATCGAAGTAACTGAAACCATCACGATCCGTGCTGAAAGAAATCGAATTCAACACGGCATCTATCGCGACTTTCCGACTGAGTACAAAGACAAGCTCGGCAACGATCACGTGGTCGTATTCAAACCGCTGACCGTATTTAGGAATGATCAACGTGAAGACTTTCACTCGAGTGACTACTACAACGGCGTGCGCGTCTACTTCGGAAGCAGGAATCGCTATGTCGAGCCAGGTGAACATACGTATTCATTCCGCTACCGCGCGAACCGCATGTTGGGCTACTTCGAGCAACATGACGAGTTGTACTGGAATGTCACGGGCCTCGACTGGGCCTTTCCGATTGACCGCGCAAGCGCCACGGTCTCATTCGAGTTCGGGCTGCAGGCTGACGAAGTATTCGTTGAGGCCTACACAGGTCCCGCGGGCGGCACGGGGCGCGACTACGCTGGCAGTATCAATGACACAGCGCAGGTTAGTTTCGCTACAACCAAGTCGATGCCACCGCACCATGGGCTGACGATCGTCGTCGGCTGGCCCAAAGGCAACGTTGCGGAGCCGACAGGGCTGGATCGCTTTGGCTGGGTTCTCAGGGACAACGCAAACTTCTTCGTAGCACTGCTTGGTCTCATACTACTACTGGCTTATTACATCCCCGTGTGGACGTATTTTGGCAAGGACCCGGAAGAAGGGGTGCTGGTAACACGCTACGAGCCACCAGGCGGTTTTTCCCCGGCCTCGCTGCGCTACATTCGACAAATGTATTACGACGACAAGGCGATGACGGCTGCAGTGGTCAGTCTTGCGGTGAAAGGCTATCTGCGAATTAACGCAACGGTACAGACCGGCGGCTTCTTCAGTTTTGGCGGTAAGGAAAACGAGCATTCATTGACGAAAATTGATCCACCCGAAAATGCTTTGGCACAGGTTCCTGATTTAGCTGCGGGAGAGAAGGAACTGCTTGAGGCATTATTTAGCAATGGAAAAACCGTCGTGCTCGACAACGAGAATCACGCAGAGCTTGGCGAAGCCAGGAGCGCGCATCAAAAATCACTGGTTGCTGACTATCGCAACAAATATTTCCGGAAAAATAGCCTGATGAACATACCGGCCATGCTGATCGTGATCGCCACTACCTTAGTGTCGTTGACAATTGCCAGCAGGCCGACCGTACTCGTCATCCTCACGATCATTGCCATGTTTCTGACTTTGGCATTTTTCGCGATCATCATGAAACGCCCGACGATTCGTGGCCGCAAACTGCTTGATGAAATGGCGGGCTTCCGTGACTACCTCGAGGTAGCCGAGAAAAACGAACTGAATTTGCGCAATCCACCCGAGAAGACGCCCGAATTGTTCGAGACCTACTTGCCTTTCGCATTGGCATTAGGCGTTGATCAGCAGTGGGCGGAGAAGTTTGCGGCGGTGCTGTCGTCTGCGAGCGACGCGGACGGAAAAGCGTACTACCCGATTTGGTATAACGGCACGTGGAGCGTCTCCAATCTGACCGAGAGTACGAGTTACCTGTCCAGCAGCCTCAATACGGCCATCAGCAGTTCCGTTACACCGCCCGGGTCCTCGTCAGGCGGCGGCGGTGGTTTCTCCGGCGGTGGTGGCGGCGGCGGTGGCGGTGGTGGGTGGTAGCTGTTGTAACATTGTCGTCGTTTGCGTGTCCTACCACTTAAGAATCACAAGAGTTAATGAATGAATTCACCGATTTATAACATGCGGCCGCGCCGGCAGAGTGGTATCCCTACCGTTATATTCATACTTCTTATCGTGAACGGCCTGGTATTCGCGGCGCAACAGCTCAATCCTGATTGGACGCGATACTTCATGGCGCTATGGCCGTTGAGCGACGGTGATCGAGCTACTTACGCACAGTTTTTGCAATACCGGCCGTATGCGACGGCGCCGTTTGCTCCTTGGCAACTGATCACTTACGGCTTCTTGCACGATGTTCAGTCGTTGTATCACATTGGTTTCAATATGTTGGGGCTGTGGATGTTCGGCCGCCATATCGAACCGATGATGGGTCCAAGAAGGTTTTTCATTTACTACATAACCTGCGTCATAGGAGCCGGGCTTATCCAGATGCTGGTGGCTGGCGTGCAAGGTGACGTATACCCCACCGTCGGAGCATCCGGTGGACTGATGGGTATCCTGCTGGCATATGCGATGGCATTTCCAAACCAGACCATCATGCTGTTGATTCCGCCGATTCCGATGAAGGCCAAGTATTTCGTTACGTTGTTCGCCCTCGCATCAATTTTCCTGGGCGTCAGCGGAGCCGTTCCCGGCGTTGCCCATTTTGCGCACCTTGGCGGCATGCTGTTCGGCTTCCTGTTGTGGCGGCACTGGTATAAGCCGAGGCGACGTGGATAACCTGCTGGCACTGATTGCAGCTACGCTGATCCTGGTTACGATTCCAGGGCCGAACGCCGCGCTCATCGTCGCCAACAGTATTCGCTACGGCGTCGGCATGGGTGCAATAACAGTATTTGGTACAACGCTTGGCGTAGCGATTCAGCTATTGCTGGTCGTTATCGGGATGGCAGCAATTATCGAACTCGCCGCAAATGCACTGACATGGATCCGCTGGGCCGGTGTAATTTACCTGGTCTGGCTAGGCATTCGAACCTGGCGCACGCCAGCGGACGATCTCAGCAAAGTAATCGCCGCACCCGCTGTATTCTGGCGCGCCTGCCTGATCGCCGCCTCGAACCCGAAGACACTGTTGTTCAATGCTGCATTCATTCCTCAATTTGTGGCGTCCGACGGTAACCCGACCACGCAACTTGCCGTCGTCGCGACTGTATTCCTGACAGTACTTTTACTGGGCGACATGCTGTGGGCACTGTTGGCCGGTTCCGCACGCAAGCTGCTCGATCGATACGCGACGGCACGAAACAAGATCACGGGCGGTTTCCTGGTTGCGGCCGGCATTGGGCTGGCCTTGTCGCGGCGGACATAATTCTTGTTGGAGCGCCTCTCGAGGCGCGACCATCGCGGTCCGAGGACCGCTCCAACAAGCCCCTCCAAGAGGGGCTTTCCTGATCTGCCTGTTCTGTAACAGGCCGGTGATGTACTCAACTAGTCATCAGCACAGAATGCGTCTGGTGACACCTTGCACAACTCTTCGATTAGCGCATCAACTTCCTCCGCGTCACCGATTCCGCATTGCGCGTCATACAAGGTATCGAGCGATTCTCCTACACAGGCAAGTTCTTCGCGTTCGACGACTTCGCCGTCTTCCATACCAACGGCCAATACGAAGCCGATATCGGGCAGGTAGAACTTGAACTCGGTTGACTCAGGGTCGAGTGGCGCAAAATCAAAGGTTTGCAGGCAACCGCCAGCACATTCGAATCCTTCGACCTCGTCACCCTGATCTTCTGTGGGGCCGCCAGCAAAGGTGACATACTGGATGATGTCTTCAGCTTCGCCCGGCGCGAATTCTGTCCGATGCGCGAGTCCGGGGATAGGAATCTGGAACATCAGGGTGCCAGCCTTTGCCCATTCAATGCCGGCCTCAAATGAGCCATCCAGGTCGCGAAGCACGCCGTCTTCGTCGAAGTTGCGTGAAACCTCACCGCAATAAATGACGTCGCCAGCGGTGTTCAGCGCGAACAAATCATCGGTTGCCTCGACAACCGTATACTCGACTTCGTCACCGTCCACTTCCACTTCAAAACCGATGTCGACCACTATGCGGCACGGTACGTCAAGAACGTCCCGCGTCTGGCCGGTAACGTGAACAACAACGAGTTCTTCCGGATCTTCACCAATCTCGCCCACGCGTAGCACGTAAGTGTGGCCTTCCTCAACCGAGACATACGGGTTGGTCAGGACGGGCGTGTCCGGATGAACGAATATGTTATTAGGATCGAGTAGTGGGTCCGGATCATATCGGTCCTCGTCAAGAACGTCGCAGGCCTCTACGCGTGCCTCGTACACGGCACCGCATTCCTCAGAATCTTCGGCCTTCGCGGAGTAAGCGCTGGAGTAGCAGGCGCGGCGATCGCCTCGGTCCGCAATGTGCTGGCAGCTGGCGACAGTTTCATTGAGATCGTCACGGACATCGTAGTAACACGCTCGTAACATTGAACCGGCCGATTTCTCGCAATTCGAGGAGTTGTGGTGATAACCCGACGAGAATGCAGCTGGTGATAAAAACGCTGCCGCCATTGTGGCTAGCAGAATAGAACGCCTAATAAACATGATGTACTCCTTGGCAATGGTAGTCGTCTTTTGCGATTCGGTATGAACTTAGACGCCCCGCACGGTGAAAGTCGGTCGTCAGGAGGGGAGGGTGTTATTGTTGTTGCGATCAACAACGATCCATTGGGCGAAGCAACAGGAAAATGGGTTGTTCCTGATTAGTTGCGACCGATTTCCCTGCCAGAGCCCGTCCAAAGAACTGACTTCGGCTGTTATGGGGCCAAAATGAAGATCGGCCACATCTATCTTGCAACGACTTCAGTTGACGCAATCATGCACGTTACTTCGTTGGTTGAGGGGCTGGATCGACTCGCGATCGAGCAGCATCTACTCGTGTCAAGTACTGCGCTTGTGAGACGACTGCAGAGCTGTCCCTACGTCACAATTGGCCCGGTAGTCAAATCACCGGTGATGGCGTACTGTCTGATGCCGAAAGTAGATCTCGTGCACATTCATGACGAAAAGAGTGGACAGGCCGGCTTGCTGCTGGTGTTGACTCGTTCGACACCATTTGTGATGACGGCGAGTGAAACAGCAACGAAAACCCGAAATCCGCTGAACCGCTCGATAATGCGGCGAGCACAATCCTTGATTTCAACATCGGAAACAAATGCCGAGGACATTATCCGCATCTATCGGCAAACAATTGACGCCTGGTCAGAACTCCCACAAGACGCCGACTGCCGGTAGCATCGGCATCCAGTAATCGACGCCGCGTTCGAAGACGTCCTCGCCGGTGTCCTCATCCTCTTCGAAGTCCCAGTCGAGGCAACACTCGTTACTACGGTTAAACAAGTTCGAGATTTCAAGAAAAGCCATGAACGAGCCGCGCTTCAGTTGCCACTTGCGGCTAACGCGAAAATCCACGCTTGCAAATGTTCGCAGGCGCTCCAAGTTGCGTGGTCCGAGCACGGCGACGAACTCAGGCTCGCCATCCCCGTCAACGCCATCTTCGACCAGATAGAGATCTGTTGTCGGCCAGCCAGAATGAATGCTCGTCGCCAGCGCAACGTCCCACTTGTCATTCGACCACGTAATTCCGCCTTGGAATGCCTGTTGTTGATGCCAACTTCGATATTCGTCAACGCCGTTAATACGGTCCGTCACTTCGGACAGTGTGTACGAAGTCCACCATGTGAGTGGTCCGTCGGAACGGTCTACCGAGACTTCCATACCTTGTGATGTTGCGCTCGTTGGATCCAGGCGTACACGATCTGGTTGAACTTCCGGGATCAACCCCAGCGGGTCGAACAGGTTTTCGAAGCGCGGCCGAACCTGATGCATGTCTTTCTGAAACACCTCGACACGTAAAGAATACTTGCCGCTGATGAGGTAACGAATGCCGGCTATAAGGTGATCCGCTCGCTGTGCCGGCCAGAAGTTGGTAATGCCATCTTCGATTTGCAGTTCGTTAATTCCTTGTGACTGGTGGTAACGGCCCCAACTGAGCCGCAACTCAGTATTCGAACCCAGGGATCGCATCAAGTTGATTCGCGGGCTCAGCTGCGCGTCTGACGACAGGTCAGTGTAGGTCTGGTCATCCCACCGCAAGCCCCATTCCAGCATGGTATTCTCTGATAACCGCCGTCGATCGGAGTAGTAGAGTGAGTAGCTGCCGCCGCGTGGCTCGACTGTAGCCGCAAAATCCGTCGATTCCGGCTGATCCTCGAACATCGCCGGCAAGCCATAGTATTCGGCCGTGTTCGCGTAGTCGTAATGCGCTTTCGAGTACGTAGCTTCAATACCCCATTGCGTGATGTGTGTTTCCGATGAGTTCCAGGTCCAGTCCTGACGAAAACTGAATTGCTCGACCTCGCGATCGTCATAGACCGAGGCAACGAGCTTCTCGGCATCCCCAAGAGAACCGACTCGATTGTTGTCGAAGGAAATCGCTGACAGCACCAGCTTACTGGTCAGTTCTTCTGACCACCGATTATCGAGTTGCACCCAGAGTTGTGCGTTCTTTGTGCGGCTGATTACCTTTTCGAGTTCTTCCGGTTCTGTCTCGAGCACAACTTCAACCCTGTCGTCGGCGAACAGCGCATTAATAGACAAGGATGCATTTGGCGACACGTCATATCTGTACTCGCCGAATACGTCGTAGTATGACGGACTGCCGAACTCCGGATCGATAATTAGGTCGAGGTTGCCGCGCCGCGCCGAGATGAGCCAGCTGCGATCCGATTCATTGCCCGCAGCTAGAAAAGATGAATTGAAAACACTCACACCGATTTCCGTGTGACGCGGTTGCGGCGATTCGAGCGATTCCATTAGCACGAGACCACTCATACGATCGCCAAAGCGTACCGGGAATCCACCTGTGTACACTTCAACGCCTTCGATAGCACGCGAGTCAATTGCGCTGAAAATGCTCTGATAATCCCGAATGTGGTATGGATCGAATAGCCCATGCCCGTTCAGCATGATGCCTATTTCATTCTCCTCACCGCCGCGAAAATGCGTCTTCGCCGAAGCGCCGCTCGCTGCTGTGCCTGGCAGTCGCTGCACGACACGCAACGGATCCTGACCCAGGTCCGGCATGTTCTGAATCGTCCGCTGATCCAGAGAGAACCGCGAAGCAGCGAGGTCACTGAAGATTTCGTAACGGCTGGCGGATATGACGATTGTTTCTATTTCGGACCGGGCACCGTCTGTCGCGGCCGGTGTCACTGCAGCTTCCTTCTGCTGCGCCCTGTTATTGACACGTATGACGAGATGCACGCCCGCTTCTGAACGAATAGTCAGACCGTGAGGCCGCAGAATATCTTTGACTATTTCGACCGGGTCCGTCGCCTCGGGCTCCACTGTGACCGTTAGATCCGCGGATACAAGATTTGTACTGTAGGCAAATGGGTGGCCGGCGTCGCGAAACGCATCGATAACTTCGGCGACCGGTCGGCCCGCATAGAGCACGGCATCGCGTTCGGCGGCCAGACCGACCACCGGCAACAGTAACTGCAATATCAAGATCGTCCGCAACATAAGCTGAGTTTTCCGCGACTGGCAGGAACACTGAAAGCTACGGCCGACTTCCTGAATCGATAGTCACGTAGATAGTTCCCCCATCTATACGATAAGAAAGATCCTCACCCGACATCCGAAATGCCAGTTCGTCTCTCGGGGCCATGTCAACGTTTCCTCTTAATATTCCGTTTTGTGCCATCTGCTTCGCATCCAGAGACGCGTAAGAAATCTGTAATCCCGTCTCACGACCTATCCATGTCAAAAATTCATCGACACTTCGACCATTGATATTCGCGGCAGGCGCTGTCGCCTCGATCCAGTTCCAAGCCTCGCCAAATTTATCTATATCGAGAAGACTTGGTCGCGCACGACCAGAAAGCGTCATTTGCTGTCCTGCAACCGCAACCGCTTCTTCGAGGTACACGCCATCGACAGAAACCTCACCTTCGCGAACGCTGACAGACAACCTGTCGGCATCAACCAATGTCATGAATTGCGTACCAACGTGTCTCACCAAACCATGATCCGTCTCGATCTTGAATCCGGAAACAGAATTTAAAGCTGCGATTTCATTTGATCCAGCGGATATACTGGCGCTGAGTGCAGATGGCTTTACGTCGAAGTAGATCTGTCCCGAGTGCAAATACACCGAGTCGGCAGATATAAATTCGATTCGCGTGTTCTTGTCGACGCGCAGCGAGCCACCGCTACCCCACTCCAGGCCGATACCAGCATCAGCGCCAGTGACAATAAACTGTTCTGCGGAAATCGATTCGAGGTCAGTCATCTTTCTAAGCTCGGATTGTTCTCCAAGCAGATAAATTGATCCATGGCTGTTACCAATGGTCGCAATCTGCACAGCATTCACAGCAGTGCCTTGCAGTGCATTGAACGCCACCGCGATGCCAAGCACTACCGTTGCGGCAATTGCGAAATGTGTCATCCGTTGTCGCAACTTGACCTTGCCCGCAACAGCTAGCCATTCTGCATGGACCGCGTCGCGGACAATCTTTTCATCTTTATCTGGCGGCGTCGGCCGCGGTGCCGCTTTCTCAAGTAGTGTCTCTATCGCGTCGTCCCCGCGCATTACGAATTCTTTGCCCGATTTACTCATGATTGCACCAGTCCTTCAGCCTGATCGCCCATGCCCTCGGTCAATGAAGCATAAACGTCCGCAAATGCACGTTTCGCTCTGGCAAGCAGCGATTGTGTCGCCTCCGCACCAATCTGCAGTCGCGCCGATATCTCTTTCACCGAATGACCCTCAATGTATTTCCACTCCAGCACATTGCCGTATTTGGCGGGCAGCCTGTCGAGCGCAACCTGGATGAGGCGCAATGCCTCAACGCGTTGGTAATGTCGCTCAGGGCTGTCCACAAGTGGTGCCTGAAAGGAATCGACCGCTGCCTGTATCTCGGGAGAGTCTTCGACCAATACAATATGGTCCTTGTATCTACCCTGACTTCTAAGCCAGTCGTTGATCACGTTGCGGCAAATTGCGCACAGCCACGTGAACAATGCCGACTCGGCACGATATGTATGCATTTTGCGGACCGCGCGGGCCAGAGCGATTTGCACAACCTCTCTTGCGCCTTCCGGATCGTCGCTCAACCGCACAATGGCGAACCGGTAGAGCCTCGCGAAGTTGTCCTCGAAAAAACGATCAAAGGTTCTTTGATCGCCCGCAAGCAACTGTTTTACTAGCCTTTTGTCATCGAGATAAACCGGCATAGCACTCGTTCTCCCAGCACTTACCAAGTTAGACGGCCACAGGCGGAGAAACCGGTCGCGGCGGGGGCAGGTTCCAGGTACGTGCGGTCATTTTACGCCTGGAAAGCGAAAAAATCTGACCGCCCGCATGGCGGCCTCCCACAGGTGGAGATGACCTAGGCCTGCAGGCCACCGTCGATCGGAATGGCCGTCCCGGTAATGTGCTTTGCCGCGTCGCTGGCGAGGAAAAGTACCAGAGCGGCGATATCACCCGGGTCCGCGATACGTTTGTTTGGGCTGTTATCCGCGACCATGGAAAGAAAGCTGTCGACGTCAGAGTTTGCCTCGGTCGCACCTTCCGCGAGCATCGGCGTGTCGACACCGCCAGGGCAGATCGCATTGACGCGTACGCCATCGGCTGCGTGGTCGAGCGCCATCGCACGCGTGAGCTGGATCAGACCGCCTTTGCTGACACAGTAGGCGAGCGCTCTGGCCCCGGCCCGGAGACCCCAAAATGACGAGATATTGATGATGCTGCCGGCGGCCTTCAACAATTCCGGTAGCGCGGCGCGGGACAAGTAGAAAGGCACGTCGAGATTGATGGTCATCGTCTCGCGCCAGTCATCGTCACTGGTATCCGCGGCATCGCCACGCGGCAAAACCCCTGCGGAATTAACGAGGCAGTCGATGGCGCCGAACTCGTCCAGTGTTTCAGCGACCAGTTCGTCGCAGTCCTCCGATTCGACCAGGTCGCCGGCCCAGGTCGAGATATTGTCAGACACGTCGGCGACCTCTTCGAGCCGTCCTTCGTCGCGCCCGGCCGCCATGACGCTCCAGCCAGCATCGGCGAATTCGATCGCGATCGCGGCCCCGATTCCGGAACTAGCCCCTGTGATCAGTACGACATTCATGACTATTTCCGGCGTAGCTCGAGCATCTTGCGCAGTGTATCCCCAATGCCTATATAATGCGCCACCTCTTCAAGGCCCGGCTCCAATGTTCCCTACTGACCGAATTCGCAATATTGCGATCATTGCCCATGTCGATCATGGCAAGACCACGCTCGTCGACCGCCTGCTGCAGCAGTCCGGAACGCTCGACGAACGGGCGGTTGTGCCTGAGCGGGTAATGGATTCGAACGAACTGGAACGCGAGCGCGGCATCACTATCTTGTCGAAGAATACGGCGATCCGCTGGAGCGAGTGGCGCATCAATATCGTGGATACTCCAGGCCACGCCGATTTCGGTGGTGAAGTGGAGCGCGTGTTGTCGATGGTCGATGGCGTACTGCTGCTGGTCGATGCAGTCGAAGGCCCGATGCCGCAAACACGGTTCGTAACGCAGAAAGCGTTTTCCTACGGCTTCACGCCGTTGGTCGTAATCAACAAGATCGATCGCGACGGTGCACGGCCCGACTGGGTGCTCGACCAGACCTTCGAACTATTCGACCGTCTAGGTGCGAGCGACGAACAGCTCGATTTCCCGGTGATCTATGCCTCGGCGCTGCAGGGATATGCAGGCACAGACGCGAGCGTTCGCGAAGGCGATACAATGCCCTTGCTCGACGCGGTGGTCGCACATGTGCCGCCGCCAGACGTGCAAATGGAAGGTTCGTTGCAGATGCAGGTTTCCAGCCTCGATTACAGCTCCTACGTCGGCGTGCTCGGCATAGGCCGCATCAGTCGTGGCGTTGCCCGGGCAAATTCGCGCATCACTATCGCCAAACCCGATGGATCGTCGAGGAACGGACAACTAATGCACCTGTATGGCTTTGACGGTCTGGAGCGAAATCCGGTGCAGGAGGCTGGCGCCGGCGACATCGTAGTGTTCAGTGGCATCGACGATCTGCAGATTTCGGACACGGTCTGTGATCGTGGTGAGCCGGATCCATTGCCTGCGCTCAAAGTCGACGAACCGACCATCAGCATGACCTTCCAGGTCAACAAATCGCCGTTCGCCGGACAGGAAGGCAAATTCCTGACCAGCCGCCAGATTCAGTCGCGCCTCGATCAGGAACTCAAACACAATGTAGCGCTGCGTGTCGAAGAGACCGGCGACCCGGACAAGTTTGTTGTTTCGGGACGTGGCGAATTGCACCTCGCCGTGCTGATCGAGACGATGCGGCGCGAGGGCTACGAACTGGCCGTCTCGCGACCGACGGTTATTGAGCGGGACGTCGATGGAGTCAAACATGAGCCCTGGGAACTCGTCACTCTCGATTTCGCGGAACAGTATCAGGGCGCCGTCATGACGCAGCTCGCTGAACGTAAGGGCGAGATTCTGAACATGATGCCGGATGGTCGTGGCCGCATGCGCCTGGAGTATCGAATTCCGGCACGTGGATTGATCGGCTTTCGGACGCACTACCTGACCATCACGGCCGGTACCGGCTTGCTGTATTCCGTATTCGAGCGTTACGCGCCGCGGGTCAACGCCGAAATCGGTCAGCGCAACAATGGCGTGCTGGTATCCACATTGGCTGGCAAGGCTCTGGCATTCGCACTCTTCAATTTGCAGGAGCGCGGCAACCTGTTTATTGGCCATGGCGTCAGCGTTTATGAGGGCATGATCATTGGCATTCACAAACGTGGTAATGATCTGCCAGTGAATCCCGCCAAAGCCAAGCAGCTGAACAATATTCGTGCGGCCGGCAATGATGAAAATATCGTGCTCACGCCGCCGTTACGCTATTCGCTCGAGCAGGCGCTGGAGTTCATCGATGACGATGAGCTTGTCGAAATTACTCCGCAAAGCATTCGTATCCGCAAGAAATTCCTGAGCGAAGGCGAGCGTCGTCGCGATGTCCGGACGCGAGCCAAAGAAGCCGAGCTTTCGTAACACTGATCGGGTAGATTAACTCGCATGTACCAAGGCGAGCGATTCAACAGCATCAGTCACCTGGTTGGCGCATCTCTTGCGCTGGTCGGTGGTGGTGTATTGGTGACCTATGCGGCCATGGACGGCGAGGTCAACAAGATCGTCAGTTACAGCGTCTATGCGACGACCCTGTTCCTGCTCTACCTGACCTCAACGCTTTATCACAGCTTCCCGGGCCGGGCGAAAAACGTCCTGCGCGTGCTGGATCATCAGGCGATTTACCTGCTGATCGCCGGCACCTATACGCCGTACGCGATGGTGGCGTTGGAGGGTGCCATGGGATGGTGGGTGCTGGGCGTCATCTGGAGTCTCGCGCTGATCGGCATTGTGCTCGATGCGGTTCGGCGGCACGGTCCGCGAGTGGTGTCGTTGCTGTTGTACCTGGTGATGGGCTGGTTTTGTGTGTTCGCGTTCGACTCATTTGTCAGCGCCTTGTCACCGGAAAGTCTGGGCTGGCTCATTGCCGGCGGCATCTTTTACACGAGCGGCGTTATCTTTTTCATTCTCGACCACTGGTATCCGTGGTGTCATGGCATCTGGCACTTGTTCGTGATCGCCGGTAGTGCCTGTCACTATTTCTCGATCCTCCTGCTCTAAGAGTAGACAAACCGTGCCGACGATCGACTTGAATGCGGACCTCGGTGAGGGTTGCGCATTCGATCTCGAATTACTCGGCATCGTCAGCAGTTGCAACATCGCATGCGGTGGTCACGCGGGCGATGCAGCCAGCATGCTGACAACCGTTCGTCAGGCGATCACGAACGGCGTGGCCATTGGCGCACACCCCTCGTATCCGGATCGCGCCGGATTTGGTCGAGTCAGTGCTTTTCTCGCTGGCGATAAACTCAAAGAATCCCTTATAAAACAGCTAGATGCGATTGCGAAAATAGCTGCAGGCGAGGGCAAAGCTTTGGCCCACGTAAAGCCGCACGGCGCGTTGTACAGCGATGCTGCGGGCGATCAATCAGTTGCTCAACTCGTAGTCGATGTCGTGCAACAAGTGATACCCAACAGCGCGCTGGTCGGGCCGGCAGACAGTGCGCTGCACGATGCCGCGAAAAATGCCGGTACAAATTTTGTCGTGGAAGCATTCGTTGATCGCAGCTACCTGCCGGATCGAACATTGGTACCTCGGTCCGAGCCAGGGGCCGTGCATGCCGACCTCAATACAATTACGGCTCAGGCAGTAAGCCTGGCAATGTCAGGACAAGTGACCGCACAGGACGGCGCTGTTATTTCGATCATCGCAGATACCCTGTGCGTTCACGGCGATACGCCAAACGCGGCCGAAGCAGCGCGTGCAGTGCGCGACGTGTTGCAAGCCAACGGGGTCGACATTCGTGCTATCGATTGAGATTTGCGGTGACGACACCTTGAGCGTCACGATCAAAGATCCGGACCGGCGACGATCTGCAGCTGCACATCTTCGGGAGTTAGATACCTGGCGTGAGTGCGTCGAAGGCACGCAAAGTGTCGTGGTTCAATTTGATGCCGCAACGACCTCGATCGATGCGGCCAGTGAGCGACTACGTCAGCAACTGGAGTCAGCCACCAGTCAGAGCACGGAACTATCATCACTGATCGAGATACCCGTTTGCTACAGCGGAGAGTTCGGACCGGAACTCGATTCAATTTGCGAGATGCTGGGATTGGCGGTCGACGAATTGATCGAACTGCACACTTCCCACGAGTACCGCGTCGACCTGCTCGGTTTCACACCGGGGTTTGCTTACGTTGGCGGCCTGGCGAATGAACTGGACGTGCCAAGACTCACCGAACCACGCCAGCTGGTTCCAGCTGGTTCGGTAGGCATCGCAGGTGGTCGAACTGGCCTGTACGCGCTGGCCGGGCCGGGTGGTTGGCCCTTGATTGGCAGGACCCCGATGTCGTTGTTCGATGCTGCCGAACCCCAGCCGTTTCTGTTGCTCGCGGGCATGCGCGTTCGCTTCACTGCGATCGACAAAAAAAGCTATCGCCGAATGGTCACGAAATGAGCCTGTTCATTACTCGCGCCGGCCTGCAGACGACGATTCAGGCGAAGCCGCGGCTGGGACAGCGCCACCTCGGTGTGCCTGCGAGCGGTCCTGCTGATCCACTGTCCATGGCCCTGGCAAATCATCTCGTCGGCAATGCGCTGATGGCGCCTGCGCTCGAAACGACGCTGACCGGTATCGATTTGAGATTCGAAGTGGATACCTGTATTGCGATAACAGGTGCACCGTCAGCACCTGCGCTGAATGGCAGTACGATCGATTTTCATCAAACGCACAGAATCAGTGCCGGCGACGATCTGCACATTGGGTCTGCGGCAGCGGGTGCTCGCGTGTATGTCGCTGTGGCTGGTGGTCTGATCGCCGATGACCTGTTGGGCTCCCGATCTACTTACCTGCCGGCAGCATTCGGGGGACATGCGGGCAGGGCGATCCGGAAAGGCGACTATCTGGACATTCAGCCCATTGATCATGACGTGTCAGCAATGGCGACGCCGCTGGAATTTCAGCCGCCAATTGTCACGGCTTGGGCAGCGCGCGCCTGCGTCGCTATGGAAACCGGCATGCTCGACGAGTCCGATGTGGAGCAGCTATTCGACACGAATTTTACGATCGGTGCTCGCAACGACCGCATGGGCATGCAATTGCAGGGCAGGACATTCAATGTCAATTCATCGGGCCGTCTGCTTAGTGCCGCGGTTTTTCCGGGCTGCGTTCAGTGCCCCGAAAACGGTGAACCATATCTACTGTCCGTCGATGCCCAAACGACGGGCGGTTATCCGCGCATAGCACAGGTGGCGAGAGTCGATCGCCATGTCCTTGGCCAGTTTCGGACTGGCGATCATCTGCGCCTGTTGCAGCGATCGCCGCAGCAGGCTGCCGAAGAGTTGCACGAGAAACTCGACTACTGGCGCGAGTGGTTGCCCGACATTGAGTCGGTGATTTAGCGCCTTAGAAAATGGTGGGCCCGCCAGGACTCGAACCTGGGACCAAAAGATTATGAGTCTTCTGCTCTAACCAACTGAGCTACAGGCCCAAACTTTTCTACTACCCCGTTTCGGGGCAGCGCATTCTAACAGAATAGCGGCCAAATCCGAGTCAATTAATCGTCCGGACGCATGCCCGATTTTCGCCGTGATACGCATCACCGCTTTCTATTTATCAATGACTTATGCTTGAGCGTGTGGAAAAAGCGTTGTCTTGAGGGGCTCTATTTGGGCCCCTTGGCACATATGTATACGGATATGCGAGATGCGGAATTCCAAAGGATTTGGATTGCTGGAGCTCATGGTAACGCTGGTGGTGGCAGCCCTGCTGACCGCCCTGGCGGTCCCTGCTTATGACGGCTTCGTGCAACGAGCACGAGTCGCCAGGGCTATCGGTGACATCAGCACCATCGCGCTCGAAATCGAAAAATTCCGCCTGCAAAACGATGTACTTCCACCGCCGAGCCTGGATGATTTGCCGGGCCAGGTTCCAATGGATCCGTGGGACCGGCCGTACCAATACGTACAGATCCAGGGCGCGGGCGGAGGAGTCGGTGGTTTCCGCAAAGACGGCAGCCTGAATCCAATTAACACAGATTACGATCTCTATAGTTCGGGCAAAGACGGTGATTCATCCGGCCCGTTGAATGCAGCGAAAAGTCGCGATGATATCGTGCGTGCAAACAATGGCGCGTTTATCGGTCGGGCGGAAGACTACTGATGGCCGGCCTGAAGATTCCAGCAACCCTAAAACGCGGTGTCGGTCGCAAGATTCTCGGCCTGTTTTTGCTCGCAGGGATCCTACCGGTAGCGTTTACCGCGAGCCTCGCCTATTTCGAAGTCCACCGGGGTATGGAGCAAGAGGTCAACCGCGCGCTTCGAGCGACCGCGAAAGACTACGGTTTCGACTTACTCGAAAGGTTGCAACATGTATCGAGCTCGGCGGACGATGTGGAGCGGATTTTTGTGCAAGAGGGCGCGGATGGTCTTGCAGACCATAAATATCTGCTGTCGCATTTCGAAGCGGTCTGGTACACCGATGACTCCGGTCGAATGACCCCAATCCTCGGCGAGCCCGATACCTCTCTCAGGGCTGACGAGTCCCGCGTAGCCAAAATCGGAGCAACCGACGCAGGCCTGTTGCTCTCCCAGGATGACGCCGGTGGCATGCTGACCTTGCTACGGCCAATTGCAAATGGACAGTCAGAAGCGGGCCTGCTCGTATTTCAACTCAACGCACCGAAAATCTGGGGAATAGGCGAGGACCATCCGTACCGGACAGATTTTTGCGTGTTCTCAACCGCAGGAGTGGTTTTCTATTGCACCCGCGACCTGGGGGCAGGCATGCATGTGTCGCTTAGCGAACATATGAATAGCGGTGACGCGACGCCTGGCGAGTGGCAATACGGCAATGAGACCTATGTCGGTTCGATTTGGCAGCTGTTTCTGATCGGCGAGTTTGGTGCGCCGTCACTGGATATTGCCGCACTGCAACCCAAGTCATACGCGCTACAGTCGAGCGCCGATTTTCGTCGCGTTTTTCTGCCTGCGCTGCTGCTGGTTGTGGTACTGGTCGGCGTACTGAGTTTCGCCGTAATTGGGGAGAGCCTTACGCCACTACACAGATTGTCGAGTGCCGTGCAGCAAATCACGGCGGGCAATCTCGATACCCGCTTGCGGATTCGTTCCGACGATGAGTTCGAAGCCCTCGGGGAAGCATTCAACAGGATGGCTGACAAGCTTGGGCGACAGTTTTCGACGCTCAAGGCGATGTCGGAAATCGATCGGCAGATTTTGTCTGGTGCGAAATTCGAGCAGGTTAGCGAAAACGTTATCAAGCACCTTATCGACCTGACGAATCATACCGCGGCCGCAGTGATCGCACGCGACAACGACACGCCGCACTGGGCGAAAATGATCTCGGCGCACAACAGCGAGTTCGTACACGAGCGGATTGCCCTACCTATGGAAATGGGGCATCAGTGGTGCCAGCCACGACAGGTATCTCTTGAGGATAGCGACCGGTCGACCGCACCGTACAAGGATCGGTTTCTGGCGTACGGCATGAAGTTCGTCGCCCTGATACCGGTGGTCCTGCAAGACGAACTCAAGGGCATTTTGCTATTGGGGTCTGTGACCCGGCTTAACCTTGAGCAGGATAACCTGCTGCGCTGTATCGATCTGGCGGGTCGTTTCGCAGTAGCGCTTGCAAGCGTTGAGCGGGAAGAGGTGCTCTATCGACAGGCGCATTACGACGAATTGACCGGGCTGCCAAATCGTCAGTTGCTCAAAGACAGGCTGGCGCAACAAATCGGTCATGCGAGGCGCGAAGATTTTGGTGGTGCGCTGCTGTTTCTAGACCTTGATCGATTTAAGGAAATTAATGATGTGTACGGTCACTCCGTTGGCGACGTCGTGCTGACGCAGGCGGCGGAGCGAATCATAGGTGAGGTAAGGGAGAGCGACACGGTAGCGCGCCTGGGCGGCGATGAATTCGTCGTCGTACTACCGCGCGTGAGTGGCGACAATCTGATCCGCGCGACTGCGTCGCGCTTGCTTGATCGATTGACCGAATCATTCTCCGTACGTGGTAACGACCACTTCGTCGGCGCAAGCATCGGCATCGTGATGTTCCCGGACGATGGTGACAGCGTCGAAACGCTGCTCAAGAATGCCGATGCGGCCATGTATCGTGCAAAAGAAGCCGGCCGGGCGCGTTTCGAGTTCTTCAGCAAAAAACTCAACGCCGAAAGTCGCCGCAAGATTGGCCTTGAGCGCGATCTGCGTGCGGCTTTTCAGAACAGGGAGCTGGCGGTCTACTACCAGCCGCAGTTCGATATTTCGACCGGCATCATCAGTGGAGCC
>Ga0255049_10000816_pt1 | contig 18528 bp, 16 predicted proteins | sample JV7_2_3_MG_FD_183615 | JGI IMG/M metagenome (GOLD analysis project Ga0255049, IMG submission 183615) | Seawater microbial communities from Jervis Inlet, British Columbia, Canada - JV7_2_3 | ecosystem: Environmental > Aquatic > Marine > Inlet | place: Canada: British Columbia | collected 2016-10-06
AAGGTGCATATGAAGATTTGTCGTCAGGATTATAGTGACCGCGAGGCGATAACCAAAAAATTAATGGAGTTTGGTCCCAAATCCGGTCATTACACGATCGATAACATGGATTTAATCAAACTGGCGCGTGACAACGGCTTGACTCCCGATCTACCCGACGAGAAATATCGTGGTCAAAAATGGGATAAGGTGCCTAAGGACAAGTTTCCTTACTGGTTTGGCTTAGGCGTGGTCTATGAGCATTTCCATACTGCGAAGTCTAATCGCAGTCCAACTACCCGTCGCCTGGTGCCCGAGATGTATGTTGAAATGCACACTGAAGACGCCAAAGACCTGGGTATCAAGGATGGTGACAAGGTGCGCGTCGTTACCCGCCGGGGCCAGCTTGAGGCACGTGCCCAGGTGGGAACCAACAGTCTGGTGAAGCCGGCCCGTAACAATGTACCTCGCGGGTATATGTTTGGCCCCTGGAATCTCTCGGTAGCAGACAGTGCCGTGCCGGAGAAAAATAAATGGCTAGCCAACCGTGTTACTAGTCGAGTTTGGGACCCGGTGTCCGGGCAGGTAGATTTCAAGAAATCGGCTGCGAGAATAGAGAAGATATAAAACCCTCGGACCTTAACCAGTCACGGCTAGATAAGAACCGGTGAAACGCCGCGAGTTTATACAGGACTTAGTCGCTTCGTCAGTGGCGTTGGCAGCATCGCCGCTGACATTCGCCCTTGGCACAGAACATAAAACTTTTACCCGGTATTTGCGCCCTCCTGGAGCACTCGATGAGGATAAGTTTGTAGCGCGTTGCATTCGTTGCGGTCAGTGCGGTGAGATCTGCCCCAATCGAACGATCAAGTTTTTTGGAATAGAAAATGGCCTGCACTCCTATGGCACACCCTATATCATCCCCAGAGAACAGGCCTGTATTCTTTGCATGAAGTGCGGAGATATTTGTCCCACGCATGCTATTAACCCGATCAAGCGTGAAGTTGAAGAGATTCTATCCCAGGTTAAGATGGGCAAGGCTCGCGTCGATCAGAGTCTTTGCCTGTCTTTCCAGGGTAAATCCTGTGGCGTTTGCTACCGAGCATGCCCGTTGCAAGATATCGCTATAAATGTCGGCTGGATGGAACAACCGTATGTTACCGACAAATGTGTCGGTTGTGGATTATGCGAGCGTTCGTGTATTCAGATCCCACAGGCGATTCGAATTATCCCAATACATGCTCAGCCGATATAAAACCATGTCAGCAGTTCCCTCAGATACAGTAAAAAATAAATCCAGGATCTATTGGTTGAGACATATAAATAAACTGCGCTGGGTAAGTCTTGGTGTTGTCTTTAGCATGCTCATACTGTTGCCGTTGATCAGTGTGTATCAAAACTATGTCGCTGCACATGCCTATGATTTGTTAATGCCTGATGAAAAACGTTTGTACGACGTCATGGAGTATTTAACTGAATCGTTTACCAGTGACCCGGAAAACGATCTCGACGCGATCAAGGGTACTACCTGGTCGGGCATAATTTTTGGTTTAAAACTCAGCGACCCGTTGGCTGTTCTTGGTCAGATTTTTGCTGGCCTGGGTGTTTATCTGCCATTTTTATTGACCGCGCTAATCCCGGTATTATTAACGCTCATCTTCGGTCGGGTTTATTGTGGCTGGGTTTGTCCTGCAACCCTTATTTATGAACTTAATACAAACCTGGGAGCCTGGTTGCACAGATCCGGTTTGCCCATTGGGCAGAAACATTTTGATCGCCGTATAAAATATCTGGTTTTGTTAGTCGGCTTAATTCTATCAGCGATTAGTGGTTCGGTATTGTTTGCCGCAATCTATCCGCCGGCAATAATCGGGCGAGAAATATATTATGTGATGGCTCTGGGCGGTTTTGGTAGCGGTATCGTGTTCTTTGTTATCACCCTTCTATTTGATTTATTAGTGGCAAGGCGAGGTTTTTGTCGATACCTGTGCCCAGGTGGTGCACTGTATTCCTTGCTGGGGCGTTACCGCTTGTTGCGCATTAAGCGTGTTGCTGAAGATTGTAATGACTGTAACAAATGTAACGCGATTTGTGAGTTTGGACTGGACCCGATGCGCGATGATTTTGGCCAGGAATGCAACAACTGCACCGCCTGTATTGCAATTTGTCCCACCGAGGCCCTGATATTTAATATTAGACAAAAAGACTTACCTTATCAGGGGCCAGGGCATTTAGGTCACAGTTATCGTACGAGTCAACAAAGCGCAGCAAAAAATGATGGGGCTGATTGATGCATCGGCGGAAAGTATTAAGGCAACTGACGCTGGGTGGCGGTATTGTCGCAGGTGCAGGCCTTCCTTATGGTCTGGCACGTATGCTGGCGCCTGAACAGAAGCGGTTATCTAGAAGTACTGATCTAAAACCACCGGGTGCACTGGCGGATGACCAGGCCTTTGTCGAGGCCTGCATCGGCTGCGGGTTATGTGGTGAGGTTTGCCCACCACGCTGTATCGCGTTTAAAAAGCGTGAAGGTGGCGAGGAAGTTAATACGCCTTATATCGATCCCGAAATCAAGGCCTGTATCTTGTGTGGTAAATGCATGGATGCCTGCCCGACCGAGGCGCTGACAAAAGTTGAAATTGACGAAATTTACATGGGAATAGTTCAGATCGATCGCAGTGCATGTTATCCTTGGGTCGACCAAGGTATCTGCGGTGCCTGTGTTGCTATCTGTCCGCTGGGTGAAAAGGCAATAGCCTTTGATTTTGCCAATATTTACAGACCGGTGGTCAAACAAGGTTGTGTCGGCTGTGGTCTATGCGTGGAAGTTTGCCCACACCCTAGCTTACCGATCAGGGTAGTTAAGCAAAGTAAAAGCAAGAGAGTAAAACAGGTAATTTAGCCAGAGATAATCGATACTAAGTTGATCTACATTGAGCCGATATTAATCTTTCTTATATTAATATGCGTTATCACATTAAATCATTACCAGTGACATTCCAGTATGAAACATAAAGATGTTATTTCAATAGATACATATTCAAACACTGAGCACGATATATCACTTCAACCTGCATCACTCGACATATGGGATAAAAAATACCGTCTCAAGAAAAAGGATGGAACCGCAATTGATAGCGATATCAACGGCACCTATGCTCGTGTAGCGTCTGCTTTAGCAGAGCAGGAACAAAGTCAGGAGTTAAAAGAATACTGGAATGGTAAGTTTTTATGGGCTTTGCAAAATGGTGCTATCCCCGCCGGGCGTATTATCTCCAATGTCGGAGCAGATGAATTTAGACCGAACACGTCAACGATTAACTGCACGGTATCCTCGACAATTAAAGACTCGATGACCGATATTCTGCAAAAACTGCACGAGGCAGGCCTGACCTTGAAAGCGGGTTGCGGAATAGGATATGATTTTTCTACGCTGCGACCCAAAGGCGATTATGTAGCCGGCGCAGGTGCTTATACATCTGGGCCACTGACGTTTATGGATATATACGACAAAATGTGTTTTACAATTTCTTCTGCGGGTGGGCGTCGCGGTGCACAGATGGCGACCTTTGATATCAAGCATCCGGATGTGCTGGATTTTATTCGCGCCAAGCGAGAAGATGGGCGCTTAAGACAATTCAATCTTTCCCTGCTGATTACCGACGATTTTATGCGGGCGGTTGAAAAAGATGATTTATGGGAGTTGGTCTTTCCCGTACATGCTTCCGAAACAAAGGGAGAAGGTGATAATCCGCAAGATTCCAAAGATATCGTCTGGTGTGAATGGCCGGGAAAAGAAAATTATCGGGTAAATGAAGAGGGTAAGGTGGCCTGCCGAATTCATAAAACCCTTCCCGCACGTCGATTATGGGACGCTATTATGTCGTCTACTTATGACTACGCTGAACCAGGCTTTATCCTCATAGACCGGGTAAACGAGTATAATAATAACTGGTTTTGCGAAGAAATCCGTGCCACTAATCCCTGTGGTGAGCAACCCTTGCCTGAATATGGCGCCTGTTTATTAGGATCCATTAATCTGACGAAATTTGTAGTTGATCCGTTTTCTGATGAGGCGCGATTTGACTGGGAAAAATTCAGAGAAGTAGTACGAGTTTTTACGCGTATGCTGGACAATGTGGTCGAGATCAATGGGTTGCCACTGGAGGAGCAGAAAAAAGAAATATTACAAAAACGCCGACATGGCATGGGGTATCTCGGATTAGGCTCAACACTGATACTTTTGAAAATGAAGTATGGCGAGCAGGAATCGATAGAGTTTACCGAGGCAGTAAGCCGGGAACTTGCTATTACCGGTTGGCAGGTAGGACTGGATTTGGCAAAAGAAAAAGGTCCTGCGCCTGTACTTGAAGAAATGTTTGAAGTAACTCCGGATATGCTACGGCGACGTCCCGAAATGAGTGAAGACGGTTATAAGCAGGGAGATCAGATAAAAGGTTCTATTTTGCATGCGAACTACAGCCGATATATGCAAAAAATCAAAAAAATTGCCCCCGAACTAATTGCCGAACTGGCGGAGACTGGCGCACGCTTTACTCATCATAGTTCTATAGCACCTACAGGAACCATTTCGCTGTCAATTGCCAATAATGCGAGTAATGGGATTGAGCCTAGTTTCGCCCACGGTTATTCGCGCAACATTATTCGCGAGGGTAAAAAATCAAAGGAAAAAGTCGACGTTTTTTCTTACGAACTACTCGCTTATCGTCATATAATTAATGGGCAGGCATGCCAGCACGCGGATAATCCCAATGACCAGTTACCTGACTACTTTGTATCCAGTGACGATATTACACCGAAGCAGCATGTTGATATACAGGCTGCCGCACAGCAATGGATAGACTCGTCAATTTCTAAAACTGCCAATGTGCCTACCAATTATCCGTACGAGGACTTCAAACATATTTATCGTTATGCCTACGAAAAAGGTTTAAAGGGATGTACAACATTTCGTTTTAATCCGGAAGTTCATCAAGGCGTACTGGTTAAAAAACAGGATTTGGAAAAGACAAACTATCAGTTTGTTTTGGAAAATGGCGATGTCGTCACAGTAAGAGGCGATGAAACAATCGAATACGATGGTGAATCCCATACAGCGGCGAATCTGTACGATGCATTGAAAGAAGGTTATTACGGGAAGTTTTAGTCCGTATATTGCATGAAGGCGGTAGCTACTAGTGACTTTTACCAGCGAATTAATTAATTAGGCACGAAAATTATGGTATGCGATAAATACAGTTTGTACCTGAACGAATTCAGGAAAAATCTGGCTTCCAATCTTGATCGATCCTCCTTGATGCGTAGCTACGGCTATGCATCGGCGGACGATCAATCAACCTTGTTTGCCATATTTCCCCTGAACTTCGTTCCCTTCATGCAATATACGGGCTAGCGGGGAAAATATCAGAATGGCTATAAAAATTGACAAAAAAATAACCGAATATCGCGTCGTTAACGAGAATGATTTAAATATTAAGGATGCGACCCGCGAGCCGTCAGCCGAGGAAAAAACTGCCGATATCGTGCAGATGCACGAAAAGCTGAAACGGCCGCCCATGCTGCAGGGTTCGACCTATAAGATCAAGACACCGTTATCGGAGCATGCGCTGTATGTCACCATTAATGACATCATCCTCAATCCAGGAACCGAACATGAACTGCGCCGCCCGTTTGAGGTGTTTATTAACTCCAAAAACATGGTTCATTTTCAATGGATTGTGGCATTAACAAGGATTATTTCTGCCGTATTTCGTAAAGGTGGAGATGTCACATTTATGGTAGAAGAATTGAGATCCGTGTTTGACCCTCACGGCGGTTATTTTAAAAAAGGAGGCAAGTTTATGCCTTCCCTGGTCGCCGAAATCGGTGACGTGCTGGAAAACCATTTGTGCTTGATCGGGATTTTAAAAAAGGCTGAGCCCGATGAACACCAAAAGCAATTTATTAAAGACAAAGCGGAAGAATATGCTCAAAAGTCCGCAGTCACGGATACTGGTTCTAGCGATTTCCCGGAAACCGCAGAGCTGTGTAATAAATGCCTGACCAAGGCCATGATAATACTGGATGGATGTTTAACCTGTTTGAATTGTGGCGAATCAAAGTGTGGTTAAGGATATTTTGAATAAGTCGTATGACTATATATTCAGAGTAAACTTAATTTTATTTATTTTTAAATCGAAAGGAAAAATTTTAATGTTAAGAAAGAAACTTGTTATTGCACTATTTAGCTTTTTCGTATTATCCGCTTCGCAGCAGGTGCTGGCAGATGAGGCGCTCGCAAAAAGCAAAAATTGCCTCGCTTGCCACATGGTGGCTATGAAGATTGTAGGCCCTGCTTTTAAGGACGTTGCAGCTAAATATAAAGGTGACAGCGGTGCTGTTGCTGCTTTAGCCGCCAAGGTAATAAAAGGCGGTGGCGGTGTATGGGGTGACATTCCAATGCCACCTAATGTAACAACCAGTCAGGCAGAAGCAGAGACATTGGTTAAATGGATTTTGTCACTTTAATTGATGATAAAAAATTAGGCTATATATGTTGGCCTGGTAATGCGACACGGAGTTTTTCTCCGTGCCGTTTTATTTGGGATCTGATTATAGCTTTCACATTACTGGTAGTATGTCATTCAGCGCAGGCACATCATGTGCTTGGGCGGCCCTCGTATAGCCTTAGCGGCGATTCAAACACTCCCCCCAGCGCCCAGGTAGAAACGCGCATAGGCAACTATTATGTGACCTATATGGTTTTTCCAGCATTTCCAATGCCGAATCAACCCGGGCGTGTCAACTTATATGCATCACGTGTCGATAATGGTGCACCTTTTCAGGGAAGGGTAACATTTAAAATAATCGACAATGGCTGGTTTCAAGATCAGGAAGAATTATTGGGTGTCCAGGAAGTCGACGACAATGTCTTTCGACAGGGCTTCGAGTTTAGTAAGGCCGGGCATTATATTATCCGCGCAGAATTTGCACCGGATGGTGAACTCTATAAAATTGATTTCCCTTTACAGATTGGAGAGACAGGTTCATTCGGTCCGCTCGCGATAGTTATAGCAATCATTCTTGTTGTGCTACTTGGGGTCAGTATCACCCAACGCAAAAAACTCGTCGCTGCCAAGATTAAAAGCGCCACGAGCAGGCCCGCAGGACATACCAGGGATTAGTGGGAATTAAGGAATGAAAATTAAATTTTTAGTCAGGGATTAAGTAGCGATGGACAGGCGCGCTTTTTTTAAAGTTGCTACTCATAAGGCAGGTAACACGGTGATAAAGGTTGCCGATCAGCAGGTAAATAATCGCGCCAGTCGCTGGATCCGACCACCTTATGCCCAGCTGGAGCTGGATTTTTTATTGGCCTGTACGCGATGCGATAAATGTATCGACGCATGCCCACACAATGTGATTTTCACATTACCATCCAGGCTCGGTGCTACAGTTATGGGTACGCCGGCGTTGGATTTGCTCAACAAGGGTTGCCATCTTTGTGAAGACTGGCCTTGTGTCAATGCTTGTGAAGAGAAAGCTCTGACTTTCCCGGAAGAAAACAATGGTGAAATACGGCCATTGCCGGTAATGGCGAAGGCTGAAATTAATACACAAACCTGTCTGCCTTATCAGGGCCCGGAATGTGGTGTTTGTGAGGTCTCATGCCCGGTTCCTGGTGCTCTAAAGTGGGATTTGACTAAACCATTTATAGACCCTGAACTTTGCACAGGATGCGGTTTATGCCGAGAAGCATGTATTGTTGACCCCAGCGCCGTAATAGTTCGTTCTCCATATTGACAGAATAGACCCGAAGTTAAAGTTAACTATTGTTTATTTGGCACTGATTATGGGTGTGATCGGTACTGGCTAAGGGCTGAAATAGATATTGGGTGTGCAGGGATCTAGCTGATGTGCAGACCCTTTTCGGCCAGCCATTCCTGGTTGTGAACAGCCGCGATTGATACTTACCGCCACCGTTGCAAAGCATCGTCACCACGGTGTGTCCTGGGCCGAGTTTCCTGGCGACTTCGACTGCGCCGCAGACGTTGACTCCCGTGCTTGAACCAAAAAACCATCCCTCATCACGGAGTAATCGATAAACCATTAGTGACCATATCCTGGTCGGATACCTGTAGCGCCCAGTCGATCTCGGCGCCGACCAGGTTGTCGGGCATGAAAATAACGCAGGAGTAGCCGCGTGCGTTACAGATATGGGCGATGCCGGTGTTGCCAGCAGTACCCTCGACGATTGCGCCTCCCGGTAGCAGTGAGTCTCTTTTCTCGGCCTCACGGATCATCCACCAGGCTGCGCGGTCCTTGACGGAACCGCCTGGATTCATGAACTCGGCCTTACCGAGGATATCGCAACCGGTGGCCTCTGAAACTGATTCCAAACGAATCAGCGGTGTATTGCCTATGGTTTCGATAAAGCCGTTGTGTGTGTCCATAAGCCCTGCCGTTTGGAGAAAGTACAGCGAGCATAATCATTCTTTTTCTAAAAGGATACTTCTGTATTGTTTCGCTTCTTACTATTATCTTTCCAACTGAATAATACCCAACCATAGCCTGGTTATCTGGGGCCAACGCTAGCGCAAACGCACAGGTGCCAAAGATGATCCCGGTGTCATAAAAATTTCAAACAAGGATATCCTGATATTGCTCTCTTTCAGGAGGTCAGGCGAGCAAGTTGGACTCGCTTGACAAGCGTTTTAAAATAGGAAAAAATATTGTCAGTACTGAACGCTGTGAAAAATTAATTACAAAAGCGTCAGAATTGCATCGGTAGAATCGAAGGATCCATGAGCTCACAGACTGACGTTCCCCCAGTATCTGTTTTCAACCAGAACGGTCAAGCGCGGTTATTGCTAGTCTGCGAGCACGCGTCGAATTTCATTCCGGCAAGGTATGAAAACCTGCAGCTTGCTGACGGCGTTCTGCACAGCCATGCTGCGCTGGATATTGGCGCCTATGATCTGGCACGGGCTATTAGTCGGCTACTGGACGCACCATTGGTCTCAACCACAGTATCGCGGCTTGTTTACGATTGCAATCGCGCCTTTGATGCCACGGGTGCGATACCCGAGGAAAGTGAAGTTTTCCGGATACCCGGTAACCAGAACCTGAGTGACGCTGAGGCCATGGAGCGATTCAAAAACTACTATCTGCCGTTCGAAAAAACCATATCTGATCGCCTGGACCAATTTACCGAGCCACCTTTGTTTGTGACCATTCATAGCTTTACGCCGGTTTACCATGGAGAAACAAGAGAGGTCGATATCGGCATAGTTTGTGATCAGGACAGCCGTTTGATGGATCGGATGGTGCAACTTGCGCCGCAACGGACCGAACTCTGCGTGGAGCCGAATCAACCATACGGGCCGGAGGATGGCGTCACGCATACCCTAAGCCTTCACGGCAAAAAAAATGCCTTGTTAAATGTGATGATTGAAGTCAAAAACGATCTACTGGACAGTGTCGAAAAGTGCCAGGAAATGGCTTTAACGCTGGCAACGATGATCTCCAGATCGGCGACATATTTTGGCTACAGGATACCCTTGAGGAGCGATCATGCCACGAATTCTTAGCCAATACGTCGCATTCGTCGAAGCGGTAAATTACCGGCTCGGCCGAATCGTCATGTATGGCATTTTTGTCATGGTTGGCGTATTGCTATGGTCATCGGTTTCAAAAACTTTCTTTTTGCCATCCTTATGGACACTGGAAACCGCCCAGTTTGCGATGGTAGCCTATTATATTTTAGGTGGCCCTTATTCGATCCAGCTGGGATCGAATGTACGTATGGATTTGTTCTACTCGCCCTGGTCGGATCGAAAAAAGGCCTGGGTTGATGCCATTACCGTGTTTTTCCTGATTTTTTATCTTGGCGTACTGCTCTGGGGTGGGGTCGAAAGTACCCAGTATGCCATCCAGTATGGCGAGCGCAGTTATTCCAGTTGGCGACCCTATATGTGGCCGATAAAAATCACTATGTGCATCGGGATTTTTCTCATGTTGCTCCAGGCGACCTGTGAGCTAATTAAAGACATTGCGAAGATTCGCGGGGTAAAACTCTGATGTCCTACGAAATGATCGCGCTTTTGATGTTTTCCTCGATGATGCTGTTGCTGTTCACTGGCCAACGGGTTTTCGGCGCTATCGGTGCGGTTGCGGCGGTTGCTGCGATAACCATGTGGGGAACCGGGGGGTCGGATATCCCGTTTTCATCGGCGATGAAGTTAATGAAGTGGTATCCGCTTTTAACGCTACCGATGTTTATTTTCATGGGTTACGTGTTGTCGGAGTCCAAAATAGCCGACGATTTGTACAAAATGTTTCATGTGTGGATGGGTGGCGTCCATGGCGGGCTGGCGATCGGCACCATCGGTTTGATGGTTCTGGTTTCGGCGATGAATGGATTATCCGTGGCCGGCATGGCAATTGGCGCCACCATTGCTTTACCTGAGTTACTGCGCAGAGGTTACGACAAACGCATGGTAACCGGGGTCATCCAGGCGGGTTCGTCGCTCGGCATACTGGTGCCGCCCTCGGTGGTATTGGTGCTGTATGCGATGATCGCGCGCCAACCGGTGGGGCAGTTGTGGCTCGCTGGCGTGATTCCGGGCTTGATGATGGCTGTACTGTTCATTATCTACATTGCCGTTCGCTGTCGTTTACAACCCGAGCTAGGCCCGGTTTTACCGGAGCAGGAACGCAATGTACCAATGGCCGAAAAGCTGCGCCTGTTGCGTTCAGGCCTGTTACCGATCCTGATCTTTGCCGCAATGATGGTGCCATTTGTCAATGGCTGGACCAGCCTGGTTGAGAGCTCGGCTATCGGCGCGATGACCGCGTTCATGGTTGCGGTGATCAAGGGCCGTATGAACCACGAGGTTTTCGAAACCTCGGTGCGCCAGACCCTGGCCATTTCCTGTATGTTCATGTGGATCATCCTGGCGGCGCTCGGCTTCGGCGCGGTATTCGATGGTCTGGGCGCGGTAAAGGCAATCGAAGGTTTGTTTATCGGCCAGTTACATCTGGACCCCTGGACGATTCTAATTTTGATGCAACTGTCATTTATATTGATGGGGACCTTTCTCGATGATACCGCGATGCTGGTAATCGTCGCACCACTTTACGTGCCCCTGGTAGGTGCGCTGGGATTTGATTTGATCTGGTATGGCGTGCTCTACACGATTACCACGCAAATTGCCTACATGACGCCACCTTTTGGCTACAACCTGTTTCTGATGCGTGCCATGGCACCTCCCGAGATAAGTATACGGGATATCTATAGCTCCGTATTTCCTTTTGTAATTGCCATGATCGTCGCGCTAACACTGGTAATGGTGTTTCCGCAAATAGCATTATGGTTACCCCAGTCTATTTACGCTCGTTAGCAACCAGAAACTTATAACGGCGTATAGCATGTTAGTATTGATAAACCTACAACCAACCGGAGGAATCCATGACTACTGATCATAAAAACACAAGACGAAAATTCCTGAAGACAGCAGGAGCAGGCCTGGCGGGCGCTGCAACGCTGGGTGCACCAGCCGTTCACGCCCAAAGCAAATCAACCATAAAATGGCGCATGCAAACTTATGCGGGTCCGGCGCTGGCAGCGCATGTTGTCAAGCCTGCCATAGATTCGTTCAACAAAATCGCCGGTAACGAGATGCAGATCGAGTTATTTTTTGGCGATCAGCTGGTACCCACAGGCGAGTTGTTCCGTGCCATGCAAAAGGGTACTATCGATGCGGTGCAGTCGGATGATGACTCGATGGCATCACCTACGGAAGTCACCGTGTTCGGCGGCTATTTTCCATTCGCGAGCCGCTACTCGCTCGACGTTCCAGTGTTATTCAATCAGTATGGCCTGAATGAAATTTGGGACGCCGAATATTCCAAGGTAGGTGTTAAACACCTCTCTGCCGGCGCCTGGGATCCCTGCCATTTCAACACCAAGGATCCGATCCGCAGCCTCGCCGATCTGAAGGGCAAGCGCGTGTTTACCTTCCCTACCGCAGGACGATTCCTGACCCAGTTCGGCGTGATTCCGGTAACCTTGCCGTGGGAAGACATCGAAGTAGCGGTACAAACAGGTGAGCTCGATGGTATTGCCTGGTCGGGTATTACCGAGGACTATACCGTCGGCTGGGCGGACGTGACTGACTACTTCCTGACCAATAATATCTCCGGTGCCTGGGCGGGTTCGTTTTTCGCCAATATGGATTCATACAACAAGCTGCCGGATAAGCTCAAGGAGTTACTCAAATTGACCATGGACAGCTCGCATTACTACCGCCAGTGGTGGTACTGGGGTGGCGAAGCTTCGTTGCGGGTGAATGGTACAAAGCTGAAGTTGACCACGATTCCGGACGAAGAGTGGGCCACGGTGGAAGCTGCCGCTATCAAGTTCTGGGATGAAATTGCCAGTGAGTCTGCAGTCAAGGCTAAAGTGGTAAATATCTTTAAAAAGTATAATTCCGACATGCAGAAAGCAGGTCGTCCCTACCGCTACGGTTAATTTACTCCCGATGGATAGTGAGGCGCATTTTTTGCGCCTCACGTTATAATTTCTAAGAGATATATTTCGATGTCAGGTTTACTTTCATTTGAAGATTTAAAACAGCGGGTCGAACAAGGTTCGATCGATACCGTGGTTGTCGCTTTCCCGGATATGCAGGGACGGCTCATGGGCAAGCGTATGCAGGCGGAATTTTTTATCGAAACTGCCTGGGAGGAAACCCACTGTTGTAATTACCTGGTGGCAACCGATCTGGAAATGAATACCGTTGAGGGTTACGCCTCTACCAGCTGGGCGGCCGGATACGGCGACTATACCATGCGACCGGACATGACCACGCTAAGGCTGTTGCCGTGGCTGGAAGGAACGGCGATGGTATTGTGTGATTTGCTGGATCATCACGGCCACTCTCCGGTACCGCATTCGCCGAGAACGATATTAAGACAGCAGATCGCGCGACTCGAAAAGATGGGTTTTCGATCGGCGGTAGCTACTGAACTCGAGTTTTTCGTTTTTCACGAGACATACGATGAAGTTCGGCAAAATGATTACCGCAACATGACTACCATCAGTCCGTACAACGAGGACTACCATATTTTTCAGACCACCAAGGAAGAGGGTTTGATGCGCCAGATACGAAACGGCCTGCAGGGTGCCGGGATCAAGGTTGAAAATACCAAGGGCGAAGCCGATCCGGGACAGGCTGAGGTTAATGTGCAGTACGGTGACGCGCTGTACATGGCAGACACGCATTGTATGGTAAAAAATGCGGTTAAGGAGATTGCGTTTTTAAATAATAAATCGGTCACTTTTCTGGGCAAGTGGAATCACAAAGCAGCGGGCTCGTCCAGCCATATTCACCAGTCACTGGTTTCGCTTAAGGGTGGGCCTGTGTTTCAGGATAAGAAGGCTCAATATGGCATGTCCGATACTATGCGGTATTATCTGGCGGGATTATTGAACTATGCAGACGATAATACCTGTTTTCTGGCGCCATATGTCAATTCATACAAACGCTTCATGGCGGGTACATTTGCACCCACGAAAGCGATCTGGTCGCTTGATAATCGTACCGCGGGATTTCGCATCGTCGGTGCTGACACCTCCAATGTACGCGTGGAATGTCGAATTGGTGGCAGTGACCTCAATCCCTATCTTGCGATAGCCGGTCAGATTGCGGCTGGAATCGCGGGTATCGAAGAAAAGCTCGAACTCGAAGCAGAGTTTAGCGGAGACGCTTATCAGGCAGAGCAGGCGCGAGGCATTCCGACCAACCTGGTGGCCGCCACCAAAGCATTAAGCTCGTCATCGATGCTGCGTGAGGCTTTTGGTTCAGAAGTGATTGACCACTACGTACGCGCCGCAGAATGGGAACAGGAGAGTTTTGAGCAGGTAGTCACCGACTATGAAGTCAAACGAGGGTTTGAGCGGGCTTAACCATGACTGGGTTCGATAACAGTCGTGGCTAGTAACGACTCTGTTGCCACCGATACTATCGCCGATTCTATCAGGCAGGCGTTTGACTCACTCACCCGCGCGGAAAGACAACTGGCGAATAAAATCCTCGAAAACTACCCCGTGTCCGGGCTTGGTACGATTACCCAGGTTGCCGAAAAATCAGGCGTGTCATCGCCTACCATCGTACGCATGGTAAAGAAACTGGGATTCAAAGGATTTCCTGAATTTCAGACTGAACTGCGGCGTGAACTCGAAGCCAAGATCATCGGACCGATTGCCAAGCACGACACCTGGGCACAGAAAGCACCGGATAGTCATATCCTGAATCGGTTTGCAGAAGCTGTTATAGGTAATATTCGCCAGTCACTGGGTCAGATCGAAACTGAAACTTTTGATGCAACCTGTGAACTGCTATCGGATACACGCTATCCCCTGTACATAGTCGGTGGGCGTATCACCCGGGCACTGGCGGACTACCTATTTTTGCACATGCAGGTGATTCGTAAAGGCGTCACCCACATCCAGCCCATATCAAATTCCTGGCCACACTACTTTCTTGATATCCAAAAAGGCGACGTGCTGGTGATTTTCGACATTCGGCGATACGAAAACAGCACGCTGAAACTGGCCGAGATCGCGCATGAAAGGGGCGCGCAAATTATTTTGTTTACCGATCAATGGCGTTCACCCGTAGAGAAATTTTGCAGGTATTGCTTCAGTGCAAGAATCGTAGTGCCGTCAGCCTGGGATTCGACCGTTGAACTATTGCTATTGGTAGAAACATTTATCGCTGCGGTACAGGAATTGACCTGGCCGGAGACCCGGGCGCGCATGGAAGATCTCGAAGATATGTTTGATCGCACCCGCTTCTTCCGGAAATTTACCTAGCCCGCATATTGCATGAAGGGATCGGAATTTAGGGAAAAGCTGGCAAAACAGTTTGGACGATCGCCTGCAGAAGCATAGCCATAGCTATGGGTGAATCGGATAAAGGTAAAAATCCTGTGGATCTTTACCCCGATGAACGGGTTGCTCGCGGATGAGCAACCCTGGATCAACCAGCCTGGCAGGAAAGCCAGGCGCAGGTGAAAGGGAGATCGGTCAAAATGTGAAGCCAGGTTTTTACTAAAACCGATCAGGTACATACTGTATATTCCCAATTTCGCCAATTCTCTCTGTTATTCACAAATGTTAAATATTAAATAACCTAAACCGTATCGCCTTCGTGCAATATGCGGGCTAGAGGTTTGGGTCAGGCCACTTCGGACGCGCTTCTCGCCTGATTTGATAACAGGCTATAGGTAAAAAATAAAAGCCCAATCCAGATTGCAGCAAATCCGATTAACTTATCCTGATTAAAAGCTTCCTCGAATACCAGGATACCGCACAGGAACTGCAGCGTTGGTGTAACATAAAATAATATGCCTACCGATGTCATCGGTAACATGCGTGCGCCCATGGTAAATAGCGCCAACGGAATTACGGTTATCGGGCCAGCTGCAATAAGCCACAGGTCAGTGGTCAGACTGTCATTTAAAAACATTGCGATACCTTTGCGGTGTAACCACAAAATCAGTGCAGTCGTAAATGGCAACAGTATTAGTGTTTCGATCAGCAGCCCGGGAACAGCATTGGTTTCCATTTTCTTTCTGAAAAGCCCGTAGGCCGCGAAGCTAAAACCCAGCGACAAACCTACCCAGGGAAATATTCCGGCTTTCAGTATGTAATAAAACACCCCGGCAGCAGCGCAGACGATTGCAGCGACTTTCAGAGGATCAAGTTTTTCTTTGAAAATAAGCAGGCCGACAATTATGTTGAGAAAGGGCGTGAGGAAATAACCCATGCTGGCTTCAATCACACGCTGGTTGCTCACAGCCCAGATATAAATACCCCAGTTAATACAAATAACAACACTGGAGGCCGTTAATAAGCGCATTTCGGGCCAGGAGTGAAACGCGGCAATTAGCTGGGTTTTCCGTCGAGTACTGAGCGCGACCAGCAATATTAGAACAGGGACTGCCCACAACATTCGGTGCAGTAGTATTTCGAGTGGCGGGACATGGCCTAATAAGGACCAATATATCGGAAACAGCCCCCAGCCTATGTAGCTAGTGAGGATAACTGGATAGCCCTTGTTCAATTGAAATCGACAGTGGTAAGTACAATTACCCAGGAATTTAGAAAAGGCTTCATGCAAACATTACTTCCAGCTTCTGATTATGCCGGCAGCGATATATTGGGTAGGCACACTGGGATCGTAAATCTTCGCTGTTATCCATGTCGTTCTCAATTTCCTCGTTCACCTGATTCATGATAATAGCCGCAATTATCAGATGACGGCTTTCCACTGCCTGAATCGTCATCAGGGCCTGGTTGAGTGCACCAATTCGATCGTTGATCACGATTATTACCGCAAGTTGCAACAGACTGGCCAGATCGGCATTCAGGCCGTTTTGCGCAAGCGGCGAATAAAAACCCCCGGCGCCTTCTACAATCAACGTATGTTTATATTTGTCTAGCGAGCAGGCGTTTAATAAGTCAGCGATTTGCAGGCTGCAACCTTCCAGAGCGGCGGCCCGGGGTGGGGCCAGCGCCGCTTTAAATCGATAGGGTACAATGCGCTCAATGGTCTCAAGATTATTGTTAGCGGCCTGTAATTTTAGGGCGTCAACAGGAATCAATTCTCCTGATTTGTCGATAGAGCAACCGGATTCCACGGGTTTGCGAGTTTCGAGCTTAATATCGAGATTGCGCAACTGCCGGATCAGCTCACAGGCAATATAGGTTTTGCCCACGTCGGTGTCGGAACCAGTAATAAAATACCCTGCCGGATGGATTGAAATCATTGCATCATTTTGTGCAAGAAGTCGATCGACTACAAGCATTGATTGATCGCAGTTGCTATAATTGCCGCCAGTTTTTTATGATCAGTCTGCGGAAATAGTAATGCAGGAAATTTCTGTCGGCCAGCGCTGGATCAGTGCCGCCGAACTTCAATTGGGTATTGGCATGGTGGTCGAAGTCGAACACCGAACTGTCAGTATCGTTTTCCCGGCTACTACCGAAACCCGTATTTATGCACGGCAGGGCGCACCTCTGTCACGCGTTCGGTTTAAATCCGGTGACTGGATTCAAAATCAACGGGGTGACGAGCTGAAGGTGGTCGATACAGATGAGTCAACGGGGCTGATCGTTTATCGCTGTGAAGATAAGGCGGGTCAGATGGTGCGACTGGCAGAAGGTAAGTTGAATAATTACCTGCAGTTAAACCGACCTGTGGAAAGGTTGCTGAACGGTCAGATTGATCGCAACAAATGGTTTGCATTGCGCTGTTATACCCGCGAAATTGCCAACAGCCTGTCACAGTCGCCTGTTTATGGACTGGCTGGATGTCGCACCAGTTTACTTGCGCATCAAATCTATATCGCCCACGAAGTGGCGCGACGGTATGCGCCGAGGGTGTTGCTAGCTGACGAGGTTGGCCTCGGCAAGACTATCGAGGCCGGGTTGATCATGCATCAACAATTATTGGCTGAGAGGGCGAAAAGGGTATTGATCGTGGTGCCTGAAAGCCTCGTGCACCAATGGCTGGTCGAGATGCTACGTCGTTTTAACCTGATGTTCAGTGTTTTTGACGAGGACCGTTGTGATGCCATGCGCGATGCAGACGATCAGGGTCATAGCGAGGCCGATAATCCGTTTCACGGCGAACAGTTGATAATTTGCAACCTTCGGTTTCTGGTCGATAACCCGTCGCGTGCCACGCAGGCGTTTGCAGGGGACTGGGATTTGTTGATTGTCGATGAGGCACACCATCTGGCCTGGTCAGCGGAATCTGTGAGTCTCGAGTATCAAACGATTGAAACCCTGGCGATGCAAACGCCTGGCGTATTGTTGCTCACTGCAACGCCGGAGCAACTTGGCAAGGAGAGCCATTTTGCGCGGCTGAGACTACTCGACCCAAATCGATTTAGCGATCTGACCAGTTTTTTACAGGAGGAGATTAACTACGCTCCGCTGGCGGATGTGGTTGATGCCCTGCAACAGGATGCCAGCCTGAATGACGATCATCTGGATGTGCTTCATCATACGCTTGACGAAGGCGATAATCGCAAGTGGCTAAGTCAGCTCGATAGTGAAGATGCGGATGAGCGCTCACAGGCACAGCAGGCACTGATAGAACACCTGCTCGATCGGCATGGCACCGGGCGTGTGTTGTTTCGTAATACTCGTCATGTTATTAAAGGCTTCCCGCACCGCGAACTCCATTCTTACCCGCTTACAGCGCTGTATCAATCATCCGAACTAAAGCAAGTTCAGGCTGATCAGGAATCGGTCGACCCAGAATTACTATTGGCGCCAGAATTAATTGTGCAGACCGCGACCGGTAGCGATCCGCGTGTTAACTGGCTTGGTAGATTCCTGCTCGATAACAAAAAAAATAAAGTACTGGTAATCGCGGCCCATGCACATACGGTACTCGGACTGGCTGACCAGGTCAAACGTAATACGGGTATTAAAGCGGCGGTGTTTCACGAGGGCATGAGCCTGGTCGAAAG
>Ga0255049_10000817_pt1 | contig 18474 bp, 13 predicted proteins | sample JV7_2_3_MG_FD_183615 | JGI IMG/M metagenome (GOLD analysis project Ga0255049, IMG submission 183615) | Seawater microbial communities from Jervis Inlet, British Columbia, Canada - JV7_2_3 | ecosystem: Environmental > Aquatic > Marine > Inlet | place: Canada: British Columbia | collected 2016-10-06
CGCTGATAAACCTGCCTCGAGCTTAGTCCTGCGAACACGGGGACGGTCTACCTAAATAAAAACGTACCTTTTTATTTAGGTAGACCGTCCCCGTATTCGCACTCGTATTCGTGGCTACTGAGCGCCTCCAGGCTGCGTGATTTCGAAGTGCACGCCCCTCGCGCCCTCAAAGAACATCAACAATGTCGTGCCCCCGGGACGATTCGGGCGAATGACCCAGGGTCGATATCCGCTCGCCTCGACCCTTGCGACGAGCGCGTCCATATCGTCCACAGCGAAACCTATGTGGTCGAGAGAACGACCGCGACTCGGTGCACCACTGCCAGCTCCCGACTCGGATAGATACACCCAGATTCCGTCGTAGCGAATCGCATGAAAGCGTCCATCTCCTCGCTCCGGGTCGTATTCACCGCCAAACACGTCGATAAACCAGTCGCGCAAGGCCTCGGCACGTTCTACGACCAGATGAACATGCTGGATGCCGGTGTAGTCGGGGCTCTCGAGTAGTTCGACCTTCGTCCCCCAGGGATCCTCGATCATCGCAATTGTAGTCGCCGTCACTCCGGGATGGGGCTCGGAGACGACATGTGCACCCATGATTCTCGCTTTCTCAACCATCGCCGGGACGTCCGCCACGGCAAAACCGAAGTGATCTATCACGCTGCCATGGCTCGGCTCGGCGCCCGCGTCATCGAGCATCGTCGAGATCGAGCCGTGCACCTGCGCGACGGCGCCCATACCCGCCGCAGACGGCCGGAGATCTCCCCCGACAAGCGTGTGATACCACTCGGCGGCCGCTGCTGGATCAGGCGTACGGAGATGCACATGCGTAAAGCTCTGTGCGGCGGCGTATCCCGGGAGCACGATCAAGACCAGCAGGCTCGCCTTAACTCCAGATCGAACCTCTGAAGAAAGTGTACGCAACATGGGGACTCTCCCCGCGAATTGGATCGGTAGCATAACAGACGGGAGTTCGGTCAAATGTCCACTGAGCGCACCAGCCCAGGATAGTAATAACCGAGGGTAGCGATGCGGGCGAGATAGTGAACGTACAGCGCGGCCCAGAGGCCATGATTGCCGAACGGAAGCATCACCCACCAGGCCGCGAAAAAAATCAGCAGTGACATCAGCATCGCATTACGCATATCCGCCGTGCGCGTTGCACCGATGAAGATGCCGTCAAGCTGAAACGCCCAGACACCCAGTATCGGCGCCGCCGCGGCCCAAGGAAGATAAATTCGTGCCGCTTCGCGCGCGGCAGCATCCACAGTGAGAATATCGACAAACGGGACGCCAAATCTAAACAGTACGAGAGAGATCAGTCCCGCTACCGCGGCAGCCCACAGAGTCGTCATCCTCGCCGCCGCCTTCAGACCCGTACGGTCGATCGCACCTAGCGCACGACCAACAAGAGCTTCGGCGGAAAACGCCAAACCGTCCAGGAAAAACGCGCCGAGTGAAATAAAGTGCATCAGCACAGCGTTCGCGGCGAGGATGATATCGCCCTGCTTCGCTCCCTGGGCCATAAACCAAACGAAGACGGAAACTAACGCCAGTGACCGGAGCATGATGTCGCCGTTAACAGCGATCGTGCGTCGCAGGCGAGCAGAATCGAACCAATGGTTCGGCGACCAGTGCCCGCCAAGGCTGCGCAGATGGCGCACTGCCATCAGCACGCCGATCGCGGCGGCGATACACTCGGCAAGCAGTGTACCGAACGCGACGCCTTGCACGTCCCAGCCGAAACCGAGCACGAACAACGCGTCCAATGCCATATTCGATAAATTGAGAACGAGCTGTAAAACGAGTCCGATATCAGTTCGGCCAAGCCCGATGAACCACCCGAGCAACGCGTAGTTCGCGAACGTCGCCGGTGCTGCCCAGATACGAATATCGAAATAGTCGATCGCCAGACTTTCGACTCGAGCACTACCGGTCAACAGAGCGAATGCCGTACCACGAATCGGCCACTGCAAGAGAATCAACGCCGCGCCGGCGACGACTGCGATCATCAACGCGCGACCCAGGCAGGCCGACATCTCGTCGATATCCCGAGCTCCAAGCGCCTGAGCCGTCAGGCCCGTCGTGCCCATGCGCAGAAATCCGAAGGCCCAGAAAACGAATGAGAAGACGAGTGAACCAACCGCGACGGCTCCGATGTAGGCGGGATCGGGAATCTGCCCCACAACGCCTGTATCCACGATACCGATCAGCGGCGTCGACACATTGGAGACCATGACCGGCAGCGCGATCGACAGAATCGCCCTATGGGTCAATGGTTGCCGGACAATACGGGAACTTGTGGAACCACTCGTCACGGTCCACAAGGTAGCAGGTCTGAGAGGGAGGCTCCCCAGATGCGCCCAAGCCTAGCTCCAAGGAGACTTTTATTGTCCCGGGCGCACCGGAGAGCCTTGTAGACTACGCCGCTACGCGGCCGGATACCTGGATGGGTCTCTCAAAAATGAGCGCCTCTGTTTAACATATGTTAGTCGCCTGTGAGAGTATCGATACTTCCCCGTGGCAAGCTTGCAAACAATGACTCAGGTTCTGCTGATGGCGTCCATCGGTTCGGTGCCCATTCACCGGGCCGCGGGACAGGCGCAGGGATCGGAGGGCGCGCAAATCACACAACGCACCATCCCAATCGTTATCGCCCATCGCGGCGCAAGCGGCTACCTGCCGGAACATACGCTGCCGGCTTATTCGACGGCTGCGCTGCTGGGTGCGGACTACATCGAACTCGATTTGGTCAGCACGCGAGATGGTCAGCTGATCGCGCGCCACGATAATGTACTCAACCTGACGACAAACGTGGCCGAACTCACCGAATATCGCGATCGCCAGACCGAGAAGATCGTGGACGGCCGCGTTATTCGAGGATGGTTTAGCGAGGACTTCACGCTCGAGGAGATACGTAATCTCCGCGCCATCGAGAGAATTCCGGCGGTGCGCCCGGCTAATACGCGATTCGACGGTCATTACACCGTGCCGACTCTGGAGGAAGCGATCGCGGCGATTCAAGCGTTGCAGACGATGCTGACGAGAGACATCGGGCTCTACATTGAACTCAAACACCCAACCTACTTCGATAGGATTGGGCTGCCGATGGAAGCTACATTGATTGACGGCTTGAGAGACAGCGGTTATCAGGAGGCGCATCATCCAGTGTATCTGCAATCGTTCGAGGTCGAGAATTTACGCCGCCTGGATGGGATGACGGATCTCCGGCTGGTGCAGCTACTCGGCGATTCCGGTCAGCCATTTGACGTACAAGCCGCCGGCGGCTCACTGACGTTCGACGCCATGGCGACAGCCGACGGCCTACTCGAAATCGCAACCTACGCCGACGGCGTCGGTCCCGAGAAGACACATTTTCTAATACCCCGCAACGATAGCGGTAACCTGGCGCTCGAGGATTCGAGCGACTTTGTCGCGCTGGCTCATGCCGCCAATCTCGTAGTTCACCCGTATACGTTCAGAGCGGAGAACCAGTTCCTACCCGTCGCTCTAAGGACATCGCCAGACGCAACTGAGCTCGGCTCCGCGGCTCAAGAAATGGCAGCGTTCCTCGCGCTCGGGATCGACGGCTTTTTTACAGACCACACGGATATCGGCGTTGCGGAACGGGACCGCTATCTGCTCCGAGATTGAATGCCGAAACTGAGTGCTGCGTCTCTATTCAAGCATCTCGCATTGGCTAAACTCTTAGGGACATGATCGAGAAACCCACAGTTACCGACCAGGAAATCCTCGCCCGTGTCCCGCATGACGAGACCGGCGTAGAGATCATTCCGCGTTACAACGACGACATATCGCATCCGAACTGTCTCGTCGTCGCCCCCTTCCGCAAGACCGAACACGGCCCGACGATCCTGGCGACCGTAGAGCATTACTCGGAAAATCCTGAGCCCGGTGGATTTCCCTGGACTATTCTTCACGTAACCTCTAAACCACTGGAGCTCAAGGATGCAATGGAAGCCGCGCTGAGTTTCGCGGCGGAAAATGACATTCCTGTAATCTTCCTTAACCAGGACGGTTTCAGTACGGCTGCGGAGAAACAGCAGACAGACACCAAAGTCCTCAGAGCCGGCGCTCCCATCGCACGATAACAAGCCGTAGACGCGGCTAGCATTCAGTTCTCTTAGCAAATAGTCTATGCTAGATAGACTGTCAGAATAATAATTAGCACTGTGAGCGGGGAAGCAACATGTCGAATCGTAGAGACTTTCTGAGGGGAGTCGGCACCGCCGGTGCCGGACTGGTAGCACTCGGGTACGGGCTAAACGGCCTCGCTCAGCCGGCGCGCCGGGAAATTTCGATCGGCGGGCAGCGTGTCCGCACGGTCGATATTCATGCGCATTGTGTCATTCCGGAGGTCGCTGAACTGCTAGGCGGCACTGCATTCGCGGACATCGGCTTCCCGGACTGGCAGGCGCTGGGTCCGGATCGATTGGATGTCATGAATCAGCGCGGCGTCGACTACGAAGCTCTATCGATCAACCGCTACTGGTGGTACGCAGCGGATGAAGAACTGGCAAACCGAGTCGTCAGACTGCACGACGAAGCCCTGGCCGCCTGGGTGGAACAGCATCCCGACCGTTTCGTCGCCCTATCTTCCGTCGCGCTGCAATATCCGGAACTGGCAGCCGAACAGCTGGAGTATGCGATGAGCGAACTCGGGCATCGCGGCGCATCGATCGGTGGTCACGTCCTGGGCGAGCACGTCTCCGACCCGAGATTCGACCCGTTCTGGGCCAAAGCACAAGAACTCGGGGCACCGATATTCATGCATCCGGACGGTGCCAAGAACGCCATCCGTGATGGTGGCCTCTCCGGGCGCGGCGATCTCGGCAACATCATCGGCAATCCATTGGAGACCACTATTTTTCTCTCGCATATGATGTTCGAGGGTGTTCTGGATCGCTTCCCGGGACTCAGAGTCGTTGCCGCCCACGGCGGTGGTTTCATGCCGTCTTACCTCGGACGCTCGGAAGTCGCATGCGAGGTTCGCGGAAACGCGGACTGTCTAAGCGAGAGGAATCCGAGCGACTATCTCCGTGAGCAGGTGCTGGTCGACACAATCGTGTTTGACGACGAGGGCCTGCGACACCTCGTTGCCGAGATGGGCACGAGCCAGATCGTCTACGGCACGGATGCGCCCTTTAACTGGCCCGATACGCTGGATGTCATTCTGGATTCGCCGTCACTGACCGACGCCGAGAAAGCAGAGATTGTCGGCGGTAACTTGAGTCGGCTGCTGAAAATCAGCTAGCCCTGAGGGCCTACAAATACGGGGACGGTCTACCTAATTAAAAGGTAGACCGTCCCCGTATTTGTAGGCCGCGCGGCTGCTCCTATAACGTGTCGTAGACGACCCGGCCGCCCACCATCGTCAATACCGACTCGATGCCAAAAATGTCGTCTACTGGGATCGTCATGTAATCCTGGTCGAGGACAACGAGGTCGGCAAGCTTGCCGACTTCGAGAGAGCCGATATCATCTTCCCTGAACAGCAGAAATGCGTTCGCGCGTGTATGTGCGATTAACGCCTCCTCGCGGCTGACGGGCTCGTCGATGACCTGGTTGCCGTTAATAGATTTGCCGCTAACAGTCCAGCCAAGCGTGATAAACGGTTGATAGTGAGCGACGATCGTCGAGTCGGTACCGAGACCCCAGACGATGCCGCTATCCTGAATTTCCCGCAACGGCGGCTGCCGCTCGGCTGCTCCATACATGGCGACGCTGTGGACCGCCAACGTCAATCCGAGATCCCTCGCCTGCTCGATGGTATCGGTCTCGATCGTAAAGACGTGTGCGAGACTCCAGCGCAGCGGAGCGAGGGGAATTCTCTCGTTCAACTCAGCCAGCGGCCCGAGCAAACTCCTTACCGTAACGTCGGCCATCGTGTGCTCGTGAACCGGAAATCCGCCTTCGGCCGCAGCGGTGACGATCCTCATGAAATTCGAGATGATCTCGTCGGAGTAGGCTTCAGACCGCCCGGGATTATCGAAGAACGGCAAATAAACGTGCTCGCCCAAACCTAGCAACCCGTAATAGTCGTTACTCGCACCGGAGGTGCTCGAGCGCACGAGTTCGATCGCCGCGTCCGCGCCCTCAGGGTCATAGGCCTGATACTTGAGCGTATGCCAGACGCGAATAGGTAACGGCTCGCGGTCGTTCATCTCCTGGACGAGCGTGATATCCCCTTCCGGCGGACGACCGACGTCGTAGACGCTAGTGAGTCCCGCCCGGTTCAGCTCGCGAACGAAATCAAACATGTTCTGCTCGAGTTGTGCATCGGAAACGTCCGGCATCTGTTCGTTCAACAAACCGTAGGGTGGTTGTCCTGAAATCATTGGCGGTCCGCGGTGCTGCGCTCCCTCCTCCGGCGACACGCCGACGGCTTCCAAGGCCAGCGAGTTCGCATAAACCGTCCCGTAGGTCACCTGTAGAAACAGCGGGTTGTTTGGCGCGGCTGCATCCAATTCCTCGAGCGTGAAACCACCGGGCTGGTCTGCGAACTGATTCTCGCGCCAGCCACCCTGGACCATGAGCCATTCGCCGGGCTCCATGCTCGCGGCCTTCTCGGCCATCACGTCCAATGCGTCCTGCCGAATGTTAATACCGTCGATACGTGCCTGCAGATTCCAGCGCTGAACGGCGCGGATAAAATGCATGTGATTGTCGATCAATCCCGGGATCACCGTGCGCCCTTCAAGATCCAATACCTCGGTCGCGTCACCTACGTAAGCGGCCAGGGACTCATCGGTGCCGACCGCCACGATACGGTCTCCCTGGATCGCCACCGCCTGCGCCATCGAGAAGTCCGCATCGACGGTCACAATCTTGCCGTTCATCAGCACCTGATCGGCGGGCGGCGGGCCGTCCGGCGCAGGGGCCTCGGGCGCGGGACTGTCCGGCTGGCAGCCGATCAATGGAAGCGATAGTACAAAGACCGCGACTACACCGATCGACGGGCGCGTCATTCTCATTGTTCTTCTCCGAGCCTGGGCCATGATACTAAGCGCCAAGTTAGCACTTTCCAGCGGCGGGGCGCCAGCGGATTACTACCTACACCAGGCGTGCCAAGCCATTGGGAACATGCCATCATGATCAGTCATGGCCGACCTGTCCGCAATCGATCGCCCGAAATCCCGGTCGACACAACCCCTGCTCGCCCTGGCCCCGTTTATCCGGCCCTATCTCGGCCGGCTCATACTCGCGTTGCTTGCACTCACGACTGCGGCCGTAGCAATGCTCGCGTTTCCAGTGGCCGTGCGCTACCTGATCGATGCAGGCATGGCAGCCGACCAAGCCAGGATCGACAGGTACTTTCTCTGGATGTTCGCTGTAGCGCTCGCCTTCGGCCTGTTCGTCGCGCTGCGCATGTATCTCGTCATGTGGCTGGGCGAACGCGTGGTTGCCGATATCCGCGAGGCTGTGTATCGACATGTGATTCGCATGGATCCGGCGTTCTTCGAGATCACGCAGACGGGCGAAGTGTTGTCCAGGCTTACGGCAGATACCACGCTGATTCAATCGATTGCAGGCGTCGGAATATCCATCACGCTGCGAGCAGCTCTGACCCTGACCGGCGGACTGATCATGCTCGCCGTGACGAGCCCGACGCTGACGGGACTCATTCTCGTCCTCGTTCCGCTCGTCATCGTCCCGATTATTCTGATCGGTCGCCGGGTACGCAGCCTGTCGCGCGCGACACAAGACCGGGTTGCGGATACAAGCGGCCTCGCGGGCGAAACGCTAAACGCGATTCAAACAGTGCAGGCCTTCACGCTGGAATCGCTGCAGAGCGAACGCTTTGCCGAGGCCGTAGACGATACCTTTACCACGGCGGTCCGACGCATCAGGACTCGCTCACTCTTGACCGCGTTGGCCATTCTCACCATCTTCGGTGCCATCACACTCGTTCTGTGGATCGGAGCACAGGCAGTGCTCGCCGACGAAATGACAGCCGGCGAACTGAGCCAGTTCGTCATCTATGCCATTTTTGTCGCCGGGTCCGCCGCGTCGCTCAGCGAGATGTGGGGCGAAGTACAGCGGGCGGCGGGCGCTACCGAACGGCTGATGGAACTCATGACCGCGGAACCGAATATCGTTCCTCCTATCAACCCCGTACCGTTTCCGGTACCGCCAAAAGGCCGCATCGTCTTCGAAGACGTATCATTCAGCTATCCCTCTAGAACCGACACGCGCGCGATCAATTCGCTTAGCCTCGAGGTTCAGTCCGGCGAGACGGTTGCAATCGTCGGCCCCTCCGGCGCGGGCAAGACCACGATGTTCCAGCTTCTGCTGAGATTCTACGACCCCATCGCCGGACGAATTCTTATCGACGGGATAGATATCGCGCGCGCCCACCCTGAATCGCTGCGCGCCCGGATCGGGTTGGTGCCTCAGGATACCGTACTGTTCGCCACATCCGCCCGGGAGAACATCCGCTACGGCCGGCCCGATGCGTCAACTGCGGAGATAGAAGCCGCGGCGCAGGCCGCGGAGGCGGACGGTTTTGTCCGTCAGCTTCCCGAAGGCTATGACACGTTTCTCGGCGAACGCGGCATCCGGCTGTCGGGCGGCCAACGGCAACGTATTGCGATCGCGCGCGCCATCTTGAGAAATCCGCCGATACTGCTGCTGGACGAGGCGACGAGCTCCCTGGACGCGGAGAGCGAAAGGCTCGTGCAGGAAGCGCTGGAACATCTGATGCAGGATCGCACGACATTGATTATCGCCCATCGACTCGCCACCGTGCAGAAAGCGGATCGAATAGCAGTAATGGATCGAGGCCGGATCATCGATATCGGCACACACGCGGAACTTGTACAACGTGACCCACTTTACGCACGCCTGGCCGAATTGCAGTTCGGCGAGACAAGAGACCCGGCGTCCGGAATTCAGACGCCGGATCAGATCGTTGCAGACTCGCTTTAGAAGCGTTTGGTGAGTTCGATGCCGGTCCGACGCAGCCGCCCGTAGTAAAACAGGCCTGAATCGTTAAAGCCCTCGCCGAAATAATTCTCGTCCGTACAGTTATCGCACCAGATAGCGAGTTGTAGCGATTGATCGCGAAGTAAGTTGACGCCGCCTCGAAGATTGATCAAATCTAACTCGTCACGCGCAACCCAGTTGGCAGGCATGAAGAAAAGCTCGCCAATCTGCTGAAAATCGCCACGAACGAAGAATCGATTCCCCGGATCCTGGTATTGAAGACCGATGTTGAGCGTATGATCAGGCGTCTGCGGCGCCTCATTGCCAACGTAACCGCGGAAGCTCTCGGCGGTTATCTCCGAATCGTTGAACGCGGCGCCTACATTGAAAGATAAGCCGTCCGTCAACTGCCCCGTGAAATCCAACTCAATGCCATTGATCTCGACTTCGTCGACCGGAATAATAATTTGCGAACCATTTAACTGGCCGTTAAATGTAAAGGTCTGGTAATTGTCAACCTCGGTAAAGAAAGCCGCGCCGTTAAATACCCAGCGGCCATCAGTCGAGTTCCACTTGAAGCCGCCTTCGATGCTGGCAGTGTCCTGCTGAGGATAAATATCGAAGACCCCCTCGGGAATAAATCCGGGCGGAAAAGTATCTCGAAGAGCGTCTGCCCGCGCTTGGATTCCGGGCCGGTTGAAACCGCCGCTGCGGAAACCTTCGGCATAGGAGCCATAAAGCATGAGGTTGTCCCGAGGCGTCCAGCGCAAAGTTGCTTTTGGCTGGAAGGAATCAAACGTGGTGGAGCGAACAGCGCCGAACACAAGGTCGGGATCCCCCGCAGCGAAGAACCCTAGAAACACGTCCGGCGTCGCTATCGTCTGTACACGCTCGTCTTCATCGTATCGGCCGGAGAGAGAGATCTCCACATTGTCGGTTATGTCGTAGTCGAAGCTCGCGAATACGGCGAATGCGCTATTCTCCTGCGCGTCACCATCAAAGCCTACGACGCAGTTGGTCGGCGTATCGGCCGCACTACCCGGAAACGGAAACCCGGCGGCGAAGTTACAGCGTTGCGGAACCGGGTTGTCCTTCACAAAGAAGTCGAGCGTGTCGATACCCAGCTGATCGCGTTGAATTGTAGTGGATAGAAAGGAATCCGTCTCGAGAAAATACGCGCCGACGATCCAGCGTAGACGCTGATCGGCACTCGACGTGAAGCGGATTTCCTGACTAACTGTATCCGTGTCGCGCCACTGCGAGTTTGAAAAAGCGGCGACCTCCGTACGCGGCGGTTGCTCGCCCCAGGCAGCATCTTCAGCGCTATCTACAGACGTTACTGAGATCAGCGTGCCGCTATCGAACTCCCACTTGAGCAAAGCGGAAACACTCGTCAATTCCCGCTCGTCGATACCAAGCAGGTTGGACTGTTGCGGCACGGACGTGTTGTTGACATCGCCCTGGAACGCACCGGCATTGGGGTTATTCGGCGTGAACGGCGCTATCGAACCGATAGTCATGGGCCCAGCGACGCACGGAAAGCTCGCTGCAGGGAATATCGGGGCAGTGCAGCCAAGCGATACACTGGGGTCGCCCCCGGGTATCGGCCACCACACGGGCGCGAGGTCGACGAAGCTTAGCGCGGCAAAGTCGTCTTCCGAGATCGAAAAACGCAAGTCCGCCTCGAACGTGTCATTCGGCGTAATCAACAACCTGCCGCGAACGGAGGTGTTTTCCGCAGGATCAGATTTTGTGCCTAGAAACGCATTATCGCGCCAGCCGTCCGCATCGGAAACGGATGCAGATAGCCGCCCGAATACTCGATCCTCGACCAATGGACCACTGATCGCAGCCTGTAACTTGCTAGCGTCGCCGTCACCGGCACCGGCGCGCACGAAGGCCTCGAACTCGTTAGTCGGGCGCTTGGTCGTGATATTGATCGCCCCGCCTACCGCGCTGCGACCATAGAGCGCGCCTTGGGGACCCTTCAGCACTTCGATCTGTTCGATATCGAATAATTCCTGCGACATGCTGATGGGATTGGTCGAGAGAACCCCATCAACCATGATGGCCACCGATGGATCGGTATTACGCATCTGCGTGATACCTCGGATATTGACGAACGTAAAACTGGAGTTCTGCGTCTCCACAAGGAAAAAATTCGGCACGAGTTGCGCATAGTCGCGCATACTCGCGATGCCGATTTGATCGATCTCATCGGCCGTGAACGCGCTAACCGTCACCGGCACCTCTTGCAGATTTTCGGCCCGCATTCGCGCAGTAACGACTATTTCTTCCAGCAGGTTCGCCTGCTGTGCCTGCGCGCCAGAGATCGCGACAACACTGGCTAGGATGGCGATGAGACCGAATCTCACCGGTACTGAGTTTCTCGACAGGAACATCTTCTCCCCCTTGAGACCAATATAATATCGTCCAAAAGATCCGCGCGACTCTCCCACCAGTAAGCGAGCACACGCTGTGATCGACAGACAACGAGCCGGTACGGTACGGTAACGGTCTGATATGACCGCGTCCCCGGCCGATGGTTCCCGTCCTTCCGCACTGCAGCATAGAATAGAGGAGGAAGAGTGCGACCTCATTCGCAGCGAAGCCTAGTCATGCAATCCGCTACACCCGTCATCAAAGATCTCGTCCTGATCGGCGGCGGCCATAGCCATATCTCCGTATTGAAGTCCTTTGGCATGCGGCCGATCCCTGGTGTGCGCCTGACACTGATCAGCAGCGATACGAATACGCCGTATTCCGGGATGCTGCCCGGTTTGGTTGCCGGGCATTATTCTTTCGCGGAAGCCCACATCGATCTCGCGCCGCTGACGCGCTTCGCCAACGCGCGTTTTTTTCGCGATTCAGCTATCGGGATCGACCCCGATTCACGGACGATTTCATTGCAGCACCGTCCGCCGATCAGCTACGACCTGCTCTCGATCAACAGCGGCTCGACACCGTCCACGGACATAGTCAAAGGCGCCGACGAGTTCGCCATCCCGGTCAAACCGATCGGCGGGTTTCTGGCACATTGGCAGAATCTTCGCGAACGACTGGCCGCTCGTACTGAGTCGACGACGATCAGCGTCGTCGGCGGAGGCGCCGGAAGCGTAGAGTTGATACTCGCAGTACAGCACGCGCTCGTGGAGTCAGAGAAATCGGCGGAGCAGCCCATCCGGTACGAGCTACTCACGGCGGACGACGACATACTGACGGCGCACCTGCCGGCAGTCTCACGACGCTTCCGGCGAATACTCGGCGATCGCGGTGTTCAAATTCATACCGGTGCGCGAATTGCAGAGGTTCGCAAAGGCCTCCTGATCGATAACACCGGTCGTGAGTACCGCTCCGACGAGATTCTCTGGGTGACGAATGCGAGCGCGCCCAAGTGGCTGGCGGACAGCGGGTTAACTGTCGACGAACAGGGATTTATGCTAATCGACGATCAACTTCGCTCGACATCCCATCCGACTATCTTCGGCGCAGGAGATGTCGCGACCATGAAAAATCACCCTCGACCCAAGGCGGGTGTGTTCGCCGTGCGTCAGGGGCGCCCGCTCGTACGAAACTTACGCGGGACGTTGCTGGGTCGCCCGCTGCAACGATATCGACCGCAACGCCAATTCCTGTCCCTGATCAGTACCGGCGATCAGTACGCGGTCGCCTCGCGCAACGCGTGGTCTGCCGAAGGATCCTGGGTGTGGTGCTGGAAGGACTGGATCGACAGACGATTCATGCGCCGATTTCAGGAACTCCCGGAGATGGATGAACAACCGGAAGAAGCGGTGCCGGCTGCTTTGCTGGGACCTGAGCACGCGGAACTTACCGACGACACGATGCGTTGCGGCGGTTGCGGCGCGAAGGTCGGCGCGGAAGTACTAACCGAAGCGCTCGGCGGCCTGCAACCGCTTCCCCGAGATGACGTCATCGTCGGGCTGAGCGAACCCGACGACGCAGCACTGATTTCCGTACCGAACGACAAACTTTCCGTACTGTCCATAGACGCGTTTCGCCCGATGATTCTGGACCCGTTTGTTTTCGGCCAGATTACGGCCAACCACTGTCTCGGCGACATCTATGCGATGGGTGCCGAGCCGCAGTCGGCGATGACGATCGCGACGCTCCCGGTCTGGCCTCAGGAAAAACTCATCGACGAACTGCGCCAGATGCTACTCGGCGCACTCGAGGTTTTCGCGACGTCGGGAACGGCGCTTGTAGGCGGTCACACGAGCGAAGCGTCGGAGGCCAGTCTCGGCTTCTCGGTCACCGGGCTAATCGATCGAGAGCAAGTTCTACACAAGGCGACGCTGCAGGCGGGCGATGTTCTCATCCTGACAAAAGCGATCGGGACGGGCGCGATCCTGGCCGCGGACATGCGCGCCAAGGCGCGAGGAGCGTGGGTTGATGCAGCACTGGAGTCCATGCTGCTGTCGAACAGGCGGGCCGGCCGCGTACTACGCGAGCACGGGGCCAGCGCCTGCACGGACATCACCGGCTTCGGGCTCGCGGGTCATTTACTGGAAATGCTCGGTGGTTCAACACTCGGCGCGACGCTCGAGCTCATCGCTCTACCGACGCTCGACGGCGCCGTGCAGTCCGTGGCTGCTGGAATTACGTCGAGCCTACAACCGAAGAACGAGCGTGTCGCGCGTCGTGTAGAGAATGTCGCCGCCGCGCGGCAACACGAGCGCTTTCCGCTCCTGTTCGACCCGCAGACCGCGGGCGGCCTGCTCGCGGGATTACCACGAGAAAATGTCGACGCCTGTCTGGAGGATCTGCGCGTGCACGGCTATCCCGACTCGGCGGCGATTGGCACGATTGGCGCTACAGAAAATCGGGCGCAGCCAATCCGAATCGTAATCGAAGACTAGCCGTTACTCATCTCCCTCGGAGATCCGATAATCCCAATGCGCGCCGGCGCGCTCGAGTATCCGCGGCAGATCGCCGGCCAGAAGATAGCCGTCGTCGATCAGCGCCATCGCCGAATGAGTCACCAGACCGAGATATTGCGCGCGGCCCTGATAGCGCTCTTCGATGGACAATCGTGGATCGCCGTTGGCCTCGCGCTCGGCACGGGTGCGGGCGAAGGGAAGGTAGAGTCCCACACCGGAGACCGGGTTCGATGGATGCCAGCCGGTGTAGCTTGCCAGCGGTACAGCGATATCTGGCGATCTCAGTCCACCGATTTCATTGCCGCTGTCATCGACCTGCGGAACCAGAAACGGATAGGCCAGGCCGAGCTCAGGCGGTTCTCGCGTGATGATCCCCGTGCTCGCGAACCGCGGGCCGTAATCTAGCGCATAGGCGATGCTCGGCTCAGTCAACAGATGCACGCCAGGAATTGCCGGAAACGACAACTCGTCGAAGCCCACCAGCGTGCCTTTTTCGAGTGTTGCATAGCGGCTCGGTGGCGGAAGCGTTTCGTCGACAATCCAACGATCCATCGCAACCAGCAAGCCTCTCAAGAACCAGGCGTACTCGTTCGGATTCGGCGCATGTCCGCCGTCAGCGGCCATTGGCGGGAACCGTGCCGGGCCGTGCTGCGTCCCGGCGAAATGGTACAGCCGAACGTTGTCCATGAGCGGCAAATCCCGCTCGCCGCCCACCGTAGTGTGGGTCAGCGCACTGACGGATCTCCAGTATTCGGTAGAGGAATTGGTATAAAAAATCTTCGGCAACGACTCAGGAGTTACGCGACTCAGAAGCCCGTCCTGCATGCCGGTCGCGGGGTCCGTCTGCGCGTCATCCGAAAACGGGAAAACTCGATTGGGATACTCGAACGCACCGCCGGGTGCTCGGGATGCCTGCGCGAAGCGCTGATTGAAGCTACCCCTCGCAGCGCCGCCGATGTGAGCCATCACACCATCGAACACCTTTCTGCCCTGTTCGTCTTCATTAAATCCGTCGTAGAGATAAGTGCGCAATAATCGACCGCTCTGCGATGATCCATAGGTGATAGCGCGATCAATGGCGCCCTCGGGAATGGCCAGCGTGTCCGGCGAGCCGTACTTGAGCATTGAAATGATGTCGCGGATGGCGGCGAGGCCTAAGCCGACCAGAGGTGGATCCTCGGCGACATAGACCACTTCATAGATTCGGCCAGGCTCGAACCCCGTGTCCAACGCGATCATGGTCTTATCCGGCACGGTGCGATTACCGTCGCTACGCGCGAACTGCCATCGATCGCGTGGGATCACCCGTCGCTCGCCCATGGGCCCATCACGAACGGTCAGCACGTTGCGAGGATCGTCCGGATCCGCCACCGGATAGGCCCTGTGACCCCGGTTCCCGAGTGACCGAGCGAAGGTCGTCTCGGTGACGATGACATCGCTTCTAACCAGACCCTCGATCGGCTTACCGTCATCGGTCGCAATCGGCGGGTAGACTCGCAGCAGCCCGTCCTGCTCCGGCGTATCGTGCTGCCAGCCGACCCACAGCAAGGAGAAGCCCTGCCGAAGCAGAAAGCCGTCACCGATGTACTCGGCAGACAATGGGTCGGTCGATATGGCGGCTCGATTGAAACGCGTCAGCAGCCGATTCCTCCCGCGGTTGGCCACTTCGAAGAAAACCGCGCCGTTACCGGCCTCGATTTTCTTCGGTTTGAGCAGATAGAAGTCGGCAGAGAACTCCACCAGGCCGGCCGCGTTTACAGGCGCATACTCGATATCGGTAATGGCCCGATTAATGCGGTTGCCTGGATCCACCGCATAGTGAATCGTTCCTGCAATTCGCTCGTACGCGCCGGCGAGTCCATAGGACGTTCCATTCGCGATATCGCCGGTGGCTTCGACTTCGATGCGTACGACTTCCGCCATCGCCGCCGAGGCAGCCAGGCAGCTCAGCGCAAGAATTAGTCGTCTGGTTCGCATGCATCCCCTGGTCGAGACCGATTAGTGTCTAGATTTCCGAGGGGTAAGCTTAGGCTCTCCGCCCCGGCGTTGCCAACACCCCAACAATATAGGCACCGATCCAGCGCGCCCCGCATCGCCTGACCGCTTGATTGCTGCAAGTACGCGCGGGTAGACTGCCTGAACGATTGCGAAACGGAGGGAGCGCAATGACCAGAATTATCCGAGGGGTGATTGGATTTGTGACGACGATATCGCTGTCTGGCTTCGCTGTCTCAGCGCTCGCGCAGAATCCCCTTGTCGACATACCGGTTGGCGATGAAGGAATGGTTACTGGCCCGGAGATCGGTGAGCGTATTCCCGACTTCGCCGGCCTCGATCAGAACGGAACGCTGGTCAGTTTTGACGACATCAAGGGCCCGAACGGCGCGATGATTTTGTTTCATCGTTCCGCCGATTGGTGACCCTTCTGCAAGACCCAGCTCGTGCAGCTGGAAGCGTCCTTAGATCGATACACTGATGCCGGCCTGGGCGTCGTGGCCATCAGTTACGACAGCATCGAGATACTAAAGAGCTTCGAAGATCGAATGGGCGGATTTCGCTATTCCATGTTGGCGGACTCCGATTCGGAGATCATTGACGCGTTCGGGATCCGCAACATTAATCACGAGGGAAGCAGCCGTAACGAAGGCATGGCGTTCCCAGGCACCTATGTCGTCGATGCCGACGGCATCGTGCAACAGAAGTTCTTCGAGCAGAATCACCGGATTCGTGCCACCACCGAGACGATCCTGATGAAGACCTTCGGTAGCGACGGCGGCCGCCGGACCGAAGTGCGACTACCGCAGTTCGACTTCGTCGCCTACGCATCGCAGGACCAGCTCAGACGGGGCAATCAGGTCGTCCTGGTGGCGGATATCGCACTTCCCGAACGAATGCATCTCTATGCTCCAGGTTCCGATTACACGGCGGTCAACCTGAGCATCGTGGAGACGGCCGACTGGCGACAGGACGAACTCGACCTGCCCGAGGCTGAGATCCTGTACCTGGAGCCGATTGACGAGCACGTGCCGATCTACCACGACACGGCACGAATTCAGCGTCGCATCACGCTGTCACCGGGATTCCAGGGCGATAGTATCGACGTAGAGGCCGTACTGACGTATCAGACTTGCGATGACGAGATCTGCTATCCGCCGGATGAATTCGCATTGACGTTTCAGTTCGACGTTCTCGAACACGACCGGCAGAACGCGCCCGACGACATTCGTCACCAATAGTCATCGGAAACCAGGAAAACCCACCATGAGGCTGATATTAATCACCGTTGCCGTGTTGACACTCACCGCGCCGGCTTACGGACAGCTTGCGGTGCCGAACGACGCAGGCCTGGCCTTCGGTCATGTACACCTGAACGTCTCCGACCCCGAGCTGCACACGCGACTGTGGGTCGAGCACTTCGGTGGCGTGATCACACCGATTGGGAATCTGACCGCGGTACGTTTCCCGGGATTTCTGGTGATTCTCAGAGAACAAGAGCCGACTGGCGGTTCGGTCGGCACCGTGATGAATCACTTCGGCTTCAAGGTTCGCAACCTCGCAAAATTTCTCGCCAACTGGCGCGCCGCGGGTTACACGGTCGATCGTGAGTTCACCGGCTCCGAAGGACAACCGAACGCCTATGTGACGATGCCGGACGGCGCCTGGGTCGAGCTTCAGGAAGACCAGATGTTGCCGGTCGAGGTCTCCGGTTATCACATCCACTTTCTCACGCCGGAGTTCGAGGACCTACTCGACTGGTATGTCGACGTCTTCGACCTGGAGATAAGACCGCGCGGCAGGATCCAGACGACGACTAATGTGCCCGGCATGAACATGAGCTTCGCCACGTCGACGGAGCGGACGGTCGGGACCGCCGGCCGCGCCATCGACCATATCGGTTTTGAGCTGGACGACCTCGCGGCGTTCTGCGAGAACCTGGCTGCGCGGGGTATCTCATTCGACGTCGAGTACCGCGAGGTCGAGCGTCTCGGGCTCAGACTCGCATTTATCACTGATCCGTCGGGCGTCTATATCGAGCTGACCGAAGGCCTCGACCGCTACTGATCTAAGGAATACGAAAACATGCGAACGATCATTCACGCGCTGATCATCAGTCTGTGCAGCGCTACAACAATCTTCGCCCAGCAGACCGTGCCGGGAAAAGGATTCGCGGCCGTACCGGGACAGAAAGGCGGTCAGGACGTATCGGGCGCCTACGACGTCGTCGCGGGCTGGCCGATCGATACGGCGACGCTGCCCGGACATGAAGGTTGGACGATGGGCGCCGGAGAAGCGATCTTTCCCGAGAGCCCGGACCGGGTGTTCGTCCTGGTTCGGGGCGAAATCCCCACGATGGAGCGACCCGAGATCAAGCTGCGTCCCGAGATCGGCCCGAGTATCATCTTCCCGATCAACCGCGCTCCCTGGCGCGACGCGACCGTCGCCAGCCTGCCCGCCGGACTGGACGATCCGACGCGGCCGCAGACCAGTATTCGAGGCGAACTCGGCGTGGATGTTCGCTGGGAGCACTGCATCCTGATCTTCAACCGCGAAGGGGAACTCATCGACTCCTGGACTCAGTGGGACGAACTACTTCGCCGTCCGCATTCGATCTATATCAGCCCTTACGATC
>Ga0255049_10000818_pt1 | contig 18471 bp, 14 predicted proteins | sample JV7_2_3_MG_FD_183615 | JGI IMG/M metagenome (GOLD analysis project Ga0255049, IMG submission 183615) | Seawater microbial communities from Jervis Inlet, British Columbia, Canada - JV7_2_3 | ecosystem: Environmental > Aquatic > Marine > Inlet | place: Canada: British Columbia | collected 2016-10-06
GAAGTCCACAAGACCATGATCTTTATCACCCATGACTTCCTTGAGGCGATCAAGATGGGCGATCACATCGCGATCATGAAGGATGGTGAAATCGTGCAAATCGGTACACCCGAAGAAATCGTCGCCAACCCGGTCGACGACTACGTGCGCGAATTCACCGAGGACGTGCCGCGCTACAAGGTGCTGAGCGTGGGCAAAATCATGCGCGATGCCTCTGACGCGATCAAATCAAACGGTGGGCAACGTATCAGTGAGAGCGCCAAACTGGATACATTGATCGATATCGCCATTGCCGCCAACGGCCCACTCGCCGTGGTCGACAGCGAAGACCGAATCGTCGGTGAAATAGACCAGTCCATGATCCTGAAGGCCATGGACAGCCGCTCCTGAGACGGCAGCTGTTCGCAGAGAATTTGATGGAAGATCTGGATACCTGGCTGGAACGCGTCTACCAGGCCGATGGCGAACGTGAAACCCTCGATACCCTGTACGACGAATGGGCGCGAGCAACTTGACGCTGCCGGCCACTGGCACAAACTCGATCAGTCCGAACTGTTCCGTAGCTATCCCTTTTCCGGGAAGGAGGCGCACTTACGCCACTGGGTGCTGGCCTATCGCAAAACGGATGCGGGAAACTAAACCGGCGCCCTTCGCTCCCTCCTGAAAAACGCTGCCCAGCACATCTGTCCACACTGGTAGATCCATTGTAATTCAGGGCTGAAATCCCAACATTATGCATGAATCCGGTTTTGTAGCCGGCTCGAATAATTTACACTGTGCGGCCGCACGCCAAAGCCACGGACCGTTGCCTGGTGGGAAGTAAAATCATGCTACCAGCGGACAATTGAACCAGGGATAAGATCAGGGTGTCAAAACAATCATATGACTCGTAAACCGCGCCTTTGGCTCAGGCTGTTTATCGTGCTGCTGCTAATAGCCGCCATGGCGGGCGCGCTCGGCTACCAGAAGTATCTGCAAATCCAGCAGCAGATCGCGCAGGGAAGCCAACTGCCGCCGCCGATCAGCGTCACCGTGGCCAGAGCCGAGCCCGCGCAGTGGGAGCGTCGCATTGGCGCCATCGGCAGCCTGGTCGCGTTTCAGGGCGTCAACGCGACGACCGAAGTCTCGGGCATCATCACCCGTATCAACTTCGACTCCGGCAACCAGATCAAAAAAGGCACCCTGCTGGTCGAACTGGACAATCGAACCGAAATGGCGAACCTGGAATCGGCGCAGGCGCGGTTGGCATCGGATGACAGCCAGTACCAGCGCCTGCTCAAGCTGAAAGACCAGTCCTTCGTCACCAGCACCGATATCGATACCCAGGCCGCACTGGTCGATATTTCCGAAGCCGAGGTCAGGGTCGCCGAGGTGGCGCTCGCCAAGCGAAGCATCCTGGCCCCCTTTTCCGGAAAACTGGGAATCCGCCAGGTCGACCTGGGCGAGTATGTCGCGCCCGGGGATACCATCGTGACCCTGTTGTCACTCGATCGGCTATATCTCGATTTCACGCTACCCGAGGCTAACTTCAACGACCTGGTGCTCGATCAGGACCTCCTGTTCAAGGTGCGTTCTTATCCAGAAAAGGAATTCAAAGCCACGGTCGAAGCCTGGAACCCGCAGCTCGACATCAACACGCGTAACGTTGCCATACGCGCGGTAGTCAATAACAAAAAGAAGTTACTGGCGCCTGGCATGTTCACCGATATAAGTCTCGATTCGCGGCGCCAGACGCCGGTGTTGACGGTTCCCGAAACGGCTATTTTCTACAACATCTACGGCGAGGCGGTGTACATCCTGGAAAAATCTGGCCTGGAAAAGCCGCCATCCAGCGACAACGACCCGGAGCCGGACTACCGACTGGCGACGCGCCAGGTAGACGTGCTCTACCGCAGGGCGGGTACAGCCGGTGTTAAAAGCGGGCTCGCGGACGGCGATCTGGTAGTCACCTCGGGGCAGCTCAAGCTCTATCCCAGCCTGCGCGTCGCCATTGTCGACGATGTCCCCGAATACCAGTCCAACAGCCAGTAAGCTGGCATGCTGACGGATTACTTCATAAAGCGCCCGGTGCTGTCACTCGTGATCAGCACCATGATCGTGTTGCTGGGCGTACAGGCCTTTTTCAACACCCAGGTGCGCCAGTACCCCGAGCTCGAAACTTCGGTGATCTCGATCATGACCGCCTATCCCGGCGCCAGCGCCGAGCTCATCCAGGGCTTTGTCACGACCCCGATTCAACAGGTGGTATCGAGCACCAAGGGTATCGATTTCCTGCGTTCAAGCAGCAGCAACAGCGTCTCCGTCGTCGAAGTGCACATGAAACTCGGCGTCGATGCCGATGTCGCCCTGACCGAGGTCAGCACCAAGGTTTCATCGATTCGGGGCGAATTACCGGCCGAATCGGAAGACCCGGTAATCGCCAAGCAGTCCGCGGATGGTTTTGCCCTGGCTTACTATGGTTTCTACAGTGAAACGCTGTCGGATGTCGAAGTAACCGACTACCTGTTGCGCACCATTCAGCCCGCGCTGTCGACCGTCAACGGCGTTGCCCAGGCGGAAATCCTCGGCGGCAAGACCTACTCGATGCGCGTGTGGATGGATCCGGTGCGCATGGCCGCGCAGAAGGTGTCGGCCGCCGATATCGTAAACGCCATCAATGCCGACAACTACCAGTCCGCCGCCGGCCAGGCGCGCGGCCAGTTGGTGCAAACCGACGTCAACGCGGTCACGGATACGGGTGATCCGGAAGTCTTCGAACGCTTCATCATCCGCGAAGAAGGCGAAAACAAGGTTCGTCTCGGCGATATCGCCGACGTCGAGCTCGGCGCCGAAAATTACGACTCGCTGATCATGTTCGACAACGTGCCGTCGATCTACATCGGCATCAACGGCACCACCGATGGCAATCCCCTGACCACGATCAAGCTGGTGACCGCGGAACTGGAAAAACTGAAGCGTTCTTTCCCGCCCGGATTGAACGCGGCCATCGCCTACGATTCAACCGAATTCATTCAAGCCTCGATCAACGAAGTCATCGGCACACTGTTACAGGCTTCGGTCATCGTCATCGTCGTTATTTTCCTGTTTCTCGGTTCCTTCCGTTCGACCCTGATACCACTGGTGACAATTCCGCTTTCGATCATCGGCGTGCTGTTTTACATGCAGTTAATGGGTTACTCGATCAACCTGTTGACGCTGTTGGCGATGGTCATGGCGATAGGCCTGCTGGTCGACGACGCCATCCTCGTGGTGGAGAACATCTATCGCCATATCGGTGAGGGTCTGAAGCCGATGCAGGCGGCGTTACAGGGCGCGCGCGAAATCGCCAAGCCGGTCATCGCCACGACCATCGTGCTGTGCGTGGTATACGCGCCGATCGGCCTGCTGGGCGGGCTTACCGGGGTATTGTTCCAGGAGTTCGCCTTTACCCTGGTCGGCACCATTATCATATCGACCATCGTCGCGCTGACCCTGTCGCCGATGATGTGCTCACGGGTTTTGCGCCCGACGATCGACAACAATGCCTACGCGCGTTTTATCCACGCGCGTTTCGAGCGCCTGCATCGCGGCTATGAGAACTTGCTCGCCGCTTCGCTGAAAACGCGTTCGGTGACGGTGTTGTTCGTGTTTGGCGTGCTCGTAATGCTGGTTCTGATGTTTCAATTCATCCAGATCGAGCTCGCGCCCGAGGAAGACCAGGGCGTCATCTTCACCTTCTCGCAGGCGCCCGACCACACCAACATCGATTACCTCAACAAGTACACCGCGCCCTATTACGGTATTTTTAGCAGTTACCAGGGCGAGTACAAATCCTCGTTCATGGCGAATGGTTTTGGCGGCCCGACAGTATCCTTTGCCGGCATGCTGCTGACGCCCTGGGAGCAGCGCCAACTGAGCGCGATGGAAATCATTCCGCAGATCCAGATGGCGCTCGACCAGCAACCCGGATTGCAGAGCTTCGCGTTTAATCCACCCTCGCTGCCGGGCGCCAGCGGCAATACCCCTGTCGAATTCATACTCAAGACCCAGCAGGGCTACGACGAACTCTACGGTGTCGTTCAGCAGGTGCTCGAGAAAGCCCGTGAAAGCGGCAAGTTCCATTTCATCAAGAGCGATTTCAATTTCAGCAAACCCGAAATTCGCGTCACCATCGACCGCAAGCGGGCCGAGTCCATGGGCGTCTCGATGCGTGAAATCGGCCAGACGCTCGGCATCATCCTCGCCGAGGGCTATGTCAACCGCTTCAACCTGGCCGGACGCAGCTATAAGGTCATTCCGCAGGCACGCCTCGAAGGTCGCGAGAACGCGGCGGACATCAGCCAGTACTATGTCTACTCCCAACAGGGCGAGCAAATCAACCTGGCCACGCTGGTCGATTTAAGCTACAACGTGGTGCCGCGCGAACTGGTCCAGTTTCAACAGCAGAACGCGGCCAAGATCGATGCCGTGCCCGGCGTTCCGCTCGGTGAAGCCCTGCAGGTGTTGCGCGACATCACCGCGCAGGTTGCGCCCGCCGGCTACAGCTTCGATTACCAGGGGCAATCGCGTCAATTGATCCAGGAAGGGTCGGTACTGGCGCTGACCTTCAGCTTCGCCGTCATCGTCGTTTTCCTGGTGCTGGCCGCCCAGTATGAAAGCCTGCGCGACCCGCTGATCATCCTGACAACCGTACCACTGGCGATGTTCGGTGCGCTGGTGCCGATGTTCCTGTGGCTGGTGTCGATGAATATCTACAGCCAGGTTGGCCTGATTACGCTGATCGGCCTGGTCAGCAAACACGGCATCCTCATCGTCGAATTTGCCAATGAAATGCAGAAGAACGATAACCTGTCGCCGGCAGATGCCGTCATCAAAGCCGCATCGATTCGCCTGCGGCCGATTTTAATGACTTCGTTCTCGACGATTATAGGCATCATGCCGCTGGTTATCGCCTCGGGCGCGGGCGCGGCGAGCCGACAGTCCATCGGCATTACCATCGTCTCGGGTTTCGCCATCGGCACCCTGTTTACGCTGTTCGTGCTGCCGGTCATCTACACCTTCTTCGCCGCCGATCACCGCCCCGTGCTAGCCGATGATGATGAGCCGCTGCCGGCCTCGCAACTGGTCTGATTAATCCTCTCGAAGGTAGGCTGATTGATCGAGTATCCACGCACGAAAAGCGCTGACCTTGTCGATGCCCGCCTTTTGCGGTGAAGTCACGAGGTGGTAATTCATCTTCACCGGCAAGCGCGCGCTGAAAGGCTGCACCAGGCGGCCCGCCGCAACCTCCGGGTCCGCCATGACATTAGCCAGTAACGCAACTCCAAGACCGTCCAGTGCAGCCTGGAACAATTGATCCGACTGGTTGAAATAGATGCCCTGGCTGGAATCGACAGCGTCGGCTTCGACAACCTTCAACCACATGGCCCAGTCTGGCCAGCCCGGGTCGAGTTCATCGTGATTGCTGTGCAACAGGGTAAAATTTTTCAGATCGGATACTTCCTTCAACTGCTTGCCATCGCGCAGTAACTCGGGACTACAGACCGGAATTAGATCGAACGAAAACAGGAATACGCTAACCAGTTCGGGATATTCACCATCGCCGAAACGAATGCCGACATCGATATCTTCTCGCGAAAAGTCAACCAGCCGATCGGAGGTATCGATGCGCACGTCGATGTCCGGGTGCAGGGCCTTGAAGCTGACCAGTCTCGGAATCAGCCACTTGGAGATAAAAGACGGCGCCGAGGTAATCGTCAGCGGTCCCTCGCTACGCCGCTGGCGCAACAGGTTGACGGCTTCGTAAAACTGCTCGAAGCCGCTGGCGATCAGCGGTAAAAACAGTTGACCATCGCCGGTGAGCGCGATTGCGCGGTTGAGTCGCCTGAACAATTTGAGTTCGAGAAATTCTTCCAGCAACCGAATTTGCTGGCTGATGGCTCCGGGAGTGACATTGAGTTCGGACGCTGCCGCGGTGAAACTCAGATGCCGACCGGCGCTTTCGAAGGCCTGCAGGGCCTTCAGGGGAGGCAATCTTTTCATATTAGTTATTCTAAACTGAAATCGAAAATATATCGTTTGAGAGGCGGGAATACAAGCTCTATATTACGCCTACAGCGAAGTTAATGTTTCAACTAACAGATGAGGATTACTAACATGAATTACTTTCAATTTGCAATTGCATCAATCGTCGACGCCAATACCGGACACGGGCTCGTGCACAACGAGAACAAAATTGATTACGCGGCAGCCGCAAGCCACGGCCGCAGGATTCGAGCAAAATCGATTTTGGCGCTGTTCGCGCAGGTTAAACATCGGCTGTCACAAGCGATCGCGTCAATCCGCGAACGCCAGGCGGAAAAACGCAAAATCCGTCAGCTCGCGAATCTGAACGATCACATACTCGAAGATATTGGTATCACGCGAGGTGATGTCATTGCCCTGCAGATGGGTCAGATCGATACACGGCAACTCGAAGCGCAGCGATCCAGAAAGAGCGCCGCGACTCACCTGCAACACGGGGCAACAGTCCATCGCGTTGGTGATACTGTCCGTCATAACGCGCTCAATGAAGCGGTGTTCGCCAGGGCAAAGTGCGCATGAAACCATCCTACGGGGAATCGAAGCCACCTGCCGGCTTCGATTCCTCAATCCCGCAGTACCTCGTGCATCCAGGTTTCCACCAGGTAGCGCGCAATCGAATCCCGCCGCGGCAGGCAGTAATAGTCGCCAGCGTCACCCCACTCACCAAACTCTCGCAACTGCTCGGCCTCGAACCAGTGGGCCTCGTGAATTTCGATACCATCGACAACAATATCCAGGTTTAGCGCGCGTGCCCTGAATCCCAGCATTATGGAGGATGGAAATGGCCAGGGTTGCGATGCCTGGTATTCGATCTGATCGACCCGGATTCCGCACTCCTCGAAGGATTCACGCGCCACGGTTTCTTCCAGGCTTTCCAGTGGATCGACGAAACCCGCCAGTGTCGACATCATGCGATTCGGAAAACGGGAATTTCGCGCCAGCAGGCAACGCGGCCGGTCGGGAGTGGAGCGATCTTCGATCAGCATGATGACCGCAGGGTCGGTGCGCGGGAAATGCATGCGCGCGCAGCTGCTGTCGCTACAGCGGCGCATATGGCCGCCGTATTCGCTGCGCGTCGGACTGCCGCACAAGCCGCAGTAGCGATGGTGGCGATTCCAGAATACCAGGCCGCGGGCATAGGCCAGTTGCGCGGCGTCCTGCGCGTCGAGGCGCCAGGCAACATCGCGTAAATCGATAAATTCCCCGCCGGTGAGACAGGATTGCAGCGCGTCATCCTCGTGCGCGGAAACATCGAGCGCGAACAACGGGCCATTTTGATCGGATCCGAGAAATACGAGATGCTCGAATTCTTCGAGCAGGTGGACGATTTCCGCCTGCGGTAGATGAATAGCTTCGGGAACCGCGGCATCAATACCGCGCCAACGCATCAGGCTCTTGTCATCTCTTAAAACAAAAACGCGACAGTGCTGTCGCGTCCATTGTTGATGTAGCCAGTCTCGATCCTTGCGTAATTCGATGGCCCGATCGAGATTCAGTTCACGGTAATAAATCACCGCCCAATCTTATCACGAATGTTTTGTCACGCTGTCCTTATCACGAACTACTGGCGGTCTTCTGGAAAGTATCGATTGTTTCCTTGAGCTTGGTGTATTCCTTGCAGTTCCCCCTGCACAAACTATCCAGAATCTCTAATTGCTCGATCGCCTTGTCGAACTGGTTGGTTTCGAGATATAGCTCACCCAGGTATTCGTTTGCGCCCCTGTGCTTCGGCTCCGCCCGCAGCGCCCATTCATAAAACGTCAACGCATCTTCGTAATTTTGCGTCTTGCGGTAACTGAAGCCTAGCAGCGACATGATATCGGGATTATCCGGATCGAGGTCGAGTTCATCGTGCAGCATGTTGATGGCCGACTCGTAGTCACCCTGTTCGATCAACTCGATAATCGGTTCAAGATCGACATTGGAGGAGTAATTGCCGCCCGCCGCATATCCGGCAGTGGAAAATACAAGCAGCGCGAACATCAAGGTAGCTGAATACAGATTATTGAGGATTGGTGTTTTCATCGTTAACCCCTGAATTAATGCGCCGATTATATTCGCCTCAACGCTCGAATTCCAAGCTCAACCACCTCCAGTTACCTGCTATGTGAACTATTAAGTAATTGATATGTGAAGTATTTACCATCTCAGGAAGAATTTTGACTACGGTAGGTCTCGATCGCTTCCTCAAGTTCATCAAATTCCTCGCAACCGAAAAAACAATCCTTGTCGAGCACCTCGAGTCTTTTCAGCGCGAGATCGAGTCGGTCCATCTGCAGGTACAGCTCTCCCAGGTATTCATTGGCGCCGCGGTGCTCGGGATCGATCTGCAGGGCTTTGCGATAATAATCCAGGGCGACGTCGAAACGCATGGACTTGCGGTAGCTATAGGCCAGCAGGTTGAGCAAATCGGCATCTTCTGGTGCTTCGACCAGCGCCTTTTCCAGTTCGCTGATTGCGCCCCGGTAGTCCTCGTCGTCGATCAGTTGCTGAAAAGGTTCCAGCCTGGAGTTACGATTGCCGCCACCGCCACCGCCACCGCCATCAGCATAAAGCGGCGCCAGGGCCATGCCATTGATGGCCAGCGTTATTAACAGGATAGTAATTTTATGCATACTGCCTCCCTATGTTCTCTGTGTCGGTGTTATGACAGTTGTCCTATCATATGATCACCGCGGACGAGCGAAGTTCATTCAACTGCTGCTCGTCGAGACCCAGCAAATCGCCGAGTATTTCGCGGTTTGCGCCGCCGAGTTCGCCGCCGGGCCAGCGCGTGCTGCCGGGCGTGCGCGACAGGCGCGGCAACAGCGCCGGAATCTTGAGGAGCTCGCCATCGATTTCGACACTCTCGAACAGCCCACGGGCTTCGAAGTGCGGATCATTCAGCATATCTTCGACATTGTAAATCGGGCCGGCGGGTACGTGTGCGTCATCGAGTTTCCGCAGCAACAGCGCGGAATCCTGCGAAGCACACCAATCGGCCAGTATCTTATCGATTTCCGCCTCGTGCTCGACCCGCCCCGGATTGCTGGCCAGGCGCGGATCGCTCGCCATCTGTGGACAGTCGGCGGCGATCATCAGGCGCTGGAAGATCGAATCGCCGTTACCGCCGATTACGATGTACCTGCCGTCCTTGCAGCGGTAGGTATTGGTCGGCACGATCCCGGTTACGGTACTGCCCGATGGCTCTCGTATGACCCCGTTGCCATCGAACTCGGGCACCACCGCTTCCATCAGGTTGAACATCGACTCGACCAGGGCAACGTCGATGACCTGGCCGACGCCGCTGCGCTGCTTTTCCAGCAACGCCAGTGCAATGCCGAGCGCGGCGTGAATCCCCGATATGGTATCGCCGATACTCAGATTCGGTCGTACCGGCGCTTCGCCAGGATGACCGTTGACGTAACGGAACCCGCTCATGCCCTCGCAGACCGAGGCGAAACCGGGTTTGTCGGCATAGGGACCGTCCTGCCCATAGCCGGAAATACGCGCATACACCAATGCGGGATTACTGTGCTTGAAATCGTCGGGCCCAAGGCCCCACTTTTCGACGACACCGGGCCTGAAGTTTTCGATGACGACATCGGCCTTGTCGATCAACTGGCGCACCAGTTCAACACCTTGCCCGGTTTTAAGGTCTATGGTCACCGATTTCTTGTTACGCGCCAACGAACGCCACCACAAGGAGGTATCACCGCGCATCTCGCGCCAGCGGCGGATCGGATCACCCCCTTGCGGCGGTTCGATCTTGATAACCTCGGCGCCGAAGTATCCGAGCATGCAGCCGGCAAACGGACCGGCCAGCAGTTGCCCAAGCTCGATGACTCGATAGCCGGCCAGCGGCGCGGATGAATTCATAAATACTCCAGCGGTTGAAGATCTAGCCCGAAATGTTACGCAGTATCAGGTTTCGTGGCCAGCCGAAAAGCACGATCTGGCGTTATCGTCGTCTACCCGATTCCGGTATACTGCCGCGTTTTTGCAGGCCAACCCCGGGGGAAACTATGCAGGCACCCGATTTGCCCGATAACCAACTCGAAACACCGGACGACCGCATTTCCGTGCGCGAGGTTTTCGGCATCGACAGCAAACTGCAGGTTCCGGCGTTTGCCGATCGCAGCGAAATGGTGCCCGATATCGATCACGGTTACCATTTCAACCCCGAGGCGACGCTGGCGATTCTGGCCGGTTTCACCCATAACCGCCGCGTTATGCTGCAGGGTTTGCACGGCACCGGCAAATCGACCCACATCGAGCAGGTGGCCGCGCGCCTGAATTGGCCCTGTATACGGGTTAACCTCGACGGCCATATCAGTCGGCTCGACCTGGTCGGCAAGGATGCCATCGTTATACGCGACGATCTTCAGGTTACCGAGTTCCAGGAAGGCATCGTGCCGTGGTCGCTACAGCGTCCGATCGCGTTGATTTTCGACGAGTACGACGCCGGCCGGCCCGATGTCATGTTCGTCATCCAGCGGTTGCTCGAGCGTGACGGTAAATTCACCCTCATCGACCAGAATCGGGTCCTGTCGCCGCACCCCAGTTTTCGACTGTTCGCGACCGCGAACACGGTCGGACTCGGTAATAGCAGCGGCCTATACCATGGCACCCAGTTACTCAATCACGGACAGATCGACCGCTGGAACATCGTCGCAACGCTCAACTACCTTTCCAGCGATGAAGAGATGGAGATCGTCAAGGCGCAGGTACCCGAGTTCGCCGGCGCCGACAAACAGAAGATTCTGCAATCGATGGTCGCCATGGCGACCATGACGCGCGAGGGATTCGTGGTCGGTGACCTGTCCACCCTGATGTCACCGCGCACGGTCATTTCCTGGGCCGAAAACAGCCTGATCTTCGACGATTACCTGCTCGCTTTCAAACTGTCGTTCCTGAACAAGTGCGAGGAAGATGAACACCCGATTATCGCCGAGTACTTCCAGCGCTGTTTCGATACCGAACTCGATGACTCCTACCTGCACGTGGTGGAGCGTGGGGAGTAACGAAAAACAGCAACAGCAGGCCGCGGAACTCTGCGGCGCCTCGGTACGCGCGCTTACCGGCTTGCGTGAACTGCGGCATCGCGGCCGTTCGTTGTTTCTCGGCGGCCAGCGCGTGTTTACCGGCGCTCCGCACAGCATTCCCGACCCGCTGCGCGACGGCTTCGCCGCCCAGCGCGGCGCCGCCGATGGTGTCGCCCTGCGCCTGCTGCACAGCGACGCCGCGCTGCACCGCGAACTGGCGCCGACAGCGCCGATACAGCGACTGATTTTCGATCTGCTCGAGCAATTACGCGTCGAAACCCTGGTCTCGGATTCACACCCCGGCATACGCAGCAACCTGCTGCGACGTTTTCGCGACTGGTCGCTGCGCTTTCACGATGATGGACATGCCGATAGCGAACTCGGCCTGCTGATTTACACCATCGCCCAGGTCGCCTGGTCGCGTCTCAGCGGCCAACCGACGCTGGCCGAAACCGATGACTTGATCGAGGTGACACGAGGTCGCATCACCGAAGTCATCGGCAACGAACTCGTCGGCCTGCGACGCGAGCACAATCGTCAGCAGGAATACGCCGTGCACGCGCTCAGCATCGCCAGGATTATCGATGAATCGCTGCTCTCGGAACATACCGAGGAAGCCGGCAGCAAACGTATCGATAACGAGAAAGCCCTTTCGCGCATTACCCTGGCGCTCGATTTCTCCGACGAAAGCGAGGACTCTAACATTGCCACCATCGTCACCGGTAACAGCAAGGTGCTGGCCGAACAAAAACAGGTTTACCGGGTCTTCAACCGCGAATTCGATCGCGAGTTGAGAGCCGCGTCGCAGGTGCGGGTGGCTGAGCTGCGACAGTTCCGCGAACAACTCGATGCGCGCATATTCCACCAGGGAATCAACGTACCGCGCCTGGCGCGACAAATATCGCAGCTGCTGGCGACGCCGCGGCGCGACGGCTGGCTGTTCGGCGAAGAGGAAGGGCTGCTTGACGGTCGGCGGCTGTCGCAACTGGTCGCCGCACCCAGCGAGCGCCGACTGTTTCGCAAGGATCAATACCGCTTCAAAAACGATTGCATGTTGTCCTTTCTCATCGACTGTTCGGGCTCGATGAAGAACTCGATCGAATATGTTGCCATGCTCGTCGATGTTTTCGCGCGCGCCCTCGACCAGGCCGACATCGGTTGCGAAATCCTCGGTTTCACGACCGGCGACTGGAACGGCGGCAGGGCTTACCGGCAATGGCTGGCGCAGGGTCGCCCGCAGCATCCGGGACGCCTGAATGAACGCTGCCACCTGGTATTTAAAAGCGCACAGGACGGATGGCGTAAATCCCGGCGCGACATCGCCGCACTGTTGAAAACGCCCAGTTTTCGCGAAGGCCTCGATGGCGAAGCGGTCGAATGGGCCAGTACGCGGCTGCTAAAGGGTGATGCCGCACGCCGCATCCTCATGGTCATATCCGACGGCAGCCCCATGGACAGCGCCACCAATCTCGCCAACGACGAGTATTATCTGGGCAACCATTTGAAGAACACGGTCGAAAAGTACGACACCGCCAGGGGCGTCGAGATTTACGGCATCGGTGTCGGTCTCAGCCTGACGCCCTACTACCGCCATTGCATGGCAATCGACCTCAACGAGTCGTTGAGCAACACCGTGTTCACGCAGATACTACAGATGATTGCCCACGCCCAGCGCCGTTAGTCTGCTGGATATCGAAACAAATCAAGTGCATCCACGGCGCGATTGAATTACCATTTCCTGACACTTTCTGAGTCCCGTTTATGTCACCCGTAGTGCTCGCCGATTCCGGCAAAAATGTTAAGATTTTCGTGCTCGATACCAACGTCTTGATGCACGATCCCACGGCCCTCTTCAAGTTCCAGGAACACCATGTGTTCCTGCCGATGACCGTACTCGAGGAACTGGATAACGCCAAGCTCGGCGTCTCCGAGGTTGCGCGCAACGTGCGCCAGACCAATCGCTTTATCGACGAGCTACTGACCGCGCAAAAACAGGTCGTTATCGAGGAAGGCCTGCAGTTGAACCAGTTCAGCGCCGCCGAGGAACCCTTCAAGTGCAGTGGCCGTCTGTATTTCCAGACCGAGGCGCACGGCTCCAACCTGCCCGAGTCGTTGCCCGGCAACAAGAATGACAATTCAATTCTGAACACCATTATTTCGCTCAGGGAAGATATCGGTGATCACCAGGTCATCCTTATCTCGAAAGACATCAACCTGCGCATCAAGGCCGCGATTCTCGGTATCAAGGCCGAGGATTACGCCAACGATCGCGTCGTCGATGACCTCGACCTGTTGTTCAGCGGTTCACGCCAGCTCGCCGACGATTTCTGGGAAGGACATGGCAAGCAGATCGAAAGCTGGCAGGAGGAAGGCAAGGCTTACTACGAAATGCAAAGCCTGAACGGTGAAGAATGGTACCCGAATCAATTTCTCTATCTCGGCGATGATTTCGAGGCCATTGTGCGCAAGCGCAACGAGAACGGATTTCTCATCGAAGTCTGTCAGAACTATTACGGTCACCGGCACTCGGTCTGGGGCATTACCGCGCGCAACCGCGAGCAAAACTTTGCGCTCAACCTGTTGATGGACCCGGAAATCGACTTTGTTACCCTGTCGGGCAACGCCGGCACCGGCAAAACCTTGCTGGCGCTGGCCGCCGGCCTGACGCAAACGCTCGACCAGGGTCTCTACAGGGAAATCATCATGACCCGGGTCACCATCCCCATCGGCGAAGATATCGGCTTCCTGCCCGGCACCGAAGAAGAAAAGATGACGCCCTGGATGGGAGCCTTGATGGACAACATGGAGGTACTGACCGGCAATGACCAGAAGGATTCCTGGGAACAGGCCGCAACCAACGACCTGTTGCGCAATCGCATCAAGATTCGTTCACTCAACTTCATGCGTGGGCGCACTTTTCAGAACAAGTACATCATCATCGACGAAGCGCAAAACCTGACGCCCAAGCAAATGAAAACCCTGGTTACGCGCAGCGGCGTCGGCACCAAGATCGTCTGCCTCGGCAACCTCAAGCAGATCGACACGCCCTACCTCACGGAAACCACCTCGGGTATGACCTACGTGGTCGATCGCTTCAAGCACTGGGAACACAGCGGGCACATCACGCTGATGAACGTCGAACGCTCGCGTCTCGCCGATTACGCCTCGGAAATGCTGTAGCAATAAACACCCACAGGTTTCCACGTAGACCCTGAAAAGTTAACCCTGCAATAAAGAGTTGATCCCGATTATAGAAAACCTGCTAATCTCGCCTCCACTAATAGGGGCACAACCATAAACTTTCTGCGCATCGTGGTTCCAGGCGATAGTAGCAATACCGCTATCGCTTTTTTTTGGCTGGCATTAGCATTCAGCTGGATTAACGAGGCATCGGCTGAAGCAGCCGATCAGCTGGCCGATTTTGCCGGTTCCACGCAATGTATTGATTGCCACAGGGAAATATACGCTGACTGGCAGCAATCGGATCACTACAAGGCGATGCAACTTGCCACGTCAGCAAACGTGCTGGGTGATTTTGATAACGTCGATCTCAACTTTCACGACATCGAAACGCACCTGTTCAAAGAAGGTGAGATTTTCAGGGTTGCCACCGCGGGCCCCGATGGCAACCCGGCTGTGTTTGATATCGCTTACACCTTCGGACACTATCCGTTACAACAATACCTGATCGATACCGGCAGGGGTCGGTTGCAGGCGCTGAACATCGCCTGGGACAGCCGTACCGCCGACGATGGCGGGCAACGCTGGTACCACCTGCAGGCCGGTGAAAGCATCGATCCCGAGCATCCTTTTTTCTGGATGCGTCATTTTCAAAATGCAAATAGTCGCTGCATCGAATGCCATAGCACTAACCTGCAAAAGAACTTCGACCCGAAAGACAATCGTTACGCGACACAGTGGACTGAAGTCGGCGTTGGTTGCGAGTCCTGTCACGGCCCCGCCTCGCAACACCTGGCGCTCGCTACCGCAAACCAGTTAAGCGAAAATGAATCGGGTTTTGGCAAACGACCCAAACCCGGACTTGCCTGGACATTTCGCGGGAATGACGACATTGCGTCACCCTCCGGAACCAGGGATGGATCGTTTATCGATACCTGCGGCGGTTGCCATTCGCGACGCTCATCACTTGGCGACGCCACGCCGATGACCGCTTTTCACGATCAGTATCGTCTCGCATTGCTCGATCAGGGACTTTATTTTGCCGATGGCCAGGCTGACGACGAAGTTTTCGTACTGGGGTCATTTCTGCAGAGCAAAATGCAGCAGCGAGGCGTCACCTGCGCCAATTGCCACAACGTCCATTCGGGAAAGTTGATCGCCAGCGGCAATACCCTGTGTGCGCAATGCCACAATCCCGGGCGTTTTGATACCGAGGCGCATCATCAGCATCAAGCCGAGTCGAGGGGAGCGCAATGCGTCAATTGCCACATGCCCGAAAGGACATACATGACGGTCGATCCCCGGCGTGATCACAGCTTTGCCATTCCCGACCCCTGGTTATCCGTAAAATCGGGGGCACCCAACGCCTGCACCACTTGTCACCAGGGCAAGACGAATACCTGGGCGACCGGGGCGATGACCGACTGGGGGCAGACTGCATCGTCGAATACCTGGTCAGAGATCAATCGGAGACTGGACCTTCAGGATTCGTTGATGTTTAAAAACTACGCCGAGAACCCGCCTGTGCTTGATTTGCCACCGATCCGGCAAGCGAGCCTGACCAGCAAGTTCGGGGCGTTTCCATCGCGCCTGGCGGTTGACGCAGCTTCTTCTCAACTGGCAAGCCCCGACCCGTTAATTCGCCGCGCCGCGGTGACCGCATTGCAGGCGATGCCGGTCCAGTTGCGCTGGCAATTGTTGAGTCCGCTGATAGAAGATCCGGTAAAATCGATTCGGCTCGAAGTCGCGAGCGCGCTCGCCGATGCGCTGGTACAACTCACCGGCAAAGATGCCGAGCGGCTCGGCAAACTGATAGACGAATACCGCGAATCGCTGGATTACAATGCCGATAGCCCTGCCGGGCAGTTGACCATCGGCAATCTCGAATCGCGCCTGGGTTATAGCATCCTCGCGGAACAGGCTTACATAAAGGCGCTCGAAATCGAGTCCGGTTTCGTCCCCGCGCTAATCAACCTGTCCGATTTGTATCGCGCCATGGGTACTGACGGGGAGTCCAGGAAATTGCTGCAACACGCGCTAAAATTAGCCCCCGATAGCGCTGATACCAACCATGCCTATGGGCTGTTTCTGGTCAGGTCGGGTAAGCACGAAGAGGCGCTGGGCTACCTTCAAACAGCAACCACGCTTGAAGATTCGAATCCCCGCTATGTTTATGTCTACGCGGTGGCGCTGGATTCACGCGGTCAGACCGATGCAGCGATAAAAGTCATCGCGGTTGCGAGTAAACGCTGGCCCAATAACCTCGACCTGTCTTTTCTGCAGGTTTCCTACATGGACAAAACTGGTAATACCATCGGTATCCATCGCTACCTGTCGCTGCTGGCCTCGGTTGCGATAAGCAACCCCCAGGTCAGAAACTGGGTAGACAAGTATGGTGCCGGGGGTGATTCCTGAGGGCCATGAAAAGCAGATGGCAGTAAGCGGATCTGTGTTCACCAGCTCGGGAAGTTTAGATTAATAACCATTGAAAAAACATTATTTTGGTTTCGATCAATCGTGATTTAATTCTTTTTTTCAGCTTAAGGAAGTTAATCTTGACTTAAGGCATAATGTGTCCCGACAACCCACAACCATGAGAAGTTAAATAGCTGGTAGCTAATACGAAGATCAAAAAAAGCCAGTCTCGAATCAACGAGGAGTGAATTAATGAAAATAACCAAAGGTATAGCGCTACTGTTAATGCTTGTTTTCACCGGCATTGCCCAGGCCCAATCCAGCAAACCCAATATCCTGGTTATCTGGGGTGATGATATCGGCTGGTTTAACGTCAGCGCCTACAATCGGGGCATGATGGGCTACAGAACCCCTAATATTGATAGTATCGCCGGCGACGGTATTTTATTTACCGATGGATACGGCCAGAACAGCTGTACCGCGGGCAGGTCTGCATTTATTACCGGCCAGAGCCCGTTTCGGACCGGTTTGCTGAAAGTCGGTTTGCCGGGTGCAAAAGAGGGACTTAATGAAAAAGATCCAACCATTGCCGGACTGCTCAAGCCGCTGGGTTATATGACCGGCCAGTTCGGCAAGAATCATCTCGGTGACCTCGACGAACATCTACCCACCAATCACGGTTTTGATGAGTTTTTTGGCAACCTGTATCACCTCAATGCCGAAGATGAACCGGAGAATGAAGATTACCCCACCGATCCGGAATTCGCCAAAAAATTCGGCCCCCGGGGTGTTATTCACTCCCTGGCGGATGGCAAGATTGAGGATACCGGGCCGCTGAATATGAAGCGTATGGAGACCATCGATGAAGAGGTGACAGCACGCGCCCTGGCGTTTATCGATAAGGCCCACAAGGCGGATAAACCATTTTTTGTGTGGTATAACACCACCCGCATGCATGTATGGACCCGCTTGAAACCTGAATCGGTAGGCGTCACCGGCCAGGGCATTTACGCAGACGGCATGGCGGAACACGACGGTATGGTCGGCCAGCTATTGGACAAACTGGACGAGCTTGGCATCGCCGACAATACCATCGTCATGTATTCCACCGACAATGGCGCCGAAACCTTCACCTGGCCCGATGGTGGCACGATACCTTTTCGGGGCGAGAAGAACACCACCTGGGAAGGCGGTTTTCGTGTTCCGATGATGGTGAAATGGCCGGGCAAGATCAAACCGGGCCAGGTTTCCAACGAGATTATCTCCATGGAAGACTGGATGCCGACCCTGCTCGCCGCCGTCGGCGAACCCGACATCAAGGATAAATTACTGAAGGGCCATAGCGCTGCCGGCAAGACATACAATGTACACCTCGACGGCTATAACATGCTGCCATACTTCACCGGTGAAGTAGAAGAAGGCCCACGACAGGAAATGTTCTACTTTACCGACGATGGTGGGCTTTCAGCATTGCGTTATGGGCAATGGAAAATGATGTTTAGCGAACAGCGGGGCCATGGCATGGATGTTTGGCAGGAGCCGTACGTGACCCTGCGTTTCCCGAAGTTGTTCAATCTACTGCGCGATCCTTTCGAGCGCGCCGATTGGGAGTCCGGTGCTTACGAAACATGGCGCTTTGAAAGGTTATATTTAATCACGCCCGCAGCAGCCTACGTGGGTAAGTTTATCGGCACCTTCAAGGAATACCCGCCGCGCCAGAAACCAGGCAGTTTCAACCTGGATCACGTACTCCAATCGCTTCAGAAACCTCCCGGCGGTTCAAGCTAAA
>Ga0255049_10000820_pt1 | contig 18448 bp, 15 predicted proteins | sample JV7_2_3_MG_FD_183615 | JGI IMG/M metagenome (GOLD analysis project Ga0255049, IMG submission 183615) | Seawater microbial communities from Jervis Inlet, British Columbia, Canada - JV7_2_3 | ecosystem: Environmental > Aquatic > Marine > Inlet | place: Canada: British Columbia | collected 2016-10-06
AAAATCTCGGCCCGACGCCAAAACCGAAACCAAACAGTCAAAGCGGGTGTAGCTCAGCGGTAGAGCATCACGTTGCCAACGTGAGGGTCGTGAGTTCAATCCTCATCACCCGCTCCAAACATCAAAAAGGCCCCGTCCAGCGGGGCCTTTTTTGTTAGGCGGCAAGATTGGGTCCTGCACGCAGTCGCACTATGTCTGCTAAGTGCCGCATGCTTGCTGCACTTACAGGGTATTGACCGGAACGCTGGCTGTTATTACGTGACTGGCATCATCGATCCGTCTGGTCCAGGCGAAAATCAGCTCGCCACCGGCCCGAACCATTCTCGGCACGCTGAATCTGGGAACGTCATCGCCTTTGGAGATAACAACTACGGGACCCAAGGCACCATCTGCTGATACTCGCCTGACGCAGACCTCAGCCGAATCGGCCGACGCCTTTCGTAACCAGCTCACGGCAACGTCACCGTCCGGCAGAAGCGCAAGTCCGACCCTGCCGAGCGTTTCTTCGCTGACGACATTGATCGGTGCCGAGAAAGACTCTGCCGAATCCTCCGAGAATCCGGCTTGTATGCGAGGGATGTCATTCGCCGCTGTGAACCACGCTGCCACCACAGAATTCTCGTTGGCTTCGATGACAGGCCCATTTACCGGACAACCTGGAATATTCCAGTTGTCGTTGCCCAACGGTTTCCCTTCCTGCCAGTGATTATCGACATATCTTGAAACGTAGTTATCGCGTATCTCATCGCTTGTGCGATCTCGATAGATAGCGACCGGCCCGTCACTTGTTCTTGCGACATCTGTCTGGCAGCAGTCACAGATCAGCCCATCGATCTTGGCTTCACTGGAAAGTACCAGGTCGGGAGACAGACTCGCTGCTCGTAGAGTCATTCCAGAAACGCCAACATCATCGCTTTGCTCGTTCGCCATGTTGCGGCCGTCCAGCCAGACGAGACCCACGCCCGTGTCATTGGGATACAGGGTGACAAATCCGTGCTCGGTAGCCGTGCCGTCGCGATGGGGGATCAGGGGTTCTGACCAGGATTGCCCGGAATCCGTCGACAGTGCGACGAAAACATCGTAGGCGTAGCCGCCTGCCGGTTGGCTCACCAGCCAATGCGCCGCCCACAGCGTTTCGGATATTGGAATGACTGACGGGAAGTCGGCCCAGTTGACGAACCAGTTATCGCCCTTTGCAATGGTTTCCGCGTTTGCCCAGCCGTTGCCATCGAGTGTTGAGTACTTCAGGGCATGCCCTGGACCGTCTGTCTCGAGCCAACTGAGTACAACGGAACCATCGGGTCCGACTGCCAGATTGGGGCTGCTACTGCCAGGACCTGCAGGCACTGAGAGCACCACTATGTTTGGAGTTTCAGGTTCGCTGGATTCCCCGACTGTGTATGCCGTCAGCACGACCAGAAAGATCAATCCGACCCCCATCGGCCGCTTCGAGAAATCGTTCATCCCCGCATTATGCAGCGCATATCGATTGACACAAACAGGCCGATCCCCAGGGCCTAATTGATTCTGGGAGGAGTGGGGTTATACTGCGACGCCTGCTGAGTATTGAGCTCAATTATTGCCCGCCAATAATCGAATTTGGCCCGCCTCCGGCTAGGTGGCAGAGTGGTTATGCAGCGGCCTGCAAAGCCGTGTACGTCGGTTCGATTCCGTCCCTAGCCTCCAATCAATTGGTCGTAGCCTGCGCTCACAATTCGACTACCGGCAATTGCGAAATGTATTCGTCAGTGCCGTAGCCGTCGATTGTCAGTCGTTTGTTCTTGTGGCGGTTCCAGGAAAATCTCCCGACCAGCCTGAGAGCAAACCACTCCATGGCTGCGACCCATTTGCGTTCGCCCACTTCCTTTTGGCGGTCAAGATAATGTCTGTCTGCCGGCGCCTTGTCCGGTGTGCCGCGGTAGTAGTCCAGATCGTGGCGAACTGCCACGATGTCTCTTTTCAGGCCCAACACCTTTAGAAATCGTGGTATCCGCATGAAGGGAATCGGAGTCGATTTGCCATCCGACTTCTTGTAGAAACCGAGGTCGTAAGGCTCGACAAGAGCGGCAAAGGTCTCCTCAGTAACTCCCCGAAGTCTCAGAAACATTCGAACCGCATCGCGGTTGTCGATTTCAGCATTTGGGTCGTTAAATTCAGATTCCTCGACACTCGTCCGTCCAGCGAGCATGGCATCGAGTTCGTCTTCGGATGGGCCGGGGCCATATGCTTCTTTGCTGAGAAAAACTGCCATTGGCTTCGTCCGCTTGCGATCAGCCCTGTTTACAGATTAGTACTATTTGCGCATTAATTACCACTTTCGACCAGGAATTGCCCGCCACCGGTTGAGCGCATGTCGGTAGAGGCGGGGGCTACAAATAACTGATCGATTGTAATATTTAGCTGTTTTAGCGACTACAATTACAGCACGCGATCTCGGGGGCGGGGGAGATGATGATGAAACACGTTTCGTCAGCTGCCTGGTGTCTGGCTGTAGCGCTGGTCGCCCCAGCATTGACGGTCCAATTGCAGGCCGCAAACGCTCAGGACATCGAGGTCGACAGGATCATGGAGGAGGTGGTCGTCACCGGATCTCGAATTCGCAGAAATCCGCTCACCGAGGCAGCGCCGATCATGGACATCAGCGCCGCGAAACTCGATGAAACAGGCATCACGAATCTCGGCGACATATTGCAGAATCTGCCGATCGCAGGATCGGCGCCGAATTCGAAGTTCAATGTTCCGGGAAACATTGGATTTCCTCAGGATGGGGCCGGGATCGGCGCTGGCGCCGTGAAGCTGTCATTGCGGAATATCGGCGATAAACGCACGCTCATCCTGGTTGACGGCAAACGCTGGGTAGCAGGGGCATCGGCGTCCGGTGTGCCAAGCACGGTGGATCTGAACACGCTGCCTGCAAACGTAATCAAGCGTATCGAGATCTTGCAGGATGGCGCATCAGCTATATATGGGTCGGACGCCATCGGTGGTGTCGTCAACGTCATAACAAACTCAGATTTCGAGGGCTTCAGGCTCGATGCCCAGACAGGCGAATATCTCTCTGCCGGCGACGGCGCATCCGCCGAGATCGCCGGCCTGTGGGGCGGCGGTAACGGCACGACGCATTTTGTCCTGAGTGCAAGTTATACAGAGGAGAGGGGCATCGAAACCGCCGATCGGGCGATGTTTGCCTATCCGAATCTATTCGCAACGAGTTGTGACGTTCAGCCATTTTCATTCTGTTCGTCGCATACAGCGCAGGGCCGCTTCGTTCTCGGGCCGAATTTCGGTTTTCTGGACATTACGCTGAACGACGGCGTGTTGAATGACGGCATGGCGAATGTTCCGACCTGCGATCCTTCTATTCCCGGCGACTGCACCGGTAGTGACTGGCATGCATTTACCAACGCGGACCGATTCAATTACAACGGCCCGGGTCTTAATTTCCTGCGTACACCGAATGAACGCGTAAATATCTATGGCAGCGTCAATCATTCCTTGTCAGACACTTTAAGCCTGGTCATGACGGCGGCCTACACGAATCGCAGCTCGGCAACCAAGGGCGCGCCGGAGCCGCTTTGTTTCGGTGATGGCTGCGGAAACCGCATCAACGATGAATTTGTTGTCTCCGCCGCCAATATCTACAACCCGTTTGGCGTGGATCTCTCCTCTGCCAACGGCAACCTGGCATTCTTCGGTCGAAGGCCTCTGGAAGCCGGCCCGCGTCGCTTCATCCAGGACGTCAACACCTTGTTTATCAGCGTTGGCTTCGAAGGTGAGTTTGAAGCAGGAAGTCGATCGTTTTTTTGGGATCTGGCCGCGAGTTACGGCGATAACCGTGGACTCCAGGAGAAATTTGGCGCCTTCAATGCCGCCAAATTGCAAGTCGCCATGGGTGATCCGGCGGTTTGTGCAGCAACACCCAACTGCGTGCCGTTCAATTACTTCGGCGGGCAGGGACCAGATGGTGAAGGATCGATAACCCAGGACATGCTTGACTACGTGGGCTATGTCCAGCGTGATTTCAGCGAACAGACGCTTAAGGATATCTCTGTCAATATCACGGGTGATCTCGCGTCATTGCCGGGCGGCGAATTAGCATTTGCTGCCGGCATTGAATATCGCGAGCACGACGGTTCGTACCGGCCGGACCCGATCGCCGCGAGCGGCGAGACAGCCGGCATTCGTGCCGGATCTACAGTTGGCTCTTTCGATGTGACCGAATTTTACGGCGAGTTAATCATACCGTTGATTTCCGGCGCTGCGCTTGCGGAAAACCTGGAGATAAGCCTTGCCGCGCGTTCCTCCGATTACAGCACGTCGGGTTCGGAATCGACGTATAAGGCCGGCGTGCTTTGGCAACCTGTTGGAAGTCTCTCCGTGCGTGGATCGTTCTCCACCGGCTTTCGGGCGCCGGGGATCGGCGAATTGTTCGGCGGCGCAGCTCGCGAGGACGTAGGATTTCAGGATCCTTGTCTCGACTACACGGCGATTGTTGGCTCGGCAAATGGCGGCCGGGATACGCCGCAGCCTGCACATATTCAGGCGAACTGCGCGACCCTTGGAGTACCTCCCGGATTGAATTTTTCAAGTGGTCCCGCTTTTTCTCAGGGTAATACAGCATTGATACCCGAAACGTCGGACAGCTGGTCTGCCGGTTTTGTCTGGAGCCCGACTTTTGCAAGAAATGCCGGCTGGTCGGACGGCATAACGATATCGATAGATTACTTCGACCTGCAAATCGACGATGCGATACAAGGCCGCGACCCGGTTGAGGTTCTAATAGCCTGCGTTGAAACGCTGGACCCGTTTTTCTGTGATCTTGTACCACGATCGCCTTCCGGGGGGATCGAATTTATCGACAACCAGTTGCAAAACATAGGTTCTGTCGAGACGTCAGGATTCGACATCGCCATCAGTTATGTTGCTCCCGAAACGCGTTTGGGTCAGTTCAGTCTTGACGTCAATGCAACACACCTGAACGAGTACATCGAACGGACACTCAAAACCGACGGCTCGTTTTTTTCAGCGGATAGAACGGGGACAGAAACCTTTGAGACCTTCGCAAGAGCGTTTCCGGACTGGCGTGCGGTGACCAACGTGGGTTGGAACAAGGATCGATGGTCGGCCAACCTGGCATTCCGCTGGGCCGACAAATTGACACTGCCCAATGGCTGTGAGGGTTTCACCCCCATGGGGGGATCGGCGATCTTGGAATCGGTGATGTTTACCGATCTTCAGATTCGCTATGACCCAAGTTTTGCTGGCGATGCACTAACCTTGGCGGTCGGTTTCAACAATCTGTTCGACGAAAGTCCGGTCAACCTCCCTTGCGAGATTGGCCCCAGTCAAGTCTTGCATGACCTGCCCGGCACGGTTGGCTATATCCGTGTGACGTATCAGAGAGATTAGTCTATAAAGACACTCCAGATGGCACGTGAGAAGCCCGGCCCGGGTGGCGGAATTGGTAGACGCTACGGACTTAAAATCCGTTTTCCGTAAGGAAGTGCGAGTTCGAGTCTCGCCCCGGGCACCAATAGTCATAATTTGCTTTAAGTTTGTATTTTAACTTATTGGTTATACATATCTTTTTTTTAATTTCGCCCGTACAGTCAAGAAATGGAGACGTTCTCTAGAAATTCGGCCGCAGTTACTATTTCTCGCTGTCAGCAGATTTCTAAGTACGCCGACATGCAGTTCTATTTCTTGGGAATAGGTCAGTGACTCAGCCAGGCCCGACATTCATTTTCCGCGAGCTCAGGCGCCGCAAAGTCTTTCGCACGGCAGCTTTTTATTTGGTCGGTGCCTGGGTATTGCTGCAGGTTTGCGAACTTGTATTCGACGTATTGCGGTTCCCCGACTCGGCGCTGCGTTTCGTGCTCATAGCAACGATCGTCGGATTTCCTGTCGCTTTGATTTTCGGCTGGAAGTACGACATCACACCGCAGGGTGTCAAACGCACGCCAGCGGCTGCTGAAGTTGATCAGGCTGTCGATCTGTCCCTGAAACGTGCCGATTTTTTGCTTCTGGCCGCGCTGGCAGTCATTGCCATCGTTATCGTACTTCAAGTACCGCTGCCAACCGATATTCGTCCCGAGTCTCGGGGATCTGTCGACAATTCAATCGCGGTAATACCGTTCACCGTTTGTGATGACCAGGAGGAAGAAACGGTGCTGGCTGCAGGCCTGGCAATGGAAGTCATCAACCTGCTTGCGGAGCGACGAAAGTTCAAGGTTCTTGCCAGGGCCTCGTCCTTTAATTTCGCCGGATTGAACCTGCCGGCGTCGCAGATTGCGGAACCGTTAGGAGTCCGATACGTACTCACGGGAATGCTTTGTCGTGCAGGCGACAGTAGGACCTTGTCTGCCGAAATGTTCGATGAGGACGGGTTTATCGTTTGGAACGATCGCTACGAACAGTCTGTCGATTCAATGGGCCAGATAACTGAGAAGCTGGCTTCCCTGGTGGAAAACGGAGTCGCAAGCGCGCTCGGCGACGTACTGGCGACTGCACCCGGCACGGCCGTCAATAATCTTGCTTACGAACAACTGGTGATCGGCCGCGAACACAGGGCTCGTGGCGACGGAAAGCAAGCGCGTGCTGCTTTCGAGCGTGCACTTACGCATCAGCCTGATTATGCGGAGGCCCTGTATGAGGTTGCCCTGCTGCAACTGAACCCAACTATCAGTCGGAATGAGGGAACCGGTATCGCAAATGCCAAACGCATCGCGGAGGACGCCCTGGTTCTGGTCAATCGCCGTCTGGAAAGCAATGCTGAAACTGCGCTTACACATTTCGTGGCAGGGCGCATCATCGCGGCCCTGGCCCACTGGGAGGAGGAACTGCTCTGGCGGCAATCGGGTGACCTCGACGAACGGGAACTCGCTGTTCGAAAAGCGGAAACACAGGCTCGTTACGCGGAATCTGAGCGCCATTTCCGCACATCTATAAGACTCAACCCGGCCGTGACAGAGACGTACTGGAGGCTAGCTGACGTGGTCGAGGGTCAAGGTCGTGCCAATGACGGGCTGGAGATATATGAGCAGGCGCTGATCAGCGACCCATTTAACCCGAATCTCAGCGGGGCAATTGCCAAACGCTGGGCGGCCCGCGGTCGGTACCGACAGGCTATCGAACTACTGCAACGCTTTAGCGATTTACCGGAGATTCCGATCGGCGCCTGGTGGTGGCAACTGGAACTGATGTCTCTGCAGCAGTACCTGGATGAGAAGTGCGAAACATTGATTGAGATGTTGCTGCACGACCCCGATGCTTTCGAGGCTATGGGTATTCGTTGGCAGGCCTGGTGGTTTGTAGGCCACCTGGCCGAACTCGGTCTGTACGAAGAAGCTGAGGCGTGGAAGGTCCGCCTCGAGAAGATGCCTATGTTGGACTGGATGCGGAGGTCTGGCTTAGATAAATACCTGATGGCTACGGGACGATTTGATGAAGTAGTCAACGAATACCAGATTGAGGTTGTCGACATGAGCGACACGGAGGTGCTGGATGCTTTTCATGAGGGTGGCATAGCTTTCGCGATGGTTCTGGCTGAAGCAGGGGATTACGAGCGCGCTATTCGCTTAATGGAATCGCTCCGTCACGCGCCGGCGCTCTTTGCGGAGAGAAAGGCTCGGGCGCCTCTGGTTCTGGCTGCACTGTATCAACATGTAGGACGAGGCGACGAAGCGCTGCCGCTGCTTGAGACGGTCGTGGTAAACCTGGAAGCGGAATTCGATTCCGGCATCCGCCACCCGGATACATTGACGTTGCTCGCTGAAGCTTATGCACGCCAGAATCGTGACGAAGCGGCGATCGAAATGTTACGAAAGGCCGTGGACTATCATTGGCGTTGGGCCTCTTGCGACATTGAGGAACCTTCGGACACTACACTGTTTTTTACGGAAGACGTTATGCGAAATTTGCTCGACAGCTCACCGTCCGCACGCCTCGGAAACGATCCCCGTATCGTCGCCTTGTGCGAACGAATCGAAGCAGACCTCGAGCTACAGGCAAATCGTATCCGCAAAATGCTTGCCGAACATGACATCGATGTATTACTGGCGCCGCTGATGGTACTGGCGGAAGAAGCTGCAGGTGGTGCGAATTGAGGAATCGAGATCTGCCGTCGTTAGATCCATTGGCTCAATAATTTAGTGTGGGTTGCCACTACAATGTAGCCTATCTAACCAGCGTGGGGCCGTAGCTCAGATGGGAGAGCGTCGCGTTCGCAATGCGAAGGTCAGGAGTTCGATCCTCCTCGGCTCCACCAATTCGCTCCTTTTATTCCCAAGAAAATTCGGAGGAAAGGCACCCTGCAAATTGCTCGCGCGTGACAAGCGGGGTTATTCAAGTATCACGTTACGCACGATTTGCTCCCCCACTGCCCGTGGAGGGCAAAAGCGGAGATAATGGGTCGGCACCGCTTATATTGGTGCTTGCCCAGGGGAACTGTTCTATGAGCAGCGCACGAAATCTGGTTACCGAGCTCCGTCGCCGACGCGTTTTTCGTCTTTTGGGTATCTACATCGTAGGCGCGTGGGTCGTTCTCCAGGTTGCCGATCTCGCATTTCAGTCCTGGGGCCTGCCGGCTGAAGCATTGCGTTATGTGTGGAGTGGGGCACTTGTGTTGTTTCCGGTGGTGCTGGTGCTTGGCTGGCGCTACGACATAACAATGCAGGGGATCGTTCGAACGCCAGATAATACGGGACAGACGGATCTGTCTCTGAGAGCCGCAGACTTCGTTATTTTCGCGGTATTGCTCGGTGTCGTTGCGATCGCATCTTATGGTCTGGTTGTCGAGATATCAGAGACACCAGTGAGCGACTCGGCGAAAGTAGTCCACATCGATCCAAATGCAATTGCGGTGTTGCCGTTCGCGATTCATAGCAGTACAGAAGATACGACTTTCTTCGCTGACGGAATCCACGACGATCTGTTGACGACGCTGGCAAATATCAGCTCACTCAAGGTGATTTCGCGTACTTCTGTTCTGCGGTACCGCGACACGACCAAGAATGTGCGGGAGATAGCCGCAGAGCTAGGCGCGGCCAATATCCTCGAGGGCCGGGTTCAGCGGGTCGGGGAAAATGTTCGTATCAATGTGCAGCTCATCAATGCGGCGACGGATGATCATCTGTGGGCCGACATCTATGACCGAATACTCACAATCGACAATCTCTTTGCGATTCAGAGCGAGATCACTGAGACCATCGCTTCCCAGCTGGCAGCGACTATCTCACCGGAAGAGAAACGCCGTATCAAACGGCAACCAACAGATGATCTCGAGGCGTTCAACGCCTATATCGAAGGCAAACATCGATTGACGCGCGGTACTTTTGAAGCGCTTCGGGATGCAGAACAACTGTTTCATCGCGCGATTGAGATTGACCCCGAGTACGCGCTGGCGCACACGGCATTGGCATTTACCTACGCACGACTTGCCGATACCGGGCTAACGACCGTTGAGGAAATGCTTGCCGATGGACAGGTGTACATCGATCGTGCAGTTGAACTCGACCCGACCAGCGGCTACACACAGGCCGTATTGGCCAGGTACCAACTCGCCTTGGGTGAGGACGACAACGAGGAGACATTTAAACGGGCGCTGGACTCGAGCCCGAATAACGTGGATGTCATGGATATTTATGCAAGCGTCCTCCGTATGCAGAGTCGCAGCGAAGAATCGCTCGCAATGACTCGGCGCGCACTCGAGATAGACCCGTTGTCGGTTACGCTTTTTCATGATCTAGGCCGGGCGTTTATCCGCTTGGGGCGGTTTCCCGAAGCGCATGAGGCGTTCGCGCGGATCGCACAAATCGACCCCAAAAGTCCCTACGCCCCACACGGCGGCGCAATGGCCACTATTCTTGGCGGCCAGCTTGCCGAAGGGGCGCACTGGTCTGATGAGTCGATGAGAATGGATCCCGCGGATTTTGAGAATTATTCGTCTTCGGTACTTGTTTACGGGTCTATCGGCAACATGAAAATGGCGCAACAACGCCTGGATGAGGCGTTGGCGCTCGGGCCCGACGAACCGTACCCACTGTCAGCAAAAGCCTACTTGCTGACGTTGAAAGGAGAGCGCCAGCCGGCGTTGAGTGTCGCGCGTGCGGCGCTGGCCAATAAGGTCGACGACCGTTGGGGCGCGCATGGCAGATTGCTGCGCGTGGTGCGAGACGCCGCGCTCGACACGGGCGAATACGACGAAGCGCTGGCGTGGTACCAGCAGTTGATCCCAGAGGTATTCGAAAATGAACCACGGATCGATTCGAACAACATCGCCAAAGCGGCGGATGTGTCGCACCTGCTAATAGCAGCAGGCCGGGACGCCCAAGCCGAAAAGATACTTGCCGCTGTTATCGGGCGTTACGACGAGCTTTATAAGCTCGGCGCTGCGAATTTTCCACTGGGCATAGCGAAGATGGATGCACTGATTCTGCTCGATCGCAAAGACGACGCGCTCGTCGAGTTTCGTAAGCTAGTGGACGATAATTGGCGCATGGTGTGGCGCTGGAGTACGGAACTGAACCCTACGCATGATTCCTTACGGAATAATCAGGAGTACGAGGACCTGGTCGCCGAGATCAGAGACGACCTGGCCGAACAGGTCAGACTGTTCAACGAAAGGAATTAGTAGCGGCTTATCTTCTGCTCTTGTCCCGCACCAGTCCGGTGGCGTACTGGACTAATTACAATATTGTTCAATATCCGTCTCACGATTCTTCAAATCAGTCCGCTCATCGCTCGTCAGCGAACAAGAATCGGAATTCATGCAAGAGTAGCCTGTTGCAAGGTCAGCGAGGGCCTTTCTGCAGTTGAATGCGGCCGCTTGTTGCGTGTTGCTCGCACCTGATGATGAGGGGTCCCAAAGCGAATACCCGTACCAGGCGATCCAGGCAAGTATTGCTAACGCTACCAGGCTCTTGATCCCGTCCCACAGCTTGGCTAACACTGAATTTTACCCACGGGTGGCCCCTAAGGATGACGATAATGTCCATCTTAAGGGGTGGGGCGGTACTCAATCATGAAGTTCGTCACAATTTCAGGGACATGGCCGCTCCGATTGTGGCTTTCCATTTTTATTGAGGACTCACTGACAGAACTGCCAAGTCGCGCGGTACTGCAGCGGCAAGTATCTAATTCCGGCGACTTTGTCGCTTTTTGCTGCCGTGTCCTGATTTGCGGCGTATTTCGTAGTTGTGATAGATGCTGGCAAAAATCATATCATCGTCTGTAACTGAGTCATCGAGTGTCGGCGTATCCAGGTCCGATACTTTGGGTTTTGTCATCGGCGGTAATGACCGGGCATCGGCAACGTCATCTAACAATTGGGTCAAGCGATAGACATTGTATTGATCTGTCTGCGACAACAAATCGTCTGTTTTGGAGATCACCATCTTGACTCCATTTCCATCTAACAAATAGTCCGGCATTTCCTCTCGGGTTGGCCTTGCGATTGCCCATTGAACCGTAGAGTAGACACAATTTTTGGTTGCGGCCTTATCGTCACACGCAGCTACTCTGTACAGGCGGCCTGCGTCTACCGGAACACCGTTAGCGTATGGTTCGTCGTTTAGAATCGCAGTGTTTATCCATTCTTGCGGCTTTGTATTCAGGCGCTGGACTCGATAGTGCGGCCGCGGGTCCCCTGAAAAATTCCAGCCCAGCATACAGGCCTGTCCGTGAAAGCTGCGGTCACAATCAGCGACCCCGGATCGCAGCGGTGGCTCAGCGAACGCGAACTGGCAAATCATCACGGCGGTCACCGCACTCAGGGTGTTCGGAAGGTGTCGCATATCAAACTCCTGTCAATATACATATGCCAAAGTGAGTACTGATTGGTCTAGGGTAGATACCCCGGGCAGGTATGCCGCGGTACCCATATCATGGCCAGGATATTTGTCGGGCTGCCATGAAATTTTCGAATTGCATACCATCGGCGATTCTGTGCCGGAAAAATGCAATCGGCATTACGTACATTTTTGTCTACAAGATCCCATGGCCCCCGGTTAGATTTGCTCTTGCGCAAATCTATGGACTGAATCGTATTCCACGGACCCTTCCAGCTGACTGCCCAGAGCTTGAAGGTAGGGTCGCAGTCGAGCCATTCCTTGTACATCGAGCCCGCTGTCACTGGGGTGGAGAGAAAAAGGGAGACACACAACATCAAGGTTCGTTTCCGTTTCATACTGGCTCCTTCCGATGGATAGGACTGGTCTTATTCCTTTCGCCTCCAATCCTTGTTTGTGAATACGGAATATGCGCCAACAAGCTGTGAGCCCAAAGCGGAATAACTGCCTGAGATGGCCAGATTGAATATCCGGTATCCAAGCGTGACCTGGCTTTGATAAGTAAAGGACGTGTGGGACCGAGTATCGGCCGGGGCACCAATAATGCGTGCAACGTCGGCTCATGAGAACCCGATGGTTGTACAGTTGAATATACGTGTAATCCGAAGACACCGAACCGGAAAACCGCATAGACAGTGCCGCGAATTGGTATTAAGTTGTCCTGAACGAATTGAATTGACTAGCCGGGCCAAGTTGACAGGAGATAGTCATGCGGCGAAGACTCATTGAGGCACTAACGTATCCCCGACTGATTGTGTTGGAAAATATGTCTCTTGAGCGTTGCCCGCAGAGCGAAGGTTTCGATGCCTCCTGTGATCGCTGTCGCAATTGTGATCTGGGACAGGAATGTCACTGGATGAGTTGCCTCAATAATTTCGATGATCTTGCGCATAAACCTATCCATACGATTCACGCCTCTTTGCTGTACAGCATTAGCCTGATTGAGGCGCGAAATGAACAATTGCAGCATGATTCAATTGCCTGCACCTGCGAGTCCTGTAGCTGGAGCAGGGATGCCCGAAAGTTGTCACGGGAATTTTCCAGGCGCTTCGTCTGGATGTTCGCTACGAATGAGCGTGCTGACAAGCGCTCAGCAACCGTTTCATCGATTAATAAGAGCGTGGAGTAATTGCTCAATCTGGCTGCGCATGTCGTCAGGAGAGAGTTTAGGGACAGTTACGAATTCCTGCGCTTGCTGCCCTGTCGTGATATCTGATTCCAGCGATCTCGGGTCCAGTGCAGCGAGCGCACAGCTCGCTGCAGCCTGTGCTTCCGCAATGCTGTCTTTGATGTTTTTTGCACCGCTCGCACAACCCGCTACGAAGATCCCGGGTTGAGACGTGGAAACGCCGACGCCATTCGCACCCTCTACTGCCAGGTAGCCGCTATCCGCAAGTGCGACGCCGGCTGTCTCCGCCAGTTCCTCAAGGCCGTCCGGAGCCTCTACGTCAGAGCAGAGCACCACCATGTCGTAGGTCTCCTGCACAAATTGACTGGCCGATAAATCCTCATAGGACACGCTTAGTGTGTCGTCTTCTGTCGGCTCCACCTTTAGTGTAGCTCCGCAACGGACCTTGATTCCTGACTTGTCGGCGAGCTCCTGAACTTCCGTTTGCTCGCTTTGTTGCGTCAGTTGCGACAGGATCAGAACCGCGACCGTTTCCACATCTTGCTCGAGGAGTTGATGCACCTGGCTCGCGACGATGTACAGCGCGAAGTGCGAAGGGTCGTCGAGTACCAGCAAAACGCTGTCAGGGTAGTCTTCGTTGGAGGGTTTTGACGCATAGCCGCCCGTCGGCCCGGGTGACTCCAGCAGCCGCTGAAGTTCAGCCGACATCACGACGTCCGGGTGTGCGCCGTATCCGAATTCAGCAAAACTTGCGTTATCTTGAGCCTGGAAACCCGGTGCCAGAATCACGGCAGCCACGTGTCGCTCATGGACGGTATCCAGCGGCAGATTGAAGAAGATCGCGTCGTCGTCGCAAACTTCCACACATCGCTGACATGGCAGGTAGTTCGGCGGTGTGTTGAGACAGTTCTCTATGTCAATGACCCATTCGGCGGGCAGCGTCTCTGCCAGTGGGGCATAAATCGCCTTTCTGTACGTCAAGCCTGCATCGAATTCGTTCGCCAACACGACAGGACAGACTGCGCGACACAACTTGCAGCAGGTGCATGCATCCGTAACGAAGCGAGCTCGTTCGCGAATCGAGACCGTGAAATTGCCGGACCGGCCTTCGAGTTTCTCGAGATTGGCGAGCGTGATGATCTCGACGTTTTCATTCTCTGCCAGTGCCTCGAACAGCGGCGTAGCGACTCCCTCTGCTCGATCACCGATGGCATCTGCCTGAGTCATTGTCGCCGCCAACTTGCCGCCGACGACGGGGCCCTGTTCGACTACGATGGCTCGCGCCCCGGCGTTCGCGCATTCCAGGGCAGCATGCAGTCCGGTTACGCCGCCACCAACGATCAGTATCGAGTCCGTCATGATGCTGCGTCCTTTTGCGCAAGGCTCAGGCCGACATCGAAGGCCTTTAAATCGAGGTCGATCACGTGCTTCTTGACCGTTGCGCGGATCGACTGTTCGACTGATTCGCGGCTGACTACGCCGGTCTTCCCAACCAGGTAGCCCAACATGACGACGTTCGTGATGAGTCGATTGCCGAGATCGTCCGCAATCTTTGTAGCCGGAATGCCATAGACCTCTTGATCATCATCGAAGGGCTGAACCAGCCCGGTGTCGACGATTAATGTACCCCCAGGCTTCAGCCTCGAGCGAAACTTCGTATAAGCCTCCTGAAAAAAAACTGCCAGTACGTCTGCTTCCACAACGAAAGGGTAGTCTATTGGGCTGTCCGAGATGACCACATCGGCTCTCGACGCACCACCACGTGCTTCCGGTCCGTAGGTCTGGGTGCAAACAGCTTCCTTGCCATCGAACAGAGCGGCAGCCTTCCCGAGCAGGCGTCCAGCAAGCACCATGCCCTGGCCGCCGACGCCGCCGAAGCGGATCTGGATGATCGAGTTTGCGAATTTTTTGCTGGTGTCTTCCATGGTTGCCGCGCCGCGAGTTAGACCATAAATGGCTTGCGTTCGATATCGACGAAGTTGCCGACCGTTATTGCCTTGCTCTCGTCAATCAGGTCGATATCGAGAGCTTCGACGTCCGGGGCGCCGTTCTCGACGCGACATCGCTCGCGATATATCTCGACTTCATGGAGACCGTCGCCGATCTTGTTGGCCTTGCCGAAGCTTGTCGGGCAGGGCGCCAGCACTTCGATGAAACAAAAACCTTGTTTGTTCATCGAGCGTAAAACCGCATCCTGAAACTCGCGGACATGCAAGATGGTCCAGCGAGCCACGAATATTGCTCCGGTCGCCTTCGCCAGATAGGGCAAATTGAACGGATATTCGACGGCGCCGTTTGGCGCAGTCGTTCCCTTCGCGCCAATCGGCGTCGTTGGCCCGACCTGGCCGCCTGTCATGCCGTAATTGAAATTGTTGATGCAGATGACGTTCAGATTGACGTTGCGGCGCGCGGCGTGAATCAGATGATTGCCACCGATTGCTGTGAGGTCACCGTCGCCACTGATGACAGTTACGTTCAATTCCGGGTTGTGGACAGCAATGCCCAACGCAAACGGCAGCGCACGCCCATGCGTCGCGTGGTAGGAGTCGACGTTAACGTAACCTGACGCTCTGCCGCTGCAGCCGATACCGGAAACGCAGACGTGGTTGTCCTCATCTACGCCGGATGCTGCGATTGCGTGAACATATCCGTGGATGACGGTGCCAATTCCGCAACCCGGGCACAGGATGTGTGGCAGGCGATCGGCCCGCAGCAGCTTGTCTACCGGGTACAGCTCGGCATGCGGTTGAATAGTCTGCTCTTTCACAGTCATGATCTGATCAGCTCCAGGATCGCATTCGGGGTGGGCATGGCGCCACCGGCATGGTTCAAACGTATGACGGGCAGGTGCGTCAGGCGCTCGACTTCGCGCCGCAACTGACCCAGATTGATTTCGGGAACGATAAAACGCTTCACGTTGCCTCGCTTGATGATTTCCCGAATCGGTGTTTCCGGGAATGGCCAGACGGTGATCAATCGGAGCAGGCCGCATTTCAGGCCTTCCCTGCGGGCCTGACTAACCGCATGCCGGGCGGAACGGGCCGTGCAGCCGAATGAGACTACGATCGTGTCGGCATCGTCCACGTCAACTGCCTCATACATTACGATGTCCGCGGCATTTAGCCTTATCTTGTCGACCAGGCGGTTAATGAGTTTGTCGTGAGTCTCCGCAAACATGGCCGGATAACCGCGTTCGTCGTGAGTCAATCCGGTCATATGTACTTTGTAGCCTTCGCCGGCGTGTGCTATCGGTGGAACCAGGTCTTCGTCCGGGGCGTAGCTCAGGAAAGGCTCACCACCCGGAGGCTCTCGCGGTCCCTTGCGGCAAGGTACCGGCAGATCATCGGCTGACGGGATTAACACGCGCTCTGTCATATGTCCGACGACTTCATCCATCAATATGAACGCCGGCACCCTGTAACGGTCTGCCTCATGGAAGGCACGAAGAGTCAGGTCGAAACACTCCTGGGGAGATGAGGGGCAGTAGGCGATGATGCCGTAGTCGCCGTGAGACCCCCATCTAGCCTGCAAGATGTCAGACTGGCCCACCATCGTCGGCAGGCCGGTCGAGGGAGAGGCTCGTTGGACGTCTGCGACAACGCAGGGAAGCTCCATCATCGCCGCGAGACCGATGTTTTCCATCATCAGACTGAAGCCGGGGCCGGAGGTCGCAGTAAGGCTGTGTGCGCCTGCTGCGGATGCACCGATGATTGCGGCCATGCTGGCAAGTTCGTCCTCCATTTGCACAAAGCGACCGCCCACCGCCGGCAATCTCCGGGCAAGGTGCTCTGCGATCTCGGTTGACGGCGTTATCGGATATCCAGCGAAAAAATCGAGGCCGGCCGCCAATGCTCCTTCGGCGCAGGCATGATCACCGAGCATGAAGTGGGTGCCTGACAGGACCGGTGCTTCAATATCGACCTGCACGCTGGCTGCGGCTGTGCTATTCGGCATTTGACTGGCCTGTTGAGACTTGCTCGTCGGTAACTTCCGTCGTATAGATCGCAAGCTCCGGGCAGATCAGGTCACAGAAGCGGCAATACACACAGGCCGACTCCCTGCCTTCGGCTACGAGGGGGTAGTGATATCCCTTGGCGTTGATGTCGTCCGAATAGGCCAGAACCTCGGTGGGACAGTAGGTGATGCAGAAATCGCACTGCTTGCAGCGCTCCGAGATGACATGTACGCGGCCCCGAGGAATCTGAGCCAGAGGCAGATCCATCGGTTGTCGCCTGGCGTTCGCAACTGATTTCGTCAATGTAACTCCGCCTCGACGGCCATGGCACCGCTCGCTTTGGTGCTGATGCCATTTCCAGGTATTGTCCCTTGGTCTCACGCTATTCCGTATAGGCACGCATTGCTGTACGGACTTTCCACAATATGGCTTCGCCGAACCACCTCTAGAATGAGGGAAGTGAATGGGAGGTGAGGGATGAGCGCATGGTAATAGCCATATCAACGCTGGCAGCGCTGAGTTTCCTGTTTGCCTCCCTGCTCGTGCTGGCACACAAGAAGTTGCACGTTGATGAGGATCCGCGGATCGACACGGCGCATCAGTTGCTGCCCGAGACAAACTGCGGTGCATGCGGATACCCGGGTTGCCTGGGCTTTGCCGAAGCGATGGTCGAAGGCAGCGCCCTTCCCGGTAAGTGCACGGTAATCAGCGAGTATGAACGGGAGTTCATTGCCGAATTCCTAGGCATAGACGTGGGCGCTGAGGAAAAAGTGGTCGCCAGGCTTGCCTGCGCCGGTGGCACCAACGTCGCCCGTAACCGCGCACTCTATCAGGGTCTGCGTTCATGCCGGGCCGCCGAGCTCGTCGCCGGTGGTGGTAAAAGTTGTTTCTGGGGATGCCTGGGCCTCGGAGACTGCGAAGTCGTATGTGAGCCCGACGCAATCATCATGAATGAACACGAGCTGCCGATCGTCATTGACGATGCATGTAACGCGTGTGGTGACTGTGTCGATGCCTGTCCCAAAGATTTATTTTCACTACACCCGGTTAGTCACCGCCTGTGGGTTGCCTGCAAGAACCTGGAGCAGGGAGATGCGCCTGTTGAGGATTGTGAGGTCGCTTGTGATGCCTGCGGCAAATGCGCGGTCGACGCGCCGGGCGATGTGATCACGATGGTCGATAACTTGCCGGTTGTAGATTACGAGAAGAATCACAATGTGAGAGGCGCGATCGAACGCTGTCCGACCGGTGCAATCGTCTGGTTCGATGCTGTCAAGGGGCCTGTTACAGGCCGTGCGGCAGTCAGAGTCGTACGTCAGAGTGCGCGACACGGCACATCAACATGAATGAGAACCTTCGCCCATGAAGAAAACGGAAAACGCGGTTAAGTATCCGGGCACTCGTTCGGCGATGGACGGAAACACGGCCGCGATCATGTGCGAGCGCGAGTCCACTGACGGTGCCGGTGCCTATCCGATCACACCATCCACGCAGATGGGGGAGTACTGGGCAGAGGCG
>Ga0255049_10000821_pt1 | contig 18437 bp, 15 predicted proteins | sample JV7_2_3_MG_FD_183615 | JGI IMG/M metagenome (GOLD analysis project Ga0255049, IMG submission 183615) | Seawater microbial communities from Jervis Inlet, British Columbia, Canada - JV7_2_3 | ecosystem: Environmental > Aquatic > Marine > Inlet | place: Canada: British Columbia | collected 2016-10-06
TGGCGACCTACTATGAGCATCACGGGCGCCGATGGCCTGCCGGAGCTCATCGATGCCGGAAACGTACTCTTGCCATTCAATACCCTGAAACTGTCGTTTCGACTGCCGCCGACCTGTGACGCCGATAATGCGGCTGTCGTGGTCAAGGAGATACTCGACGCCGATCCGCCACCGCTATCGAATGTGGAATTCGAAGTGGAATCCACGATGGCGGGCTGGAATGCACCGCCGGTTGCCGAGTGGCTCGAGGCCTCAATGCACAAAGCGTCCGAAGCGTTCTTCGGCAAACCATCCATGTACATGGGCACGGGTGGCACAATTCCCTTCATGGGGATGCTCGGAGAGAAATTTCCCGAGGCACAGTTTTTGATCACCGGGCTGCTTGGCCCGAAATCCAATGCCCACGGCCCGAACGAATTCCTGCATATCGAGACAGGCAAACGCCTGACTTGCTGTGTCGCACAGGTGCTTGAGGATCACTTCAATCGCTAGAGCTTTTCGGAGAATATTGACTTGACAATATTGGTCACCGGTGGGGCTGGCTTCATCGGCACGAATTTCGTGCTGGATTGGCTCAGTAACAGCGACGAATCGGTGGTTAATTTCGACAAGCTCACTTACGCAGGGAATTTGCGCAATCTGGAATCCGTTGCGAATAATGACCGGCACCTGTTTGTTCACGGCGATATAGCCGACCAGGACGCCGTCGCTTCGGTTTTGTCGCAATACCAACCCCGCGCGATCCTGCATTTCGCCGCCGAATCGCACGTCGATCGATCGATACATGGTCCCGATGAGTTCATCCAGACCAACGTGGTCGGCACGTTTCGGCTGCTTGCAGCGGCCCTGGATTATTGGCGCTCGCTGCAACAATCCGAGCAAGATCAATTCCGCATGATCAACGTCTCGACCGATGAGGTATTCGGGTCTCTTGGTGCTGACGATCCGCCAGCCCGGGAAACGCATCAATACGCGCCGAACAGCCCCTACTCGGCGTCAAAGGCCGCGGCCGACCATCTCGTACGGTCCTACTTTCACACCTATGGCCTTCCGGCAATTACTACGCAGTGCTCCAACAACTACGGTCCGTTTCAGTTTCCGGAAAAGTTAATTCCACTAATGACGGTCAACGGTGCCCGCGGTCAGCCACTACCCATCTACGGGGACGGTCAGAATATTCGCGACTGGCTGTATGTCGCCGATCACTGCGCAGCACTACGCGAGGTTTTGGCCGATGGCCAGCCGGGTGAGGTATACAATATCGCCGGAAATTGCGAGATGACAAATCTTGACGTCGTCGGCGAAGTTTGTGCACAGCTGGACGAGCTGCTGCCGGATCAGCGCGGCGAGCCCCGCCGGGGACTCATTGAATTCGTCAAGGACCGGCCCGGGCACGATCGCCGCTATGCACTCGCGACCACCAAGATCGAGCAGGAATTGGGGTGGCAGCCGCAGGAAACATTTGCAACGGGTATCCGCAAAACCGTTAAATGGTATCTCGGCAACCAGACCTGGCTCGACGAAGTCAGTAGTGGTCAGTATCGTCAATGGCTTGACCTGAATTACTCCAGGAGAGCAGAAACAGAATGAAAGGGATAATACTCGCCGGGGGCTCGGGCATGCGCATGTACCCGATGACACAGGTGCTGTCGAAGCAACTCTTGCCGGTGTATGACAAGCCAATGGTCTATTACCCCCTCTCAATCCTGATGCTGGCCGGGATCCGAGAGATCCTGATCATCTCGACGCCGCAGGACACATCGAGATTCGAGGACTTGCTTGGCGACGGATCGCAGCTCGGCGTTTCGCTATCCTACGCAGTTCAACACTCCCCGGATGGACTGGCACAGGCATTTGTTCTCGGGGAAGGCTTCATCGCCGGCGAGCCCACGGCAATGATTCTCGGCGACAACATTTTTTACGGGACAGACCTTCAGGCAAAACTCGACCGGGCAGTGAATCGGGACACCGGTGCCACGATTTTCGCGTACGCCGTCAAGGATCCGCGAAGATACGGGGTGGTCGAGCTCGATGCGGATGAGCGTGCGGTGAGCCTCGAGGAGAAGCCCGCTGATCCAAAGTCGCGATTTGCCGTAACAGGATTGTACTTTTACGATTCACAGGTCAGCGAACTGGCAAAGACGCTCAAGCCGTCCAGCCGTGGTGAGCTCGAGATCACCGACCTTAATAATTTGTATCTCGACCGTGGTGAGTTGCATGTCGAGGCACTCGGTCGTGGTATGGCGTGGCTGGACGCAGGAACCCAGTCCTCATTGCTCGCGGCTTCGAATTTCGTCGAGACAATTGAGGAGCGCCAGGGTTTCAAGATTTGTTGTCCTGAAGAAATTGCCTACCACAAGGGATTCATTTCGGCCGAACGTCTCGAGGCCATTGCCAAACCCCTGGCCAAGAGTGGCTATGGCGATTACTTGCTGAGTCTCTTGCCTGAGTAACAAGCCATGACATTTGACGACGAATCGCCGTTCATAGTTTTCGGGGCGCCGGATATTCACGGCGAAGAAATTGACGAAGTGGTCGCAACCCTGAACTCCGGATGGATCGGCACAGGCCCCAGGGTTGCGCAGTTCGAGCAGGACTTTGCTGCACTAAAATCGGTCGACCAGAATCGAGTCGCTGCAGTCAATTCCTGCACTGCAGCGCTGCATGTCAGCATGGTCGCCGCGAGTCTTGAGCCCGGCGACGAGGTCGTGACTACAGCAATGACATTCTGCGCGACGGCAAACGCCATAATTCACTCGGGCGCGACACCCGTGCTGGCGGATATAGATCCCGTCACACTAAACATCGATACGCAGCAGCTGCAACAGCGGATAACAACGAAGACCCGCGCCATTTTGCCAGTTCATTTTGCTGGTCGGCCGTGCGACATGGATGCGATCATGGCGATTGCAGATAAACACGATCTTGTCGTTATCGAAGATTGCGCGCACGCGATCGAGACACAATGGCGCGGCCAGCATGCCGGCACATTTGGCGAGTTTGCTTGCTTTAGTTTCTACGTGACCAAGAATGTCGTCACGGGTGAGGGCGGCATGGTATTGGCACGCTCCCCGGAGATGATCGATCGTATCAAAATTTTGGCGCTGCACGGCATGAGTAAAGATGCCTGGCGGCGATTTGGTGATGACGGCTACAAGCACTACGAAGTTGTCGAAGCAGGCTTCAAGTACAACATGATGGATCTTCAGGCGGCGCTCGGCATCCATCAATTGCGGCGTGTCGAACAAAACTGGCTCAGACGTCGCGATATCTGGGGTCGCTATCAAGACGCATTCGCGAACCTCCCTGCGGGCTGTCCTGCTGAGCCAGAGGAGCACACGCGTCATGCGTATCACCTTTACACGCTGACTATCGATGAACGCGAGTGCGGCATTGCCCGTGATGAGTTCATCGCGCAAATGAGCGCCGCGGGTATCGGTGTCGGCGTTCACTACCGGAGCCTTGCGCAACAGAAGTATTACCAGGAGAGATTCGCCTGGCATCCCGATGAATTTCCGTCGTCCACGACTTTTGGCAACAATACGGTAAGCCTGCCGTTGGGACCTGGCCTCGAGGATGCCGAGGTGGAGCGTATTATCGAAACCGTAGCGGCGCTGCTGGCCAGGTGACGAGCGACTCAAAAGTAGACGCCGCCGCGACGGACCCGCACTGGGGTTCATCAGATCGCGATCAGAAAGCCCGCAACATTTTGCAATGCCTTGACCTGTTGACTGACCTGGACCTTGGAGATTTGTCATGCGTGGACATCGGTTGCGGCAGCGGGGGTATCAGCTTGCACCTCGCACCCGCTTTCAAGTCGGTGTGTGGCGTGGATCCGGAGCCCTGGGAGCGCTGGCAGGAATATTCGGCACAATGCCCTGGCCTGAGCTTTCACAAGGCATCCATCGATTCTCTCGGTATTGCTGACAACTCTGTCGATGTTGTCATCTGTAACCAGGTCTATGAGCACGTACCCAGCCCCGAAACACTGATCGCGCAGATATTCCGCATCCTCAAGCCCGGCGGCATTTGCTATTTCGCAGGGCCAAACCTGCTCTATCCCATTGAACCGCACGTACACTGGCCATTTATTCACTGGATACCGAGACGGCCTGCACTCGCCATCATCCGATCATTGGCGCCGCACAAGATACTGGACGCCTATTCAACGACGTATTGGCAACTCAAGCGCTGGCTGGCGGACTTCACGATCGTCGATGCCGTCCCGCAACTCATCAAACATCGTGCCGAGTCGCCCCAGGCCGGAAACATCTGGCGCATTTTCCGCATCACTCCGCTCCCACTTCTAAGGGCTTTGGGATTTTTAAGTCCCGGCTTCGTGTTTCTTTTGACCAAGCCAGGTAATTCGCCACCAGCCTGGGCCGGGTCCTCTTCTGCTCTTGCTAGCAGAAGCCTCAATGTCGCTAACCGTGCCGCAAGCTATGTTGACACGTTCGCGCGAGCAAAAGATTTGGATGTGCCTGCACCGATTTTCGTTGTCGGTTTGCCGAGATCCGGTACAACGCTGGCTTATGAACTCATCGTACAGGCATTCGATGTCGCCTATTTGACGCGCGCGTACAGCTTTACCTACGGCATCCCAAATCTAACCACCCGCGTCATTGCACGTTTTGCTCGACACCCCAAAGCTCACTATGTGTCGAATTACGGACGCATACCGGGTTTTCTTGCTCCCGCTGAAAACGCAGTCTTGTGGATGAAGTGGTTTACCGAGCATCCGATGCTTGGGCATTACTTTCCGGACGAATCTGTGAATCCGGCTGCAGCTGCAGATGCCACAAAAACTATTGCATCCATGTCGGCCATCGCGAAGCGGACGTTCGTATTCAAGAATATTTACCTGACGTTGGCATTGCCCGCGCTGCTGCGGACGTTGACGAAATCGAAAGTCATTGTCGTAACGCGCGATATCGATGATGTTACGGCATCGGTATTCAACAGGCGTCGCACGCTTCCGGCGTCATCGTGGTGGTCGATTCGGCCACCTTTCGTCGGCCAGGTATCCGGCGACGGAATTCTTGAACAGACGACATTCCAATGCACTCGCAGCAGGCAAATTCTCGAGCGCTCCCTGACTCTGGTTGACCCGGATCGATGCATGGTCGTCGACTACTCGGATATTTGCCGGTCGCCGCTCGAATTCATCGAAAACGTGGCTCGATTGGCCGGAAATGAACTTGGCCGGCGCGCCGGGACCGACATTCCGCAACACTTCGACGTCAGTCAATCGAAAGGTTTGCCCAAGGAAATGACCGGTCAATTCTCCAGGCTATCGGATGCGCTGAATTCGGATGGCCATCAATACTTGCGCCAGGTGGATGAGTACGTGACACAGCACACCAGGGTCGTCACCCGATGAAATCGCCGCCAAACGGCTCGCGGCCGGCCTTCACGATCCTCAGGTCCTTACTAACGCTGGCCTTCATAGGGCTGGGCGTTGCCTACGTATTGACACAACAAGCCGATTTTCGAGCACTGGAATTGCCATCGACAATTGCCGTGCTGGTCGTCGCCGCCGGGTATGTCGCCAGCGTGTTTTTTCGATCTTTGTACAACGTTTTCACGGCCCGGCGTCTTGGGACGCCGCTACCGATACTCGAGTCCTTCATGCTATCGGCTGTTGTTACGGCCAGCAATTCCATTCTGCCCGTCAACGCCGGAGCAGCATTTCGCGCCTACTACATGAAAAAGGTTCACGCCTTTCCCCTGGGCTACTTCGCAAGCGTGACGATTGTTTCCTTTGTGATTACGGGCCTGCTGATGTCATTGATCGCAATGATCCTGCTCGTACTGATTTTTCTTGACCTCGGATATTTTCGACTGGATCTGTTTATCGTTTTGCCCGTCATTACAGTGACCGCAAGTGCCGGACTGCTACTTCGCGGCGAGAAATCACGACCGGAACACGACAACGCAGATTCGTTGTGGGGATCTTTCCGATCCGGGTACCTTAGCCTCGTCAGGGACAAGCGCCTTGTCTATGTGTCGCTCCTGATCGTCACATTGAACTTCGTGGTCGCATCATCTGTCTGGGTAGTGGCGCTTAGAGACTATGCGCCAGAGATAGCCATGTCGGAGGCATTGTTGCTCGCCGCATCGCAGATCGTCAGTGGCTTGATAACCCTGACCCCGGGGGCGGCCGGCTTTCAGGAACTCGCCGGTCTATATGTCGGCGCATCATTTCAGGTGACCACCGTACAGCTATTCGCTGTGCTCGTTTGGGTACGCCTGGTGCGCCTGATTGCGTCATTGCTTCTGGCCGGCCCCTGTGCGATCGCATTGCACCGTAGCAACAAATTATCCGATCTCTAACGCGCCAATCAGATTTAGTGCGAATTAACGCAGCAGTCGGTTGAGGCGCTCTGCAATTTGAAACAATCGATATGAGGGCCGCAGCGCCAGCGTGTAGGTGCGGTGTTGTCTCGTTTCGGCGCCCCATTTTTCTTTGTACCAAACAAGGGATTGCTGGCCCGCCGGCGACGACATCAAATTGAAACACTGACAACCCAGTCCCTTGGCCCATTCGATTGCCTCGTTGAGCAACAGTGCGGAAGGCTGGTGCACGCGATACTCGAGATCGATGCCGCCATGTAAGTAGCAGGCCACGGATCCATGTCGTATGACGACCGTGAAGCCGGCGATCTTTTCGTCCAGGCGTGCGACCCTGACGCGAATACGCGGATTGGATTGCGCCAATTCAATCAGCTTTCTGAAATAGGTCTCGTTATAGCGCAGTCCTCCGCGATGCCGCTTCACGGTGTCATGGTAGAGTTTGAATAGTTCAACACTATCCCTGGACTCGTTTGCATCGCTGATTTCAAGATCAGAGCGCATGGCCTTTTTGATGTCGCGCCGATGATTGCCCGACGTCGCGGCGAGCGTCCAGGACGGCAAGTCAACAATAGCGGTCTCCTGGGTAGGCTCGTACGGCAATCGCAAATCGACCGGCCCCGCGAACGCACTGGTGGGAAGACGGATAGCCACTGGTAGCTGTCCACACAACTGCACGCGCCAGCTTTGCAATATGTCCTCGTTTAAACCAATACCGCCAACAAGGCCACCGTACGGAAAACCCAAATACCCCAGCTTGAACGGCCCTGCGGAAAATGACGACACGGCGCCACCACATCCTGCGGCCTCGTCCCAAATGTACTGCGTTTGCACATTGAAAGCGGATTCCAGCAGGTCCGTCCAGTCGCTGCCATGAAACAGCAGGCCATCTCTCGCACACAACGCGGCCCAGTCAGCCGGCACTTGCGTGCTTATCGTGACGCTGCTCATGAATCGGGTCCCTTGATTTCTTCAACGAAGCGCTGCGCAATATCCGCAATATCGAATTCTGCTGCTGCCGCGTCGAGCCCTGCGCCGAAGTCCATGGCGTTGCCATTGAGCGCCTCTCGCAATGCCTGCAAGAATCCTTCCGATGACGGTGACGGCGCCAATGTTCCAAAACTGAACCTCTCGTGCAGCGCTGGCAAATCACCGACAGGCGTCGCAACGATCGGCGTTCGCAGCTGCACTGCATCGGAAAAAATGACCGGTATGCTCTCGACTCTAGACGGCAGAAGCAGGTAATCCGCCCAATTGATCAGGCCGGCTGCGTCCTGTTTGTCGAGGTAGCCACCGACTTCGACAGGCCGGTTCTGCAGCTGCAGTTCTGCAGCAAGGCGATGCACCTCATCGTGCAATGGACCGCCACCGCAAATTTGCAGTGCCGCTATTTTCGACCAGTCCTGGTCGGACAAAGTCAGCAGAGTTTCCATTAAAACGTCGACACCCTTGTTCTTGTGCCAGCGCCCAAGAAAAGCAAGCTTGTAAGGAGAAAACCCGGCCTTGCTGGCGTCACCCGGCTTCGGCAGTACCCGCGTACTCGCAAGAAAATGACAGCGACGGCGGGAGAGCGATTCTACATCCTTCGCCAGCTTTAAGCCGTCAGCGAAGCAGTTGTCCGCTGCGCGCAATACGCGCCGCAGATGCCCGCGCAGTACCGGGATCTGACCGAGGCTCCAGATATCGCTGCCAAGTGCCCAGATGCCGAAAGGAATATCAAATCGACGCCCGACCGAGGCTGCCCAATGGCCCGACGGCAAAGCCCAGAGCGCGAACAGGTAATCTGGGCGCTCGTCTTCCACGAATTTTTCCAGGGCGTGTTTGCCGTTGCGCAAGGTCCTGATGATTGCTGGCCAGTCGCCCGGGTGGGATGGCTTCAGGAGCGAAAGCGGCAATCGCGGCACTTCAAATCGAATGACATCGACATTGCCGTCCCGCGATCGCGACGCGCGCGTGGCTGCGGCGATCACCGTAACCTGAAGTTGCCTGGCTAACTGTTGCGCGAAATCTGCAACAAAACTCCCTGCTGCCTCGCTTCCCGGCGTAGCGTCGGGGTAGGAAGTCGTGACGATCGCCACATGCACAGGCTATGCCTTGGTCCAGGTCATTCGATAGGCATACGGCATCATCTCCTCGGGTCCACTAAGGGTTGCGACGAGCCATGCGATGCAATTCGTCGCAAGAATCATGAACGGCAACAAGATGGCTGTCAGCGCCAGCGGATTCTTTGCTGAGATCCAGTTCAGGATTGTTTTGCTTAAGGCGATATTTGTGTTGAGCGCAGCTGTTTCGGCCGGATGGCCAACGGCCTTCTGCGCGTCGATCCTGAAGCCGTGTTTCGCGGCAGCGCGCACCAGACCATGGACGGTCCAACGATGGAAGTCGAGTGGCGCATCGTGAATGGGATAGAGAAAAGGCACCTGAAAGGTAAACGTGCCCTGCGATTTCAGAACACGTTGTACTTCTGCAAGACAGCGCCCCGGATTCGGCAGATGTTCGAGAACGTCAAGAAGCAGAACGTGATCGATTGAACTGTCTCGCAGGGGCAGGACCTCTGCATCAGCGAAGAGATCCGGGCGTGTTCCATACCACTCGGTCGCCGTCGCAAGGTAATCGATCCCGACATAGGTCGCGTGGTCGGGCAGGTGCTTTCGAGGTTTCGCATCGGCGCAGCCAATATCGACGACAATTCCTTCGAGGCCGGCGCAGGTCGCTTGAAGAAATTGCTGCTCGCGAAAGAACGCGAACCACTGCGGATGCAGTGGCGTGTTTCTAAGCTTTGAGAACATCAGGACTTGCTGTATGTCAGGGCCGTAATCTGCTCAGAGATCAGGCCGATCAGAAAGACGATGACCGAGGCACTGCACAGGAGCAGGCTCATGTTGGTAAACCGGGCCATGGCGATATACGTATACACGTACCAGCCCAATCCCGTTGTCAGAAACAAGCCGCTGATTGGCAGGAAAATCTTCAGCGGCGCATACAATGTTGCGATCTTGAAAATGATAACGAGAAAGCGTATGCCATCACGGACCGGTCGAATATGACTGCTGCCCTCGCGCTGTGCGACCTTGACGGTTTCGAAACACACAGGGTAACCGGAGCGCATGAACGCCATCGTAATTGTCGTTGGATAAGAGAATCCATTCGGCAGGAGATAGAGAAACTCTTTAAAAAGTTTCGCTCGCGCAACGCGAAACCCTGATGTCAGGTCCGGTATGCGCCTGCCCGTCAATTGCGACGCGAGCTCGTTGTAAAAACCGTTGGCAAACAGCCTGCCGACGCTCGCGTGAGAACCCGATTTCCGCGCGCCCACAGCCATACCGTATCCATCATCGAGTTTTTCGAGTAATTTGCGGAATTCGCGAGGGTCATGTTGACCGTCGCCGTCCATCAGCGCGAGGATATCGCCCTGCGCCGCGCGGGCGCCGCTTTTGACCGCAGCGCCGTTACCCAGACTTTCAGGGTGTCGTACTACGATTGCGCCGGCTTGGCCGGCCGTCTCCGCAGTACCATCCGTGGAGCCGTCATCGACCACGATGATCTCGGCGTCCGGATACTCGGCTCGCGCAACAGCAACGACGTCGCCAATCGATGCGGCCTCGTTTTTTGCCGGTATCACAATGGAAAGGCTGTCGCCCGTGGATCCCTGGCTCATTCCTTGTCTGTCTCCGTGCCTTGCGTTACTTGATCAACCTGATTCAGCTTTGTTTGCTGCTCAAGTTCCCGGACGTAGTTTCCCAAACCCTCAAGATCCCGCCGCCAGGCGATCGCCTTCAGCGGGTTAGCCGGCCTGTCTAGCATAGCATTGTTGATGAAGTCGCCGGCACCCTCGAAGTCGCCGGCACCGGCCAGCGCTGTCACCATCATCATGTTCAGCTCCGATGAGGTCCGGTATGCGATCGCCCTCTCCAGGTGATCGATAGTCGCGTAATAATCGCCCTGCTGCCTGGCAATGGCAGCCATCAGCCTGTGGTGAAACTGGTTGTAGCCCGGGACCATCGCATAGCGCGAATTCCGCTGCAGTGTTTGCGCCAACTCTGCTACCAACTCGAAATCCACACCGTTGCAATCAGTGGAGATCACCGTACTGAAGAGTTGCGACAACATTGTGCCGGAGGTGAGCGTGAAGTCGGTATTGGGCAGCTCTCGCCGCAGTTCCTCAATGACCGCTTCGTGACCCTGATCAGGCAAATACATGCATCGCAGATTGAGTTCCTGAATGCGCAAGTAGCCAAACTGCGGCCGCTCAATGACAAAGCCGTCGATTGTCGACAGGGTTCGTAGCGGGCCCTCCTCCGACAATTGATAAGTCGCCATCGTCGTAACAGCGCGAACTGAATCCGGGTATTTGAGCGCCCAGTATCGAGACGCTAGCGACGGTTCGCCTGACAAGGCCGCAAATCCATGCAAGAAATACGCGCTTAGCAAGACGTAGAGTGGCACCAGGACAATAGCAGCCCGGCGCAACTGAACCGATTTGAGCATCAGGGCGGCGCATAACGCAAAGAGCGGGCCAGCAATGGGCAGATAGTTTCGATGCTCAAAGTAGAGTTCGAGCGGTACAACAGACGACTCGATGATGTGGCCGGTCAGATACCATAGAACCGCCAGAGAAAACAAAGGAAAGCGCCGCCGCCACACAATTGACGCCACGGCCAGCGCGAACCATGAAACGAACGCGATAAGTGCGAGTGGCTGCAGAATACTGCGACTGGCGGTTGGCGGAGTTTGGTAGATACCCAGCTGCGCAGGAAAACCGAGTAACGCTTTGTAAAGGTAGAGCCACAGCAACTGCGCTTCGGTCAGCACTCGTCCCCAGGCGGTGTATCCGCGACTTAGAACAGTCCATTCAGGGTACGTAATCCGTGTCGCAAGATACGCGACGATCGCAAGCGTCGGCAATAACAAAAAGACGCCATGCCAAAGACGCCATTGACGACTCGTGACGGCAACTGGCCGTTTGAGCAAAGTCGCCTCAAGTACCAGAACATAAGCCGGCAGCAACAAGCCGGACTCTTTCGAGAGAGTCGCCAATAGCGTGCCGACCGCGATGCTGATGCTCATGCCGATCAGCGCGCGTTTCGGCGCGATGTCGATCCTGCGGCGCGCAAGCAGGTAGCCACCGAGTCCCAGCAAGACGAAGAATGCGCTCAACGTTGTCATACGTTGCACGACGAGCAGCGATGCCGAAGCGAGCAGTGGCATGACGACCCACACACTCGCAGCGGCGAAAGCGACCATGGCGGCTCTATTCCGATCGATTGCCTGCAACAGGCTGAGTTGATACAGACAAGCGCCAAGTACCAGCGCATTAAGCAAGTGCAACAGTATGTTGGCGTGGAGAAATGACGATGCGCCCTGCTCCCAATGCCCGGCCTGCAGAGCGAATGACAGCAGAGTTATCGGCCGCCCTGACGGACCCGCCGCGCCGGACAAGACGAAATCGGCGGCCGTGCTCGCGTCCTCGACGCTGGCCAAACCGGCGAGATTGGCTACATCATCGAGTTGAAAAGCACCACTCAGGGCCGGCCTGTAGCAAAACCAGGCCAGAACGAGGACAACAGAAAAGCCGATCAGGCTGAGCTTTGAAGTACTCAGCCCGCCCTTGATCACGACGTAAACATGATCATGATGCCGGCCGCCACGGCCGAACCGATTACGCCAGCCACATTTGGGCCCATCGCATGCATCAAAAGAATATTGTGTGGATTAGCGTCCAGGCCAACCTTGTTAGCGACTCGCGCAGCCATCGGCACGGCAGAAACGCCTGCTGCGCCGATTAGCGGGTTAATCGCGTGCCTGGAAAAGCGGTTCATCAACTTGCCCATCAGAACGCCGCTTGCTGTGCCGATCGCGAACGCGACCATGCCTAGCACCAGTATGCCCAGCGTACTCTTGACGAGAAACTGATCCGCGCTGAGCTTCGAGCCCACAGCCAAGCCGAGAAATATCGTGACGATATTGATGAGCGCATTTTGCGTCGTATGTGAGAGGCGCTCAACGACACCGCACTCACGCATCAGGTTGCCAAAAGCGAGCATGCCGATCAATGGCGCCGCAGATGGCAGCAACAGCGCCACCAGCAACAACAGGAGTATCGGAAAAATGACGCGCTCAGCCTTCGAGACTTCGCGTAGCTGTACCATTTCGATCTTGCGCTCGGCCTCAGTCGTCAGCAGTTTCATGATCGGTGGCTGAATCAGCGGCACGAGCGCCATATACGAGTAGGCAGCCACGGCAATAGCACCGAGCAAGTGCGGCGCCAGTTTCCCAGCGACATAAATGGCGGTCGGGCCGTCTGCGCCGCCGATGATGCCGATCGCGGCAGCTTCGCGAATCGAAAAATCCATGACGCCGATCGCCGTCAGGCCAAGCGCGCCCAGCAGCGTTGCGAAAATACCGAACTGTGCTGCCGCGCCAAGGAACAGGGTCCTCGGGTTTGCGAGTAATGGACCGAAATCTGTTAGCGCCCCGACGCCCATGAAAATGATCAGCGGAAATACTCCGGTTTCGATGCCGACCACATACGTCAGGTGCAGCAGGCCATCGCCGGTCGCGATTTCCACACCCGGAATATTTGACAGCAGCCCACCGAAGCCGATGGTCACGAGCAACAGCGGTTCGAATTTCTTAACGATGCCGAGATAGAGTAGGGCCAGGCAAATGAGCAGCATGACAGCCTGCCCGCCGGTCATTTGGTACAGACCCGAGCCTTGCCAGATTTGTTCGACCAGATCCATGTGTCAGTCAATCGCAACCAGCAGGTCACCAACGGCAACGGCGTCGCCTTCGGCCACCGAGACTTGCGTTATCGCGCCGGCCTTTGGCGCAACAACGATCGTTTCCATCTTCATCGCTTCGACGACCAGCATTGGATCACCTACATCGACAACATCGCCGACCGCCACGTGTACCTTGAAGATATTGCCGGCAAGCACGGCGTTGACGGTGTCACCCGCTGCTGCAGCTGCCGGCACGACGCCGGGACGAATGTCGCTCAACTGGCCACTCTCTGCGACTTCAACCGTGTATGCCCTGCCGTTGACGCGTACCGAGTAGACAGCGGCGCCCGCGGCGGGGGCGACAACGGACGTCGCATCAGGCGCTGGTTCGAACGCATCCGGGTTGTCTCGATTTTCAAGGAATTTGAGCCCAATCTGCGGGAACAAAGCATAGGTCAAGACGTCGTCAATGACGTCGTCGGCCAGGCGTATGCCCCTCTCTTTTGCGATCTTTGTCAATTCTTCGCTCTGACGTTCGACTTCCGGCTCGATCAGGTCGGCCGGCCGGCAGGTTGTCGCCTCGCCGCCGTCGAGGACGCGCGCCTGCAATTCAGCATTGACGGCCGCAGGTGTCGCGCCGTACTCGCCCTTCAAAACTCCCGCCGTCTCTTTGGAAATCGTCGCGTAGCGTTTGCCTGACATCACATTGATTACGGCTTGTGTACCGACAATCTGTGATGTGGGCGTCACGAGCGGCAACATGCCAAGATCCTGGCGCACGCGAGGAATTTCCTCGAGTACCGCATCGAGCTTGTCGGCGGCGTTCTGTTCGCGCAACTGGCTTTCGAGGTTAGTCAACATGCCGCCAGGCACCTGGGCGATGAGGATACGAGAATCCACGCCCTTCAACGCACCCTCGAACTTCTGGTATTTCTTGCGAACCTCCCGAAAGTACGCAGCAATTTCCTCCAGCAGGAGAAGATCCAGACCTGTCGCCCGATCTCCGCCGTCAAGAATGGCAACCAGGGATTCGGTCGGTGAGTGTCCGTAAGTCATGCTCATCGACGAAATCGCCGCATCAACATTATCGTTACCGGCCTCTGCCGCCTTGATGCAGGCTGCTGTCGACATGCCGGTCGTTGCGTGACATTGCATGTGCACTGGTATTGCGACAGCCTGCTTGAGTCGTGACACAAGGTCGTACGCAACATAGGGGTTCAGCAGGCCCGCCATATCCTTGATGCATATCGAATGCGCCCCCATATCTTCAATCTGCCGGCCAAGATCGACCCAGAGGTCAATCGTATGCACCGGGCTGACGGTGTAGGAAATTGTTCCTTGCGCGTGCTTGCCGACCGCAAGCGTTGCCTTAATGGCCGTCTGAAGATTGCGCATGTCGTTGAGCGCATCAAAAATTCTAAAAACATCCACGCCGTTTACTGCAGCGCGCTCGACGAACTTCTCAACGAGGTCGTCCGCATAATGGCGATAACCAAGAATATTCTGGCCGCGGAACAACATCTGCTGCGGCGTCTTCGGCATCGCTTCCTTGAGACGGCGAATCCGCTCCCACGGATCCTCACCGAGATAGCGAATGCAGGTGTCGAAGGTCGCGCCGCCCCAACTCTCAATAGACCAGAAACCAACCTGGTCGAGCTTGTCTGCAATAGGCAGCATGTCTTCGATGCGCATGCGCGTAGCCAACAGGCTCTGATGCGCGTCGCGCAAGGCTAGCTCAGTGATACCGAGAGGGGTCTTATCGCTCATTCTGTTTTGCTTGTCAGGTTGGCTTGCGGCGATGTTGCGCAATGGCCGCGGTAATCGCCGCAACCTCCTCATCCCCATCGGCCTTTGGCTCCGCCACCGGTTGCAGTCGCATGATAAGCTGAGACATCATGGTCATCAGGACAACGAGCGCAGTCAGGAACGCAAATACCGTGCCCATTCCCGCAAGCATCAACGTCAGTCCCTCATTCATCAGCTCGTTTTGCATAGTCGGTCACTAAGATTCCACCAACGGCCAATTATACTGATTTACCCGAACCTAAGAAGCTCCAATTCGTGAGCCATTCGAATTCAAAATTGACGGCATTCGCGCTCGTGCCCTTGTTGGCCATGAGCATGACTTTGCTTGCGGACGACGAAACGCCGTCGCCGCTCGACCCGGCCAGGCTCGAAGCAGAGGGAGTCGTCATTGCCAATATTGTCCTCGATAAGCAAGACGTATTCGATTTGTCGGACCCGAAAGAAAACAACGCCCTGTACAGGTTCGCGAATCGACTGCATATCATTACGAAAGACTCGACGATCGAAAAGCAATTACTGATCAAACCCGGTGATGCATTTTCGAAACGCCTGGCCGATGAGACGGAACGAATCTTGCGCGGCAACACGTATTTCTACGACGTCGCAGTCACACCAAAGAATCGCCAGGATGGCGCCGTTGACCTGCACATCAGTACCAGGGATGTCTGGACCTTAAGACCGGGGTTTTCATACTCTCGTAGTGGAGGCGAAAACAAGTCGTCGGTCAAGATCGAAGAACTCAACCTGTTTGGCCGCGGGCAACAACTGCTGGTCTCGAGATCCAGCAATGTGGATCGCGACTCGACTACTCTCGAATTCAGGGACAAACACATTGGCCGGAGCTGGGCGTCAGTCGCGCTGCGTTTTGCCGACAATTCTGATGGTCACTCGAACCTGCTCTCGGTCAATCGACCGTTTTATGCGCTTGATGCCCGTTGGGCGGCCGGCGCTACCTTATTCGATGACGATCATCGCAGTACCTTGTACCAGCTAGGCGAAAGAGAGGCTGCGTATCGTCACGAACGACGATTCTACTCTGCCTTCGGTGGCTGGTCTGCCGGCCTCCGTGACGGTTGGGTCCGCCGGTTTACTGCCGGCATTGTCTATGATGACAATCGGTTCGTCGATGCGCTGGACCCGATCTTGCCGTCAGTACTACCCGGTGACCGCAAACTCGTGTATCCGTTCGTGGGGATCGAAATTCTCGAAGATCGATTCGAGAAGGCGAGTAATCGGAATCAAATCAAAAAGACCGAAGATTTCCTGACCGGAACGAGCTTTTCGGCCTCGTTGGGCTGGTCCGATGAGAGCCTTGGCGCCGATCGCGATGCTGTCTTGTACTGGTTGCGCGGCGGCCGCTCTTTTGGTGCCCTGGCTGAGTCGGCGCTGCTGTTGTCGGGTAGTGCCAGCGGTCGCTACGAAAGTGGCGATTCGGTCAATACGCTTTTCAATCTTGGCGCTCGCTACTACTTGCAGCAGTCTGAAAAACGGACGTTCTTCACCACATTGCTGGCCACCTACGGCAGCAACCTGGATCTCGACAACCCGGTAGAACTGGGTGGCAATACCGGGCTGCGCGGTTATCCGCTGCGCTACCAGTCGGGCGACTCGAAAATCCTCCTAACTATCGAGCAACGCTTCTTCTGGGATTGGTATCCGTTCCGGCTGTTTCGCGTGGGCGGTGCAATATTCGCGGACGCCGGTCGCACCTGGGGCGACAATCCGCTCGGCGGTGAAAGCCTCGGCTGGCTGAGTAACGCAGGTTTCGGGCTTCGTTTTGCGCCAACGCGAACCGGCAGCCGCAAGATCGTTCATCTTGATGTTGCATTTCCACTTAACGGCGATTCGTCGATCGACAACGTACAGATACTGCTGGGGTCCAAGCGTAGCTTCTAACTGCAGAGCTCGTCTCTTTTCGACTTGGTTTTGGCGATCGTTTCGGCTGCGGCCTTCTTGTCCAGGTACTCACGCTCACCGTTTTCGTTCGTCCGGTACAGCTGCGGGGCATTGAGGTAGGACTCGTAGATTTCATTGGCGCGTTTGCAGTAGTAAGCCTCGGCCTTCTCACGTTCGGCGCGAGCTTCTGCAGTCTCTCCCGGGAAGGCATAGTCTCCGGAATCTATTTTGTTACCGCCATCGGCCAGTGGGTCAAGTGCACCGCTTGAGTGCCAGACGAGTTGTACTGAAACGGCGTCCTCATGATCTGGCGTATCGCCATAATGAGTCTTGCCGAACTCATCGACCCAGGTGTAGATCGGCTTCATCGTATCGACGAAGTGAGTCTTGCCCTTTGCGTCAACCCACTTCCATACGTCAGCATTTGCCGTCAGGCAAAAGCCGCATATGAAAATCAGGCTGGCGAACAACTGTTTCATGGCCCCTCCAATGCCCATAAGTATGGGCTTTCGGGACCATAATTCCCTTGATTAGCGTCACAGAAACGCCAAAAAACGGATCAGTTGCATTGGGTAAGGTCATTGATCCACTCGGTAAGCAATGTGACGCCGTCGGCATCGGGGATACTGGATCCAAGCGGCGGCATGCCGTCGACATCGCGCCGGTTTACCCGTGCGACGAGCACCGATCGCGAGGCGTCGCCCGGTACAATGATCAGCGGCGCCACGATACCGAGCCCACCCGCATCAGGCGCCACGTCGCAGGCGCTCATATTCGCAAGCAAGGTCGTATAGCGCAGGTCCACATTGACCGGCGTCGGACCACCGGGCTGGTGGCATTGCGCGCAGTTGGTGTGCAAATAGGCCCGCGCGCGATCGCCGAGGTCCGCGGATGTATCCATCGGGTTCGGCATCGCCGGCAGGGTTGCCGGATCGCCCGGCAGCGGCGATGAGAATATCGCGATTACGTCGAGGGTTTCGAGCTGATTGTGGGTACGCCCGGTCGACGGATAGGTGAAGTCCTTGTTGAGCTGCGCAGTCTCCGGGCCGAGCGCAACTCCCGCTGCGGCCGTGTGACACTGCAGGCATTCTGCCTCATCGGGGAATATCCAGTTCTGTCCATCGACCAGTACGACCTTGCCACCTCGTACCCGGGTAGCTTCGGTCTCCGTAGGGTTCCACTCGTAGGTGTAGCCTGCCCAGACACCATCCGGATGACGCATCAGATGCCGGGTTTCGATCAGGCGGCCGCCGAGCCGGAAATTCTTGACGAGCACTGTCCCCGCCGGAAAAATCCAGTCATCCTGCGCGTCGATCGATATCGCCTGACCGTCCGGCAATCCTATATGGCGGTCCTTTACCGCACCGTCTGACCAAAACGCTGCGTTGATGTCGTAGGGCACAAGTCCGGAATAGGGCGAAGTGATGTCGGCTTGATCGACGCAACCCGACGCGGAAAGCAGATCGGGAACCGGGTCCACGCCACCACCACTGGGTACCAACTGCATGATGCGGCTGTTTTTTATGTCGGCAAAAAACAGCTCGCCATCCTGATCGACGCCGAAAGACGACGGACCGGTCGATGTGTTGGCGAGTTCCTCATTGGTGAAACCACCCATTCCGTCCGCCGCGAGCGCCCAGATACGGCCGGATCCATAAT
>Ga0255049_10000824_pt1 | contig 18351 bp, 18 predicted proteins | sample JV7_2_3_MG_FD_183615 | JGI IMG/M metagenome (GOLD analysis project Ga0255049, IMG submission 183615) | Seawater microbial communities from Jervis Inlet, British Columbia, Canada - JV7_2_3 | ecosystem: Environmental > Aquatic > Marine > Inlet | place: Canada: British Columbia | collected 2016-10-06
ACAAGGCGTCGAGATGGCGGCAGCGGCTATTGACAGCGGCGACGCGGAGGCCTTCCTGGACAAACTAAAGAAACACTTTGAGACGGCATGAGCGACTTTCTGCAATCCATGGCAACACTGAGTGCCGAGCGGGCAGCGGCGACTGGCACTATTGCATCCGCTGAACTCGACAACGTGGTCGTGCCGCTGCGCCTCGGGGTATTCGACATCATCGCCGAGATCAAGGATCGCTCACCGGCCGAGGGCGAGCTCGCCACCGAAAGCGTCGACAGGTCGCAGCGTGCCCGAGACTATGCGGCAGGCGGTGCGGCCGCGATCTCGGTGTTGACCGAGCCAAGCAGATTTGATGGATCGCTCGACCATCTCAGAGACGTCGTTGCTGCGGTTCCGAATACGCCCGTAATGCGCAAGGATTTCCTGGTCGATCCTGTACAGATTCTCGAAGCGAGGGCGGCTGGAGCGAGCGGAGTATTATTGATAGCGACCATGCTCGACGACGTACAACTTCGCTCCATGCTTGATTGCGCCACCGAGCATGGACTGTTTGTCTTGCTTGAGTCTTTCGACGAACAGGACTTGCTGCGAACAGCACAGTTACTGGATAACGCCTCTGATCAACAAAGGGCAGAGGATGGACAGTTGTTGTTTGGCGTCAACACACGCGATCTACGAACGCTGCATGTCGACCCGGAGCGTTTGCGGAATCTGGCGCCTGTACTCCCGGCTGGGCGATGCGTCGCCGAGAGTGGCCTGCACGATGCGGCGGATGCTGCGACCGTGGCAGGACTCGGTTATCAGATGGCGCTGGTCGGTACAGCGTTGATGTGCAGCGGTGCCCCGGCAACGCTCGTTCAGGAAATGCGAACAGCGGGCAGCGCGAGGATCGCGCCATGAGCGTGTTTGTAAAGATATGCGGACTACGTGACGCCGAAACTGTGGCAGCTGCCATCGATGCTGGCGCGGATGCGATTGGCTTCGTGTTCGCGGAATCACCACGACGAGTCAGTGTTGAGCAGGCTTTCGAGGCTGTCAGCGGCGTGGGGGCCAGCGTAATGCGGGTTGCCGTCATGCGCCACCCGTCAAAAAGCGAATGGCAGGAGGTGCTGGAGAATTTTGCACCGGATATTTTGCAGACAGACATTGAAGATCTCGCGGAGCTGGACGTTCCGCCACATGTGCAGGCCTGGCCGGTGTTTCGTGAAGGCGGTCGCGTCCCGTCGCAGGACCTGCCGTATGTGTTCGTGTACGAGGGTCAGTCGAGTGGCGCTGGTGAGACCGTGGATTGGGTGCGCGCGGCCGCACTGTCGAAAAAGGGACGCATGGTTCTTGCCGGCGGGCTCAACGCCGGTAACGTCGGCCGGGCGATTGCAGAGGCACGCCCCTGGGGTGTCGATGTGTCGAGCGGTGTTGAGTCGTCCCCGGGTGTAAAGGACAAGGAAAAAATCAGGCGGTTTATTGGCGCCGTGCGCGCCGCGGAGAATGAAACATGAAGTCGCAACTGGGGGCTGACGAAGCACGGATCTTGCTTGAGGCCCAGATCAAAGGTGAGTTGCCGGACGAACGGGGTCGCTTCGGGCCTTTCGGCGGTCGCTACGTACCAGAGACGCTGGTGCCGGCGTTCGAGCGCCTTGAAGAGGGTGTTCGCCGCTACTTGCACGAAGCGGATTTTCAGAAAGACTATCGCCGGGAATTGCGCGAATGGGTTGGGCGGCCCACGGCGTTAAGCCATGCGCCGCAACTGAGTGAACGCTGGGGCACTGATGTCTGGCTGAAGCGCGAAGACCTGGCACACACGGGCGCGCACAAAATCAATAACGCAATCGGCCAGGCACTGCTTGCGAAACGCCTTGGCGCAAAACGCGTCATTGCGGAAACCGGGGCGGGCCAGCATGGCGTCGCATCGGCTGCCGCGTGCGCACGCGTCGGGTTGCCGTGCAGCGTGTACATGGGCGCGGTGGACATCGAGCGCCAGGCACCGAACGTCGATCGCATGAACCGGCTCGGCGCCGAAGTTGTTGCAGTCGAAACGGGCGACAAGACACTGCGTGCCGCGATCGACGAGGCACTGCGCAACTGGGTCACCGACCCGTCCGGTATTTACTACCTGTTGGGTTCTGCTGTCGGGGCGCATCCGTATCCCTACCTGGTGCGAGAACTGCAGTCGGTAATCGGCCTCGAAGCACGGCAGCAGATGATTGATCAGGCAGGTGGCCTTCCGGATGTCGCGTTTGCCTGTGTTGGCGGCGGCTCGAATGCCATCGGTCTTTTCTACCCACTGCTTGCAGACGACATCGAGCTCATCGGTGTTGAGGCGGGTGGCACGGGTGACGGGCTCGGGGAAAACGCTGCGACGCTGGCGACCGGCACGCCGGGCGTACTACAGGGTTCTTACACCATGATCCTCCAGGATGACGATGGCCAGGTGCAGGAAACACACTCGATCTCGGCAGGCCTCGATTACTCTGGCGTTGGCCCTGAGCATGCCTTGCTGCAGGCAACCGGCAGGGTCACGTATGTTTCGGCGAGCGACGATGAATCGCTCGCGGCACTCGAGGAGCTTTGCGAGACAGAGGGCATCCTGACCGCACTCGAGACTTCGCATGCCTACGCAGCGGCGCGCAAATGGTCACAGAAAAACCCTGGCAAGCGCGTGCTGATCGGAAATTCCGGACGCGGCGACAAGGACATGCCAACATTAACCAAGTACCCGGTGAGGATCCGTAAGCATGCCCGCGCATGAACGACTGACCGCAGCTATCGTTGCTGCAAACGACAACAACCGCCCCGCACTGGTGCCATTCATAACGGCTGGCTACCCGGAGCCTGGCGAGTTCATTAGCACCCTGAAGTCCGTTGCCCAGGTCGGCGATGTTGTCGAACTCGGCATCCCTTTCTCCGATCCGATGGCGGACGGCATGACGATTCAGCGGTCGAGTTACGTCGCGCTGCAGGGTGGCGTGAGCCTCGAGTGGATATTCGGTGAGCTGGAAATGGCAGGCGTGCTTGGCACGCCGCTGGTCATGATGTCGTACCTGAATCCGCTGCTGGCATTTGGCTACGAGCGGCTGGCCGAGCGAGCCAGGGCGACCGGTGTCTGCGCGTTCATCGTCCCCGACCTGCCGTACGAGGAAGGTGAGGAGTTGCGGCAAGCGCTCGAGAAAGAAGGGCTGGGCCTCATTCAGCTCGTGACACCAGCGACGCCGCGGGAGCGGCTCAAGATGCTCTGCAACGCCTCGCGCGGATTTGTTTATGCGGTCACGATAACGGGCATTACGGGTGGAGACGCGGGTTTGCCCGACGATCTTGCCGACTATCTTGACGACGTGACCGCCGTTTCGGACATTCCGGTCTGCGCGGGCTTCGGCATAAGGGACCCGAGTGATGTCGCCAACGTCGCTCAGCACGCGGCGGGCGCGATCGTGGGCTCAGCACTGGTTGAGGTGCTTGAAGACGGTGGGGACCCGAAAGCGTTTCTGCGTACGCTGGGGGGCAAGTGAAAAAGCTCACATCATCCGAGTCGCTGATTACGATCAATCACTTCAAGAACGTACTTGAAAGCGAAGGCATCGCCTGCCGCATCAAGAACGAACACCTTGGATCTATAGTCGGCGAAATACCTTTTATCGAAGTGTGGCCCGAACTGTGGGTCATCAACGAACTCGACTACGATCGCGCGAAACAACTGATTGACGCCGCGATTGTTGACGAAAGTCCCCAGCGATCATGGAAGTGCCGCAAGTGCGGCGAAGAGAATGAGGGTCAGTTCGCGGCGTGCTGGAACTGTGGCGAGCCTTGTTAGGGCATGCCTCTGGCGAGTAGCCGTGTTCCGGCAATTTCGGATCGTAGCAGCGCAGAAACCTTCTCCGGCTGAATTGGCCGGCTGATCAGGAAGCCCTGCGCGAGATCGCAATTGCAGCTTCGCAGGAACTCAAGTTGTGTCAGGGTTTCAACGCCTTCGGCTGCGACTTCGATATCGAGACCCTGTGCCATGGCGATGGCGGCGCGAACAATGCGTTGGTGGCTGCCGTTCTCGTCGACGTCGGCAATCAATGACTGATCGAGCACACAACTGTCGATGAAGCCATTGTCGAGCGATTCGAAAGACACATCGCGCGTACCGAAGTGATCGAGAGAAATACGAACACCGAGCCGGCGCAGCGAGCGTAGCGTGTCAAGTTCGGTCGTGCGCTTGCGCACGACATCGCCGTCGCCAATCTCGAGTTCCATGCAGCCCGGGTCGATGGCCGTGTTCTGAAGTGACTCAGCAACCGCATCAATGAGTCGTTTGTGCATTAACTGCTGTGGCGACAGGTTGATTGCGATAGAGAGGTCGGGCAACTCAAACCGGCGTTGCCAGGCAGCGAGGTGCCTGCAGGCAGTTGCAATGACCCACTCACCAGCGGAGTGAATCAGGCCGCTGCTTTCGAGAATTGGCAAGAAACGTGCTGGCGGTAGCAGACCAAAGCGCGGGTGCTGCCAGCGCAGCAGTGCCTCGAGGCTAATCAGGCGGCCCGAGGCGAGATCGATGCGTGGCTGGTAATGCAATACAAACTCGTTGCGCACCAGTGCATGTCGCAGGCCGACCTCGAGTTCTTCACGCTGCTCGAGCTTGGTGTTCAGGGCGGACGAGTAATACTGGAATCGTCCACCGCCACGTTTTTTGGCTTCGTACATCGCGAGGTCGGCCGCCTTGATGAGACGATCCGCCGCCTCGCCGGACTCCGGGTATATCGCGATGCCGATACTCGGTGTTGCATAGACTTCGCTGTTGCCAATCTCGTATTTCTCAGACAGCACGAGCAGTAATTTCTGCGCGGCTGCTGCGGCGTTTCCTGAATCACCGAAGTCTTCGAGACAGACGACAAATTCGTCACCTCCCCAACGACCAGAGAAATCGCCAATACGCAGATGCTTGCGCAAGCGCCCGGCAACCTGGCACAAGAGGGCATCGCCAGTGTCATGACCGAGCGTGTCATTGACAGACTTGAAGCGGTCGAGATCGATGAACAACACAGCAAGCGGAGCAGACTTTCTCTGGCTACGGCCTATCGCCCTGGCGAGTTGCTCAGTGAACAGACTGCGATTGGGCAAGCTCGTGAGCTCGTCATACTGCGCGAGCTTTTGCAGTTCGCTGGTCTTCTTCGAAATATCGGTGACGTCGCGGAACGTAACCACGCCGCCTATCAGTTCGCGATTGCCGTCATACAGGCCCTGGCCATTAAGCGATAAAATCGTATCGGGCTGCTCCGGCATGCGGTAGACCGCAACCTGGTTTGTGAACTTCTCGCCACTGCGTGCACGCATGAGTGGCAGATCGGCCGAGTTGCGGTAGTTCTCCCCGTGCTCGTCGATACAACAAAACATCTGGCCCCAGGTCGAGTCGGGCTGCATGCGCGGACCGAGTCCTAGAATCGTTCGTGCTGCCGGATTTATGTCGAGAACATGTCCGTCTGTATCGACGACGATGACACCGTCATTGATGTTCCGCAGTACGGACAACACCGTGACATCCGTGTCGGACAGACGGTGTTGCAGGCGATGTCGTTGCACTGCGTGTTCAAAGACAGCCTCTTGTCCCTCCACAGTAATATCGTCCACGCAAATATAGGCCTGTGCGCCGGCGCGAACTGCGGCGATACCGCGATGTTCACGACTCTTGGTCGTCAATGCGACGACCGGGTGTTGCTGCAGGGAGTTGATCAGTTCGGCGAGGGACTGTCCGGACTGCGCGATCGCCGGTCCTGCTTCGAGCAATACGATGTCGAGTACGGACGGAGCGTCGTCAGGTAGTTCCAGTTTGGCGGAGCGCGTCAGAAGAGCGCAGAAAGGCAGAGTTTCCAGTTCGCCCAGATAGTCGGAGGCGAATTCACCGCGGCCGAGATAGAGGATCGAGTGCCCTGCCATAATTCCTTTTCTTTTTGTTTAATCGAGGAGGCCATTGTCGCAACGGGCCACGCGAATAATACCAGAATCGCGTGAAATCACAGATGCTTATGGTGTTTTTTGTCGTTTTTGCGACCTCGAGCTTTAAACCTATACCCGGGTCCGGTCATCTAAATGTCAGATTAAGCGGAGATATGACCTTTGGAAGCGCTTTTGACAGCACCAGCCAGCGACTATAGTCCCGAGATGGCAGTTTTAAACCCACCACGGGTCGTGGACGAAGCGGACTGCATCGCCAGGGCACAACAGGCAGATGCCGGAGCATTCGAGTCGCTGTACCGCATGCACATCGACAAGGTCTACGGACTTTGCCTGCGCATGACGGGCAATGTCGCCGAAGCAGAGGACTGTGCACAGGATGCGTTTATTCAGGCATGGAACAAGCTCGACCGGTTTCGTGGCGACAGTGCATTTGCCACCTGGCTGCACCGCATCGCAGTCAATTCGGTGCTGGGAATGATGCGCAAGTCCAAGCGTGAGCAGGATCGCATCCAGATCGCCGGTGAGTCGACAGAGGCGCCGGTGTCACAGGCGGACACTGGCGAATTGCGGGACCTGGCTAATGCGGTTAACAGGCTCCCCGAAGGGGCCAGACATGTATTCGTGCTGTACGCGGTATACGGGTACAGCCATGACGAAGCCAGCACCATGCTCGGCATTGCGTCGGGCACGAGCAAGGCACAGTTACACAGGGCGCGCCGATTGTTGGCGCAACAGTTGGAAAAGGAAGGGTTTCAGGCATGAACACTATTGAACGGGATGATGAACTGATCGCAGCGGCGAGCAAATTGTCGACCGAGATCAGCCCCGAAAGGGATTTGTGGCCCGGTGTGGCCAGGGCCATTGCCGGACCGCAGCGGTCACGTTGGACGCCGCGATTCGCGCAAGCGGCGGCAGTCGTCTTATTGGTTGGGGCGTCATCGATGCTGACCTACCTGGGCACCAAGGACCAGGTACAGATCGTCGAGGTCGTGCCCGCAGGGCTCGTATTCGAGCAGGCGTCCTTTGGCGGGCGTTATGCCCTCGGTGTGGGCTACCAGGAGGCTCATCGTGACGTCGAGGCGCAGTTGAAGGCGGAACTCGAGAGGCTTTCGCCGACAGCACGCGAAGAGGTTGAGCAAAATCTCGCGATGATTCGTGGCGCTATCGGCCAGATTAATGCTGCGCTTGCGGACGAGCCGGATAATCCCCTGTTGCAGGAGTTGTTGCTGCAGACGTATCGCGAAGAGCTGGCAATGATGCAGCGTGTGGGTAGCCTGACGCAGCACGTCATGTCACGCAAGGATATTTGAGCGCGGCATTGACGCCGCGCGAACAAGAGGTGAGTTGTGAATAAGTCGATTGTTAAAGTTTTAATTGGGACGCTTGCGCTGACGGTATTTTCCACAGCGAATGCCAGGGATGTCGATGAGACAGTTGATGCCGCATCCGACGGCCATGTCGACATCATTAATATTTCCGGTTCGATCGAGGTCTATGGCTGGTCGAAAAGCAGTGTCGAGGTTACTGGCGAGCTTGGCGAGAAAGTGGAGGAGCTGGTGCTTGAGCGCAATGGAGACAAGGTCCTCGTCAAGGTAAAAGTACCGCGCAACAACAGCAATAATATCTCCAGCGACCTGACAATTCGCGTGCCGGCCGGGAGTTCGATCGACGTTTCAACGGTAAGCGCGGATATCACATCTGAAGATGTAAATGGCGAACAAAGACTGCACACCGTCAGTGGCGATGTGGAAGTGGAAGTGTCGGGTAGTGATGTGTCTGCCGAATCGGTAAGTGGTGACGTTGATGTCACCGGTGACGGCAGCGACATAGAAGTAGCAGCCAACACGGTGTCCGGCGACGTTACCGTAATTGATGCGTCAGGCGCAGTTTCTGCCGAAGTGGTTAGTGGCGACGTGCTGGTTCGAGGCGGGTCCTTCGATCGCGCAACACTCAATTCGGTTAACGGCGAAGTTATTTTCCAGGCTGATCTGCGCGACGATGGCAAGCTGACAATCGAGACAGTCAATGGCGACGTCGATGTGCAGTTTGGCGGTGACGTGGAGGGGAGATTTGATGTCGAGACGTTCAATGGCGACATCACCAACTGCTTCGGTCCAAAGCCGGAACGAACAAGCAAATATACACCCGGACTCGAACTGAGTTATACCGTGGGTGACGGCGGCGGGCGCGTCATTATTTCGACACTGAATGGCGACATCGACCTGTGTAACTAGAAAATCTGATACCCCAAAAAAGGGGTCAGAGCCCTAGGGCTCTGACCCCTTTTGTTTGGTAATCTATACGGTCCCGATCCCGGAGTCCGTCATGGGTGGTTTGCTCAAGAAACTCGGTTACTTTTTCGTCGCTTTCGTGGCGCTGTTCACAGTCGCTGCGATCGCCATCTTCCTGTTTTTCGATCCCAACGACTATCGAGATCGCATAGCGGAGGAGGTCAAGCGCGAAACGGGTCGCGATCTCGTTATCGAGGGCGACCTGGACCTGAGTTTTTTGCCGTGGTTCGCCATCAGTATTGGCAAGACGAGTCTCAGCAACGCGCCAGGCTTCGGTGACACACCCTTCCTGAGTTTCGACGAAGCCCGACTCAGCATTAAGGTAATGCCGATACTCATGCGGGAAGGTATCGAGATTGGCAACATCGTACTTGATTCACTTCAGCTCAATCTCGAGGTTGCCGCCGACGGCCGCAACAACTGGCAGGACATCGGCGAGAGTCGGGATACTCAAACCGACGTGGAAACCGATACCGGTGATGTCAGTTCCAATGTGACGTCGGACGAACAGGACGTTACATTCGGGATTGCCAGCGTCGAGATAAGCAATGCAGCGGTGAGCTACAACGACGCTCAGGCCGGTGAAAGCTACAGCCTCACGAACTTCAACCTGACCACCGGTCGTGTCGCGAGCAGTGACCCTATCGACATCAGCAGTAACTTCGACTTCGAGCTGCAGCCCGCAGACCTGGCCGGAGATTTCTCGATCGAAACCTCGCTGATACCGAGCGAAGAGAGTGGCATCACATTGGGCGACGCCGAGATTTCCACGCTCGGCATTGATGCAACCGTGTCCATTACCGGCGAAGGGTCGGCGGCGCGACTGCAGATCGATGCGTTCTCACTGAAGAGCCTGATGACCCGGCTCAATATCGAAGCGCCGGTTACGGCAGACCCGGATGCGCTGGGCAAGATCATCTTCGACGGCAATGTGCAGGTGAATGACGACGCGATTTCCGTCACGGGTCTTGAACTCGTGGTCGATGACACGACGTTCAACGGCAAGCTGTCGGTGGCGCGTAACGAGGCAGGCACGATCAGTATCGATCTCGCTGCTGACAGCATCGATCTGGATCGATATATGGAGCCGGCGGCAGATGCATCGGCATCGAGTGGCAACGCCGTACCGGTCGAGATTCCGACCGACCTGATCAGGGCGCTCAACGTGCGAGGCGGCCTGACTGTTGAAACAGCAAGACTGAGTGGCATGACATTCGACAATGTGACGCTGGGGCTCAATGCTGCGGACGGCAATATGCGCTTGCACCCGATCACTGCGGACTTCTTCGATGGCAAGTATGACGGTGATGTTCGTATCAACGCATCCGGCGGCGTGCCGGTGCTGTCAGTCAATGAAAACGTCCGCGATGTCAGCCTTGGATCGCTCGCCCGGGCCATGTTCGAGCAGGAGAACATCACTGGCACGATAAACGGCTCCTTCAAGCTTGGCGGAAGAGGCGAGAACCTCGCGGCGATTCAGCGCAGCCTTGGCGGCAGCATGACGATGGAGCTGATTGATGGTGCATGGGAGGGAACGGATCTCTGGTACGAGCTGCGACGCGCCCGCGCACTCTATAAGCAGGAACCGGCGCCCGAACCCGAGTTGCCGGCGCGCACACAGTTCAGCTCAGTAAAGGCCACAGGCCCCGTGACTGACGGCGTATTTCGTAACGATGATCTTTTCGCCCAGCTGCCGTTCATGCAGCTCACGGGAAAAGGCTCTGTCGATTTCCCGGCGGCGGAAGTCGATTATCGAATGACGGCACGCATACTCGAGAATCCGGAATTCGCCACCGACGCAACGGCGGAAGAGCTCGACGAGTTCACCGAAGCGAAGATCCCGCTCCGGATCACCGGCTCCCTGGCAGACCCGACGATCGCTCCGGACATCGGAGAGATGCTCAAGGAAGAAGTAAAGGAAAAGGTCGAGGAAGAGATCAAGGACATGCTGCTCAAGAAATTGTTCGGTAACGATGAGTGATTTCCCGAGCCGCGTGCTGCGGTGGTATCAGCAGCACGGGCGCAAGGACTTGCCATGGCAGAAACGTGACCCCTACTGTGTATGGGTGTCCGAGATCATGCTGCAGCAGACCCAGGTGCAAACCGTCATCCCCTACTTTGAGCGCTTTATGCAGAGCTTCTCCAGCGTCATCGCGCTGGCTGATGCCAACCTCGATGCGGTTCTGGATCACTGGTCGGGCCTCGGCTACTACGCAAGGGCTCGCAACCTGCACAGTACCGCGCGCATTGTTTGCGATGAACACGACGGCGTGTTTCCGCAGCGTTTCGATGCTGTAGCGGCTCTCCCTGGCATAGGTCGTTCGACGGCGGGGGCGATCATGGCGCTGGCCTACGGCAAGCGATACCCGATTCTTGATGGCAACGTGAAGCGCGTACTCGCCAGGCACGACGCAATTTCTGGCTGGCCAGGCAAGACCGATGTTGCAAAGGTCTTGTGGCAAGCAGCGGAGGAAAACACGCCGCAGAGCAAAGTCCGCGACTTCACGCAGGCCATGATGGATCTCGGTGCGACCGTCTGCACACGTAGCCGGCCGCAATGTGATGCTTGCCCCGTACATGCCGATTGTGCGGCTCGCACAGCAGGCACGATCGACCAGTATCCGGGCCGCAAGGCGAGGAAAGCGAAGCCATTGAAGCAGACAATCATGGTTCTGGCGGTCAGTAACGGCTCAATCTATCTTGAGCGGAGACCGCCTGCGGGCATATGGGGTGGGCTCTGGAGCCTGCCTGAACTGTCGGACGGACAGGTCGGTGACTGGTGTCGCGCGACGCTTGCTGACGCAGGCCGGAGCATCGAGTCCTGGAGCACTCTGCGCCACAGCTTCAGCCACTACGACCTGGATATTCAACCGGTGGTAGTGCGCATTAGCGCAACGTCGCGTAAAGTCGCCGACAATGACGATGCCACCTGGCATTCACTTGACGCAGCACCCCCCGGCGGAATCGCCGCACCGGTGCAGAAACTGATCAACACATTGAAAGACGAGACCCATGCCCAGAACAATTAATTGCGTAATGCTCGGCGAAGGCGCCGAAGGCCTCGACTATGCCCCGTATCCTGGCCAACTCGGTCAGCGGATCTACGACAGCGTATCGAAAGAAGCGTGGCAGAAATGGGTTGCGCACCAGACGATTCTTATCAATGAGTATCGCCTGACACCGATCGAGCCTGACGCACGTAAGTTCCTCGAGACGGAGATGGAAAAGTTCTTCTTTGGGGACGGTGCGACAGTTCCAGAAGAGTTTGTCGCCCCGGAATGACCTGTAGGAGCGCTGCTTGCAGCGCGATGCACCGCTGTGGTGCTCCTACATCCTGGTGCAGTACTGAACGCTGAATAGATCGTCCGGATCAATCCAGACTTTTCGAACCTCGAAGCCAGCGCGTTCGGCCATCTTTGCGAAGCTCTGCAGCGTGTACTTATGGGAGTACTCGGTCAGGATCGATTCACCATCATCGATCTCGATGCGCGCGTCACCGTTCGTAACGACCTGGCTCTTCCCGCTGATCAGGCGAATCTCCATGCGGCCCGCATCAGCATCGTAATGTGCGCTGTGTGAGAACGCGCTGATATCGAAATCGAAGCCAAATTCGCGATTGAGGTGCGTAAGCATGTTCAGGTTGAATTTGGCAGTAACACCGGCACTGTCGTTGTAGGCGCGCTCGATGATGGCAGGGTCTTTTTGCAAATCGACGCCAATCAGCATTGCACCATCAGCGCCTGCCTCCTGGTGCATGAACCCGAGTAAATCCTGGGCATCGTCTTTCGTGAAGTTGCCGATCGTCGATCCTGGAAAATAGACGACATTCCTCAGCGGCATGACAGACGGAACAGGCAAGGTGAACGGTTTTGTAAAGTCGGCAACTACCGGTAACACTTCGAGACCAGGGTGCTCATCCCGAATCCTGGCTGACGATGCAAGCAGATGATCTTCGGAGATGTCCACCGGGACATATACAGCCGGCTCTTTCAGGCCGTCGAGAAGCGCTCGCGTCTTGCGACTCGAGCCACTGCCGTACTCAATAAGGCTGGCCTGTTTGCCGACAAGCGACACAATCTCGGGCATGTTACTCAGTATGATGCCGAGCTCTGTTTCCGTCGGATAATATTCAGGTAGATGTGTGATCTCGTCAAACAGCTGCGAGCCGCGCTCGTCATAGAAATACTTCGGTGAGATCATTTTCTCGGGCAAGCGCAGGCCTGCCAGGATTTCAGCCAGTGCGGCACTCATGCGACACCATCCTTCGCGAGCCGTATGCCGAGAAACTGCCAGCGCGCGTACGGGTAAAAGAAACTTCGATAGCTCGCACGGATATGGTCACTCGCAGTGACGCAGGAGCCACCGCGAACCGTCATCTGGTTGCACATGAACTTGCCGTTGTACTCGCCGAGTGAGCCATCGAGTGGCACGAAACCGGGATAGGGTGCGTATGACGAAGACGTCCACTCCCACACATCGCCGAAAAACTGATCGCCATTCGCGCCGCCCGGTTGCAAGTAGCCAGACTCCATCAGGTTACCCTGCAGTGGCTTGTCGTTGGTGGCTAACTCCCATTCGTACTCCGTCGGCAGTCGTGCACCGGCCCAGCGTGCGAACGCATCGGCTTCGTAATAACTAACGTGACACACCGGCGCTCCCGCGTCGATATCGCGCTGGCCGCCTAGCGTAAATTCCGACTGCAGGTCCTCGCTCCAGTACAAAGGTCGATTCCACCCACGCTCATTGATTGTCGCCCAGCCGTCAGAAAGCCAAAGGTTGGAATCGTCGTAGCCGCCGTCATCGATAAACTCCTTGAACTCGCCGTTGGTCACGAGCCTTGCCCCGATGCGGTGTGGGTGCAGGAGCGCGTCGTGACGTGGCGTCTCGTTATCAAAGGCAAAACCATCACCCGATGCGCCGACCTGGTGAATTCCGCTCGTGGCATTCGAAAAGTCGTACTCTCCCGCAGGCCGGGAGCCGGGTACCTCAAGCGAGGCATCAAAAGCCGGACGCAGCGGGTTGCAGGACAGCACATGCTTGATGTCGGTCAGGAACAGTTCCTGGTGCTGCTGCTCATGGTTGATGCCCAGGACAATTCGCTGCATGACTTCATCGTTGTCGTGCTTATCCAGCAGCGACATTACGCCGGCATCGACATGCGCCCTGTAGTGGACAATTTGCTCCAGTGTGGGTCGTGACAGCAGGCCGCGCTTCGGTCGCGCGTGCATCTGGCCGGCAGAGTAGTAATAAGAGTTGAACAGGAAGTCGTATTGATCATCGAGCGCCCGGTATGCCGGGTCGAAGACCTTGAGCACGAAGCGCTCGAAAAACCAGGTGACATGGGCGAGGTGCCACTTGGACGGACTCACATCAGGCATCGATTGCACGACCGTGTCTTCAGGGTGCAGCTTGTTGCACAGCTGCGGCATCACAGCCCGCACGGCGGAGTATTGTTCGGCCAGCTTCATCCGAGCGGCAACGCGGTACGCTTCAGCACTGTGCGAATGGCGAAGCTCGAATTGACCCGCGCAACACCGGGCAGGCGCGTCAGTTCATCTTTGTGGATGCGCTCGAAGTCAGCCATGTCTTTGACGACAACCCTGAGCAGGTAGTCGAACTCTCCGGTCATCAAATAGCACTCCATAACTTCAGGGATATTGCGTACCGCATCCTCGAACGCCGCGAGTTCACTCTGCTCCTCACGATGCAGGCCGATATGCACGAGAACATCACCTGGCACACCCACCTTTCTCTGGTTCAGCATCGCGACATAGCGCTCAATCATGCCATCTTCTTCGAGCGCGCGAACGCGCCGCAGGCATGCGGACTCGGACAAATGGACCTGCTGTGCGAGCTGTTTATTACTGATGCGGCCGTCGCCCTGCAGCGCCTCGAGAATTAGTCTGTCAAAACGATCCATATGGGAAACAGAAAATTGCTTAGAAAGTGGAATGTGCCGCAGAAAATGCCATAAATTGACCAATTTGTCACTGAAATAGCAAGCACATGGCGAGAGACGGGGGGTAATGTGTCAACTGGATCATGAGAAAACGGGAGAGAGCTCATGAAGGTCGGAGTACCAAAAGAAATAAAAACACTCGAGTTTCGTGTCGGCATGACACCCGCCGGCGTGCGCGAACTTGTGCATGACGGTCACGAAGTCGTTGTCGAAACGAACGCTGGTCTCGGCATTGGCATGACCGATACGGATTATGAGAACGCAGGCGCAACAGTACTTGGCACGGCGGAAGGGGTTTTCGCCGCCGCCGAAATGATCATCAAGGTCAAAGAGCCGCAACTCAATGAATGCGCGATGCTGCGTGACGACCAGGTATTGTTTACGTACCTGCATCTCGCGGCGGATCCAGCCCAGACCAAGGCGCTCGTCGAGTCGGGAACGACCGCGATCGCCTACGAGACCGTTACAGCGGATGACGGCTCGCTGCCCTTGCTGACACCCATGTCAGAAGTGGCCGGCCGCTTATCCATTCAGTCCGGTGCGTATCATCTGCAGAAAGCTAACGGCGGGCGCGGCGTGCTACTCGGTGGAGTACCGGGTGTTGCACCGGGCAAGGTCGTCATCATTGGTGGCGGTGTGTCAGGACTAAATTCTGCGGACATGGCCATTGGTCTTGGCGCGGACGTAACGATCCTTGATCGCTCGCTGCCACGCCTGCGCGAGATTGACGATATTTTTGGCGGCAGGATTCACACCGCCTACTCAACCAAACACGCAATCGACGATCTTGTGCCGGCCGCCGATCTGGTCGTTGGCGCCGTCCTTGTCGCGGGCGCTGCCGCACCGAAGCTGGTTACCGCACAGAATGTGAAAGACATGCACTCAGGTTCGGTCATGGTCGATATCTCTATTGACCAGGGTGGTTGCTTCGAGACGAGCCGACCAACGACCCACGCTGAGCCGACCTATGTGGTCGACGATGTTGTTCACTATTGCGTGACGAACATGCCGGGCGCCGTTCCGCGCACGAGTACGTTCGCGCTGACGAATGCGACACTGCCGTTCGTCAAGGCACTTGCAAACTACGGCTGGCGTGAAGCGCTGAGCCGCGACCCCCACCTGGCAAACGGACTGAACGTCCACGCCGGACACGTAAACCACGAGGCCGTCGCCCACGATCTGGGCTACGAGTATTTGTCGGCCTCGGACGCTCTAAAGGCAGCCTGACCCCTCTCTCTCCCCCCGATAGGTGCAGGCAAGCAACAAGGCCGGGCTCTCGCCCGGCCTTTTTTACTCGACCCGGAACCTCGGATCGGCACATTTGCCATTAGGGGTCAGGAATCCATAGTCGTGATCCGAATACCTGGGGACCGTCTTGGGTATCGTGATTATGATCTTGTTCTTGTCGGGGTAGTTGGTGCCAATCAGCCAAGTGTCACGAAGATTTTTCGGCACTACAAAGACGGTTCCAGCTTTGGCGGGCGCCGGCCTGATCTCCATTTCAACCGTATCGCCAGCCTTCACGCACCGGTTAGGCGGGGTTGCCTTCATATTGCTCAGGTGCAGCGTAACCGTGGGATTCCCTGGGTTACATTTTGACAGTACAGGACTCTCACAGCGCGGCGCACGTGCACTATTACTAAAATAGGCTTCCTCGCAGGCCACAAGCAGGAAGCTCAACGACAACATGATTAGAATTTTCTGCATCATTTTTCTCCAGGGTTGGTTGAGCAGCTATCGGATCACTCCGACAGCTTAATAAGGTCCTTGAACCCGGCTTCTTCATGCAGATTGGAAAGATTCGGATCGATAGAAAGTAGCCGGGTTGAATATCCGAGATCAATGGCTATCTCGAGTGCATGTAGTGAGCCCGCCGTATCTCCGCGGCGGTTCCGCATTATCCCCTGGATATAGTGGACATAAGGATCGTCGGGTACTAGTCGCATTGCCTGATAAATCAGTTCATCGGCTTCGTCATGTTTCTCCAGCGCGGTCTTAATCCATGCCAGATCCATCATGGTGAACGCGTCGTTCGGGTTGACCTCCAAAGCGCCAACCGCCAAATTTTCGGCTTCGGCGAACACGACCCTGGATTGCGTTCTGGACCCGGCGGCCCAAAGCGCATCGCCGAGATTTGATCGCGCCATATAATCCTTGTCTTCGATGACAACGGCTTTACGGTGCATCTCGACCGACTCGTCAAAGCGACCGAGGTTGTAGAGAAGCAAGCCGAAGTTACTGTATGTCATGCTACTTGGTTCAAGTTCCAGCGCTCGTCGAAAAGCCGGCTCAGCCGACTCGAGCTTCTCGGCGAGTACCAGTGCGGTCGCAAGATTGGTATGGCCGCGCACATTGGTCCTGTCCAGTGCCACCACAGTTTCATATTGCTCGGCGGCTTCGGCGAAACGGCCGGAGCGGAAAAGAAATGTGCCGAGGGCGTTATGCGCCGACCAGTCACCAGGGTACAGGCCGATCGCACGGCGAATAGTAACTTCGGCCTCGTCCGGTCGCTGCAGCTGGCGGTATACTTCGCCGAGGCCGATCAACGCTGCCACACGATTTGGGTCGATTCTCAATGCATCGCCATAGGCATCCTCAGCGCGTTCGAAACGGCCGGTTGCCTCGAATAGGTCTCCAAGAGAGCTATAGACGACATCAAGATTTGGATTGAGACTCAGGGCCACCCCGCAGGAGGACTCCGCGGCATCAATGTACTTTTCGTCGTGAAGCCAGATGTACGCTTCTACGTAGGCATCACATTTTCCCGCATGCGCGGCGGCATAATCCGGATCGACCTCAAGGGCTACATCAAACCACTTCAACGCTTCGTCAATCCAATCTTTTACGTCCGGCTTTCGTGAAGCCTCGACGCCGCGGCGATAGGCAATATAAACGTCGATGTCCGGTTTGGTCGGAATATCCGTGGGAACTACACGAGTCTCCGGCGGAAGCGCAACTCTGACATTCGCGACAGTAAGTTCAGTGATCTCGTCACGCATCTTGAAGTAGTCGCCAAGTGGTCGATCAAACGTGCGTGAGAGAACATGAAAACCCGACTCGGAATCTACGAGCTGTACGATGACACGTATCTGCTCGCCGTTGAACTGAATACTCCCTTCGACGTACAGAGCAACACGCAGACGGTCGCGAACTTGTTGCGAAGACGAGTTGGGTTGCAACGTAAAGGAATCACCGCGAGACGAAACGAGTAGACCGGGCACGTGGGACAGCCGGGTTATGACATCGTCGGCGAGGCCGTTCGCGAATATCTGCGTATCGTCACTCCCGTCGATATTGAAGAAGGGCAGTACCGCAATCGAGTTTTCGAGCACCGGCGGAAGAAAGGATTCACTCGTTGTTGTATCGGCAACGGGTAGCTCTTCCTCCGGCAGGCCAATACTCCTGTCGTAAATGAAGACAACGACGGCAGCGATACCGAGCGCGGCGATGACGGAGATGTAGGTTCTGCCGAAGCGACGCTTGCGCGTATCTGCAGGTGACAGCTCGTGCACGACGGCACGGCCGTCACGAAACTCGAGAAACCATGAGAGTGCTATCGCGATCGGGAAGCCGGCGATAACGAGCACGGTGACAAATGTCCCCACCCACTGTGGCAGCAGCAGTTGCCCAAACACGATGTCCGCGATTTGTATCAGGAGCCAACCGACGATCAGGTAGGCCAGACCCGTCTCGAGCACGCCTCGTTGCTTCAGGTTTTCGAACAGTCCGAGTTCGTGCGCGCCGACGCTGTTCTTCACGCCCAGTACAATCGTGCCGGTATCACCATCGCCGGGAGCGGGTGTTATGAGAAGGCGATAGCCACGCTTGGGTAGGGTCTGGATATATTCGGGATCGTCGTGATGATCATGCAACGCATGGCGGATTTCGCCGATAGCGTGGCTGAGCGCTTCCTGGCTGCCTGCGTCTTCTCCCCAGACCTTCTCGAGTAGCTCTTCGCGTGTGACGAGTTCGCCCGGTTGCGCCGCAAGGCACAACAACACTTCAACGGCCTTCGAGGCCAGCCGTTCCGAGCCCTCGCGGCCGGTTACACGTCCCTTCGTGGGCTCTATGAGAAGGTCCGAAAGGTAGAACCCCTGTAGCAGATCAGCGTTCAAAATGTCGCCTCAACATGCTCCAATACCAACAGCATAGCACTGCTAAACTATTCTTCCTGCC
>Ga0255049_10000826_pt1 | contig 18330 bp, 19 predicted proteins | sample JV7_2_3_MG_FD_183615 | JGI IMG/M metagenome (GOLD analysis project Ga0255049, IMG submission 183615) | Seawater microbial communities from Jervis Inlet, British Columbia, Canada - JV7_2_3 | ecosystem: Environmental > Aquatic > Marine > Inlet | place: Canada: British Columbia | collected 2016-10-06
TCAGCAACCGCCCTTTCAGCCTGCTTCACGTTCAACTTCGGGCGGCCGACGGGACCACCGTCCTCGACGAGGAGGTCAACCTCAAGTCTCCTCCGTCGGAGCACACGCTCTACGACCAGCAGGTAAAGGCTTCCAAGCCGACCGGCGCCACGCTGGCGGCAGGTGCCCACACCTGCCTGACGCTCCACACCGACGGGCGCGGTCAGTCGACACCGAGCCGCGCCGGCGAGTTCGAATTGTTCGTTCAGGGCTACGCCGGGAGCGACTATCTGGCCAAGACTCACAGGTTCGACGGCCAATACAGTGCAGAACGCCCGCCGGTGCGGATCATCCCGCGGGATGCCAACACCGGGTTCGTTTGGGTGCCGCAACTGCGGGATGACAGCACGTTTGTTTGGCTCACCCAACTGGGAGACGCGACTTCGGCAGGATGCTCCCAGCCCACCCAAGGCGCCGATCAGCCTCTGCTCAACTCGTCCACCTACGCGCCGCAGCCGATCGCTCCCTTGACGCTGAACAGTGCCACCTACCCGTGGGACCGCACCTACGACTACCACACGATCTGGAACCTGGATGTACGTTCGGGTGCGAAGTACACGCTTTGTGTCCAATGGCGCAAGGAAGGACGAACCGATGAGTGGCTGATCGAAACGCCTGATGGTGTCGCTCTTGCCGTCTCCACTAGCTATCCCGCCTGGCGCGACAATCAGTATCGCGGTCCGGCCAGGATTCAGGTCTCGGGGATGCCGGGGTGCGGGATGTTGACCGAGGATGGCTTCCTTCGATTCGAGTGCGCCAGTACCGGGACGCGCCTTGCCGACGACATCGAATTCGTTCCGCTGCTGTCCGGCAGCAACGATCCCTACGGGTTTGCGACAGTGTCTCGGACCCATCTGATTGCGCAGTGTGGGCCGGGTGGGAGTCGCGACAAGCCTCCGTGCAAGATCGAGTTCGAATGGCGTAATCAGCGGACGCTGTGCGGGGGCGGGCTCTATGACCCCAAATGCCAAGGCGATCTGTGGCTCAGCTACGACCTCTACCTCAAGATCGACCCACTCAACGCCAATCAGAGACCCAACCCGCAGGATTGGGGGGTTTTCGAGATCACCCGACTCGGGGAGCAAAGCGACACCGTCCCGTTTCCCTAGGCGATTATCTCCCGGAAGCGGGCCAACGCGCCCAGCAGTGCCTCCGGAGTGTGGTTGAAGCTGGCAATGACCAGCTCATCCACCCCGGCCTGTTCGTAGGCGTCAATGCTGCTGCGAAGCTGATCCGGCGTCCCGACCAGGCCGCCCTTGTCCCCCATCGCCTCTCTGGCGGCCACTCCCGCACCCGACTCATCGACGATGACGAGGAAGGAATTCGCCGAGGGCCCTACTTCTGCGAGGTCCCTCCCAGCCTCGTCGCAATGTCGGGCGAGGACTCCGATCTTGTGAGCCATCGTTGCGGGTGAGCCCCATGCATTCCAGTGAGTGGCGTAGCGGGCTGCGGTACGGATGGTTCGCCTCTCCCCTCCCCCACCGATGAGGAGTGGCATCGGGCTCTGCAGAGGCTTCGGCTCGAGGGGTGCCTCTGAGAGTTGGTAGAAGGTGCCGGGCAGCGTGCTGCGGGTGTTGGAGAACAGAGAGGTGATGACGGCCGCCGACTCTTCGAGTCGACCGGAGAGTTCGGCGTGGCTCGGGTATGAGATTCCATATCGGGTGTGTTCGTTCTCCTGCCACCCGGTGCCGAGTCCCAGGATGTGACGGCCCCCAGAGATGTGGTCGATGGTGGCGGCCATCTTGGCGAGGACTGCAGGATGGCGATAGGTATTGCCGCTGACCAGCATCCCGAGACGGACCCGCGGTATCAGGCCGGCCAGGGCAGCTAAGACCGTCCAGCCTTCGTGCACCGGATCGAGTTCAGGATCGTGACCGGGATCGGGCTCGTTGCCGTACCCGGTTTCGGGAGGCATGAAGTGGTCCGGAATCCATACTCCGTCCCAGCCGGTTGTCTCGATGTGGCGACTGAGGCTGAGGATGTCGTCCCAGGAGTATCCACTGCTCACCCAAACGCTGTACCGCATGCCCCGACGCTAATGCCCGTCGGCCTCGAGCTCATCGGTCGGTGACCTGATCTCGGCTTCGAAACCGAGGTTGGCGGCTCGCCGCACTGCGTCACGGCCGAAACGCTCGCGGGCACGATCTACCGCCGCATCCAGATCGTGCCGTCTTGTGTTCTCCGTCGAGCCGGCACGGACCACCGCATCCTCGGGAAGTCCGCTCAGTGCCAACTCCAGTTGGATATGCGGGGCCCTCTGCAGCGCCGATACGGAAATCCCAACCAGACTGACCTCGCGGCCCTCGCCGCGCTCGGCGATGAGGGCATCGGCCAGTGCAGCAGCCTGGTGGTAGATAGCGTCCGTTTCTGCAATCGGCCCCGGAAGGGTTACGGCCCGGGTCACCGCGGTCATGTCACCAAATCGAACCCGTACGGTGACTCGTCGTCCGGCGCGTGTCTTGCGGCGGAGTCGGGTGCCGATCCTCTCAGCCAGTGAGAGGAGGGTGCGGTGACGAACCTCGATATCCGTGGCCCGTCCGGCGCTCTGCGCTCCGACCGATCCGGCGCTGGTCGATCGCTCAACCGGTCTCGAGTCACGGTTGTTGGCTAGGTGCCACAGGTGCGGGCCCCAGTGCTCGCCAAGCCAGCTGGCCAATGTGTCGGGGCGAAAGGCGGCTAACTCACCAATCGTGTGGATTCCATACCTGGCCAGTCGCTCCTCGCCGACCGGCCCCACACCCCATAGGTAGGTGACCGGCAGCGGGTGCAGGAACTCGGTCTCGCGTCCGGCAGGGACCACTATTAAACCGTCTGGCTTGGCGACTCTGCTGGCGATCTTGGCCAGATGCTTGGTTGTGGCTGCTCCGACTGAGATGGGGAGGCCGACCTCGGTGCGAACGGTCTCCCGAATGGAGGTCGCCATCGAGGCGGGTGGCCCGAACAGCCCGACAGACCCGGCAACATCGAGAAACGCCTCGTCGATCGAGATCGACTGCACCAACGGCGTGTAGCGCTCGAAGACTTCCATCACCCGCTTGCTGCTCGCAACGTATTCCTCGAATGCAGAAGAGACGATTCGCAGATTCGGGCACCGGCGACGGGCTTCGGCCCCACTCATCGCAGACCGGACGCCGAATCGGCGGGCCTCGTAGGTGGCGGCCAGAATTACGCCGCCGCCGACCGCCACCGGTAAACCGCGCAGGGTGGGGTCATCGCGCACTGCCACTGATGCGTAGAACGCATCGAGATCGGCGTGCAGGATCGTTGCCTCGCCGCGCATGGTCGCCAGTATGACGACCGGGTGTGACTTAGGAGAGCAGTGTCGGGCTGGCTATCTCGAATACTGCTGATGCGTAATCAGCCAACTTCTTGGCTGCATCTGGGTCCCCGACGAGTGCGGCGTACGGGAGTTTGCTGCCCTCCCAGCCCTCGGTGTTCCAGGAGGCTCCATGAGGGAGATCATGATCGGTCAGAGAGGCATCGAACGGCCACGGGTTCGAGTAGAAGTAGGGCTCACCGGCCGGATAGAAGCCGAGGTTGAGCTGTGCGGGAAGTTCCTCCTGCTGGCCGTTCTCGGTGTGGCTCTCCATCCTGGTACCGAACCACTCGAAGGAGAGGTCGAAGCCGTGGGGCCACATCTGAAGTGGACTCACCGAAGCTCCCAGCGAGCCTCGATGGCTGTCGAATACCGAAGCAATGTTTGCCAGCACCTTGGCGAAGGTGGCTGCATGTGCCGTGTCGTAACTCCGTGGCTCGTCGCTCTCGAATTTGGCTCGGTCGTATCCGCCGCCAAGCCCCAATCCTGACGCTGCTGCAATCAACTTATCGGCCATCTCGGTTCCGGTGGCGCCTTGCGTCATGTCGAATTCGAAGGACTCGCCGCCGTCGGTCTCCAGGACGATGACGTGGCGCTCGAGATTCATCCGACCTTTGAGGTGCCCGCCGGCAGGTAGCGGGATCGGTTCCGTCACGAGACCGCCGGAGATCACCTTCAGACTGGCATGCCACCACTTCGGGTGTGCCGGTGCGTGAGTTCTGGCGAGGGCGCTCACTCCGTGGGCGTATGCGTGCAGTGTGGCTCGGGTCGATTCCCAAGCGTCTGGAAGCTGGGGAAGGAAGTCGGTCGTAGGCATGTCGTCCTCTCGGTGTTTCGACCCCACAACAGCATCGGGCCGAGGTATCTTCCCGCACAACTCGGGAAGAATGACGCCCGCTTGACCGTTTCCGTCTCTGCCACGACGAAAGGACCGAAATGTCGCCCGACGCTCTCAACGCAGGCCTGCTGACCCTCCGGGTGGTGCTGGGAATCGTCTTTATCGCCCACGGCGTAAAGCACTTCATCAACCGGGAGAAGACGATCAACTGGACTGCGTCGATTGGATTCAAGAGTCCGGGAGTGCAGTGGGCATTTATGACGTTCGCAGAGATCGGTATCGGCGTGGGGCTCGCCGCCGGCTTGCTCACATCGTTTGCGGCGGCGGGACTGGTTTCGATGATGTTCGTGGCGTTCTGGACGGTGCATCGCGCCGCCGGCTTCTTCGTATCGGCGAGGCCCGACGAGGGGTATGAATACGTGCTCGTGTTGGTGGCGGCAGCATTTGCGCTCGCCGTAATCGGTCCGGGAGAGTGGTCCCTGGACGAGTCACTGGACATTGCTGCATCGCTCGATGCAGGTGTTGGTGCGCTGATCGCAGCCGGTGGACTGGTTGCTGCGGTACTGCAACTTGCCACCTTCTATCGGCCCTCCAAGGTCTAAGCCTGCGAGAACCCGACCCCCGGTGGTCTAGTTGAGCCTGGGGTCGTCGGGATAGTTTCGGTATCGCCGAATCAACCCGTCCTGACGCCCGTATACCTGTCGCCATAGCTCGGCGGGTTCCGGTGTCAGGATGTCTTCTGGGGTGCTGCTCGCCAGGAACCAAGCGCCTTCGGCGATCTCAAGCTCTAGTTGACCCTGTTCCCAGCCGGCATACCCGGCGAAGACTCTGACCGATTCCGCGCCGGCACCCGTTTCTAGGTCCATCAGGTTGATGGCGCCGTCTGCCACGCCGATGATCAGAGCGTGTTCCACGCCTACCGGGCCGCCGTGGAACACGACGGCGGGCGGGGCAGCAGCCTCAGCGAGAGTCGGCAGAACATCACTCACAGGTATGTCGGTCGGTCGGTTCACGACAACACCGGCTGCCCCTTCAGTGGTTTCGTACAAGTACACAACGGTGGCGTCGAAGTTCGGATCCAGCATTCCCGGAACAGCGACCAAGAGTTGGCCGAGTTTCAGCGGAGAAGTGCCTGTGCTTGACCGACCCAATCGTCCCGTCGGATTCGACCTGGATAGACCGGCATTATTTCTGCCAGGCGGTCGATGTCCGGATCAGCGAGAGCGGCGACATCCTCGATGGTGGTGACGCCGTGTTCAGCAAGGATTCCGGCTATCACTGGTCCGATACCGCGGATAGTGACAATCGGAAGCGGTGGGGTTGGCGTGTTCGGTTTCGGTGGGGATGTTCGGAGCTGCTTTTCCTTTTCCTGGACCACCGTGCGCAGGTGCCCAACCTCGGTCTCGAGGCGTACGGTGGCCTTGCGAACGGATTCGGCGATGCCTTCCCGCATCCGGCGGTCCCATTGGGCGTAGGAAGCCGCGTCTGTGGCCGGTGGCGTGGTCTCTGCGGTAGCGGAGTCGAGGGTGGCCTGGTGACTGCTGCGTAGTTCACCGAGTTCCATCTCGAGTCGAGTAACGGATACGACGGCGCTATCTCTCGCCATCGCTATCTCGGCCATCCCTTCTTCGAGGTCGGCGAGGCGACGCTCTCGCTCCGCGATCTCGAGGTGGAGACGTTCCAGGCTGGAGATGTGTTTGGCGGCTGCGGCCTGTTCGGCCGACCGGGCCGCGCTGAGTCCGGTCATCTGGTGCTCAAGCTCCTGTCGGGCAGCCTCGGAGGCTAGGAGTCGGTCTGCAGTCACTCGATCGCTCGGAGCAGGATTGGCAGGGTCCAGGTGGCGTGTGTTGGCCCGCTCCTCGGCCAACTGATTTCTGAGCTGGTCTATCTCCTCTTGGAGACGATTGATGTGAGCCTGCTCGATTCGGACGTCGAGTGAAGGTGTGTCGACCCCTGCTCGCAGGGAGGCGTTCTCCTCGCGGACGGCGGTGAGCTCCTGGTGGACCCGCCCGAGCGCCGCAAGCTCGGCTTGGAGGTGCTCGTCGCGCTGAGCGACCGAGCTGAGTCGGTCGCGCTCCTTGATGACCGACGACAACCGTTGCTTCAAGCCGGGAATTCTCTCCGAAGCCTCAACAACCTCCAGGCGGGACCGATCGAGGTCTCCTTCGAGGACGGCGACGCGAGTCAGCGATTCGTCGTAGTCGGTTCGGAGGCGCTCCAAATCGCGATCGGCGGCACTGAGACGAGAGCGCAGATCATCCAGGTCGCGCTCGAGCCTCCCAACGTCATGATTCGCCTTGCCCAGATCGACCATGGCTCGATCCAGCCGCTGCGTCCCCGTTGCTGCAGCCCAGGCCGCTTCGCGTTCGCCCAGTCGCAGCATCGTCACCGATTGCTGTGCGTCCGCGAGGTTGCCTTGGAGTCCGGTGGTGAGTCGTCTGGCCCGCTTGCGGCCCCGTCGGGCGCTCACCCAGAGAAGAGAGGTCGAGAATGTCAAGACACCGAGCGAGATCGTGGCGATGAGCAACGGGTCCATATGCCGATTGTACGTTCTCAGTCATCGGCCGGCAGCGAGGAGTAGCTTCGCAGCATGATCGTTCGCAAGGCCTTCAGGGGGGATCTGCTCGGGATCGGGCGCATCGCCGAGGCCGCCCACTGGGCGTCGTACGAAGGTCTGCTCCGTCCCGACACGATCGGCCAACTCATCCTCCGTGACTTCTCTCCTTCGGCGCTGGGCAGACGCCTCCTGCGCGGCGGAGTATTCGTCGCCATCTCGTCGGGTGAGGTCGTGGGCTTTGCCGACGGAGAAGTCGATCCGGATGTTGTCTTCGTGAGTGCCATAGCCGCTGATCCGACGATGCGGCGTCGGGGCATTGGGACCGCACTACTCGCCGCGATTCGGGGCTTGTCCCGCGGCGTCCCGGTCGCCGCCGATGTTTTCCTCGGCAACCTCGAAGGCGAGCAGTTCTATGAGTTCAATGACTTCGTGCCCGGCGAAATCCAACACGCGACTCTCTTCTCCGAAGATGTCGTCGAGCGACGTTGGTGGCGCGAGGCAGTGGTGGAGTCCCAGCCGGGATGGGGCGTGGCTTCCGACGGCTAACCTCCCGTGACCATGTCACCTGAGGACCTCCAGGCACTCCCAAAAGTGCTGCTCCACGATCATCTCGACGGCGGCCTGCGTCCGGAGACGGTCCTAGATCTTGCCGCGGCCAACGGCTATCTCGATCTGCCGGCATCAGGCGTCGAGGACTTGACGGACTGGTTCTTCCAAGGACATTCTGCATCTTTGGAGCGGTATCTGGAGGCCTTCGCTCATACCGTCGGGGTCATGAAGACCGCTGCGGCCATCGAACGCGTCGCTTACGAGACGGTCGAGGATCTCGCCGCCCACAACGTCGTATATGCGGAGACGCGCATGGCGCCGTCTCTTTGCCTCGGCGAAGGACTTGACCGTGGTGAGGCGATCGCAGCCATGCTGAAAGGTCTTCGCCGCGGAGAGGCGGACTTTGGCTTGCCGATGCGGCTCATCGTCGACGCCATGCGCCAGGAATCCGATTCGGTCGAGGTGGTCCAAGCTGCGGTTGCCCTTGCCGATGACGGCGTCGTTGGATTTGATCTCGCCGGACCCGAGCTCGGTTTCCCTGCGACGGAACATCGTGAGGCGTGCGATATGGCCCGCCAAGGCGGTCTCCACTTGACGATCCATGCCGGCGAAGGCGATGGGGTGCAGAGCATCGTCGGCGCTCTGGAGGTGGGAGCAGAGCGCCTCGGCCATGGTGTCCGTCTGATCGAGGACATCGAGTTGGCCGCCGGCGAGGTGGTAACCCTGGGACCGGTGGCGCAGTCAGTGCTCGACGCTGGCACCGTGTTGGAGACCTGTCTCACATCAAACATACACACCGGTATGTATCCCGATGTGGGCTCGCACCCTTTTGGCCTGCTCCATCGTTCCGGCTTCGGGGTAACCATCAACACCGACAATCGGTTGATGAGCGGCATCACACCGACGGACGAGTTTGTGCTCGCCGTCGAGCATCACGGCTTTGACGTGCAGGACCTCGAACTGGTGACGATGCGAGCCATCGACGCAGCGTTCTGTGATCAGGCCACTAAGGATCAGGTCATCGAGCGGGTGATCGTTGGCTACAGCTGAGTGTCGATCCAATCGGCGACGGTAGAGATGGCGAGTCTCCCTCCGTCCTCGTTGAACGTCTCGTGTTGAAGGCCGTCGAACACGACACGCCTCGCCTCAGGGCGGGCGCCCAGTCGCTCGGAGAATGCCGGATCAACGATCGTGTCGGACCCTCCATGGATCACCAGCGTGGGCTGCGTGATCCGATCGAGCAGGGGACGACACCGTTTCATGGCTTCCAAGAAGGCAACTCCCAGCCGCACGGTTGACTTCGGATAGACGAGAGGGTCAGCAAAGTACTTCTCCCCCACTGCCGGGTCATTACTCAACTGGTCCCCTTTGAGTCCGTTGGAGACCTTCAGCTTCGGAAAGAAGCGAACCAGAAACAGGGCGCCGGCGGCCTTTGCCGCTGGCACCTTGGCCTCGACCGCAGGAGCCGACAGGATCAACAGGTTCGGCTGGGGATGCTCGCCGGCGGCATACAGAGCGGCGATGAGACCCCCGAGCGAGTGACCCAGGAGCACCACAGGAACGCCGAGATCCGCCGCAGCAGTGAGGTCGCCCTCCAGGTCGGAGGTGTACTGATCGAAGTCCTCGATGTAGGCACGCTCGCCCTCAGATCGACCAAAGCCGCGCAGGTCCGATCCACGCACATCGAACCCGCGGGCCGCCAGTTGCGAACCGACGTGGTCGTAGCGTCCGAGGTGCTCGGCGAGACCATGCACCAGTACTACGGCGGCGCGGGGGGACGAAGCCGTCCAGCGTTGAGTGGCGAGTTTGGTGCCATCGGCTGCTGTGCGGGTTCCCGGGTTCATGTTGCCTCCTGCGTCGCCAGCGCAGCACCGATGATGCCCGCCTCGTTGCGGAATGTCGCCGGAACGATCCGCGCCCGGCTTTCCAGGAGGTCTCCATACTGGGAGTATTCCTTGCTGATCCCGCCCCCGAAGATGATCAAGTCTGGCCACAGAATGGTCTCGGCGGCGGCAATGAACCGGTTTACGCGGGTCGACCACTCGACAAAGGTGAGCGCCTCGTCTTCTTGGGCCTTTGCCGAGGCGGTCACCTCCGCCTCGACGCCGTCGATCACCATGTGCCCCAGTTCGGTGTTGGGAACGAGGGCACCCCTCGAAAACACGCTGCTGCCGATGCCGGTACCAAAAGTGAGCAACAGCACCACACCGGGTTCGTCACGGCCGGCTCCGAATCGCATCTCGGCGAATCCGGCCGCGTCGGCGTCGTTGAGAAGCACCACGGTCGCTCCAACGGCTGCCTCCAGAAGTGCGCATCCATCGATGTCGATCCAGGAAGAATGGATATTGGCGGCGGTACGAACGATGCCGTCGGCGACAACCGCCGGAAGGGTGCAGCCAAAGCGGGACCCCGACCACCCGGTTGCTGCAGCCACCTCGGCGATGGAGGCAGCGACGGCGGCTGGTGTGGCGGGATCTGGTGTGCGAATCCGGATCCGGTCCGTGGTGAGGACGCCCGTGTCGATGTCGACGAGTGCGCCCTTGATCCCCGATCCGCCGACATCGATTCCGAGTGACGTGGTCATTCTTGGGGCGCCATATGCCACGAGAGCACCGGCTGGCGAGCTGCGAGTGCATCGTCGGGTCGGGTGACGGGAGTGCTTTGTGGCGCAGCCTGGACGTCGCTCGGGTCGTCATGAGAGCGTTGCGCTATCTCGTTGAAGGCCTCGGCCAGGGCCTCGATCGTCTCGGGAGATTCGGTCTCGGTCGGCTCGATCATGAGTGCCTCTTCGACGACCAGGGGGAAGTACATGGTGGGAGCGTGGAACCCGTAATCCAGCAGTGCCTTGGCGATGTCCATCGCCCTTACGCCCGTTGCCAGCTTCAGGGAGCCGGCTGAGGCAACGAATTCGTGCATGCAGGGGGCTGGGTACGGCAGCTCATAGTGGTCACTCAGTAGCGATTCCAGGTAGCGCGCATTTAGCACCGAGTGTTCGGCGACCCGCCGCAGGCCATCGCCGCCGAGTGCCCTCATGTAGGTCAGAGCACGAAGCACGACGAGGAAGTTGCCGTGATGCCCGTGCACCCTCCCGATCGAATGCTCGGGTTCTACCCACTCGATCGCTTCGGCGTTGCGCTGCGGGATCGGACCGGGGAGGAACTGCACCAGATGTTGCGCCACTGCCACCGGACCGGCGCCGGGGCCGCCTCCACCGTGCGGTGTCGCAAAGGTCTTGTGAAGATTGGAGTGGACGATGTCGAATCCCATATCGCCCGGACGCGCCACCCCGAGAATCGCATTGAGGTTGGCGCCGTCGTAATAGACCAGGCCGTCGACATCGTGGATCATCTCAGCCATGGCGATGATGTCTTCCTCGAAGAGTCCGAGGGTGTTGGGATTGGTGAGCATGAATCCGGCGACATCGTCATCTACCGCAGCGCGAAGGGCCTCAAGATCCACCATGCCGCGAGCATCACTGGGAATCTGACGGGCCTGGTAACCGGCCAGAGTCACCGACGCCGGGTTTGTGCCGTGAGCCGAGTCCGGGATGATGATCACGCTGGGGTTGCGTCCCTTCGACTCGTGATACGCCCGCATGATCAGCAAACCCGTCATTTCGCCGGCGGCTCCGGCAGGCGGTTGGAAGGTCGCCCGGCTCATGGCGGTGAGCTCACACAGAATCCGCTCGATCTCGAGCAGTACTTCGAGTACCCCTTGTGTGAGAGAAGCAGGCGCCGCCGGATGGAGGTCACGAAAATCGGGATGTTCGGCGGCCCAATCACAGATCTTGGGGTTGTACTTCATGGTGCATGAACCGAGTGGATACGCGCCGAGATCGACAGCGAAGTTGCGGTGGGCGAGGCGGTTTACATGAGCGACGAGGTCGCGCTCAGATACTTCGGGCAGCGCCGGTGGGCCTACGGCGGATTCAGGAAGAGCGAGGTCTACATGTGGGACGTCGAGCGCCGGGAAGCTCGAGGCTCTGCGACCCTGGACCGACAATCGATCGAGGGTTGGTTCCTCGCCTCCACCGACAAGCGGGAGAGAACTGGCGCGTCCGGCGGCATCAGCCATCTGTGAGCACCTCCCCCAGCGCCTCCACGTAGCCATCGAGTTCGGCCACGGTCCGTTGCTCCGTCACGGCTACCAGCAGTCCACCACCGAACTCCGGGAAGTCATCCGCCAAGGGGATTCCGGCCAGATAGCCGCGTTCGGCCATCTGTTCCACGACAACATGTGGGTCGGCTGGGGTGAGAACCGCAAACTCCCTGGCGAAGGCTGCGTCGGGAGTCGCCATCTTCACGCCGGGCAGCTGTTCGAGGCGCTTGGCGAGGTAGTGAGCCTTCTGCACCGAGAGGTGAGCCGCCTCGGTGATGCCTTGGGGACCCAGCCAAGCGAGCTGAATCGTCGCCGCTATCGCATTTAGTGACTGGTTGGTGCAGATATTCGACGAAGCCTTTTCCCGTCGGATGTCCTGCTCCCGGGCGCGGAAGGTCAGCGTGTATGCGGTTTGCCCCTCGGAGTCGACGGTCTTGCCGACGAGTCGGCCCGGAATCTTGCGCATGAGGCTCTCGGAGACTGCGAACACTCCCAGAACCGGGCCGCCGTAGGACATGGGGTTGCCATATGGCTGGCCTTCGGCGAATGCGATGTCGAAGCCGGCATCGCCCGGGTTGCGAAGGATGCCAAGCATCATTGCGTCGACTTCGGCGATTGCCAGGGCGTCGTGTTCGGCGGCGACAGCATGGGCGGCGTCGTAATCCTCGATGACTCCGAGGTAGTTCGGCTGCGACATCACCAGAGCGGCGGGCTCGGGTGCACCTTCGGTTGTCCACACGGTGTGACCACCCACGAGTGGATGTTCTACAACTTCGATGCCGCGGGCGTGAGCGAAGGTGGCGATGATCTCGCGGGTATGTGGGTGGACCCCGCGCGAGAGCCACACTGCGGGTCGCTTCTTGTGAGCGACCGCCATGTTTATGGCTTCCAGACCACTCGACGGGCCGTCGTAGAGCGACGAGTTTGCCACCGGGAGCCCGGTCAGTGAGGAGATCATCGACTGGTACTGGAACAGCATCTGCAGCACGCCCTGAGAGAGTTCGCTCTGATATGGGGTGTATGACGTGACGAACTCGGGTCGCATGGTCAGAGTCCGCACGACCGGCGGCAGGTAATGGTCGTAGATGCCTCCCCCGGCAAAGGTCGCCAACCCCGACCGGTTGAGCCTTCCGAGACCATTGATGTGGTCCATGACCTCCATCTCGGCCAAAGGAGCAGGTAGGTCGAGCGGGGCCGACGGCCTGACAGCGTCTGGAAGGTGGGCGAAGAGGTCGGAGATGTCCGAGAGGCCGAGCGTGTCGAGGAGCCGGCTGATGTCCTGCGGGGTGTGTGGTGTCCAATCCATGTCAGTGCTTTACGAACGGGGGCTCGACGATCGCAGCGGAGTGCCACGTTCCACGTATCTCGACTTCGAGGTGGCTGGCGTCATTGGGCGGGGGTGGGCTGAGGTATCCCATGCCGATGCCGGCCTCCAATCCGGGGCTGAAGTTGCCGCTGGCCACGGTGCCCACCGACTCCCCGCTGCGCATCGGGTGTCCGTGGCGCGGGATCGTCCGGCCATCGAAGCGAAAACCGACCAACTGCTTGGAGGTCCCGCCGTCGCGCTGGAGCAGCAGGGAGTCCTTGCCAGGGAAGTCGTGATCCCAGCCGACAACCCAGCCCAGTCCGGCCTCCAACGGTGTGGTCGTGGTGTCGAGATCCTGACCCCACAGCGGGTATCCCATTTCGAGACGCAGTGTGTCTCGGGCACCCAGGCCACAAGGAATCGCACCGGCGGAGAGGTATTGATCGAACACCTCTTCCCCGGAGTCGGCCGCGACCAAGATCTCGGCCCCCGGTTCACCGGTGTATCCGGTCCCGGCGGCGATGACAGACCCGGCGGGGCCGAGATTGTCGAGGAGACGGAATCGTCCAGGCTTCTGCCCGAGTACTTGCTCGATCATTGCGGGGGCGTCGGGACCCTGGATGGCGAGCAGAGCCGACTCCCCTCGCAGGTCGGTCACCGAGACGTCGGTGTCAGCCTCCTCGGCAAAAACCTCGATGACAGCATCATGGTTGGCACCGTTGGGCAAAACGATGAATCGCTCGTCGCTCAGCCACCAGATGATGATGTCATCGATCACACCGCCTTCGGCCGTGAGCATCATTGTGTACTGGGCCTGTCCCGGTTCGATCCGGGCAGGGTCGTTGCACAGGAGACGAGAGATCAGCTCGTCTGCTCCGGGCCCAGCCAGTTGGAACCGGCCGAGGTGGGAAACGTCGAAGATTCCGCAACCGGTTCGCACCGCCTTGTGCTCCGCCAGGGTCCCCTCGTATTGGAGCGGCATTTCCCACCCGCCGAAGTCAGTGAATCGGGCTCCGAGGCGTTCGTGGGCGGCGTGCAGTGGCGATCTCGAGTCGGTCACGGGCGGAATGCTAGACGGAGCGGAGAGGTGGACCGGCGGCGTCAGGAAGCCTCGGAAGCTCCGAGGTTTGTGACCTGTACCGGACCCGGGATTCGAGTCGGGGTCGGCTGCTCGTCGAGGTGATCCGGAGCGTCCAATCCGTACTTGATCAGCAGATGCAGGTAGTCACGCTGATAGAAGATCTTGCAGTTGACCGACGGATGATGCTCGTTGAGCAGACGAATCTTGCGATTCTTCTTGGTGACCAGCTTCTGGTTCATCGTTGTGATCTCGATGAAGAGATCCTCGGCGGCCAGGTAGAAGTCTGGGGTAAAGAAAGCAACGGGATGGCCGGCGGCATCAAACTCGATGGGGAACGCCGTGGGTTCGTATTCCCACTCGAGGCCGTAGAAGTCGAGGAGTCGCGCGAACTGCTGCTCACTGTCATGAGCAAAGGTGACCTCGTCGGCCTGTGTCAGAAAGTCGACGGTCAGTTCAAGCCTCCATACGAGCGGGTGATAGCTGGATTACCCCAGCATTCTCCCCCTCGTCGGGGAAAAGTCGGTGGATTTCGCCCTCGAGCTCGGCTTGGACCGGACCGACGGCAATGCCAAAGACGCCCTGGCCGCGCCGGAACACGTCGACAAGTTCGTCCGCACTGTGGGCGGCGTAGATCGTGATGCCGTCGCTGAGCAGCGTGACGTCGGTGAGTGGGCTATCGCTCTGCAGTTGCTCGCGGAGAAGATCCATTGCCGTGCGAATCTTCTTGAGGCTCATCCCGGCATCCAGCAGTCGTTTTACGACCCGCAACTGCACGATGTCCTGGAACGAGTAGCGGCGCTGTGACCCTGACCCCTGTGCCGTCTGCAGCGATGGGACGATGAGGTCGGTACGTGCCCAATAGTCCAATTGTCGGTAAGTGATTCCGACGATCGTGCACACCTGTGGTGCGCGGAATCCATTGCCATCGGTTGTACCGATGGTTGATATGTCTTGCGACAAGTGTCTCACCTCTCCCCAGAGCTTACACAACCGTAATTCCCGCTCGGGAACTACCGGCATGAAGTTAGGAAGACTGAGGTGGACTTGTCAACAACCCCTGTGGAAAACTTCTGTGGATAACAAAGGGCGAGGCCGAGGCTGACTGGCCGGCCGGGAGCAAAATGCTGGTGGCGGTGTGCGACTAGCCCTGGGCGACTGTGCGAAGACGCTCTACCTGGTCGCTGGAGCCGATGGCAATCAGCGTATGCCCCGGGCGGATCATTGCTCCCGGTTCGGGATTGACGACGATGTCTCCGTCGGGGGTCTCCAGGGCGAGCACCTGGGCACCGCTGATGTTGCGGATATCAGCGTCTCGCATCAGTTTGCCCGAAAGCGTTGACCCCTCCCCCACTTCGAAGCCTTCGATGCGCAGCTCCGTCAGTTTGCCGTGCAAGATCACATCGACGAATTCGTCGAGCCGTGGCTCTGCCGCAAGAGCAGCCAATCGGTGAGCACCCACCAACTGTGGTGAGACGATCCGGTCGGCTCCGGCCAGGCGGAGCTTGTCGCGGGACTCGACCTCATTGGCTCGAGAAATCACCGCCAAATCGGTGCGTCTGCTCTTGGCGGAGAGCACGATCACCAGGTTGTCGCTGTCCTCGCGGACACATGCGATCAGGGCGCGGGCTCTGCCGATCCCGGCGGCCTCAAGTGCCTCATTCCGGGTTGCGTCGCCTTCGACCACCTGGGCACCGGCATCGTGGGCTGCTTGGACGGCGTCCGGGTCGCACTCGATGACCACCGTCGGGATCTCTTCTGCTTGCAGTGTTGCCCAGGTGTGGGAGCCAACGCGGCCGAAGCCGGCCACGATCACGTGTTGGTCCAGCCGATCTATTTCGCGTTGCATTCGTCTCCGACGCTGGTCACCACCCAAGAAGCGCTCGAGCCCCATCTCGAGTGCCGTACCGGCAGTGTAGAGAGCGGCTCCCACACCAACCACGATGATTCCGGTAGTCAGGATCCGGCCGGCGGCACTCAGCGGGAAGACCTCTTGGAAGCCGACGGTCGAGATCGTGAGCACGGTCATGTACAGGGCATCGCCGAATGTCGCCCCCTCGAGAACCGTGTAGCCGACGGCTCCGCCGATCGTGATGAGACTGAGAATTGCGAGGGAAGCTGCCAGGCGGCGCTCTCTCGTCATCAGCTGTTGCTGGGACCGGTTTCGCCGAAGTCCTCCGGGCTCACCGAGTCGATGAAGGAGCGGAATCGCGCCACTGCGTCTTCTTCTTCCTCGTCGCGAATCTCTACCCCGGCTTCATCGAGCACGCTGGGAAACACGAAGATCGGAGCCTCGGTTCTGGCGGCAAGCGCAATCGCATCAGATGGCCGCGACGAGACGGTGATCTCCGAACCATTGCGGCTGAGGACCAGGTCTGCGAAGTAGATCCCGTCGCGCAACTCGGTGACGACCACCCGATCCACGGTCGCCTCGAGTTCCCGCACGATCGTCGACAGCAGATCGTGGGTCAGCGGTCGCTGCGGCTCAACCCCCTCGAGCGCAAGGGCGATTGCGGTCGCTTCGCCTGCGCCGATCCAGATGGGGAGATAGCGGTCGCCATCCTGTTCGCGAAGCAGGACGATTGGTGTATTGCTCGGAAGCTCGATCCGAACCCCGACCAGCTCGACGGGGACGCTCTCGTTGGTCATGAATCCAGCCTATCAGCGAGCCCTGCAAACACCTCACGGCCCAGAGCGGCAGGGTCCTCCTGGAAGCTGGCGAGGTCGAGCACCGCCCACAGGCTGGTCAGATTGCGATACAGGCCTTCCCAGTCGAGACCGTATCCGAGCAGGAATTCGTCGCCGACTTCGAAGCCTCGGTAGTCGAGGTCCACGTCGACGATGCGCCGCGTCGTCTTGTCGATGAGTGTCGCGGTCGCCAGCGAAGCAGGTTTTCGTGTTTCCAGCAGGCCGAGCAGGTAGGACAACGTGAGGCCGGTGTCGACGATGTCCTCGATGACGATCACATGGCGTCCGGCGATCGACGTAGCGGAATCGACCTTTATGCCCACCCGACCCTCGGCGCCGAACCGAGTAAGGCTCAGGAAGTCGATTTCGACCTCCGGCGCAAGATGGCGCGAGATGTCGGCCAGGAAAGGGACGGCGCCGTTGAGGACGCCGAGCAGTATCGGGTCCTTTCCCTCGTAATCGGCGGCGATGCTCGCGCCGAGTTCGGCGACTCGATCGGCAATCGCTTCTGCACTGACGACCTCGGTAAAGATGCTCATTCGCTGCCTCCAAGGATGGCAGGAAGCAGATCGAGGTACCCGGCGTCCAGCGCTTTGGTCAGAGGGGTAGCTTCGCTCGGGTCGCGCGGACCGGGGTCGAGCGGTTGTGGTGCATCCATCCGGGTCTGGTACCAATCAGGAAAAGCCCCAGCGAGTTCGGTCCCGGCCGCCGCCGAGTAAAAGCGGTCGCGCGGTCCGAGCGCGGTCATTCCCCAAGCGAGGAGTTCCCGGGTAGCCAGACGGCGGCCCGAGGAACCGAGTACGACGGCTACCAAACCACTCGGACCGGTGTCGACGTAGGCCAACAATGTCTGGCCCGCCGATGCCGTGTCGCCGGTCTTGATTCCGGCGTACCCGGGAAAGAGCCCGAGAAGCCGGTTGGTCGAGGTGACCTTTACAACACGGTTTTCCCGGTTCCAGGTGATTCCTTTGATGCGGACAATGTGTTTGAGGTCCTCGGAATTCAGCGCGTACATGCCCATCGTGATGAGGTCCCTGGCCGTGCTGATGTGGCCGGTGGCGTCGAGACCGTGTGGGTTTGTGAAGCTCGTGCTTGTCATCTCGAGTTCGAGGGCCTTGGCGTTCATCTGCTCAACGAAGGCGTCGCCCGTGCCCCCAACTCCTTCTGCAAGGGCAGCTGAGGCACGATTGCCGGACCCGACCATGGTGAAGGTGAGCAGATCGCGCAGGACCCAAGCCTCGCCACTCTGCACGTCGGGCTGCCCGTCATAGCCAATAGGGGTCGAAGCGGCAATGGGGCTTACCGTTACCGGGTCATCGAGAATCGAGTTCTCGACGGCAACGATTCCGGTCATCAGCTTCGTGATCGAGGCAAACGCCCGCGGAGCGTCCGGATCGAGTGATCCAAGCTCGGCGTCTTCGCGCTCGGCCCAGATCATCCAAGCCGCCGCATCCAGCAGTGGAGGAGCAGGGGCGGGGAAGCTCTTGATGGGGGGCATCGGCAATCGCAGCGGCTTTATGGAGGCGGCGTCGGAAAGCCCCGGGATGGCGAGCGCAAGCGAGATGGCGATGGCAGCGATCACGGCACGTCCCCGCTCAGCGTCCCAGCAGCTTGCGGAGCTGAATCTTCACCATGGTTTCCTGTAGTTCCCGGGCGGCTTGGGCCACATCGGCGAGAACCTCCGCAGCTTGCGTAGCACTGGTAGGGCTGGCGTGACGCAGCAGGGGCCCGGTGAGTTGGGTGAACAGATCGACCTCTCGGTTGGCGGCGATGCGGATCGACCGCAAGTGGCGAGCCTCAAGGCCATGGCTGGTAAGGCGGTGGGCAGCTTTGGCGATTGCCACGGAGTCTTCCCCAAAGG
>Ga0255049_10000827_pt1 | contig 18323 bp, 19 predicted proteins | sample JV7_2_3_MG_FD_183615 | JGI IMG/M metagenome (GOLD analysis project Ga0255049, IMG submission 183615) | Seawater microbial communities from Jervis Inlet, British Columbia, Canada - JV7_2_3 | ecosystem: Environmental > Aquatic > Marine > Inlet | place: Canada: British Columbia | collected 2016-10-06
GCTACCGAGAAGGAATTCCTGTTGCCCGGCAAGGACATGGCAGCCATTCGTCTTCAGGATATTCTCTCGGTCGTGCGAGAGCACGGTGAGACGGGTTCCTACCGGGATCCGAAGTGGTCCGGGGAAATTGAAAAATTCGGTAAGAGCCTGGACGACGCCGTGTTATCGACAGTTGGCGATCGAACGCTGTCAGATTTACTGGATGACTAAAGCCTATTTTCATTGCAAAAACAGTAAGTTAGCAGTATACTGTATAAATTCACAGTACTGAAAACCGCCTGGAGTTTGCGATGGAGTGCACGGCCCTAACGACCGCGGAAGACCTCGACCTGAAACGTTCCCATTGCGAGCATCTCGGCCATCAGATAGCCAAGCTGTCCGCTTATATCTACGCCGCTGAACACCGTCTGCTAACCCTGATCAGGGAGTTCGACGAGCAGGAAGGTTGGGCCCATCTGGGTTTCCACAGTTGTGCCTACTGGCTCAATTTCAAATGTGGCATCGACATGAACACAGCGCGAGAACGTGTGCGGGTCGCCCATGCCTTGGGTCGTTTGCCCAAAGTAGACGCCAGGTTTGCCAAGGGTGCCATCAGCTACTCCAAGGTTCGGGCGGTAACTCGAATTGCTGATGAGACCAACGAGGACTACCTGCTGATGATCGCAAAACACGGCACCGCGCACCATGTGGAGAAACTCGTCAGGTTGTACCGCAGCGCAGAGCGCCTGCAGGACGCCGGGGCTGCAAAAGAGCACCACTATAACCGACAGGTGAATTATCACTACGACCATGACGGTTGCCTCGTCATCAAGGGCCGCTTCCCGGCTGAGCAGGGCGCACTGATCGTCAAGGCCCTCGAAATGGCGATGGAGAAGCAGTACCCGAAGAATGCCGATCCGGACGTTTCCGCGGAAACGTCAGAGCCAACTCCAATTGCGACGCGCAGTGCGGATGCGCTTGCCGAAGTCGCCGAAACTTACATGAACGCGAAACCAGTTCAGAACAGCACGGCAGATCGCTACCAGGTAGTTGTACATGTGGCTGCCGATGTTTCCGCGGAAACGCCCCATCTGGAGGGTGGCCCTCACGTTTCCGCGGAAACGTCGCGACGCATCGCGTGCGATTGTTCGGTCTTGGGCATCAGGCAAGACCAAGACGGCGAGCCTCTGGCCATCGGTCGAAAAACACGCTCAATTCCCCCGGCCATGCGGCGCGCTCTACGGATGCGAGATGAGGGCTGCCGATTCCCGGGGTGTACGAATGACAAGTTCGTGGATGGGCACCACGTAGAGCACTGGGCGGATGGTGGCGAGACAAATCTCGAAAACCTGGTGTTGCTTTGCAGGCGTCACCATCACCTGGTTCATGAAGGTGGTTTCAGTTGTGAGAAATCGAAGAGCGGTGAACTGATCTTCAGAAATCAACGCGACATCGCCTTGCCCGCTTGGGCATCGCTACCGGCCATTCCAGACAGTGACATCGAGGAATGGTTGGACAATGAGTTCTGGGATAGAGGCGTCGATTCCGACACATGCCGCTCACAGTGGTATGCCGGCGAACGGATGGACTGGAATCTGGCCGTTGGACACCTTTTCACAAAGTCCACGCATGGTGTTTCAGCAGACTACGTGCCCTCGGGGTAAACGCCGAATGACTGCTTCCACCAATAGCGGTCACTCAATCCCACGATACCAAGAATTCTGACTGGCTGGAAACGGCCAATAGCGGACATAGAAAACCCCGCCGAAACGGGGCTCAAAATCTGACTCAGTTGAATGTTTCGTCTGTGATGACCGTTCCATGGTCAGCAATCCAGGTCCATTTGCCGCGCTCTTTTAAGCATACATCCGTCCAGGCTTGCGTGGAATATCCCACTTCTTTTGTTGCCTTGTTCGTATTTTTGGTCGTCCGCAAGTAACTGACGATTGCCATGTCTCCTTTCACAATCACAGATATAGGGTTGAACAGCAGAGTTTCGGCGTCAAAGCTTTCAAAAAAGTCCGCGTTAGTTTTCGAACGATCTTCTTTCGAAGTAGGAACCGGATATCCTTGCCCCCAACCGACGAAGTCTTCGTGAAAACAACCTGCAAATTCTTCAGCATCCGTTGTTGTTGCACATGCCTCTTCAAATGCGAGTACTTCTTGTTGCTCCTTTGTCCAATCTTCGGCATACGCGAACGTCGGAAGCAGCAAGACTGACAACAAGAGTATTCTCAATTTGATTTTCATGACGTTTCTCCCCGGTTATTTGCTGACCGATTACGATGAGCCAGCTTTCTTGATACGTGGTCCCGGCGATCTTGGGGTCCTTCGGGGAGTCATCCATGGCTTCTCGGAGGAAGCGGGGACCCGTGGCTTTCCGTCCCCGTCTGTCGGCGGGTTGGCTTTGTCAAATATCAAAACTACGTCTGAAACCTAGTTCAGATCGGCCGGTTATCTATAAGTAGAAGCACCTACGCCGGACGGCATCAAACTGTCACACAGGCGTGGAATCAATATGGGATAGGTGGCCGCTTTGGGTCAGTACCAGCCGTTCACAGTCTACGGCGCAAGCGGCTGCTTTCGGCCAGAAGGGGACGCTGAGACTGAACACTTAGGTTTTCGGTTCGCTCCAATCGGCATGGGCGAGAAATGCAGGTTTCCGATCCATCGCCTGACGCTGTTTGAGGCGATCAACGAGCCATTGGAACCATTCCATGAAGTACGGATTGGAAGAGTTTTCCCGAGTCTCTCCGACGAATGCGTGGAGTTTGCTCCATACGGCCGTGACCGCTCCTCCTATGAGATCGTCCGCGGCATCAAGCGGAATTACACCACGATGAACCAGCATGCCAATCGCTTCGAACTTCATTACGATCCGCATGGTAGCCGATTTATACTGCGCATCGTGTTCGTCGAGTTGTTTTCCCGTTACACCTGAAGGCAGTTCCTGAACAAGCCGATACGCTTCCGTAAACTCTTCGTTCTCAAAAACGCGAGTGCATTCGAGTATTGCCAAATCGCGTCGCTGCGCACGATGCTGTCGCAGTTGGATGGCCCCAAAAAACAACCCATACAAGATCGCCAATATGCCGACAATTTCTACGATATTTGCGATATCCGACAAAGTCACCGCACGCCCTTTTTAATCAATGGTGCTTGCAAAGCATATGACCGCAATGGGTCAGTAGCAGCCGCTCGAAAGCCAATCTAACGAGCGGCTGCTTTGGAGTGTACACCGGCCGCTCACGGCATGAATTGCGGTTTTCCGAATCTGAGCGTCTGCTTTTCCCAATACCGGCCACTCAGAGGCAGTCGTTTGAGGGGCTGGTTACGGCCAGAAGCAGCCATAGAGAATTGGTTCAATCGGCGGGTATAGACAGAATATTTTTTGGCATCATTTGATTTTATCTTTATCGGTCGCGGTGTGTAGTCCAGTCTGCATATGCTTCGAAAGCTGGCCTAATGTCAGGCTCGCGCTCTTCCACTCTCTCAGCCAGCCACTGAACCCACTCTCCGAATCGCGGATTACCTTGTTCTACGCGAGTCTCTTTTATCGGGTTTTCCATTTTTCTCCACATCATTAGTAAAAGTCCTCCGGCAAGTTCCTGGACGATCTTAAATGAGGCAATGTCTTTTTGGACGAGAATTCCCATGGTCTCAAAAGTCATGCCTACGATCTGAATGGCTTCTTCGTAATTTCCATCACGTGATCGGAGTTCTTTCAGGCTGATACCATCTGGAAGAGACTTTAAGAGATTGATTGCTTTTGCTAGTTCTGGGTCGGTAAAACCGCGACATAAATCGGCGGCCACTTGATAGCTGCGCCGCCTTCTGAACTCGGCGAGTTGAAATACTGCAAATATCGCACCACCTATGATTGCGAATACACCGAGTATTTCTGCGATAGCTGCATAGAATGTCAGGGTTTCGATGTCACACCGTCCATAGCAAGCACAATCGATTACGGTATCAGTAGATCGCAGGATTGCAAAGCGTCGAAATTACAGAAACCCGTCTTTAGTGGCGCCAAACCGAGAATTATCGTCGGAAAGCGTGAAATGTCACCCGATCTACCGTAAAGCAGCGACGTCCGCTTTGGGTCATATCCAGTCGTTCGAAGCATAGCACTCGACCGGCTGCTATCGGAACTACTCCGGCCATTCAATACGCTTAAATCGCGCATCGCTTGAAAATCTAGCGGACAAGACCGACAATGTAACGAGTCACCGGGATGGTGACGGACAGCGGGATGCTTCCATTCGGGAGCGTCCCGTTTTTCGTTTCGGGAGTATGGAATGTCAAACGGAATCATGACCGCGCTTCGCAGCGCGAAGATGCCGACAACGAAACGCAAGAAGCCGCCGTCAATCCCGGCGATGCGAGAGTGCGCGAAAGTCTGTCGTGATCTCGGTGATGCTGCCGACTGGTTCCATGTCGAGCGATCCGTGTTCGACGACTGGCTGCGCACGAAGTCTGAACTCGCTCGTGAGTGGAGACGCGCCAAACTCGAAGACGTTCGCGAGATGCGACTGATCTTCAGGGAGAAAGCCGTTGCTGGTTCGATCCAAGCGGTCGAGAAGTATCTTCGCATGAGCTACCCAGACAGCTTCGGCGACAAGCCGCAACAACTAAACATCACCACTGAAGTCCGCGTCCTTCCACCACCACCGGATAAGCCGCAACTGATCATTGAAGGCGAATCAACACACGTCCCCAAAGAGAAGAAGATCGCCGACACGATCAAGATGCTCCAGCCACGGGAGAAGATCGATGCTCGCCGTAACTGATTTTCAAAACCGATGTCTGTCACAGCCACGACAGGCGAACTTGTTTCTCGGCGGCGGCAAGTCTGGCGGAAAATCCTTCGCCCTGGTTCTGCTCGCGATTCAACACTGTGAGACGTTCGGCAACAAAGCGAACGCGCTTGTCATTCGGCGGACATTTCAATCTCTGGAAGAACTTCGATATATGGCCGTTCAGATTCTGACGGACATGTATGGCAACGGAGTGCAAATGTGGAACGGCGGAAGGATGACGTTCACGCTTCCGAACGGCGGAAGGATCGAATTCGGATATTTGAATTGCGTCGATGACGTGCTTCGATACCGTGGACGAAGTTACACGATGCAAGCGTTCGATGAACTCGGCGACATGGAGCCGTCCCTGTTCATGAAACTTCGCGCCGAGATTCGCGCTCCAGAAGGCGTCACTCCGCGCATCATCGCAACGTCGAATCCCGGACTCCGTGCGCATGACTTCCTGTTGAAGAACTTCGCACGACATGCGCCGTGGAAGCCGTTCCGCGAAGACAAGACAGGACTTCTCTGGATTCACTGTCCGAGCACAATCCACGACAACAACATGATCGACGTCGCCGCCGGTATTCAACAGATCGAAGCACACGATCACGCCGAAGCTCTCATATCAGGCGACTGGACACTCCTGAGTGAAGGAAGCTTTTATCTGTCCGCGTATTCGGAGAAGCGATCCGTCATCGACGACTGGCCGTTCCTTCCGGAGTACGGATGGAAGCCGGAGATGTACATTGATCACGGCGGCGGCTCGTCTCCCACGGCTTGTGTGTTCACCGCGACCGCTCTCGAAGGAACGCAAGCTCCGGACGGAAGCTTCTTCCCAAAGGGATCAATTGTGATCTTCGACGAGTTCGACGATTCGGAAGGACAGACGACAGGGAATTGGAACGCGACATTCGGACTCAGCATCGCGAAAAATTGCGAGATGATCGACAAGATCGCGGAGAACTGGAACATGCGCTCCGTCGGACGCATCGATCCGCAAGTGACACAGGATCACGGCGACGACCGGCGACTCCTTGACGTGTATCAAGAGAACGGACTCCACGTCGAGCCGTGGAAGCGACACACAAGAGCGAACGCGAGTTCCATCGTCCGTGAATTATTTCATCACGCACAGCCACCGGAGCGACGCAAAAAAGCCGGACTGTATTTCACGCGACGCGCTGAAGGATGTATCGCGACGATCCCGACGCTCCCCAGATCGAAAAACGATCCGAATCTTCCGGAGACGAAAGGCGTTCCGGATCATCACTTCGACGCCGTGAAAGCTTGCGCCTTCGAGCGTTATCAGCCGGTGACGAGAACAGGACTCTATAGATGAAGAAGACACAGAACATGCGCAACGCTCCGCGACAGGGACACGCACAACTCGACGCCGTGGCGCGGAGACTCGGATTCGATACCGAACCACGCAATCACACAACGCGAAAGAGCGCGACGTTCTTTCCGTGGATCAAGACACAGGAGAAAAGAAAATGAGCACAGCCGCTGAAGCATTCGTCGAACAACGGAACAGGAACATCCGCGCAACGACGGCGGAGAAGGACTCCGTCGAAGCACAGATCAGCATCAACGAACAATGGGCGATTGATCAGGAGAAGGCGATCAACGCGGAGACATTGCTTCTTCAGGAAGAAGGCAAGCTCTCGGAACTTGGGATCGAAGAAGTCAGACAGAAGTCGATCTCGAAGTTCGAAGACGAAGCGAAGAAAAGAATCGAGAACGGACTGTCCGCACATCTCGACGCGTTGAAGAATACGTTCGTTCTCCCTGAACAGGCGACACACATCACGGAGATGTTGATCAATAAGTTCGTGACGTTGTCCGGCGACGAGCGCATGAAGTGGTTCAAGGATGCGCGAACAGGACAGAACGAAGAACTCGCGCTCGCGTTGCTTCGTGGTCCGGAGACGTTGACGAAGCTCTCGGACGACGCGAGAGAAGCGATGACTGATTTGTTCAGGACACAAGCGGAACAAGCCAAAGCCGAACGACATCGAGACATTCGATATAGAGCGGACGCCGTGATCACGACCTTCGATACAGTGAGAAGGAGACTCAGAACATGAAGATTGAATTCACAGACGAAGAAGTCGCCGCGCTTCCCGAAGAAGTCGTGACGAAGCTCAAGGACAACAAGTTCGACGGTGATCCGGGAGACTTCATCCCAGATGTGAACGGGCTCAAGTCCGCACTCGAAAAGACGCGAGACGAGAAGCGCGAACTTCACTCCACAGTGACGACGATTCGCGAGACGCTCGGACTTGAGAAGACAAACGACATCGCGGCGGCATTGAAGACGCTCGTCGATGGCAAGGACGCATCGAAGAAGCTCTCCGAAGCAAAAGCGGCGGCGAAGGACAAGCTTCTCGAATATCTTCGCGGCGCAGATGGCATCGCGGACAGATTGATCCATGAACTCCTGAGTGTGATCGATGTCGATCCGGAGAGCGGAGAGATCACTGTCCCCGGAGAAGACGGCGTCGCGCTTCTTCGTGAAGACGGAGAGAAGCAGGATCACACGGACATCGTCGCCGCGTGGAAGAAGAACGAGAACTTCGGCTCCCTGTTCCGTGGCACACGACACAGCGGCGGCGGAGCGGAACCGGGGAAAGGACTCGACGGTCCCGGACATCACAACAACACATCACTCGAAACAGACGCGCCGCCGAAGACGATGAAGATCAGCGACATGTCAACACGACAACGAATGCTCGCCGCGACTGTCGGCGGCGGACTTGAGGAGTACAGACCATGACACGATTCGCGAACGACACAACGAGACGAACGGTCTCGACACAGACATCGAACCCGACATCGAAAGGATTCGACATGGCATCAACACATCCGCATCCGTTCACAGGTACGCCGAGCGGAAAAGGATTCCCGGCTGGACGTAAGCCGATCAAGAGTCGTAAGCGTGGCTGACGAAAAGATTGTCCAATTCGAAGGAACACGGCTCGATCCGGAGACGATCCGCGCACTCGTGGCGGACACGCTTGTCGAGGGACAGCCGATCTCGAAATGGTGGCGACAACAGGCGGCGGAGTTTCAGAACCAGTTCATTCGCCAGATCAGGACATCAATGTCGAACGGCGAGAACTTGACGCAAGGGATCGTCCGCATTGTCGGCGGAACCGTGGACGGCGTGACCGTTCCCGGCATCATGAAGACATCGAAACGAAAAGCCGGAGCACTCGTCGCAACGTCACAGAACGCTGTGTCGAATTCCGCCGCGCTCGCATCCTATCAGGCGAACTTCGACGTCATCTCGAAGACGACGCAAGTCTCGACGCTCGACAATAAGACATCGGAAATTTGCATCGCATACTCTGGACAGACGTGGGACATCAAAACACTCACACCTGTTCCACCTTCGACGTTGCCGTTCAATGGTGGTCCGCCGCGACACTTCAACTGTCGCTCGCGACTTCGTCCTGTGACGATGTCGTTCAGAGAATTAGGAATTGACTCGGACGAGATTCCGCCGGGAACACGCGCTTCGATGGACGGTCAAGTTCCGGCGGACATCACGTTCGATGCGTGGCTCTCCGGAAAGTCGACGACATTTCAAGACAAGTTGCTCGGACCGGGACGCGCTCGACTATGGCGCGGGAACAAAATCAGCTTGACGCAACTTGTCGACTTTCGCGGACAGCCGTTGACGCTCGATCAACTAGAAAACCTTCTCAATGATTGATAACACTTGGACGGTGCATTAGAAATGTGGAAACTTGGCGCATGTGAAACAAGCTCAAAACACGTCCCATGGAATAAGGGAAAGTTAGTCGGACAAAAGCCGCCTCTCAAACTGAAGGACATATGGGCGATTCGGATTCGGCTTCAAATGGACGACCGTCGCCGTGATCTCGCGCTATTCAATCTCGCGCTCGACAGCAAGCTTCGAGCTTGCGACCTAGTGAAACTACGCGTTTCCGATGTTATGCATGGAAATAGTATTTCCAAGAGAGCCATGGTGCTACAGCAGAAAACTCGGCAACCAGTCCGGTTTGAGATCACTGATCAGACGCGATCCGCTGTATCAGTCTGGATTGACTGTGCTCAATTGCGATCTCAGGACTACTTGTTTCCGAGTCGGAGCAATTCATCCGACCACCTATCGACAAGACAGTATGCACGCCTTCTAGCAGGCTGGATCGCTGACATAGGTCTAGACCCCGCCGCGTATGGAACTCATTCGATGCGCCGGACCAAAGCGTCTATGATTTACCGTCGAACAAAGAATCTTCGCGCAGTGCAGCTTCTTTTGGGTCACACCAAGTTGGAGAGCACCGTTCGCTATCTCGGAATTGAGATCGACGACGCTCTGGAAATGGCAGAGCAGACCGAACTGTGATTATATACAGCCATATTTAATGTCTGCTACTGACCCAAAGCAGCCGTTCAGAATCTCCTCGGTAGAACCTGAAAATATGAAATTGGCACTGCGATCTCTCTCTCTGCTGGCGTTAGTGGTAATCGCCGCTTCTTGCTCCGAGTCCGGACCCGAAATTGAGATTTGGGCGAAATCTGCTCCGAATGGAGAATTGCAGTTCGAGCTAACTAATAACTCGGGGCGCGAGTTAGAAGTCTACGCATCATCACTACCGTGGTCCGACGATGTACCACACCCGCTTGTGTTTTCCGCACACGAAATTTCAGTAGAAGGGTGGGATCACGTTAGGGTGGGGGGCGCGGCCATACTCGCTCACGAGGGGACAGAGATAGTTCCCTTTGAGTCAGGGGCGTCAATTGCCGGGCAAGTCGACCCGATGCATCGACTGGATGGCCGAGAAATCAAAGACGAGAATGACTTGTACCTGTTTTGGACGTATCGCCTTAGAGTCTGCGAGCTAGATCAAGTTTTTGTTCATACCGGGGTAGCTCAAGAGTCAGACGACCAATGGATCGTGACTGCGCAGGCCACTACTGTTTACGACAGAATCTGCCCCTATAGCAAAGACAAGACATCGGATTGATTCCCGACTAAGTTTCTTTGCACCACCGGCTGCTTCTGGCCGAAAGCAGTCCTTAGAGGTAAACAGTATCGAGTGACTGCTCTTGGAAAGAGCTGACGCTCAGAACTCAACAATTGGATAATCTGCAAGCGAGCGGCTGGTAAGCATCCGGAAACGGTCCCTCAAGTGATAAACCCCCGGCAGGCTGCTGGTGACCCATTCCGGTCACGTGCCTGGATGAAACCAACAAGTACGCTGCTGGCCCAAACGCACTCCACAAGTCTGTCGGATTTTCTTACAAGCCTGCTCGAGAAACTGATCGTGATAATCGTAAGCATCAGAAATCGCAGATTATTCTGAAGTTGGCCTAGTTCGTGCATTTCTGAGGTGAAAGTGAACAATCATGAGATACGACGATGGGACATATCAAAATATTGATGGCGTTGCTCTTGCTGATCGCACCGTTCACGGCGAACGCAGATTTAATATCCTTCGATTTCAGGGGTACATGTCTAGTTGACTGCGCCAGATTGGGACTTTCTGACGGCGATACGTTCGAAGAGATTGGCGCCTTGGTCTTTGCCGATGGAACATTCCCGTCAGCTGGAACAAGCCTCACGGTGAGTGATATTGTCTCATTCAATCTATTCGGACTTGACTTCCTGACGGGGAACCAGTCGGACACCGATTCCGTTAGCTTTGTCGCAGACGATGTAATAGGCTTCGTTGCGTTGGTGGGTGGTGTTAACCAGTTTTGTTACAATGTTTCAGGCTCGACTTGCGCGGGCGGCGATTTCGATACTATTGTTGGAGAATCTGGAATAGCCACTGGAGCATCCGGTCACGGCCCTGCTGAATTTACACGATCAGTACCAGTATCAGTACCGGAACCTGGAACTCTCGCACTATTAGGCATTGGTCTTGCGGGAATGGGATTAGCGAGACGTAGAAAAGCAGCCTGAACCAATAACAAGATTCAAGAAGCCCCGCCTAGTGCGGGGTTTTTTGTGCTTGGCGAATGGCTGCTTGTGGCCGATTGCAGACATTCAGGTGATAGATTGATGGGACTGGTTGGATTGAATCTGTGCCATTCGACCAAAGATGCAGTGTATAATTACCCCTTCAGTCAACGGGCTTGACTGACTTCATTTGACGGCGGAGCCGTCACCCAAACTCGAACTCTCTCGGACGGCGTCCGAACAAAATCAAAGCGGGAAGCTTCTTCGATCACACGATCTTCGTGTGACGCTTTTTTGTATGCCTACTAGGGAGACATCATCATGGAAGGCACTAGACAAAACTGGGCGGCGGCTGGCCGTCTGCCTGAAGGACTGATCTATCCTGATCTCGTTCATTCAGGACTGAGCGAGACACTCGTTCAAAATACGGACGCATTCAACGCGGCATCGAACGGAGCGATCAGACTCGTCCCGGCTCGACGTCAAGGTGACTTTGCTCAAGAGAGTTTCTTCAAGAATGCGACAGGACTGATCAATCGACGCGATCAGACAGGTTCTCCACAGAATCCGGCTGTGAGTTCGAATCCGCTACCGGCGGACGAGTTCGTGTCTGTCAAATTGAGCCGACGGATCGGACCGATGGATCAGACGATGAACAGCTTCAGGAAGCTCGGCTCGACGCCTGATCTTGAGACACTGAGCTTCGCTCTCGGCGAACAGGTCGCGAAGGCGCAAATGGTTGACTGGCTCGACACTGCGCTTCTGTGTGGAGAGACGGCAATCGCGGCACAAGCATCCTTGCTCAACACGACATCACCGGAGACGACGCTCACGTCCGCTCGTCTGGTGGATGCTCTCGCGTTGTTCGGCGATGCCGCTTCTCGAATCGTCGTCTGGGTGATGCACAGCAAAGCCTATTATGATCTGGTGAAGGAGCAGTTCGCGGCGAACATCGACGGCGTCTCGAACTTCAACATCGCGACCGCGACTCCGGTCACGCTGAATCGTCCTGTGTTGATCACGGACTCGGCTGATCTTGTGAACGGTTCGATTTATACGTCACTCGGGCTCACAGCCGACTCTGTCGTTCTTGAAGAATCCGAGGAACCGTACATCCAGAACGAGATCATCACCGGACAAGAGAATCTGATCATCCGGACTCAGGGAGAGTACGCTTACAACGTCAAGGTGAAGGGACACGCGTGGGACGTTGCGAACGGCGGCGTGAATCCAGATGACACGGCTCTCGGCACTGGGACGAACTGGGACAGCGTGATGGACAACGTCAAGGACTTGGGCGGCGTAGCGATCCAGTCGCTCTAAAAGCAAGGCGGATGACAAGTCCACTTTCAGGTAGCCCCGTCCCCGTATATCGCTTCGGGGGCGGGGTTTTAAAGAGGGGAATGCTACTATCGGCGCATTAGGTGATACTGGGATTTGAAGCATGTGGTGGCAAATGCCGACCGGCGACAGGCCGTTGATCTGTGTTTATTGTGGCGTTGCGACTTCTTCTGAAGAGGATGAAGAGCACGTGCTACCCGAAAGTCTTGGGAGCAAAGAAACGCTCTACCGGGGTGCGGTCTGCAAAAAGTGTAATAACCGGTTAGGCAACAATGTTGACTCTAAGGTCTTCAACGAACCATTGGCCGCTGCGGGACAGGTCGCGCAAGATACCGAGGGAAAGAGAGGTACCCGTACTGCTATCGGAAAACACGTTCGTAAGAAAGGCGACGGCATCAGTGTTGTGGGTGGAGAATCAGGAAAGCCTCACGAATTTGTGATGTCACGTGCTATCGCAAAGTGTGGCGTCAATATCTTCACATTTCACTTTGGCTCGGACCGTGTTCGCGCAGAGTTCCCAGAACTCATCAACTATGTCTTGCAACCCAAGACCAAGGAGGACATCTGGCCGTATGCGTGCGTATATACGCCGGTCGGTGGGTTTGGAAATACGTTTGGAATTGAGCCGATGATTGTAGACGGCAGTCTGACCCCAATGATCACGTTTGCTTGTGCGTCTGGTGTGTTTGTCGCATTTCCAGATCGGGGTGTCGGGAATGCATCTGAGTTCGGTCACGAATTCATCAAGGAACTATTGGCGGCAAGGGAAGCAAAAACGGGGCAAAAGTTGATGTCCATGACCTACGCGACAAGGGAGAACAGGTAATCCAACTTCGTGATTCATGCCGTCGGAAGTCTCACTTCGACTCCTTTTAAATAGGGTTCAAATCCTGCCCCCGCTACCAGGAAACCAAGCCGGTCCCATTCGTGGGGCCGGCTTTTTTCGTTCCTATAATCGCCCAACCAATGTCTGCTTTAAGGTCTTACCCCACTTTGGTGGACACCTTGAATGTCCGCAATAATGCGGCAGGAGGTGCACCATGACGAAGAAGAAATATCAGCGCTACAGCTCTGAGTTCAAATGCCTTGCCTTGAAACGGGCCAGCGAGGATGGCGTGACGGACAAGGAGGTTTGTAAAGAGCTCGGTGTCAGTGAACGGCAGTTGCGACGCTGGCGAGATCAGTTCCGTCTGGATGGCGAAGAAGCATTTCCAGGTCTGAACCAGTCACACAGCGAAGAGGTGGCAGAGCTCAAGCGCAAACTCAAGAGGGCTGAACAGGAACGGGATTTTTTAAAAGATGCGGCGGTTTTCTTTGCCAAGGAGTCGAGTTGAGATATGCGTGTATCACTCGACGCCGCAACCAGTATCCGGTGGACTTAATGTGTCAGCTTCTGGCTGTGTCGAGCAGTGGTTACTACGCGTGGCGGAGTCGACCTGAGAGTCAGAGAGCGCAAGACGATCGGCGTCTGTTGGTGGCGATACGGCGTATCCATGCGGCCAGCGGTGGCGTCTATGGAAGTCCCAGGATCTGGGCCGAACTCAAAGAAGAAGGCTACCGTTGCGGGCTTCACAAAGTAGCCCGACTGATGCGCCGCGCGGGTCTCAGGGGATGTCCTAAACGACGTTTTAAGGTCACAACCCAGCGTGACCCCGCCCACCCTGTAGCGGACAACCTGCTCAAACAGGACTTCTCGGCATCGCGCCCCAACCAGTACTGGGCGGCTGATATTACGTACATCGCAACACATCAGGGGTGGTTGTATCTTGCCGTTGTTATGGATCTTTACTCGCGCCGCATCGTCGGTTGGTCGATGGACCGATGGAACAGTCGCCACCTGGCTATCAGCGCACTGAACATGGCGATCGAACAGCGGCAACCTGATGGCGTACTACTGCATCACTCTGATCGTGGCGCGCAGTATACGAGTGAGGACTTCCGTGACGAGCTCGACAAGCATGGCATCAAGTGCAGCATGAGTGCTCGTGGCAACTGTTACGACAATGCCGTTGTCGAGAGCTTCTTCGGCCTACTGAAACGCGAGCGCGTTAACCAAACACGCTATCTAACCAGAGACGAAGCGAAGCAGGATATCTTCGACTACATTGAGTGCTTCTACAATCGAAAACGCCGGCACAGCTATCTTGGTAATATAAGTCCGGTTGCTTATGAAAAACGTGCCATAGGTCAATTACAAACTGTCCATTAAACCGGGGCAAGACCATTGCGCCCGAAAGCTGCCGTTGGGCTAAACTTGGGTTGAACGACTGTTTATGACCCATTGCAGTCGGTCGCATTTAGCAAGATTTGTCTAGTAGTGCAGAGTAATCCACGGAGCTGATTCAATGATACGAATAACAAAAATCGCCGCCGCATTATTCATCGGTGCAATAGGGCTTCTTTACTTTCTCAGTAATTTGTTCAACTTAGGGTCGGCCTACTCGTTCGTTTCGTTCGTTGTCTCGGGTGCGGAAGAGCCGTACTACAAGATTCTTGGCCCGACTGTCTCATCGACTTGGCTTACTTACTTAGCATTGTTCACGATCATGGCCGGGGAGCTAGCGGTAGGAGCAATGGGGTTCTTGGGTGCGTTTCGGCTGATCAAAGAAAGGAATGGATCTGCGGAGCGCTTTAGCGCTGCCAAGTCGACTGCTGTCGCAGCCGGTGCACTCGGTGTTTTGATTTGGTACGGGTTCTTCGTCGTGATTGGCGAAGGCTACTTTCATATGTGGCAAACAGAGATCGGGCTGGGTTCAGTTGAAGGTGCGTTCCGATGCGGTACCGTTTGCGCTGTGCTGATGTTCTACATCGCAACTCAAAACGACTGACTGTCGAGCGATCTGAGGGTCTGCTATTGGCCGTTAGCAGACGCTCACCTGGTTGCTGTTGAACGACTGCTATTGGTGAAAGCGGTCTTCAAGCGACCAGCGGAAACGGGCCTGTATATAAATCGGCTTTTCTTAGTAATCCTACCCCCGCTACCAAAATGAAAAGGGCCGACCCTCGCAAGAGGGCCGGCCTTTTCATTTGTGGGTACTGGGAAGATCTTTGAATCTGCGAGCAGGTTCATCCAGAGGCCGGCGTAGCCGGCCGACATAACTGAGACCCGTACGGGCGAGGGCAAATCCTACCTCCGCTAGTCAAACATGAGTTCGGGATGTCGGAACAATACAAAACACCTGATTCCTTGCCCATGAATTGGCTGAACTAGGTAGAATCCGGATCAAGGTGCATTCTGGAGTAGGTATGTCTTTACTGGGGGAGCTCAAACGTCGCAAGGTCTTTCAGGTGGCTGCGGTGTACGCGGTCATGGCCTGGCTCATCATCCAGATCATCGACGTAATCAATGATCCGCTGAACCTACCAGGTTGGCTCGATACTGTTGTCATCGTGCTGATTGCCGTCGGGTTTCCTATAGCGATGGTACTCGCTTGGGCATTCGACATGACGCCGCAAGGCATCGAGCGAGAGGCGGATGCGCGGTCTTTAGACATCGCATCAGGTTTACCCGGGCAGCGCCTCACGCTAATTATTCAGGCGCTCGTTCTGTTGGCAGTCGGATTTCTCGTCCTCGACCAGTATCTCTTCGCGTCGAGAGAATTTTCCTCGCCAGCCACTCAACAAGTTCGTCGATTTGCGCTGGACTTGCCGTGGCAGAAGATGACCAATTGGGGCGACTTTCGGGTACGGATATCGAAGCAGGGAACGCACCTTGCGTATCCGGCAAGTGATGAGAATCGCACCACGATCAATTTGCGGCCACTGGATAGTCTGGACGCGATTACTTTGGTTAGTCCGAGCGCGGAACCATGGGAGCTGGTTTTTTCTCCCGATGGTGAACGACTGGCCTTTTTCAAGAATATCCGGCAACTCGAAACCGTCTCGATCCGCGGAGGAAATCCGGAAACGATATTCGAGTTGCCTGAAGGGCAGTCTGTAGCGGGAATGGACTGGTCGACCGATAACACGATTTTGATTGGCACGAGAGGCGGCCTGTTTAGGGTGCCAACCTCGGGCGCTGACGCCAAATTCCTATCGTCGGAAGAAGATGCCGTCTATTCGTCTCCCCTTATTTTACCTAATGGAAGTCATGCGTTGGTATCGATCTCTCGGTCCGGACAAGAGCCGCGGCTCGGTGTTATTGATCTGGATACAGGGGTTGCCACTGAGTTTCCTTTCCAGGGTGAAGAAGCAATATATTCGCCGACCGGACACATCCTGTTTCGTCAGGGAGCTGAGTTGATTGCGGCTAGATTTGATCTGGCGTCGATGCAAGTAATTGGTGAGGCTAAGGAGATAGCAACAGGCATCGATTCCGGACCACGACTATCCGAAGACGGCACACTCGTCTATGTTGCGGAGCGAGTGGATGGGACCGCCGGGTTGGTTTGGGTTGATCGACAGGGTGTTGCGGTGCCGCTGGACGCCGAGCGTCGAAATTACAGTCATATCGATCTGTCGCCTGATGGAAAGCAAGCGTTACTCGACACCGACACAGGCATCTTTGCATACGACATCGAGCGCGGAACGTTCAGCCCGGTCACGAGCGACATGCCCGAGGGCTCGGGATTCCCACGGTGGCATCCGAATAGCGAGCTGGCGACTTTCAGGCAGGGCAATAAGACCTTCGAAAAGATGGCCGATACCAGCCAACAGCGTAATGTACTTCTGGAAGACTCTGTTATTCCCACATCGTGGTCACCAGACGGGGAGCGTCTTGCGGTTTTCGATGATCGATCGGACATCTGGATACTCGCACGAGACGGCGAATACACATCATTTCTGAATGGTCCAAACAACGAACGATCGGGCAGGTTTTCCCCCGATGGCAGTGCCCTCGCTTATGTCAGCGATGAATCAGGGGGTGAGTTTCAAGTCTATGTGACGCCATATCCGGGCCCCGGGCGTAGAACGCCTGTATCAATTGACGGTGGTTTGTCGCCGATCTGGTCGGTGGATGGTAAGGAGCTGTATTTTCGCCAGGGTAGTAAAGTTATGGCGGCCAGCATTGATCTTGGGTCTGCGATAGATGTATCGGCGCCCGTGGAACTCTTCGATGGGCCATATACGGTGGATCTTTCAGGCCACCAGCGTTACGACGTGGCTCCCGACGGTCGATTCCTGATGGTCGAGAATAGTGAAGACTTTCGTATCGTCGTGGTCGAGGGCTTCTTCGAGGAGTTGAACCGGCTTGTGCCAAAGGATTGAAGAGCGCCAATCTCCGGTTAAGGGAAAAGCGGAAATTTAGCCCGGGAGATGGGCAGATCGATCGATTCGAGTTACTTCAAGCGAACATATATTCGCGCTGTCGGAACAGGACATATCCTGCCCCCGCTACCAAATACAAAGCCGGCCCCATAGGGGTCGGCTTTTTATTTGGAATCAGGCAATGTTTGAACCTGCGAAGGAGCAGGGGCAAGCCGAGGCGCCCCGATGCGTAGCATCGGAATAGAGGCGCCGAGACCAACTGAGCGGCGCAGCCGCGAAGGCCATCCTGCCCCCGCTACCAACATGAAAAGGGCCGGCCCTCGAAGAGGGTCGGCTTTTTTTTGGAGCATCGCGAAACAGGCGCCGAGACCAACTGAGCCGCGAAGTGGCGAAGCCAATTCTTGCCCAGTACTTTCTAGACTAATTCTATTCCGCGCCTGCTACCAGAGAGGACAGGGAAGACGCTGCGATGTGAAAGAATTATGGTAACCGCGCGGCAAAACCACCGATCTTCTACTACGCTTAATCCAGACGAGGGCTGAATTAATTCTGCTTCCTTCCGTACGTGGATGAATAAAATGAAATCAATTTCAAGGCTTCTGTATATTTTGAGCTTCGCCACATTTCTTGCTGCTTGCGGTGGATCCGGAGGTGGTGGTGGCGGTAATCCGCCGCCGCCCCCTCCCGTCAGCAATGATGCAGGTGCGTCAGACGTAGTTCTCGAGGGCGTCGGGCTGGATCAGATATTTCAATCGGCCGTAGTGAACTACACGGCGACTGTCAGTGTGTTTACATCAACCACTACGGTCACGGCTAACACTTCAAACGTCGGCGCGACAATGACCGTAAATGGTACGGCTCTCGGTGCCGGCGTGAGCAGTACCAAAATTTCTCTGGACCTAGGCAGCAATATCATCACGTTGGTGGTAACAGCAGAAGATGGTGTCACGTCTAACACGTACACCATTGACGTAACTCGACAGACGGCGGCAGGTCTCGCCCAAACGGCTTATATCAAAGCCTCCAATACCGGCATGAACGATTTTTTTGGCGGCGGG
>Ga0255049_10000831_pt1 | contig 18261 bp, 17 predicted proteins | sample JV7_2_3_MG_FD_183615 | JGI IMG/M metagenome (GOLD analysis project Ga0255049, IMG submission 183615) | Seawater microbial communities from Jervis Inlet, British Columbia, Canada - JV7_2_3 | ecosystem: Environmental > Aquatic > Marine > Inlet | place: Canada: British Columbia | collected 2016-10-06
ATGACTACTGGATACTCGATCAGGAATCAACTAACTCTGCTACTGGCCCTGGTCGCCGGTGCTGCGTGCGGCGGCTCTTCCGGGAATGGCGGGGATACGGGTGGCGACGTTCCTCGGGTCGGGGCCCTTGTCGGCCCGCGCATGTCCGCACATCGGCACATGGAGTGGCTTCCCGCGCGGCACCAGTGGCGATATTCAGACCGTATTTGAACTGACCGACGAAGCAGACCCCATACCCGGTTTGAACGAAGTCACATCGACGTCACACGCCAATCCTTCGACGGAAGGATGTGCCTCTGACGTGGGGTGCACCATTCCGACGTTCAGCGATGTGGGCGTACTTGCGTCAAGCCGCGCTGTGCAACCGAGTACGCAGACCGTGCAAGCCTATGTTCACGACGTCATTGGCCACGGGGTCCTTGGGTTGTGTCATATCGACGGCAATCTGATCGGTGGGCCAGAGTTATCGCTGATGAGTGGTGGTGAAGGAATCTTCTCAGGCGAAATCGCCGGCGAACTCACGATGCTCGATATCGAGTCTGCGATCCTCGTCTACGCTTCATCTTTGCAGTTGGGCGCAGTGCGATCCGATTTTGCCCAGTAAGGGCTGGTCAGCCCCTGAATCGTTCTTGGGCGCGAAACAGCGGCAACGTGCCCAGTCGGCTACTGAGGTCCATCGGTTCGCCTTCGGCATTGGTGAGTGGCCTCGGCGGGTCTGTTTTCTGTGTAAGCAGTGACACTACGACGGCAACGATCAGCGATACCCAAAAGCCGACGAAACTGGCCGGAAAGTCCGGATACATCAACTTGAGTGTTACAAAGGTTACGAACCCCGCAGCAATACCGGAGTAGCCACCCGTGCTATTGAGTTTCATCCACCACATACACAGCACGAACGGCGCCATGGTCGATGCAAAGCTGAACGAAATAGACGTCGCTATTGCCGAGATGACGGTGCTGACGTTGAACGCGGTAAATAGTGCAACCAACGCCATTACCGGTACTGACCACCGGGCAACTCTCAACTGAAGCTGATCCGACGGGTTTTTCATTACACGTGGTAACAAGTTCACCGAAATCACCGTGCCGCAGCCCAACAGAATGCTATCGGACGTACTCATGATCGCGGAGATGACCGCGCCGACAAAAACAGCGACGACGACAGGATGCAAATGCTCGACGGCGAGTAGCGGAATGATCGCGTTCGCGTCTTCAACGCCTGGCATCGTCACGGTCGCAATATACCCCAGCGTAACCGGCACCATGCCGAACAACAGGTACCCGAAGCCAGCTATGTAGAACGCGTTTTGGGCGACCTGCTCATCTCTGGCCGCCATCGCCCTTTGCACAACCGACACGACCGCGACCGCAATTAGGCCGGAACTAAACCAGACCTGAAGATAGGCGAACCAGTCATTGAACGAACGCCCTTCCGGCACAAATCGAAAGGCATGCTCCGGCATTTGCTGCACGGCGGCGTTCCAGCCACCCACATCATCGACAACTGCAAAGAACAGAACAAATACGCCGATCATGATCAGCACCATCTGCAATACGTCGGTGGCAGCAACCGCCTTAAGGCCGCCGAACATCGTGTAGACAACGATGACCAAAGTTCCGCCCAGAATTCCCAACGCCGCCGGTTGGCCTGTCAGGGTTTCAAACACCACGCCAAATGCGAACAGTACGCCGCCCAGCCAGATCGAGCCTGCCAACAGATTAATGAAAGCGGATATGACGCCCGCGAGTTTACCTATCCGTTCCTCGAAGAACTCAATATGTGTAAATCGCTTCGAACGGCGATAGGTCCTCGCGAAAAAGAAACCCGCAATGAGCAGCGAAACACCGGACACAACGGGGTCCCTGAGAACTTCCAGCGTCCTGCCGGCGTAGGCGGCGGCGGCCGACCCCATCATGGGTCCGGCACCAAACCAGGTAGCAACAATCGAGATCGAGCAAACCGTGAGTGACATGTTGCGACCACCGGCCGCAAACTCGCTCATCGAGCCCGATTTTCCGGCAGCGAAGATACCAACGGTAAGCATCACCGCAACGTAGATTCCGATTCCGATCAAAATGATTGTTTGACTATCCATATCCGGCCCGCTGCAAAATGTCGGCGACCGGTTGTAATTGATCGCTATAGTTTCGCCATTTGCCAACGGCTTCCGCACGATGGTCGAAACACTGATCTTCAAGGGACAGGTCGCAATGGTCCAGAAGGCCTTCGACAACCGGCCTGGAATCACCGACGAGATCTTCGTAGCGAACCGTGTGCATCACCCCCGGCATGACACTACGCCAGTGATCGATAAGCTGCCTGTACTCAACGAAGTAGTTCGCCAGTTCATCGAGGTCGTAGGTGTACGGACAGGCTCCCGTGAACAGCGTCCTGAAAGCCGTGTAGCAGTTATCCATAGGGTCACGTTCCGTCAAAACGATCTTCGCCTTGGGCAAAGCGAGGTGAATCAGGCTTGCGTACATGAAATTAAGGGGCAGCTTGTCCACAAAATGCGCATACTCGCCGTCCGCAGGCCTCACACGATTGAGATAGGCCTCGCCGAGTGCTGCAAAATCAATTTCTCGCGCCGCGGCCAACAATTCGAGCGCGTTTTTCGGCGTTACACCAGCTGCCTTCTCGCATTGATTCATCAGTTCCAGACCGAAACTCTGTGGTTCACCGACCGATTGCACAACGGAATGACTACTGAGAATACGATCGACCAGCACTGTTCCACTACGTGGCATACCAACGACGAAGATCGGTTCGGCGTTTATGAACCCTTGAGCAGCGGAATCAATTACGTCCTTGCCGAACTGCTCACGTATTGTAGCCATGGTATGCAAATCGTGACTGGCTTGGTAAGTCAACTTGCTGCGTCGCTCCGATGCGCCTAGCTGCAATTTCTGAAAGGACTCTTCGTAGCGTTGCAGATCATCGAGTTCCTTCGCTAATGCGAAATACAGCTGCACGCGACCCGGATGCTCTTCCGGCAACTTCTCCAGGGTGCTGTGCAGACTATCGACGTTATTGTCGGACTCAGTTTGTGTATTGAGTTCCGATCGCAGCAGTTGTGCTTCGCAATCAACCGGGTTTAATTGCAGGGTACGATCAAGACTCTCCCTCGCTGCATCGAGCTTACCAAGAAAGCGCTGCGCCGATGCCAGGTTGAATTGGTAGATTGGACTGTCCGGCTCCAGATCCACCGCTCTTTGATAGTGAAACTCGGCATCCGCAAATCGCTCAAGCCGAGTCAGCGTGACCGCGCAAGATGACGCGTGATATGCCGTCGCAAAATCATGCTTTGCGATCTCATCGGCAACGGCGTTTGCCGCCGTCAGGTCACTGAGCACTGCCAGGCTTGCCATTTTCTGCAGCAACCACACGGGCTCGCCGGGTGTGATCAGCAGCGCACGCTCAATCGCCTTTAATGCAATCAACGGCTCGTTCAGACTAATCGCCACTCTGCTTGATGTGCTCCAGCCCGAGCCATAGTCAGGAAAGGCCTCATTCAACTGATCGCAGGCAGCAGCCGCATCGTTCAACTTCCCGGCCTTCACAAGCTGCCAGATGTTTTGCTCCAGGTCCTGCGCGGGCATTTGAGGTGTTTCAGTCATCGTTTATGCGGCGAAATCGATACCGGCTTGCCGCAGAATATCGGCTACTGGCTGTAGTTGTGATTCATAATTGCGCCACTTGCCGACCGAGCTTTGATACACGGGTCGCCGTATTTGCGCCGTACTGGCAGTCGTCGACGCTTCTTTGTTTTCATGAAATTTCAGGCATTGCGGCTGCCACTCCAATCCGCAAAACTCTAGCAGTCGCCGCGACTCCTTTTCGAGATCGTCGACCACGTCTTCGTAGTGAATCGTGTGAACGACACCCGGCAATACACTATTCCAGTGTTGCATCAATTGATGGTACGCCGCGTAGTAACGAGCAAGCTCTTCGAGATCGTAGGAAAACGGGTACGCATCAACGAATAATTGTTTGTAGACCGCGTAGCAGGTGTCCATGGGGTCTCTCTGCAGGTTGACAATCTTCGCCTCGGGCATCGCCAGGTGAATCAGGCCGACATACAAGTAATTCAGCGGCATCTTGTCGATGAATCGAGCCGTGTGGCCGGTAAATGGCCGCGTACTGCGCAAGTACTTCTCTCCGAGCTCTTTAAAACCGAGTTTGGCCGACGATGCGACCATTTCATCTCGGGATACTTTCTTACCGGAATTTTGTGCATGCATCATGGCTGTCAGTTGCATCGCGAAATTATTGAGCTCGCCCGCCGCAAATACATCAGTATGGCTCGCCAGAATTCGCTCCACGAGCGTCGTACCGGTTCGCGGCATCCCCAGAATGAAAACAGGCTCGGCGTTATCGCAACTCTCGGAAGGCCCGGTAAAGATGTCCGTATCGAACGCACTCTGGATTGCAGCAATCGTGCCGAGGTCTCTCTCAACATCGTATTTCATCAACTCGCGGCGGTGATCCGAACCCGTCTTGAGATGAGCAAATGACCGCTCCGCTTCGTCCAGGTCTTCGAGCTCTTTCGACAGTGCGTAACGAATCTGAACCCGCCCCCTATCATCGTCAACGCCCTTGTCCAGCAACTTTTCAAGCTCATCGACGTGATTTCGCTCCGCTGTTTGCCGCCGCAAGTCAGCGCGAATCTTGTAGGACTCATAGTCGGCAGGGTTGAGGCGAATCGCCACGTCATAGTTTTGCTCGGCGTCCTCCAGTTCGCCCAACGAACGCTGCAGGCAAGCAACATTGTAATAATGCCTGGCCTCTTCGGGCTGTATTTCCGTTGCCTTCTGGTATTGCTTTACTGCTTCTTCACGCTTTCCCAACTGCGTTTGCAGCATCCCCAGTGCCGAGTACTGATAGGCAGTTTCCATCTGCTTGGACGACAGCGCGTCTACCTGTGCTGCAAGTTCTTCTATTCGCCGAAGCCGGGCCAGGCAAACTGCCTTTTGTAGCTGCCACGCTGCTCGTTCGGGATCGATTGACAATGCTTTCTCAATGGCGGCAAGTGCGCCGGGCGGGTTGTTCAGCTTGAAAGCCAGTTGGCTTGCCGTATGCCAGCCAGATCCGAAGCCAGGATGCTGGCGGTTGAGCTGCTCGCACTGCACAGCGGCCAGCTCGAGCTTATTCTGGCCGATCAATCGCCACACGTCTGCCTCCAGCGACTTCGCCGCCGCGGCGTCAGATTGATTGGATTGGCCCGCTTTCATGGTCGCTAACATACTAGATACCTGCCAAACAAAAAAACCCGGCACTGTATGCCGGGTTTTTCTGAATTGACGAAGACTCCAGGGAGCGGTCGCCCGTGCTCAGAACCGATAACCGAATTTCAAACCGATAGTTTGCGGCTGCACGATAAATTCCCGGTTACCGTTGCCATACCAGTTCTCGAAGATTCCGGTGTCGTAACTCCAGTGGCTAATCGGGAAGCCGCCGGAGGCCCCAGTCTCATCACCGAGGTTCCTGGCATACAGGGTCGCACTCCATTTGTCGCTGACCAGCGAGATGTTGGCGCCCAGCAACGTGAACGAGTCGTAGGTCTTGCCGAACTGACTGTCCGGGTTGATGAACGACTCAGACTCGCCCTGGAAGTACACATTGAAACCGGCGACCAGATCCATGTTCGCATTGATGTTCCAGCTGTTGTCCACATTCAGACTCAGTACGCTGCTCGGAGCACCCGCCAGCTCGGACCCTTTCTCCGCAACCAGCACTGTGCCGGTATCGTCCTGCGGGTGTATAAAATCCTTGTCCAGCTTAGCGTCAACGTAGGTGTAGCCTAGGCGGTAATGCAAGCTGTCCGTCAGGTAACCCTCAATCTCAAGTTCGATTCCTTCTGTCGACGCCTTGTCACCGTTAGCCGCGATGAAGAATGCGAATACTGACGATGCCATGTTCAATTGCGGGTCGTCCCAATCGACATGGAACAGCGATGCCGTGTAACGCATACGATCCGTACCACCCTTGATACCGATTTCGAGATTGGTTACCGAATCCGACTCGAAGTTACGTATGAGATCTGCATTCGGTTCGCCGAACGGATCGCCATTCGCAGCGCTCGGGACAGACTGCGCGCCACCGTGCCGATAGCCTTCCGAATAGGTAGCATAAAACATCGTGTTGTCATTCAGGTCCCACGACGCATTCAATTTCACCAGTACATCGTCATCGCTGTCGGTCGATTGTGGCGCCATCGGCGACGTCGAACCCGCCAGTAACGGGAATCCAAGAATCACGTTATTATCAGTTTCATTGTCGAACCAGCGGAAACCACCCGTCAGCCGGAACGTATCCGAGAAGTGATACGTTAGTTCGCCGTAGACGGCCATTTCCTCGTAGGAAGTATCACGGACGTATTCGAAGTCAATTTCTGTCAAATCTGCCCCGTACCAGCGCGGCCAGAAGCCATCGTACAGGCCACCGCCAACACAGACAGGCTCGAACGTGACCGGATCGCCCGGAATGCGACATGCGTTTTTGAACAGGTTCATGCCCGGATTGTGGCTGAGCTGGAAGACGCTGTTCTCCTGGTCCATGTAGAACGCTCCAACGATCCAGTCAACATTGCCGTCCGATTCGTTAGATACCAGGCGAAATTCCTGGGAGAAGACTTCGTCGTCATAACCTCGCTCGGCACGCTGAATCGGTCTCGGCCAGTTTCCACCATAAAACCAGAAGTTCCAGTCGCGGCTGGTGCCATCCACCTCACCGCCGCTGGCCCAGAGGCCACCATTACCGCTTTCCCCTACGCCTTCGTGATCATAGGTCGACGTGGTCGATGTGAAGGTCGCAAAACCGAGATCCCACTCGAGGTCCAGGCTGGCCATATCCACTTCTCGACTTGAAGGCTCGAGAATAACCTGCCCGATATCGTCATCACCGTATTCGAAGTACAACGGCGATGCCGGGTCCTGATTGTTGTCGCCCAGGGTTACTGCCCGCCGACCACCAATATCGTCTTCCTGGAACTGGTAGTTAAGTTGGTAGCTGAATGAATCGCTTGGCTCGCCGCGCAAAGAAATCTTGGCATAGTCGATGACGACCGTATCCGCATCTTCGACTTCTTCGAAGCAACCAACATTAGACAAAATCTCGCTGTTGGTAGCAGTCCGCGGATCAACGCAAGCACCGCCGACATTGATCAGTGGCTCACGGAAATCGTTGAGCTGATAAGCGTTCACATAGTCGATCGAGCCATCGTTATCGATGCGACTGTAGTTCAGCCGAAGTGCCGTAGTATCGCCCAGCGGAATATTGAACATCGCGTCAAACGCGACGTTGTCTCCTTCGGATCCCGACGTCTGGCCGAAATCGACTTCCAGATCTGCCGCAAAGGCTTCAGGGTCGGGCTTGTTACCGATATAGCGCACCGTACCGCCCAGGGAGCCCGAGCCATACAGCGTGCCCTGCGGTCCACGGAGTACTTCAACACGTGCAACATCTTTAATCAGGAAGTTCGCGAACAATGGCGTGTTGTCATAGTAGGTGGCAACCGTCGGCACCGCATTCAACATGACGTCGCCGTTCGCACCGTAATCCACGTTCAAACCGCGTATGACGATACTGTTGACCATGCCGGCATTGCGATAACCCCGATCGATCACGGTGATGCCATGCATCGCCCTGAGCACATCATTTTGATTGACAGCGTTGAGCGCCTCGAGGTCGTCACCGGAAATTGCAGAGATGTTGTACGGGATGTCCTGTACCGTCGTTTCGCGCGCGGTGGCCGTGACAATAATTTCCTCAAACAACCCCGTATCGTCGTCAGCCGACTGAGCGACCGCCATGGGTGAGGTCCCGGCGATTGCGCCGCCGATGGCCAGTGCCAGTGGCGTCTTGCTGAAAGTTTTGCTGGTTTTCATGATTTATAAATCCCCCGGCTCTTCGTGAGAGCACGTATCAGGTGTCAAACTAACTCAGTGTCAAAGTGTTCCGTAGGACCAGATTTGTATTTCGTACTGGTCCAGACTCATTCAATCTCCGTTATTTCGTCCTGGTTTGCGCAGTTCACCCAGGGCCCGCAGTGATGCGGAGTCGTAGCCATCGCTGTACTGCGGAAACCGGAGCTGACTGTCGCGAAAACTTTTCAACGGCTGACCCAGGTTCTGCCAACCGTTCTTCCGAACATCACGTAAGTAATTAAGATCTAGCTTTAATGGTATGATTTCCCGGCCTTTTCCTGCTTGATGAATTACTTCACCGCCAGGGCCAGCTACACAGGACTGGCCAACGCCAAGCGGTCCAGCGAGATTCACATCAAAGAAATACACCTGGTTCATCGCGCCGTGGGCTCGAATCATGGCGATTTCAGCCTCGCGTTCGATCGAACTGGTCAGGCTCGGGTGCAAAATGACCTCCGCACCCATCCACGCCATGGTTCGAATCGTTTCCGGGAACCACATGTCGTAGCAATTCGACATGCCGAAGCGGCCGACATTGGGCACGTCGAATACCGCAAATTCGTCGCCGGGCGTAACCCCTTCCTCGTACGGCAACCAGGGAAACTGTTTGCGGTAGCGTGATACGACCGTTCCGTCAGGGGAAATGACCGGGCAGGTGTTGTAAATCAGCTCGCCGTCCGCCTCGAACATCGAGCCTGGGATAAGCCATATGCCGTGCTTGCGCGCCACATCACGAAAGAGTTCCTCGGTTGGCCCAGGCATGACCTCCGCTTTCGCCTTATTCGTCCCGTACGCGTTCAATTCCGCCAGGACAATCATGTCCAGCCACGGGTACCTGGCCACCGCAGAATCGATTTCCGCAAGCATTGAAGCCTTGTTGTCGCCGTTTTGCGCCTCGAGTTGCAAGCCAGCGATACCAAATGTCGTCATTCCCAACCCCTTTTCGGGGCAACATACGCGCGGATAGGCCAGACTGATAGGTCCAGTTTTCAGCTGCCTATTGGGCCAGATTTAATTAGAAGCCGGGAATAGCGGTTCGTTTGTCGTCGGCCAGACGAATATACGCCGAATCCACGATTTGCTTATCGGCGTTAAAGTACTTGATCTTGTCGCCATCGATCACGATGTAATAGCCGGTCTCCTCGCCATACACCCAACGATCCCATTTGCGAAAAAATCGGTCGCCATCGACGCGCCAGCCTCCGGCATCACTGTCTTCATTCGCAAAACCGCGCCGGCCCTTCATAACGCCGCCGGGCAAGTGCTCAATCGTGCAAGGTGCGCCATAGACCTCGCGATATAACACCGTCGCTCCAGACATCGCATTTCGCAACTCTTCACCGGTCAACCAGCGCCCGGTCGAACCGGACAAATGCTCGACCTGTTCTTTGGCTAATTCACGTATCAATGCCACTAATCGCTCCACACCAGGACGAATATTATCGACCGTCAGGCTGGTCACCCCCATGCGAAAGCAGTTTTCAGCGTTTTCAATCGCAGCATAGTAGTGCCCCACAGGTTCGATCAAAATGCCCTGCTGCTCGGCTGCCCGCGCCAGATTGGCTACATCAAATTCTTTTGGCGTGCGTACCCAGTACGTGGTGCCGCCCACTTCGGGTGAAATCTCCATCGGGATGCCGCGGACGTTATTGAGCGCACGTTTCAGCGCGATCCGACGTTCGCGAAAAATTCGCCCAAGTCGCATCATCAGACCGTCGTAATGTCCGAGCGAAAGAAAGTACGCTGCAACACGTTGATTGTGCAGCGGCGGATGATTAAGGATCTTCCGGCGCAACTGACGGGCCCGCCGAATAAAGTCCCTATTGGCTACGAGGAATCCAAGACGTATTCCCGGCGCCAGCGCCTTGGAGAAACTCGCCGCGTAAATCACCCGTCCCTCGTTGTCCATGCTGCGCAGGGCCGGCAATGGGTGGTCGAGATAATTAGTTTCACATTCGTAGTCGTCTTCAACGATTAGTAAGTCATGTTCGGACGCTGCCTGTATGAGATCCTGGCGACGTTCAATGGGCATGGTCACGGCCGTCGGGACCTGGTGGCTCGGCGTTACGTAAACGGCATTTACTGCTGCAAGGCCTTCATCGACGATCAATCCGCCATCGTCAACCGGTAGTGCCGTAACTTCGGAGCCACGCTGGTGCAAAAGGTTACGCATCTCGTAATTACCGGGCTCTTCAACACCAATCGTTGTCGTTTTGTCGGCCAGCAACTGGCTCACGAGGTACAAACTATTCTGCGTACCCATCGTGATTAAGATTTCGTCCGGATTCGCCTGAATGCCGCGACGGGTGAGGATTTTGGTACGGATCTCTTCAATCAGCATGGAATCGTCTGCGTCACCGCTGCCCGTCGACCATTCACCGGCATCAGAGACGCCTAAAGAGAGTCGATTCGCTTCGCGCCACTCAGTCAGCGGAAACAAGGAGGCATCGAATTTGCCGTCGATGAACGGAAACGGGTATTTGCGCCAGTTGGGCTGATCATGGACTTCGCGCCAGCGCGCGGGTAGCCCTTTGACCCGGCGTCGCCAGGCGGCCGTTTCGGCCTTGGCGGCGGGTGAAGAATCATCCCTGTGTCCTACTCGGGCTTCGAGCATTTCTTCATTGACGAATATGCCGCTGCGCTGCCGGCTGACGAGGTAGCCATCCGCGATTAACTGCTGATACGCCGCGACAACCGTGTTTCTCGCGATATCGAGCTGCCGCGCAAGCTTTCTGCTCGACGGCAACTTCATACCCGGTGCAAACGAACCGCTGAGAATACCGTCCACGAGCTTCTGCCGAATCTGGTTTTGCAGATTCATGGGCTTCTCGGGATCTATGTAAATTATTGCGTCTTGCACGAAGAAACTCGCCGGTAATCCAGTGCTAAGCTACCGCAGTTAGCGCTGAAAACAAATGCGCAAACGAGGAACAACGCAATGCTCAAGGCCCAATCACGTGCTCCGGAGTTCGTCCTGCAGGACGACCAGGGGCAGGACACGTCGTTGAGTAGTCTGCTGCAGGCGGGTCCGCTGATTCTGTATTTCTATCCTGCCGATTTCACGCCCGGCTGTACGCGCGAGGCCTGCGCGATACGTGACATTCATCAGGATCTGCTTACCGTTGGCTTGCAGGTCGCCGGTGTCAGCCCGCAGGACCCGGATAGTCACACACGTTTTCGCGAGCAACACGGTCTGCCCTTTGTGCTATTGAGTGACCCCGACAAGATCGCGATCAAGCTGTATGACGTCGATGGTCCGCTCGGCGTCGGCGTGCGCCGCGCTACTTTCCTGATTGGACAGGATCGAAGCATTCACGACACAATGCTCGCGGACATCCGGATCGGCCGGCACAAGAAATTCATCGAAAAAGCGATCAATATTACTCGCCGCTGATGGTTAGCGTAATGCTCCGCCTGTGTGGAGCGTGCCGATGTTCCCAGAGATAGATTCCCTGCCAGGTGCCGAGGTCGCACTTGCCATTCCTCACTGGCACATTCAGGTCGTTGTGCGTCAGCACACTACGCACGTGCGCCGCCATGTCGTCCGGCCCCTCCGCCGTATGCGTGAACATCGGGTCACCGTCCGGTGTCAGGCGCGACATGAAGGATTCGAGATCGTGCATCACTGCCGGGTCGGCATTCTCGCAAAGCATCAGGGATGCACTGGTGTGGCGCAGGAAGATATGACATAGACCGGTCGCGACACCGGACTGTTCGATTGCCTCCGCTACTTGCCCTGAAAGGTCGTAAGTGCCGCGACCATCAGTCTCAATATGCAGTTCAAGCTGCTTCATCAATAACTTCATCAGCAACGTACGGATCGCCAAAACGGAGCCGGATGGTCTTCGTCTTGCCGAACCAGGGAATTGAAATGATGTAAATGTTATCGAATTCGAACTTCTCGATTGGTGGCACTTTCTTACTCGCACCGAGATTGGCGATGAGTACCGGCACCGTGTTGCTGTGCCCGACCACGAGAATGATCTTGCCTTTGTGATTCTTCAAGATCGTAGCGAGTACAGCTTCGGTGTCACTGCCGTCGTAAATGTTGATCGGCAGTTGCAATCGATCCGCCAGCGGTTGTGCGGTCTCGACCGAACGCTTTGGAGCAGTGGAATAGATAGCATCGATTCCTGCTACAACGTCTGCATCAACCAGTTGCCGGGTGAGTTCAGCTACGCGCCTCTTACCCGCCTCGCTCAGCGATGCGTCGTCCTCTTCATGACTGGTCTGTTCGGCATGACGGACGAAAATTATCGTCGTCGTCGCCTGCGATTCAAAAAACCACGCCAGACCGATAGCGATCGCTGTGTAGATGATGAAAATCTGAGTACGACGCCTGCGGCGCGCCCGGCGACGATCCTGTTCTTTCTTGCTGCGCATGGATTGCGACTTTACGAGTTTTTGTCCTTCTTGACTACGTGAAACTCGCCTTCGATAAACTCAGCATCGGCCGGATTGTCTGGCTCGACATTTTTTGGCATCTTCCGGGTAATCCACCAGGCCCGCACGCCGATCACTGCCGCCGCAACCAGCACAACCGCGCTCAAAGCGAGAAACGCGAAAAACCCCAGCACGACCGATACACCAATAACAATTGCGCCCACGATAACGACCAATACGTTGGCGAGCGGATTACCGCCTTGCAGGCCGTTTTTGATGTGAATCTTGTGCAAAGTCTATTTCCTCTTTATTTATCAAATAATTATTGATCTTATCTAGAATCACTATCACCTAGGATCAAGCACCACATGCTCATTCAGACTCGCAAATATTACCCGGGTTCGATTCGCTATTGAATCCCTGCGCTACTGCAAGCACAATTCGCGGCGCAAAACCGGACACCGGAGAGGTGGCAGAGCGGTTGAATGCACTGGTCTTGAAAACCAGCAAGGGTTTGTAGCCCTTCGAGGGTTCGAATCCCTCCCTCTCCGCCAACCATTTTCCATCCGGAGCACAGCATGGCAACAGTTCTTATCACCGGCTGCAATCGCGGTATCGGCCTGCAACTCTGCACCCAGTTCGCGCAGCGTGGCGATGACGTCATTGCCGCCTGCCGTAAATCCAATGCCGATCTCGATGCACTGCCCGTCCGAGTTGTAAGCGGCATCGATGTTGGAGATGGGGCTTGTATGCCGTTACTCAAGGACGCGATTGGCGATCAGACTATCGATGTCTTGCTGAATAATGCCGGCATACTGCATGGCGATAGCCTCGATAGCCTGGACTACGACGCGATGGAGCAACAGTTTCGCATCAATTCCCTTGGGCCACTGCGCATCACCGAAGCGCTGCTGGATAACCTCGTCAGCGGTTCCAAGGTCATCATCATCAGTAGCCGTGTCGGCTCGATCGAAGATAACAGCTCGGGTGGCTACTACGGTTATCGCGCCTCAAAAACAGCGGTCAATCAGATCGGAATGAACCTCAAACACGACCTGGAGCCACGCGGTATTGCGGTGGCTTTGCTGCATCCGGGGTTGGTCGCGACCGAGATGACCGGCGGCCAGGGCATCACGCCGCAGGAGTCCGCAGAGGGCTTGATAAACCGAATTGACGACCTATCTCTGGAGACTTCCGGCGGCTTCTGGCACGCCGAAGGTTATCCATTACCGTGGTAGAATTAACCCAATTATTTCGCAGGAGATACCCGCATGCAGGAGAACATTAACCATCTGGCACCGGTCTCGGAGGCATCCGTCGAGGACCGCTCCCAGTTTATCTGGAGAGTTTATGCACACGTAGTCGGTGCATTGCTTGCCTTCGTCGGCGTCGAGGCCTACATCCTGACATCCGGAATGGTCGACGGACTCATTGGCTTCATGTACGCCAACCCGTTTATCACATTTATTCTATTTATTGCTTCTGGAATGGGGGCACAGTACATCGCTCATAAATCCCCATCGGTCACCGTACAATATGCGGCACTGGCCGGGTACGTCACAGCGCTGGCGCTGATCGCAGCTCCGGCGATCTACTACGCCCAGACCTTGCAGCCTGGTGTTGTTGACAGCGCCGCTGGCGTAACGATTCTGGGATCTGTTGGCCTGATAGCTACCGCAATGATTACCCGCAAGGACTTTTCCTTTCTCCGCGGCATCGTCACCTGGGGTTTCATGCTGGCCTTTGTTGCCATTACGGCGAGCATCCTGTTCGGATTTCAGATGGGAGACTGGTTCTCACTCGCTATGATCGGAGTTCTGGGCGCGTCAATTCTCTTCAAGACGTCGGAGATAATGCGTACCTATCCGATGGACCGGCATGTTGCTGCATCGCTGGATCTGTTCGCCTCTATCGCGATCATGTTCCTGTACGTTTTGCGACTGATGCGCGACTAAGAAAACACGCCATATCAAGATCAAAAAGGCCCGCTTTGCGGGCCTTTTTTTGTGGCATTCCCTTATGCCGCGGCCACAAATCCTGTGCTTATATTGATACTAACCTTCGTTAACCGCAGCTTGGGAGGTGCGTAATGAAGACTGCAACAGGTTTGACGGTTTTACTGGCTGCCGTGGCTCTGGTTAGCGGCTGCGATGAGGACAAGATGATGTCCGAGCGCGGCTTCCGATTACCCGATGGCGATGCGCAAGTTGGGCGAGAGGTATTCGTATACATGCAGTGCACTCAATGCCATACGATCAGGAATGAGGAACTGCCGGCGATTCCGGGTGCAGACCCCTACGTGGAATTGGGCGGCTCGGTCTCACGCGTAAAAACCTACGGCGAACTCGTCACCGCGATCATCAACCCATCGCACAAGCTTGCCGATGGTTATGCGAAAGACCTGGTTTCCAACGATGGCGTGTCAAACATGTATGTCTACAACGGCTTCATGACCGTGCAGGAGTTGACTGACCTCGTGATGTTCCTGCAGCCACACTATGACGTCTTGCCGCCGAACTATCAGTATCGGATCTACCCTTAGAGGGTCTTGGCGCCGCCCATGTAAGGCTGCAGAACTGCGGGTACGCGAATGCTGCCGTCAGCCTGCTGATAATTTTCCATGACGGCGATCAGTGCGCGGCCGGCAGCGACGCCGGAGCCGTTTAGAGTATGAATCAGTTCTGGTTTACCCGTTTCCGGGTTGCGGCGTCTGGCCTGCATCCGTCGTGCCTGGAAGTCCGTGCAGTTACTGCAGGACGAAATTTCCCGGTATTTTTGCTGACCCGGTAACCAGACTTCGAGGTCATAGGTCTTGGCGGCACCAAAGCCTACATCACCGGCACAAAGTGTGACGACTCGATACGGCAACTCCAGCCGCTGCAATATCGTCTCTGCGTGACCCGTTAATTCTTCAAGTGCCGCATCAGACTCGCCTGCAGCAACCATGTGTACCAGTTCCACTTTTTCGAACTGGTGCTGACGAATCATGCCGCGGGTGTCCTGGCCGTATGAGCCTGCTTCAGACCGGAAACACGGAGTATGCGCGGTGTATCGCAGTGGTAGCTGATCGGCCTCGAATATCGCATCGCGTGCGAAATTGGTCAGCGGTACTTCCGCCGTCGGGATCAAATAGTACGGCGTGTCAGTGGCCGTTTTAAAAAGATCCCCTGCAAACTTGGGCAACTGCCCCGTCCCCTCAAGCGCATGCCCATGCACCAGGTACGGAACGTACTCTTCCCTGTAACCGTGCTCGTTAGTGTGTGTGTCCAGCATGAAGGAAATCAGCGCACGCTGCAGTCGAGCGAGAGAACCGTGCAGAACGGCAAACCGGGCACCCGAAATCTTGCTGGCAGCATCGAAGTCGAGTAACCCCAATGACTCGCCCAGATCGATATGATCGCGTGGCTCGAAATCGAATTCCGGCAACTCGCCCCAACGACGCACCTCCTGGTTGTCAGTGTCGTCGCAGCCGTCGGGAACGTCGTCGTGCAGAAGGTTCGGCAATCCGAGCTCTGTCTCACGGAGGCCGGCCTGCACGGCCTGTAATTCAGTCTGGCTGACTTCGAGACGACTGCCGAGATCGGCCACGGCTTCGAGCAATGGTGCTATATCTTCGCCCTTCGCCTTCGCCTGGCCGATGGCTTTCGAACGCGAATTGCGTTCGCTTTGCAGATTTTCAGTCTCAACCTGCAAGGTCTTGCGCCGCTCCTCAAGCGCCAGGTAGGCGGCGGCATCAAATTCGTGTCCGCGTCGCGCGAGATTACGCGCGACGTCCTCGGTTGCTTGACGTAGTTGCTTTGGATCGATCATCGTTTTCTAATTTCTTCGAGTTTTTCGCGAATCCTGATCTCAAGTCCGCGCGGCACGGGATGATAATACGTCCGCTCACTCATGTCGTCGGGAAAATAGCGCTCCCCTTTGGCCACAGCGCCTTCCTCGTCGTGTGCATAGCGATAGTTGTCACCGTAGCCGAGCTCTTTCATCAGGCGCGTCGGCGCATTGCGCAAATGCATGGGTACTTCGAGTGAGCCGAATTCCTGTGCGTCCGCCTGCGCTGCCTTAGCCGCCGTATACACTGCGTTGCTCTTGGCGGCACAGGCCAGGTAAACGACCGCCTGTGCGAGCGCCAGTTCGCCCTCCGGGCTTCCCAGCCGCTCCAGCACCTCCCAGGCATTCAGGCAGAGCTGCAGGGCTCTCGGGTCAGCGTTGCCGATGTCCTCCGATGCGACCCGGATCATGCGGCGAGCCACGTACAGCGGTTCACACCCACCGTCCAGCATACGCATGAGCCAATACAGCGACGCATCGGGATCAGAACCCCGCACAGACTTGTGCAGTGCAGATATCTGGTCGTAAAAGTACTCGCCCTGTTTGTCGAACCGGCGCTGCCCGCCCGCAACTACATCGGCAACAATGTTCGGCGTTACCTGTCCGCCATCGGCGAGATCCGCTGTGAGTTCGAGCAGGTTCAGAGCCCGACGGGCATCTCCGTCGGCGGCGGCAACCAGCAACTGCAATGCACCCTCATCGATCTTGCAGGTATTGCCCAAACCGCGTGTCGGCTCCTGCAGAGCGCGCCGCAAAATATCGATCAGCGCGGCCTCGTCGAGCGTCTTGAGCACATACACACGGGCACGGGACAACAGCGCATTGTTCAGTTCGAATGACGGATTCTCGGTCGTCGCACCGATGAAGGTCAGCGTTCCGTCTTCCACGAACGGCAGAAATGCGTCCTGTTGCGCCTTGTTAAAACGATGCACCTCATCGAGAAACAGGACGGTGCTGCGATTCGACATTTGCCGGTACTGCTTCGCTTGTTCGACGGCCGCACGAATATCTTTTACGCCAGCCATAACGGCGGACAAACCTATAAAGTGTGCATCAGTGGTTGCCGCGATCAATCTCGCCAGCGTTGTCTTGCCGGTACCGGGAGGACCCCAGAAAACCATCGAATGGGCCCGGCCTTGTTCGATAGCCCGACGTAACGGCTTGCCGTCATCCAGCAGATGCGTCTGACCTGAGAATTCGTCAAGCGTGGCGGGCCGCATGCGATCGGCGAGTGGCCGGTCAGCGGCCTCCGCTACATCGCTTGCGAATAAATCAGTCAATGCCCGCTCCTGCTTTGCGCTGTGCAAACCAATGTTCGAATCGGAGACTCCAACCGCCAAGTCCGGCAGCCGCCGCGATCAGGCCAACAGTGATGCCGCCAGCGTCGGCCACAATATCGAACAACTCTGCCGAGCGATACGTAACCATACGCTGGCAGACTTCGATCAAAATGCCGAACAGGATCAGACCGATGCCAATGCGCCAGTAAGAGCCAAGTCGATATTGACCGGAAAACCATATTGCGAGAAAAACAAAGGTGATCGCATGCAGCCACTTGTCCACATTCATGAACCAGGTGATGAAGACACGCCTGTCCGACCAGAACCAGACCGCCGGCATCAACGTCGCTGCAAGCACGACGACGAGAAGCAACAAACTGGCCGCCTGCCAACGGCGCGTATACCGCAATGGCAACATCAGGGTGTCGTCGCTTCAGCCACAGCCGGTGTGCCCACGACATCGACATCCTCGGGAACCTGAAAATCGAATAGCCCCTGCTCGAAAGGCACGTTTACGGCGACGTCGTACAAGGCAACCAGCGTTCTCTGTTCAAGATTGTCGTAGAAGACCATGCGACTCAAGGTGTCATGCTTGAAGCCCAACTCGACGCGCAAGAATCCGCTATCGGTATTCTTCGGGCTGAGTTGAACCCACGTGGTGCCGGCTTCGACAAAACTGCCATCGTTGTTGAATTGCTGCAGCGCATCTTCGGACCCACCGAGCAACAAGGCAGGCGTATTCGCCAGCGCCTCCTGCTGCGGCTTGACCGTCACCTGTTCGAGATCGACGTCATAGCTCCAGATATTGAGGCCGTCCGCAACCAGCACCTGCGCATATGGCTCG
>Ga0255049_10000832_pt1 | contig 18249 bp, 16 predicted proteins | sample JV7_2_3_MG_FD_183615 | JGI IMG/M metagenome (GOLD analysis project Ga0255049, IMG submission 183615) | Seawater microbial communities from Jervis Inlet, British Columbia, Canada - JV7_2_3 | ecosystem: Environmental > Aquatic > Marine > Inlet | place: Canada: British Columbia | collected 2016-10-06
GACCCGCGGTCGGTCGCCACGTTCCAGTACCCGGTAGCTCGACTCCGGGTCACCCTGGATCGAGCTGCGGGCGTTGTCGTAGCTCGCCACCTGCCGGTAAAAAGCGCTGGCGGCTTCGGGATCCGTGGTCCAGAGCTCGTCCCACAAGAAATCACCGTAGTCCGGCTCTCGGTCTACAGGATCGCCGTCAGTCGTCTGCAGCAAGGCCAGCAACGCGCCCTGAGGGTCGGCGACGACCGCGAGTCGCCCTCTGTCGCTCATGTCGGTCGGCGGCGTCAGAATGCTGCCGTTCCCGGCCCTGAATGCGTCCGCTGCGGCGTCGACGTCCTCGACGGACATGACGACCACCCATTGTGAAATCTCAATCTCTCTGTCGAACTGATTAGCATCGACCATTCCGCCTATGAGTCGGCCGTTGTGACGTATCAGCGTGTACGTGTCGTTGTTACCAAGGCCCAGTACGTTGCCGACGCTCTGAAAAGTCCAGCCGAACAATTCTTCGTAGAAACGGCGGGACTCGGCCGGCGTGTCGGTGATTAAATCACGCCAGATGATCTTGCCGGGTTGAAATTGTCCGCTGGGCGTCTCCGTCACGGCCGGCAGGTTGATGCCGGTCGTAGCACAGCTCGTGACGAGAACGAGCAGCAGGCTCGCGGGTATTCCGTATCTCTTCAAGTCGCGTTCTCCAGGTTAGACCCGGCGGTCTGCGCCGTGGCAGCGATTCTTATGTAGTCGTCTCAGAATTACCAGCGCCGTACCCGGCCGGTATCGATGTGTAGGAAGTTCGACGCCTCATAGTAACCGACGCCTCCGCGCTGCATCGCGATTGCGGTATCCCGAAGACTCGTGAGCTCGACGCCTGCGAGTCTGACATCGATGGCTGTACCGAGAAGATGCTGGCTGTTTCTGGCAACGCCGCTACTACGGCTTCGCAGCATCTCGTTGGTCGCCGGCGAACGATATGCCGAGATCACCTCGTAAACACCGTCGCTGTCCAACGATTCCCGGAGATCATAAAGAAGATCGAGCAAATTCGGGTCGATCGTCGTTACGTCGCCGGTGCGAAAATCCACCAGAAATTCGTTGACTTCGGTTAACGCCGACTCGATACGTCGGCCGTCGCGAGCAAAAGTTACGTCGAGCTCTTTATCTGTATGCGTGTGATAGAACGAGAGGCGCCTGTCGCCGGTCTCGATCGTCTGTCCCGCGGACGGCAAGAGACTCACAAGCGATGTGCCAAGCAGCGTCTTGAGGATGCCACGCCGTTGCTTGTCCTTTGGGTTCTTCATGGCGCCGCATTATACGCGGATGGCCAGGACCGCACTGTGCGCTCCTCGGGACCTTGGTACCATTGACGTATGCTGCGGTTGAGAAGCTAGCGAGTGTCGTACGGAACACCATTGATTGGGGTGCTGCGCTCTTCCGGGTGGCTGCTGATGCTCATGCTGTTGACTCACAGGGCGGTTAACGCGCAGAGCGTTACGGCGGAAACTCATCCAGTACAGGCGGTAGTCGATGAAGCTGCGTTAGACGAGGAATTGGAGGCTGACGGTTCGCTCGACGATGCAACCGATACGATTGATTTGGTGACTACTGATCAAGGCTTGAGCTTCTACGCCGATGTACGAACGTCCTATGTGGAGACCGAGAATGACAACCGCGACGGCAATACCGCGCGCGATGACTATTTCAGAGCGCGCTGGAGAGCCCAGACTACCTACAACGTAACTGAGCGCATGAGATTCGGTGCACGCGTTGCCGGACTGTGCTCGACGCGCGAGTGCGAGCCGAACTTCACGTTCGACTCATCTATTCCGTCTTCGACGGGAATGAACGAAGGCGATATCACGATCGATTCGTTGTATCTCCATCGATTTCGCAATGAGCGCTTCGACCTGGCTGCCGGCCGGCTGCAAACGAAGTTCGTCGCGCGAGGCGGAGTGTTCGCCAAATCGCTCGATCGGAACGACAGTAACAATACGCGGGTCAACTGGACGGATGGAATTCACGGGACCTTTCGCGCCAACAACGGCTGGGTCGCGCACGGAATACTGCAATACAACTCGCGCAGTGGGCCGAGCAATGTCCGCCACGATCCGCTGGATTTCTCTGACCCCGATTCTCGCGTGACTTATTATTTCGGTGCTGAGAATGCCGAGCTTCGCGGACATGTCGTTCAGCGCGGAATTGGTATCTCCTATTTGCCGAAATCCCTGATGACCGATGGGACACGCGACGGGCGAATCGACGACTATTGGGGAATCGTTGCTCGTTACGCCGCCCGTTGGCCGCAGCAGTCGGACGGCCCGCGGCTACGTATCTCGAGTGAAGTCGGGTATGCGCCAGATACGCAGACGCGTGCAGCAGCTCAGTTGCCGGGTGACGGTGACGTTGACGGCTGGGCCTGGAATCTGACGGCCAGCATCATGGACTTCCTGCCCAGCCACAGCATCGGTCTCAACTACGGTCGCACGGATCCGGGCTGGCTGCTCTCGCCGCAGTACACAGATAACGAAGAACTGCTCGAGATTCGTTATCGATGGCGACGGGGACCCAATTTCGTCGTCGAGATTCGAGCGCGCCAGCGTAAAGAACTCGAGCAACGAATAGACACGGTACGGAAAAGAGACCGTCACGATATCTATCTACGATTTTCCTGGGGCTATTCTTCGAATCCTTAAGACGCTGCGGCAGCGTCTTTAATCACAGAACCGATGGCGATCATCGTCATGCTGGAACTGCGGCGTACTAACGAAGATTAGGGGTTCGCCGGCGCTAGGTGGGCAGGCTCTGTCTCGTCTTCCAGCAACTCGTCCCAGTCTGTATCGTATCCTGCTGCCGCAACAACGACGACTGGCTGATGAGCGCGAAGATGTCCAGAGCCATAGTGATTCCCCTCTCGTTCGGGTGGCGAGCGTATTACCAGGCCATCTTATCTAGAGACGAAATCAAATACTTGCCCGTACGCGCCATGCGAATCACAAATCCGCCCCGCGTACGGTAAACTGGACCTGCGTCCTTCGTTCGGCAAGTTGGTTAGCTTAAATTCGGTAAGCTGGTTAGCTTAAACTGGAGGGTGACATGATGCTGAATGGAAAAATGCTCGTCGTATTGGCCGCGTTACTTTTCGCGACCACGTCCGTATCTCAGACCGTGTTCAAGTGGACGGATGAAAGCGGTGTCGTTCACTACGGCGACGCGGTGCCCGCTGGCGTGGACAGTTTCGAGCGTGTCGGTATTACCCCGACACCGCCGCCAGCCGCGGCTTCTAGTTCCGTGCAGGCTGCGGGTGCCCCCGAAACTTCCGCGACAGAGCCGGGGCCCGAGACCCCAGCCAGTTCAGCACCTGTTGCAACACCTCAGGCGGCGAGCGCATTGTCGCTCGAGGAGCTGGATCGGCTCTGTGAGGATGCCCGCGAAGCGGCGATCGCGCCCTTAAGAGCGGCGGCAATCGACGAATGTAAAGCCGAACCGCGCAGCGACCCGGCGTATTGCGAACGATTCTATGCCGACTTTGGCGACGGCGGGCGGGCCGAGTCCGGTGCCTATCGACCCCGGCAGTTCGACGATCTACCGGAGTGCGTTCAGGCGCAGCGGGAGCGCGCTACTCGCGGCCGACGCTAGCCCGGCCATCTGGGTTTTCCGTGGCATTCTGCTCGACGTAAAGCGTCTGGGCGGGCAGCGCCAGGCTGGTGCCTGCCTGGGCGATGATTTCCAGAATCCGTATATTTAACTTCTCCGCTAATTCAAGGTACGTAGGCCAGTCTGTCGTCGCCAGGTAGGCGTTGACCTCGACAAGCAGTGCGTCGTCGGCGATTTCCTTGAACCGCACTCGGTTGTTTTCCTCCAGGACCTTTTCATCAGAACTCAGCAGATTCCGGATGCCTTCCAAAACTTGCTGAAGCTGTTGCGGCGTGGTGTCGTATCCCAGTCGTAGGATTGGCCGGTACCTGATTTTCTCTCGCGCGGAGATGTTATCGATCGGCTCGGTGGCCAGCCGGGCGTTGGGGACCGCGATGAGCGTATTGGCGAGCGTCCGTATCCGAGTTGTCCGCAGGCCGATTTCCTCGATAGTGCCTGTGTCATTGCCGATGCGGCAGAAGTCGCCCACTCGGATTGGCTGCTGCGTATAGAGCGTAATAGCGCCGAATATGTCTTCCATCGGCTTCTGCAGCGCCAGGGCGATCGCGATGCCGCCGACGCCGAGACCGGCCAGCACCGTCGTGATGTTGATGCCGAGTTTGTTGAGGTAGACCAGAACGGCGGCAATGGCGATGAGCAGCTTAATAGCGCTCGTTGCAGGGCCAAGCAGGACAACCGCACCCGGACGGCCCCTGTCGTGCAGCCGGGTCGAATACATGTCCCGCATCAGATTCATGCCGACATACATGACCCATACAGTGATCAGGGCCGGCAGCGGCGATACCTCCTGCAGCGCTCCGGCTGTAACGCCGAGCCCGAGCGAAGCGGTCACTGTGTTCACGGACATCAGGACCACCCAGATACCAAAGGGAATCACCAGGAACCGAAATAGTCGCCGGTGTGAGGGCGTGTCCGGATCACCGAGTAGTCCTCGAACTACGAGTGCCGTCAGAAGGGTCGCGACATAAGCGAATACTCCGACAGCGAACACGACGATCCATTTGAACAACTCCACGCCCAGAAAGGTCAGATTGGGCACGCTGCGACGCAGGTCCTCGATGATCTCCAGGTAGCCGTAGGTCTCATACAGCTCCGGTATCAGCGCTACCGTGGCGTTGGATATCTTCCAGATGGATACGCCGTCGCCCCGCGGTACCTGCTGCATCAACAGCCGAACTTCCTTGTCTTCGTCCAGAACGATACCGATCGAATCCCGGTAGCGCGGTAGATTGTCGTTACTGCGGCCGGCTGGATCGTCGACAAGTTCGTCTATTTCCACCCAGGTCGCTCGATTGATAATGACGCCCAAGCGGCGCGAAAGTTGCTCGCCCGTCAGTTGTCTGGACGCACCCCGCAGGTTACGGAGATCCAGGTACTCGGCAGCGGTTTCGAAGTCGCCCTCGTCAACGGCGGTGACGAATCCTTCCGCGCTCCGCAGCGGAGTACCGCGAGCGAACTCGTCGGCCGGGATATCAGGCTCGTCTGCAGGTGGGGAGTCGTCCTCCTGGGCGCTGAGCTGAAAGCAGACCAGCGCCAGCCCCAGCAGGAGATAACGGGAGAATCTAGTTTTCTGCATAAAACTCACACCATGGCTAAAGGAATTTCAGGTGATGGGTTTCCGGACCCGTAAAGGATCTATGGTACACCGCTCCGTGCCCGCTTATTTCGGGTCATCTGATGGCTCAATCTGGGTAGAACCGGGACCGGAACCACGCTGGGAGAGAATGTGGCCGCCTCGACTTCTGATCTTGCCCGCCCGAGCGAGCGAGGCGCAGTCGCGTGAACCGCTAGTCGTCCGGCTCCGTAGTGGATACGTCTGCGCCCTCAGCGTAAGGACCAGATTCCAGAATGTTCTTCACAGCCTGGTCGTCGAGGATCTGGCTGTCGGCGGGATCGGCGATTGATAAATCGAAGGCGTCACGCAGTCCCGTTGTCGATGCGTCATCGGGTTCGAGCGGCCGTGCGCCTCCCATTTTGTCGTCCATGCTGTCGTCTCAAGAATTGGCGTGATTAGCACACTATCTGCGTCGATTAACCTGGTATGTGATGGGATTCACGGTTGGGGTCGATTCAGGGATTCCCCTAAGGTACTGTTATGTAAAGAAAAACCCGGTTGTTACGCCGGGTTTTTCAGAAATTCCGGATAGTTGGCGGAAACCGTTATCCAGAACTCGTAGAAAAGCTAATTCCATTATCAGCCTGGGTCAATCGGGGTTTCCCCTAATCGTCTATAAGGAATCCGGGAAGCGAAATCCATCTCCTGATCTGGGATAGACCATCTGAGTTTTCCGCATATTCTTCTGCAGGATTGGCATAAGGGCGCCGTTCCAGCCGTGTATCCTTAGCGATCCAGATATCCGTCCCGCCCCAGCTTCGGAAGTCTCAATGCAAATGATCATTGCCAGCCGCCTAGTCGATGGGCGCGTCGTGTTTATGGACGCCGAAGCCGGTTGGCCCGCATCGATAGACGATGGCGTTGTGTTGGACACGGAGGAAGAGACTGAACGGTTATTGGTCGTTGCCGAGAAGGCAGTTCAGAATTGTGAGATCGTGGATCCTTATCCCATTGAGGTAGTCGTCGAAAACGGTGAACGTCGCCCGGCTGAAGTCCGCGAAGCGATTCGCGCGTTTGGTCCGTCTGTGCGCACGGACCAACTCGTCGAGAGTGAGTAAGAAGCATGTATCGATACGATGAATTCGATGCCAAGCTCGTAGGAGAGCGAGTCGAGCAGTTCCGCCGCCAGGTCGAACGCCGCCTTGCCGGTAAACTGAGCGAAGACCAGTTCAAGCCGTTACGGCTCATGAATGGCCTCTATATGCAGCTGCATGCCTACATGCTGCGCGTCAACGTTCCTTACGGCAGCCTGTCGGCGAAACAAATGCGTAGGTTCGCCCATATTGCGCGAACCTACGATAAGGGTTTCGGCCATTTCACGACACGGCAGAATATCCAATACAACTGGATCAATCTGGAAGAGACTCCAGACCTTCTCCGCGAACTCGCCGACGTTGAGGTGACGTCGATCCAGTCATCGGGAAACTGCGTGCGTAATATCAGCTCCGATCAATACGCGGGCAGGGCCGGGGAGGAACTGGCAGATCCCAGAATTTATTGTGAGTTGTTGCGGCAATACTCTGTGTTACACCCCGAGTTTTCCTACCTTCCGCGTAAATTCAAGATCGCCGTGACCGGCTCGCCGACGGATCGTGCGGCTGTAGCGCTACATGACATCGGCTTGCGAATGCATCGAAACGATGCCGGCGAGATGGGCTTCGAAGTCCTGGTCGGTGGCGGTCAGGGGCGGACGCCGTTCATCGCCCACACGATTCGTGAGTGGCTGGCACCGGAACATGTGCTGTCCTACGTCGAAGCCATTCTACGCGTCTACAATATGTACGGCCGACGCGACAATATTCATAAGGCGCGGATCAAGATTATCGTGAATCAAATGGGCATCGATAAGTATCGCGAACTCGTCGATGAGGAATGGGAGCGAATCAGGGACGGCGCGCTCAAGCTTCCGCAGGAGGAGATCGATCGAATCGATGCGTACTTCGCGCCGCCTGTCTACGAGACGCTCGAGGATCTGACGACGGAGCTTGATGCGCTCCGCGAGGCCGATACGGACTTCGGTCGCTGGATGGGCAGTAATGTCGTCGCTCACAAGATCGACGGCTACAGTATCGTCAATATCACGCTGAAAGCGCCGGGCCGCATCCCCGGGGATATCACCGCCGACGACATGGATGCCGTCGCCGATCTCGCGGACCGCTATAGTCTCGGCGAGATCCGCGTCAGTCATCGCCAGAATCTGACGCTGGTCGATGTCCAGCAGCAGGATCTGCATACACTCTGGCAGGAGCTCGATGCGCTCACACTCGCGACGCCGAATCTGGGTAAGCTGACCGACATCATCTGCTGCCCGGGCCTGGACTACTGTAATCTAGCGAACGCTCGTTCGATTCCTGTAGCGGATGACATCAATCAACACTTTCTCGATGTGGACCGTCTCGCTCTGGTCGGTGATCTCACCGTTAATATTTCGGGTTGCATGAACGCTTGTGGGCACCACCACGTTGGCAATATCGGTATTCTCGGCGTCGATAAACGGGGTAAGGAATTCTTCCAGCTCACTCTGGGCGGCTCCTCCGATGAGGGCGCATCGCTGGGTGACCGGCTGGGTCGAGGGCTACCGCAGGACGAGGTGCCGGGCGCGATCGAGGCTATCGTCGACCGTTACCTCGAAGTTCGCGCGGACGGCGAACGTTTTCTGGACGCCTATCGTCGGGTCGGGATCGAGCCGTTCAAGGATGCCGTCTACGGCGCTACCGACAAGAAGGCAGTCGCCTGATGGCCCTGATCAAGAACGGCGAGCTGGCCGACGACCCTTTCGTTTTCGTTGACGACGACGCAGCTTTACCGCCGAACGGCGCTGTCATCGTCAGCCTCCCGCTCTGGCAGAGTTCTCGTGACGAGCTGCTGCAGCGTAGTGAGGCGATCGGCCTAGTGCTGAATAGCGACCAGCCGCCGGGACTCATCGGCGACGGGCTTCAACAGCTGGCCGTCATTGCCCTGGAATTCCCGGCCTTTCGCGACGGGCGAGCGTACTCCTACGCACGGCTCCTGCGGGAGCAGTATGATTTTCGGGGCGAATTGCGCGCCGTCGGCGATGTGCTCCTGGAGCAACTGCACTTCATGGTTCGAACCGGATTCGATGCTTTCGAGATTCAAAGCGACGATCCACTCGCGGATTTCGAGGTCGCCGCCGCGGATTTTTCCGTTTGGTATCAACCAACAGCCGACGGTCGCGATACCGCGTTAGAGCTTCGTCGGCGACAATAACGTCCAAGCCTTTCCACAAGGGACTGCGGCAGTCCTCCAACGCCTGAAAAATGCGTCATGTTGGCCGTCTTTTCTCGCGTTATACACTCGGAAGTAACGTCAAACCAATGATTTTATTGATTAAGAGAATATTGACGATTTTTTAACCAATCTAAGAACGTGTCGCACGCTACCAGGCGCGAGCCGTCATATTCATCTGCTTGTCCACAGAGTTATCCACAGATTCTGTGGATCATTTATTCAGACGGCGACGGTCTTGATCGCGCCGCTTCTGTCTCTCAAACTGGCCATTGAATACTCATCGCGGGCTCCAAATTTGTAACGCCATGAATCGTCGACACATCTTGCACGGTGGCGCCTTAATGAGCGTCGCTCCGTCACTGCTGATCGCTGCGGGCGTCGATGCCCCCCTCAGTCCGTTCGACGAAGATTCTACAGCCGAGGAGGTGACCGACGGTCTCGATCTCACCGGCAAGACGGCATTGGTCACCGGGGTCAATACGGGAATCGGTTACGAGACGATGAGGGTATTGGCGCTGCGGGGTGCCCATGTTCTGGGCACGGCGCGGACGGCTGAGAAGGGGCAGATCGCGTGCGCCAGCGTCGTCGGACGCGCAACGCCGCTGGTATTGGAGTTGTCGGATTTCGATTCGGTCGCGGCTTGTGCAGACGCAGCACAAGCGCAGGCCGGCTCCATCGACATCCTGGTCTGCAATGCCGGCGTTCTGTTGAACGAGCCGCAGCAGGTGCGCGGCCTGGAGATGCACTTCGTCGTCAATCACCTCGGTCATTTCATTCTGGTGAATCGTTTACTGGAGGCCGTGCGCGCAGCGCCGGAAGGCAGAGTGGTCGTGGTCTCGAGTCGCGCGCATCAGTCGGCACCGGCGGACGGCATCCAGTTCGACAATCTTGCGGGCGAGGGCGACTTCGATCGCCAGGCGTTCTATGGACACTCTAAGCTCGCCAACGGCCTGTTCTCACACGAGCTTGCGCGACGCCTGGAAGGTAGCAACGCGACTTCGAACTCGTTACACCCCGGTGTGGTCGTAACAAATATCGCGCGCAACCTGCCTGCCTGGCAGGAGGCGATCTTTCGCTTCGCCGGATCTGTGTTTATGAAGTCAGTGGAGGAGGGCGCCGCGACATCCTGTTACGTTGCGACGAGCCCCGATCTTGCCGGTGTCAGTGGCTGCTATTTCTCTGATTGCAACCCGGTCACACCGAGCGCGAATATGCGCGATGACGCCATGGCCGAGAGATTGTGGGCTGTATCCGAAGAACTCACCCGACCTTATATATAGGCGTCAGGCGCTGCCAACCTGAAAGATCACCAGGGCGCCGAGATAACCCAGCCCCGTCATATAACTCCACGCGAACAGCGGCCAGCCCCAGCCGTTGGTCTCGCGCTTAATCACAGCGAGCGTTGCCGCGCACTGCAGACACCAGGCGTAGAAGACAAGCAGGCCAAGGACCATGGGCAACGTGAAGACCAGCTGTCCATCAGGCCACGTTGCCGAGGTCAGGCGATCCGCCAGGCTTGCCTCGTCGGCTGCGGCGCCTACGGCGTAGATCGTCCCGAGCACCGCGACAACAACCTCACGCGCCGGGAAGCCTGCGATGACGGCTGCCGAGATTCGCCAGTCCCAGCCGAGCGGTGTGAACAGCGGTTCGACGAATTGGCCGGCTCGGCCGAGCCAACTCTGTGACAAATGAGCAGCTGCAGCCTCATTGTCGATGTTCGCCACGGCTAGCTCCAACGCCTCGCCGTCGAGTGCCACGGCGGCCTGCGTCCTTGCGTTGACGCGTTCTGTCTCGATGAGATCCGAACGTGGGAAGTAGGCCAGCGCCCAGACAAGGACGGCAACCGTGAAGATGACCGTGCCCGCGCGGCGGAGAAATATCCGTACCCGGTCCAGTAGTTTCATCAATACCGTCTGCAGATTCGGCACGTGGAATTCGGGTAAGGCGAGGATAAAGGTCGGGCTTGGGCCGCGGAGTGCCGATCGCTTTAAGAGTAGCGCGGTCGCTACGCCGCCGACGATCCCCAGCATATAGAGGCCGAACATCACCAGGCCCTGCAGGTTGACGAGCCCGAAGCTGCGGTTGGGCACGAACGCGGCGATCAGCAGTGCGTACACGGGCAGCCGGGCGGAACAGGTCATGAAAGGCGCGGCCATAATCGTCGCGACACGATCGCGCCGATTCGGGATCACCCGCGTCGCCATGATACCGGGGACCGCACAGGCGAAGCCTGAAAGCAGCGGGATCACCGATTGACCGGACAGCCCGACAGCACGCATGCCCCGATCGACGAGAAATGCCGCACGCGCCAGGTAACCGGTATCTTCCATGACGATAATGAAAAGGAATAGGATCAGAATCTGTGGCAGAAAGATAATGACGCTGCCGACACCGGCAATCACGCCGTCGGCGAGAAGGCTCGTCAACATGCCGGGTGGGAGGGTCGCTTCCATCCAGGCGCCAGCCGCGCTGGCGCCTGCGTCGATCAAATCCATCATCGGTGTCGCCCAGGCAAAAACCGCCTGGAAGACCGTGGCCATCACCAGCAAGAACAGTGCCGTGGCCGGCAACGGCTGGTTCAGCCAGGCGCCGAGCTTACTGCCCCAGCGCGCGGTTGCACCGGCTTGCGTTTGGACGGACGGAAGCGTCTCGCGTATCCATTCATAGCGCCTTCGGGCTTCGACTGCCACGGGAGGGTCGTCGCCGCAAAGCGTCTGCCGAAGTTCGGTAATTCGTTGCGTTGCCGTACTACCCAGTTCTCGTCGCAGCGTCTCGATGGCGTGACTATCGTTATCGATCAGCGCGCGCTCGATCTCGACGACGCTCAGTGGTGTGTCGCCCACCTCATCGCTTAACGTAGTAGCGGCCTGACGGAGCTCAGGCCAGAACGACGGGATCTGCTGTGGCTCACGCGTCGAAGCTTGGGCGACGAGTTCCTTCAACTGGGTTATCCCGCTACCGGTCGTGGCGACAATCGTGCACACGGGAATGTTTCCTAGGCGTTTCGCGAGCGCTGCCGTATCGATCCGAATATTCTTTCGTATTGCCGTGTCCGTCATCGTTAACGCGACGACCATCGGCCGTCCGAGCTCCGCAAGCTGCTGCAGCAGATACAGGCCCTGATAAAGCCGCGTCGCATCGACGACTGCGAGGATGACGTCCGGTAGAGGCGTGCCCGCCACGCGACCTAACAGCACGTCGACCGCAATACGCTCGTCGTCGGAGTTCCAACTCAAGGAATACGTGCCTGGCAAATCGACGAGATCGATGACGGAACCGTCGAGCGTGAGCCTGCCGATGTGTTTTTCTACCGTGACACCGGGAAAATTGGCCGTCTTCTGTCGCAGACCCGTCAAACGGTTGAATACCGTGCTCTTGCCGGAGTTGGGGTTGCCGACCAATGCGATCGTGGTCTTACGCGCGATCGTCAGGGATTCGACCGGAATGCGGACTGTACTCGGGCTAGCCATTGTTGCCCTGAGGGCGGACCTCGAACTGCTGAGCGTCTGACCGGCGTAACGACACCGCGCTGCCATGAAGGAGAAACTCCAGCGGGTCGCCGCCCAGAGACGCGCCGACGAATGTGAGCTCCGCGCCTTCGACCAGACCCATGATCATGAGTCGTTGCACGTTACTGTCGGGCGTGCTGATGGATTCGATGAGGACGCGGTCGCCTTTGTTGAGATCGGCCAGGGTCATTGTAGACGTTGGTCCCGCGGAAAATAGACGCGAATGAGAATCATTCCCATTTTAGGGGTACGAGCGGTGGCCCACAAGTAGGAGCGGCCGCCTGGTCGCGAGCGCCGGCGAAGAATCGCGATGAGGCCGTCGCTCCCACAGCGGATGTCGTGCTGTCTTGTGGGAGCGGTCGCCTGGCCGCGATACACCGTAAAGAATTCCCGATCGGCCCGTCGCTCCTACAGGGCTTTATACAGGCGCTCGTCGTAGAGGCTGCCGCTGAGCGGCAGCATAGAGGCGCGAAATTCCTGGGCATGCGCCGTATCGGAATGCGCCGCCTGTGTGTCGGCGTTCTCCCAGCTCTCAACGAGTGTCATATGATTTCTGCGGCTGTCCTGCGCGAGTACATCGAAGCGGAGATTGCCGGCATCTTGGCGGCTCGCTCCGGTGAGTGTCGCGAGGAAGGCGACGCCGGCATCGAGGCCCGTCGGAATGACATCGACATGGGTCAGGCCGTAAATGGCGTCGTCGGCCGCACGGCTATGCGCTACTTGAACCTGGCTGTGTCTGCGTTCGTCGTAGGGACTGTAGAGCAATGGCTCCAAACCGGCCCGGAATGCCTTGGTATGTGTGGCGTCGGCATGCGCAGCCTGCGCGTCGGCATCCTCCCAGGTCTCGATTAGCGCGAAGTGGTTGGGACGGCCGATGCGCTGCAAAACCTGGAATAGGGAGTTGCCGTCATCGCGGCGGCTTGCCTCGGCGTGCGCCACGAGTAAATCGCTTGTCTGCTCGGTCGCAGCGGGCGTTACTTCAATGTAAGTGATGACGTAGGCCGCCTCGTTCATCTGAGCATAGCCTGTTTGAGCTAGGCCGAGCATCAGCGAGGCGAAGCCCAAAGCAAGACGTAAAGAAACTCTCATCACGTAATCCCCTTGACCTGTTTTTTGATTATCGAACTCCAGCGGAGTTCGCACGAATACTGGGGGATTCTAACCGCCAGCCCGTTATAAAGGAAAACTACGTTACTCGCTAAATCCCAGCCTGCGGCGCACTTCCAGGAAGTCCGGCTCGTCGATACGGCGCGAATTACGGCCGGTGCCGTCAGCCCGCTAGTTAGCCTATTCTGATCAATCAGCCTTTCTTGGCCGGGCCGTAGCGCCGCAGCCGAATATCCGCCTGTTCCTTGTGGCCCATGAAGCCTTCGAGGTCGCAGAGACGCGAGCAATACTCACCCACTTGAACGGACGCGGCCTCAGTAATCTTCTGGTAAGTGCAGGTTTTGATAAATTTGCCGACCCAAAGCCCGCCGGTGTAACGAGCGGCCTTCCGTGTCGGCAGCGTGTGGTTGGTTCCGATCACTTTGTCGCCGTACGAGACATTGGTTTCGGGTCCGAGAAACAGCGCGCCGTAGTTACTCATGTTTTGCAGAAAATAATCGGGGTCCTGAGTCATCACCTGGACGTGCTCAGATGCGATCTCGTCCGCTACCCGAACCATTTCCTCGGTGTCGTCGCAGACAATAACCTGACCGTAGTCTGCCCAAGCCGTGCCGGCGATATCCGCGGTGGGTAAGACCTGCAATTGGCGGTCGATAGCCGTCATCGTGTCTCGGGCCAGTTGTTCGGAGTCGGTCAGCAGGATGGCCGGAGAAGTCGGTCCATGCTCCGCCTGGCCCAGGAGGTCTGCAGCACACAGCTCGCCGTCTACGCTGTCATCGGCGATGATCAACGTCTCGGTAGGACCGGCGAGCAGGTCGATGCCGACGCGGCCGAACAGTTGCCGCTTGGCTTCGGCCACGTAGGCGTTTCCCGGACCCACGATCATGTCGACTGCGGCGATGCTTTCGGTGCCGAGTGCCATGGCTGCAACGGCCTGCACACCGCCCAAGCAGTAGATCTCGTCGGCGCCGGCCAGGTCCATGGCGACGACGATCGCCGCGCTTACCCGGCCGTTATAGGGCGGCGCCGAAGCGATGATCCTTTTGACGCCTGCTACTTTCGCCGTCACGACGCTCATGTGCGCCGAGGCGACCATCGGATATTTACCTCCGGGCACGTAACAGCCGACGCTGTTGACGGGCAAGTTCTTGTGGCCGAGCGTGACACCCGGCAGTGTTTCGATTTCGACATCTCGCAACGCTTCTCTTTGGGCGCGCGCGAAGTGTCGAATCTGCTCCTGGGCAAATTTAATGTCATCGATAACCTGATCGGACAGTTCTTCGTAGCAGTTGGCGATGTCGTTTGCGCTTAACTGAAACGAGTCAGGTGACCATTGGTCGAAGCGCTCCGAATACTCGCGCAATGCGGTATCGCCACGCGTGTCGATCGCGCTAATGATTTGCTCTACGGTCTGGCGCACCTGATCGTCTTGATCGGCGATTACGTCGCCGGACATTCCTTGTTTAAGGTAACGGGCCATCTCAGTGTTCTCCTGGTGATTCGTGGCCGGGCCCGAGATCTACGCGCCGGTCAATCGGCTATGGATTTGGCGGAACCGAGCGCAGATAGACGATGAGGGCGTCCAGATCCTCGTCGGTCATCGTTGCATAGTACGAGTACCCCATGGTGGGTATATGCTCGCGACCATCCCGGCTGATGCCTTGCGTGATCGCTCGTTTGATCTCGTCGTCGCTCCACTCGCCGATGCCGAGTTCCGGATGCGGTGTGATATTGCGGGATACCGCCGTGAAGTCGAGCCCGAAGATATTGGGAAAGATTCGGCCGCCAATGTTCGTTTGTGTGAAGTCATGACGCCCTTCGACCATCGGCGTATGACAGTCGACGCAGTGGCCGAGCGTTACGGCGAGGTAGGTCCCGTAGACCAGTGGATCGTCACGCGAGACGTCGGCGATTTCCCCGACAGGTGGCCCGTAGGCGGGCGGCAGTGGGATGGTGTACTCCGAAGTGGGGACGACATTTGCAATCGGCGCTATCGTGCGCATGTACGCGACGACGGCGCGAACGTCGTTATCCGACATATCTCGGAAGAACGGGCTCGGCATCGGTGGGCCTATCAGTGTGCCGTCGGGACGAAGCCCGTCGCGGATTCCCCGAATCAGTTCTTCGTCGCTCCAGCTACCGACGCCGGTCTCCATGTCCATCGTGATGTTCGACGCGTACGCGTTTAGGCCCGGCTCATTGATGACGAACGCTCCTGCGAATTTCATCTCGAGAATTCGCTCGGCGTCAGCGGACTTCGGTGTGTGGCAGTTACCGCAGCCGAGAATCCCGTTAGCGAGGTAATTGCCGCGCGCGACTAATTCACTCTGATCTTGAGCCCACGTCGGCGCGCTAGCGACGATGAAGAGTGTTGCGAGTGTGGTTTTCGACAAGTTCATAATAATCCCCCTGTGATGCCCCAATACTAACGATGCCCGGACGGCCCGGTCATGCTTCCATCGTGCGCTAGCCGGAGGGCAAAAAAAACCGGCCACGCGAGGCGTGAGCCGGTTTCTCCGGGTTGCTGGTTTCGTGCGTGACTACGGGTAGATGCTCGGGAGCCGATCCGCGCGATAGATCGACCAGTTCGAGTCATCGGCCTGGAGACGCATCTCCCAGACCTTCTCCGCCGGCTGATCGTGCGTCACTTCGATCAGACTGGCCCAACGCTGCGTGCCCATTCCCGGCGGGGCGTTCTGACCGGCGGCGTTGGTTTCCCGGCCGCCGACGTTGATCAGGATATTGTCGGTTTGTGGATGCCAGTCGACATCGCCGAGATACCGTCCATAGAAAGGCTCGTCATCCGGGCCGTACACCCAGGGCTGCGACACTTCCATCGTCTCCTCGTCGACCGCGTACTCGACGGCGCGACTATAGCTGTCTTCAAGTGACATTCTTTCGTCAGGTGGGCTTGAGCGCGCGACGCCGTTGTCGAACAACAGGTAGGTGCCGTTCTCGGTGTGGGAGATCGCGTGATGCTTATAAGACCACTCGACATCGCCTACGGGTGTCAAAACTTTGTCGCTCCAAGGCGCGTCCCAGTTGTCGGGGTTGCCAAGTATCCAGACGAGTTCGCCGGTGTCCATGCTGATTTTGACCACGGCGTCCTGATAGGGCATCGACATCACGAAAGAGTTGTCTTCTTCTTCGTAGATGATCGCATTGCCGTGGGTCCAGTCGTAGACGATGCCGTCGAGGACACCGTCGTAGTGGTTGGCCCAGAAGTCCTCTCGCCGGGAGTTGTAGCCCAGGCGGTACGGATCGATGATGTCGTGCAGTTTCCATTCGCGCAGTACGTCGCCGGCGCGTGTCATTTCGATGATGACATCGCCGATGACATTCGCCTGCTGCGTTTGCCCGTCGAGCTCATAATTCGCGGGCCAGTCGTCGATCACGCGATTCTCCGAACTCATCAGCAGGAAATTACCGTTCGGTAGTTCGACGTAGTCATGATGGAAGGAGTCGGTCGCGACCGGAATGCTGCCGTCGTGAACCTCTTTCACGGTGCCGGAGAACTGCCACTGGTTGACGACGTTGCCAAGCATATCGATCTCGAGCATGCCGTCCGTGCCGGGCCAGACTTCGTAGGCGAAATTGCCGTTCGAAAGCCGGCGGATGTCGTGAACACGATGCACGCCGGGCAGGTAGTACCAGATGATTTCACCGGCATCGTCGACGATGATCGCCGGCGAAAAGTTAGCGGGTTCCGAGGCGCCGGTCGGTCCCCAACGACCGTTGACGTTAAACACCGTGACGCCGGGCTCCATTGCATCGGGGTTATGAACGGTGACGACGGGTGTTGGAAATGCGTCCGGCAGCGGTGGTGTCTCGAACGTTAATCCTTCGGAGAGCGTTTCGTTGCCGTCGGCGTCCTGTAAGGAGGCGGTTATCGTATGCACGCGGCCCGCGCGCAGCCCGATCACCGGCACCTGATGCTGTGTCACCATCTGATCATCAGGCGTCACGCTCCAGCTCCGATCGCCGTCGTTAATATTGAGGGTCAGTTCGGCAGGTTCGTCGGTCATCAGACTCAAGATGGCCGCGAGAGGTACAGTCGGATTCGGGTTCCCGATCAGGCTGACATTGCTGAGTACCGGACCGGCCATGTCAGCAGCGGGGGGCGTCGCATCGCCGCTATTGTCGGGCGCGGTATCGCAGCCGACGAGCAGTAAGGACGAGATCGCTGCTGCGGTGAAGAGAGAATAAATGTTGCGTGTCATGATCGAGCTCCTGAGAGGCAAGATTAAAGTGAAGCGGCGCCCTCTTAACTGGGTCTGACAGGCGTCCGCGACGGAGGCTACGGCCGGTGCGCCGGGCGTCCGGCGACTACCCTGTGGGTCGCGCGAGAGACTCTGTTAGTATCTTTTTTGCTTAGAATTATCGTTATTTCTTTATTCTAGGCTTCGTTATCGAATGCTTGCAACTGTGGGCTGCCGATAGGCAAGTCGTCAGTGAGGTCCGACTGGGGCGATAAAAAGGAAGAAAAATGCTTCTAAAGATCAACAATACAGCGCGTTTACTGGGATTCTGCCTCGCGATCTTCGCAATGGTGGCGGTACAGGCTCAAGACGGCGACGCCAGCATCATGCTCGTGAACGGGCGTATACATACGCTGGATGCGGATAACTCGGTCGTCAGTAGCGTGCTGATCGATCGTGGCCGGATCGTCGCCGTCGGCGACGACCTGGAAGCGCCGGCCGGTGTCGAGGTCGTCGATCTCGGGGGCCGCACCGCGGTCCCGGGACTCATCGACTCGCACATGCATTTCATTCGGGCCGGGCTACGTCCCGGCTACGATATGCGTAGCATCGAGTCGGCCCGCTCGATCGATGAATTGCAGGCGGCGGTCACTGCTAGAGCTGCCGAGATTCCCGACGGGGAGTTTGTCACTGGCGTCGGCGGTTGGAGTCCGGTGCAATTTCGGGAAAGTCGTTTTCCGACTTTGGCCGAGCTCGATGAGGCCTCACCCGACAACCCGGTCTATATTCACCTGCGTGCCAATGGACCGGCGGTCACGAATTCCGCGGGTCGGCCGTTCTTCGAAGTCGCCGGGATTGACGTCGGGGACGACGGCATGATTCCCGCAGGTGGCATGGGGGCTGCACCCGGCAACGCCGTGGAGGCTTA
>Ga0255049_10000835_pt1 | contig 18220 bp, 27 predicted proteins | sample JV7_2_3_MG_FD_183615 | JGI IMG/M metagenome (GOLD analysis project Ga0255049, IMG submission 183615) | Seawater microbial communities from Jervis Inlet, British Columbia, Canada - JV7_2_3 | ecosystem: Environmental > Aquatic > Marine > Inlet | place: Canada: British Columbia | collected 2016-10-06
GTTAGCCACACCGCCCGCTATCGTCCAGCCAGTGCCCTTAGTCCAGTCGGTGTCGGTAGCAAAATCACCATTGACAGCTTTCTCTAAGCTCGCAAAAGCCGTCGCCGTATCAACGTGGACAGTCTTAACCCCAGTGGTGCTATCGTATGTCGCTGTACCGTCTGGGGCTGGTGGGAATGAAATAGTGTTTGAAAGCAAAGCAGAGGTTGAGTCTACATAATGTAACTTTTGCGTAACCCCGTTAACACTAACTAAAGGCTCTGGGTTTCTGCTTACCCCAGCAAGAGGAGTGCCGCTAGCATCACTACCCATATACAACTGCTCTAAGCCCGACCCCGAAACCTGATTGCCGGATTGCATCCCCTCATTGACAGCCGCATAGCTAGAAGAGTCATAACGCTTCCCATACTCAATAAACCCACTACCTGCATAGAGGTTTTTATTCTGCTCTACACGGGCGTTAAAATCCACCTCAGTGCTTAGCGGTTCCTGTGCAAGGTCTAAAAGGCGGTCTACTTCTGGGCCGCTCTTTGCTGTTGTATATGTCATATTGTCACCGCAAAAGGTATGTCACCAGCGACCAAAAACTGCCCCTCTGGCGTAACATTAAAGAATTCAAAAGCAAGCGATCGCTGTATAGCGTCGGACGATTGAAACGAAATAGAGGCCGTTACCGCAGCACTATCGCTAACAGTTTCAGCAAAAGAAGTCACCGCCATAGCAAGTTCATCAACGTCACCCATGCCGCGCCATACTTGGAAAAGCATGATCGACCGGGTTCTCGCGGCTTGCTGCATGAGGTTAAAACTTGCATCGGAAACGAAAATAAACTCCGCAGTAACGTCCATGTTCTGCGAGCCTTCGCCCGACAGTAGTTCACGAACAGAACCGCTAAATTTATTCGTAATATCAATCAACGCTGTATTAAATGTTGACGAGTGGGAAACCTGCCCGCCAACATTTAACCAATTAACGCCATCGAACACACGCAAAAATACATCAGTGCCGTTTAAAGCTCCAATGGTTGACATTTATACGATCGTCCAAGCATCCTGTGATTGAAGGCTTACGCTAGCTGTAAGCTTGTCACCGTCTGGTGAAGTCTCAGCCCAGGACGCAATCATAAACGGCCCCTCGATAACTTCACCACCACGGGCGATCTGGTAGTTGTCAGCCGTCTTAGCAGAGGCCGCAGCCTTCAATAGTGTGAATGTTGCTTCACTATTAAAAGTAAGCTCAACACTTAGATCAAGCGATTGCGTACCCTCGTCCGCTAACAGCTCACGAAACGAGGCCGAGCTTTTATTTGTAACATCAATGATCGCATTATTTAACGTCATTGAGTGCGAGTTTTGGCCGCCGATGGCAGTAAAAGCTTCTACCACTTCGCCGTCGCCCATTGCTACTACGACAGTTGTGCCGTTAATTGCGCCTGTAGTTGACATAATTTAAACCCTTTGCGTTGTTGCTGTGTAATTAATTGATACGTCGATTATATACCATGCGTCGGTATTTCTGCCACCATTGCGCCCTGAGGCGGCAATAAAAACATCGTCTAATTGTAGGCCATGTTTATAGTAGTTTGTTAATGTTTCCGCTAGGCGTAATGATTCGCCTGTGCCAGTCCCGGATGGTGCATAAATACTTATCTGAAATATGCCCACACGGTCATCAAGCCCTAGCGAATCTTTCATTAATGAATCAACGCCAGCGGGTATTATAGTTGCTGCCAGCCATAGCGCATTATCGGGCGGTGTAAAATCCGCATTCTCGTAAGCGGTATCGAGCCCCAGCGCTAAATCTTCAAGTGATTGCATGAGCGTTTGATGTGTGTCGTAGACTGTCATTTAGCCGCCTGCTTTGCTGCAATTGTTTTGAGTATTGCGGGCCACCGCCTTACGCTAATACGCATCATACCAGCCGGGGCCTGACTTGAATAGCCGCTCCCAGTGGTCTTACCAGTCTTGCCGTCGCCCTTGCCAAACTTGCCAAACTCAACAGTCTCAGCATAGGGTAGATTGTTGGTTAAAAATACTTTCTTTTTGATAGCATCTTTAGGCATTTTGCTGGCCGGGTTCTGTGCTGCTTTTGAGCTGGTAGTTTCACTACTGGGGCTACCAACGGACACAAACCAATTACCTCGCAGCCTACCCTCATCAACCGGCGTGCGCTCAATAACATCACTAAACAACTGAATGCCAGAAGCGCGATAAACCTTACTGCTAACCTCCATGCCTTGACCAGCGGCCTTGGCCACCATCTTGGATAACGCTTGCCCCAACTGGTCAAACCCTACCGTCTTAGCCACGGGCGATCACCTTATACATCACAACGTCGTCGGCTGGCTTCACGGCTGCAACATCAACCACCACCTTTCTCACACCGCCATCCACCAACACATCGGACATAACCACCTCGAAAGCAGGGTCAAAAATATACATGCTGTCTGTGGCCAGTATACGGGTGTCGTCGATAAGCGTCTTAGGGAGCTTTGTGGCGATACCAACCAGCGTGGTGTTCGTTGCACTACCGCCTGTGTAGTCGCCTGTAACCGGGTCTAGTGTAGCCCCAGTGGTGCGCTCAATCACATAACTAGCTGGGCTGCCGTACTTAGTTAAAAGCTTGGTCGATGTTGCCTGCATATTGCCGTAAAAACTAGCCATCTAAAATAAATCCTCTGCTGCGAATTCGCGGGTAAAAAATACCGACGATATATCTACAGGCTCAACCGTGGTTCCTGTTGCACTGCTCTCAACCAACACAACGGAATTAGGCGGTATCATTATCAGCCTGCCATCGCCAAAAAAAGAGTTTTTAGTCGAGGTTAGTGTTTGTCTGTTGCCGCTCGTATCCATGAAATAAGACGCATAAAACAGCGGGTAGTCGGCTTGCCCGGTTAACGTATCAGCCGTAACGTCGCGCTTAACCATAGTGGTGGGTGCAGTATTAATCAGGGCCGCGTTCATACTTCGACCCACCGGTAACAACGCCCCGCCGCTATAGGTGAAATCGCTTATGTCCGATATCTCCACATAGCCCGTCACGTTGTAGGTGAATTTACCGTCCGATATAGCACTAAAATCAAATTCAACATCGATATTATCAACCACAAGCCAGTTGGCCCCTGTTTCAATCGCTGTGTAAAAGAGGCTTGCGGGTATGACCCCCGTGCGGGTGGCGGCACCAACAAACACTTGGCCGCTAGACATTCTTTCGACAACTGCCGATTGAGCGCTAACCTTTAGCCGCCTAGCTGTTTCAGACTGTGGGGTAAGTAGGTCGTCTGGCAATCCCTTGTGCACAAAATTCCCATCCACTGTATTATGTCCTTGCTAGTGTAAGCGAGCTGGTTGAATCCAATAGCGCGCTTAATTCATCATCTACCCTGGTATAGCGAACGCTCGCTTCCGTGGCTGAGCTCTCAAAATAAGCCACCTCGATAACATCAACTTTTTCTTTGGATACTTTGCGGCCTGAGTCGTTGGCCTGTAGGCTCTCACCATTTGCTATTTCATAAGCAGCGAACACCTGACCCCTTGGCAGTTCAACGGGTATTTCATCGCTGGGCGATAACCACCCATCGATATAAACATCGCCACGCGGCCATTGTAGCGACTGCTCACGGGTTAGCTTATAGCCTTTGAACTGCTCACGGTATGCCTCAATGTAGCGCATAGACGATAGCAATTGCTGCTCAGCTATTGTGTCATCGGCGTCTAAATCCTGGCCATAATCAGCCAGCAATGTGCGGGCATCGGCCAGCGACACATAACTATTGGCACCGCTAACCTGGCCGCCATCTTCAACAATAATTGTCACTGTCTAACCCCGCTAAATAATGAAGCCGCACCACCTGAATCAACGAGCGTAACACGTATTTTTTCGCCTGTGGATAATGTCACCGGGGCGCGCCCTGGCACAGTTTTGAAATATATTGTGTAGAAATCTGAATCGTTAATGCTTGATTCAAGCAATAACTTGCCACCATCAAAATCACCGTTAACGTAAAACAGGTAATCGCCTGACAATGGCACGTTGTGCGGTATTGACGAGCCATCCTCTGTCAGCTCGTCAAAGTCGTGATAAATAACAGACATTAAACTTTCTCAGCACGACCACATTCAATCATTGCCTCGGCCTCTTTAGCAGGCAATTCAGCAACTAATTTTTCATCAACAGAGGTAAATGTAACGCCCCATAGGGTACGTGTTTCGCCAGATGGTGGCACTTGGCGTATAGCCGCTGCAACTGTAATTGTTTTTGGTGCTTCTGGCGCTGGTTTTGACTTAGCCATCGTTATAGCTCCTAAGAAATAAAAAAGGGCGGGGGTGTACCCCGCCTAACTGGGGTGGTGAAACTTAGTTGCTAATTGAAGGCAAGCGAGCAAGGCCACGGCGGTTGAAGCTTACAAAGTTACTGTAAGATTTAACACGGGTGATCGACTCATCTTTAGTTTCTGCCACGCCAACGTTTTCAACTGCTACGCCAACGGGTACGCCTTCGGGGTGAATCATTGAAACGCCAATCTTGCTAGTGCCATCGTCGAAACAGCCAGCGTAAACAGAGGCTAATGCGCCACCCGTTAATGCCGCGCCGTTAGCAGTTTCAGCTACTGACAAGTAATCGTTTTGGAACATTGGGATACCGTTATAAGTATCGACGTTGCGTGAACGACCGTTACCCATATCGAATGCCATAGTTTCATTAACGCCGCCCAATGCACGCACTAAGGTGCGGTAGCTGCGAAGTGTACGCCCTGGCATTTGCAAGAAATCAACCTCGCCATCTTTGGCCTTAACTAAATCAAGCAACTCATCTAACAGCTCAAACGATAACGCTTGTCCAGCCGACGCTGTGGTGTACTGCGAAGCATCACACAAAGTGTGCATTGAATGCAGCTCTGGGCTAGTGCCTGTGCCTGTAGCCATGCCCGCTTGCAATAAGCGACCAACGCTTTTAGCTTTTGAGGTAATCTCAGCCATAAGTTGATCGACACCGCCGGACAATGATTGCGCTTGAACCAAGCCATTCATTTCAGCATCACCGAGAGTGGTAACTGCTGTGAATGGAGTTTGTACCGCTTCGCTAGGAGCTTTAGCAGTAATGGTGCCGCCAATCGCTAAGTGTTGAGCGTCGCCCAATACGTCCTCGCGGTTAACTAGAATTGCTTGACCAGCGTAACCAGTCCAAGGCATTACATTCCAGATAGGGTTAGTGGTGATAATGTCTTCAACAACGCCGCTTACAATCTCGTCGCTAATGTGTAGGCCCGCTTGGGCTAATGTTTGAGTAGCCATGATAATTTACCTTTTAAGTTTTTGACCCCTAAAGCCAAAAACGGCGCATAGGGAATAGTGTTTTTAATACTAATCTCTTGCGCCGCAAAAGTAGATTACCGCCGGTAACCTTTCGTATGTAGTGGTATTCTAGCCCTTGCCTACGAGCTTTGCAACTGCCGCCCTTTTGGCCGCTAATTTGTCGCCACCAGCGGGGGTACTGCTCTCGCTACCACTGCCTGCACCGGCCTCACTGGGCACCTTCATAAACTCAGGCTGTGCGCTCACGAACTCATTTACAGTAAGGTTACCATCGGCCCCGGTCATTATGTTGTCGCCTTCCATTGCAACGACTGATTCGCCATTGACGGTGAAGGTGCTTTTAATTTGCGCCATGATTGCAGCTTGCGCCTCTGGGCGGATATGGTTTGCCGAGAATGCTTTTTGTGCTGCGCCTTCGATCTCATAACGATTTACCATTGATTTGTTTTTGCCGGTTAGCTCGTCAATCTGTGCCTGTGCCACGGATAGCTTGCCGGTGAAATCGCTTTGCATGGTATTGGTATGCTCTTTTAATAAGGTATCAAAATCACCCTTATCAATGAGTTCTTTGTTACGCAGCTTGCGCTCTGTTTCTTGCAGGGCTGTATATTTATCTAAATCAACGCCATCGAACTTTTTTAGCTGGTCTTGAAGGCTTATATTGTTCGTGCGGAACTCATCAATTTTATCTTTAGACGTTGCGCCCTCTACCTCTAAGAAATGAAAGCCGTCCTTTTCTTTATAGAGTGATTTGAGGTTATCATCTAGCGCCGCCAGTTGTTCACCGTCAATTTTATACGTAAGCATGGTTATTACCTTTTAAGATTATGGCCTACCGCCGGTAAGCCTCGTTGGGAATTATATACCAGCCTTGTCGAAAGCTGTAGAAAGTGAGTCCTTTTTCTTCAATTCTTTTAAGGTTATGGGCGCAAATAGATCATCAGTGGTTAGTTTCTTAAACTTATCCGATGTTAACCCGCCATCTAGTAACAGCTTGCCCCGGTCATTGCCCAGCGTTTCAAACACAAACTCGCGCCCACCCTTAGTGCTACCCTGGTTCTTTAACCACTCGTAATAGGTTTGGTCGGCCTTGGTAGGCTGGCCACCCTGTGCGCCGGTACTTGCCCTTACGCCATCCTCGTCCTTAGCTGAAAACCGCTCATCTAATAGAGGCGCTGTAGTGGTTCGGCAATTGGGATGGAACGGGGGCCGGGGGTGGTTGCTGTCCGACCACTTGACCTCTAGGCCATCATAGCCCTTGCACACATCGGACGTTCTGCTGTCCAGTGTGGCCACAATCTTATAGCCCACCACTATATCGTCGTTCTCTCGCATGGTGCGCTCACGGGCGGTTGTCGATGTATGGTTTACCGCAGTACGTACCACCGCTTTATTGTTGGCCTTTGTTTGCTTGCCTAGCCGTTGATTAACCGCCCTGGTCATTTCATCAATAGTTTGCCCCTGAGCAAAGCCGAACTGAATCAGGTCATTAACCTTTTTAATCTCAGTCTTCGACCAATCTTTAATAAACGGGTTTAAAAACTTAGCAGTCTCAGTAGCAGGCAATACCAACGGGACAGCCTTTGAAGCGCTCCATAGCTGGGTGGTGGAGGGTAGGTCGAAATCGTAGGTCGGTGCCGTCTTGCCTAGCAGGGTATGCTCGAATTCACCCTCATGCTCTGAGAAGCCTTCGAGATCATCAAATAACGACTCTTGATAGCTGGCGTATATCTCAGCCTGCAATTCGCGAACGTCTTTATTCAAAGCCCTAAGCCTTGCAGCACTCGCGATAGTCGCACCCTCTTTAGCTAGGCGGCTATCAATATCACGCCCTAGCCTTTCAAGGAACGGCACGAAATCATTGGATAACCCGCCAGCGTATCGATTAACAAACACGCTATGACGGGTTTCGGCCTCTATGGTTTGCTCTGGAGCCTTAGCCAAGGTCTAATTCCCCGCCTTGGATTTTAGCTTTAGTATCCTCAAGCGATACCCCGGGCATTAAGCGCTCGCCTTGTTTCATGTTCCATAAGAAGTCGTCAAGCGATAGACCGCCCTGAATATAAGCGCCCATCAATGCAGTAATGTCCTGCGCTGATAAGTTAGTGCTTAGAAAGTCAGTGTTTAGCGTTACAGTTACCGGGTCACTCTCATCACCAGCCCACCATGCTGCATGGTTGTATACCTGCGTTAGTGCCTTGCCCACACTGTTAGCAATGGTAGCTAATGTAGCGCTCTCACCTGATTGCTCAATACGTGCAGTCTCAGCCGCACGAACACCGCTGGAGTTGTCCTGAAACATACGAGCACCAACCGCCGCAATCTCTTTCAGGTCATCGCTAATGGTTTCACGTATAGAGCCAAGGCCCGCACCCGTAAACTCCAGCAGTTCAGCCCGCCCTGTGGTATCAGTGATGTGGTTAGCGCTGCCTGGACCCACTTTTAACTGTATAGGGTTACCCTTGTCGTCGCGCATATCACCGAACACAAACATAGTAGGCAATGCTGTGAAATGCAGGCCATGGCGTAGGTCGGTGGCCAGGCGGTAATGATCCAATGAAATATCGGACATTTCTAGCAGCGCTGGGGGGGTTAGCTTATCGCTAGCAGTGAACGTGTTAAATAACACGAACGGTATAAAATCTAATGGCTCACCACGGCGGTTGGGCACGATAACATTGGTTACCTGGAACTTCTTGCTCTTGCCTATCTGCCTCCATATACGCTGTGTATAAATACCATCGATAATGGTTAGCTCTAGTATTTCGTCCCTGAATACAGGCGTATAGGGATCATCGCTCGCAACCTTATATTGCTGCAACAACGCTATAAAATTCTCGCCTTCATTAATGATTGATTCACGGCTATAAAACTTGGCCTTGTCTACCTCAACAAGGTAGCCACCACGCCCGGCCACAAACAGCTCGGCACAGGCTAGCGTTGCCACCTCGTCATCGGTTAGCCCGTTGAAATCAACTTCCAGGGTGTCAGACTTATCATTGGTCAATGGCTTACGCATAATAGCGCCGGTTAGCGCCTTAACACTTGGAGCCACCACGGGCAAATAATAACCTCGGGCTTTATAGGCGTTGTATTGCTGCTCAGTTTGTGCGTCCAGCTTAGGTAGGTATGTGTCACCCTTTGCCTTGATAGCATCGGAACCAGCAGCACAATCGCGCACCCTTGCCACTTGTGTAGCGGCGCTCTTGTAGGCAGCGCTAGGCTCATTAATAGGCATATTTAAAATCCTTGAACAGTTACGCTACCGTAATTCGGCGCGGTTATTGGGTATCGTTTGGCGACAAAATAACCGAAGTTATCCGTCCAATCATCAATTGCCGGATGATTGTCGAACTTCTCTGGCTCACCTTTCTTGTTGTACCCCTGCGATTCTAGCGCATGCGTTAAGCGCTTGCACTTATCTGTGTTTATTTTTAGGTTATTATGGGATAACAATTTATTAACTGCATTCACACGATTCTTAATTCTAGGGTTAGCAGCGTTCACTTCTACCTGATACCCAGCCCCCTTAATGATCTGAATATCGGACGCCGTGGCATTGGTGCTATTGGCCTTGCCGCTCGCATCGGGGAACACTATCACAGTGCGGCCCGCTAATCGGTTAGCTAATTGGTTTACAAAGTCGTGCGTGTCATTACTCACAAACTCATCGACCGCTATAGGGTAGCCGCTATCAATAACTGATACGACGCTACAGCAGCCGCCCACATTAAAGTCAATAGATACACAGACAACAGCATCACTATCCAGAAGCACACGGTCGCTATGATGCCGCAGCCGGTCAAAATAGTGATAAACTTTATTATCTGACAGCGACACAAACTCGCCACTAATGTACATTTCAGCCAGTTTTTCATCATAATTCTTTCTGATATTCTCAACGTAATCATCGGGTATAAAGGGGTTGCTGTCGGTCGGTGCCTTGATTAGCTCATAGCCCTCGCTGCGCTGCTCCACCCATTTCTGGTACACGTACCCACTGAGTCCCTGATCCGGCGTGGTCACACACCCTATAGTATTAGGAACTCCAACGTCTTGGCGGTTACGTTCTGTGATTTTGCGCCATACCTCGGCGGCTTTATCTATTGGTAGCGTATCCAGCTCATCGACGATAGAGTGCGCCACCTCATAGGCAATGATGCGGTTAGGGTTATCATAGGAACGGAATATAACAAAGCCTAAGCCCAAAACATTAATTGAGTAATTAGATTTATTGATTGTATAGAATAGGCCGAGACTTATTAAATCATCTTCAAGCCCAGGCATGCCCCTAAGCTTTAGCAGGTCATACGTAGGCATGTAGTAAGCCCCGTTAGCGCCTGGGGTTTCTATCATCTTGAGCAATAGGCGGAACGTGCCCGCTCTGGATTTACCACTGCCTAGCCCACCAACAATGGCGGGAAATGGCGCATCACTAAAACAAAAGTCTTCTTGCGGCTCGGTTAATGCCACGTCTATATTGGCGCTCACTTACGCACTGCTCTTGTGATATTGATTCTAATGGGTGCTGTGGGTGGCGCCGTATGCTCAACGCGGTCTTTCCACTCATTTGGTGCGCGGTTCTTTAGGTAAAAAATCATCGCCGTATTATCGCCGCCCTTAGCTTTTACAAATAGCGCGTTGGATATAGTGGCCACGCCCTTAGCCCTGCCGTTCAACATCGCTTCCATTAATTCGGGGTATTCCTGCTGGCGCTCAAAGAAAGCAGTCGCGCCCACGCCTAGCGAGCGGGCAACCTGCTCAACAGTAAGGCCTTGGGCGGCTAATTGCTGCGCTTGTTGTATTTCTTTCTCAGACGGCACCCACTTAGGCCGACCGCGCCCGCGCTTGGCGGCTGGCTTTTTAGCGGCTGGCTTCTTTTTAGCTGCCGCCATTTTCTTGGCCGGGGCTTTCTTCTCGAGGGTGGGCTTTTCAGCCTTTTTGCATACCTGCTCGGTTATCTCGAGCGCTGGGCGGCCCGCTTTAGCCATTATGCCACCTCGCCATCTATATCGATATTTTTTGATATAGCTAATTCGCGGTATGTTTTGCCTGTTTCTATGTGAACAGCCTCTTTACCTGTGAATGCTTCCCAGCGCTTTATAATTACATCAACGTACTTTTCGTCTAGCTCCATTAGGTAGGCATTGCGGTTTGTTTCTTCTGCGCCTATCAGGGTCGAACCTGAACCGCCAAACAAATCAAGGACGTTTTTTTGCTTAATATGGTTACTGAATGCTCTCACGCTTAGCGCAACCGGCTTTTGCGTTGGGTGAACGTAGGCATGATCTTTCTTGACCTCCCACAAGTCAGACTCGTTTTTTATATGGCCGTCGATCTTTCCGTTATATAAACAAAATTCATGCTGATGGCGATAACCGTTGCCCATACCAAACACATTCTTAGCCCACACGATACAGCTCTTATATTCGAGGGTCTCCTGCAATATCCCGTAAAATTTCCAATTGCACCAGATATAATAAACAGGCGGGTCTATTGTTTTGATTGTCTGTATCACATTATCAATGAATGAGCCGAAATCGCCATCGCTCAAATTATCATTTTTTATTATATCGTGCTTACCGCTACGGCCATTAAACGCCACATTATAAGGCGGGTCAGTAAACAATATATCTACTGAATTACCATCCATAAGTCTATCAACCGCATCAATACTGGTTGAATCGCCGCACATAAGCCTGTGGTTGCCAAGCTGCCATACGTCGCCCAATACACTTACCGGCTGTTCTGGTGGTTCTGGGCATTCGTCCTCGTCTGTTAGTCCATCCATAGGCTCATCCTCTAGCAGCCCATCGATAAACTCATCTTCAAAGCCAAGCAGGCCAACGTCAAAATCAACCTCTTGCAGGTGCTCAACCTCAAGCCTCAGTGCGTCTAAATCCCAGCCTGCATTTAAGGCCAGTTGGTTATCGGCAATCACATAAGCCTTTTTCTGTGCATCGGTTAATCCGGCTAAAACAATGCAGGGAACTTCGGCCATGCTTAATTTTTGAGCAGCTAACAGCCTGCCATGACCGGCTATAATGCCGTTCTGCTCATCAATCAGTATGGGGTTGGTGAAGCCGAATTCTTTAATGCTGGCGGCTACTTGCGCCACTTGGTCGCTTGAATGCGTCCGTGAGTTGTTCACATAAGGCAATAGGTCGCCGACCTGCCTCGTTGTATATTCGTTCATTATTACCCCACCGGAATAGTTTAGAGTGCCACCGGCACAATGTTCGGAGTATAGGTTATCGCGTATGTTGGTGTAAAGGTTTCTGCGATGGCTTAAGGTTAAACGGCCAATACTGTTTGCAGCCACTGCACAGCTTCTTACCAATGCTGCGCAGTGACACCAATGGCTCTTTACAGTGAGGGCATTTCTTAGTCATTGACCCCTCAAACATTTAATCTGCGCTTTTATTATCAGTATTTTTTGCTCTAGCTTTTCCACCGCCTCATCTATTGGGGTGGCTATACGGTATTCAATACTAGGGCTCCATGATGGTGAGTCGGTATTACACCACTCTCCACAGGATTGCCTTTGTATCCTAGCCCCCTTAGCCCACGCCACAATCAAGTCGTGATGTGGGTGCCAGGCTGTGCGGTCTTCTACTACTGCCAGCTCCAATTCATAAATACTCACATGAGCATGAAAAGTGCTAGGGTGGCCAAGGCTGGCAAACCCTTCCGAGACTGAATCGACCACTAACACCGCAGCCCCATTTTTAAAATCATCTCCATCTTTGCGCTTAACTTTATCCCCAATATTAAACATTTTTCCCCACCTCTTTTGCTTCATCCAGTGTTTTAAACGCACCCATATCGACACCATCAACGGTTAAATAATACCATGATAGCAGCTCGATTTTAGCCTTTCCTTTCGTCCAAACGCTAGCCCCGATTTCTTTTTGCCAGAATAATCTAGTGTGTTCATCATCAAAAACTTCAACATTACAGGGTCGCTGTAATGATGTTTTACCGATAAAAGACATAATACACCCCTTTCGATCTGATCGTTTTATACACAATACCGTATTGTGTCGCTAAAAACAGCCCACCCCTCAATGATCCGGCCTTGACAAATTTTGTCACTTTCATAAAAACCCCCTCAATCAATGTAGAATTGAATTATATATCCATATAGTCATAAATGTAAAGAAAATTTAATCTATGATAAAGTTATAGTAATTTTACTATTTTTTTACTAAGGAAAACTTCTTTAGAATCAATACCTTATATATATATAGTAGATAGTACATACATTAAATAATATTTTTTAATAGCTCAAAAAGTTGTTTAGGGTTAATTACTAAAGGTATTTAAGGGTATTTAATAAAGTGTTTATTTATAGGGGGCTTACTATTTTACTACTTTTGACTAAGTTGTTGATTTATAAGGGTTTTTGCTTAGTTTTTTTAGTTTTACATAGTAAAAATAACAAGAAAACCGCTACAGCCCAATGAATACGCACCTTATACTTAGTAAAGCAAAAACACATCGCCCATTATAGCTAAAAGTTATGTGAATAAATGTTTACAAATGCCCCCCCTTGATATACATTCCCAACTCACATTCACGCAGAGCAAACGACAATGTTAAGCAAAGATGAAATCGTAAAACGGCTACAGGATAGAAACTTGTCCAAGGTTGCCGAGGCGGTCGGATTAACCCGTGCCGCTGTCAGCAAAATAGCCCGTGGTGATTCGGTAAAACCAAGCCATGATCTGATCGAAAAATTATCAACCTATCTTGAATGCGAGCATGAAAGTAGGTACAACAATGTTTAATCGAACTCTAAGCCACGCAGACTATCTCGACGCCAACATGAAAATTATGGCGCTGCACCCGGTTAAGAACGGATTGTGTGATTGTGGTGATATTCAATGTAAAGCGCTGTACAAGCACCCTCGTAGTCGCGGCTGGCAGTCCACCCCACACTGGAGTGACGAACAGATGGGCAACATGGAAAAATACGGATTCTTTGCAACAGGGTTTGGCGTGTTATGCCAGGGGTTCCTAATCATCGACATAGACCCACGCAATGGCGGTAACGAGGGCTATGCGAAACTGTGCAAAGACACTGACACCGATTACAAAAAAGAATCATCGTTCGTGGTTCGCACTGGCGGGGGTGGCTGGCATATTTATTTTAAAGCCCCTGAGGGTGCTGCGCTCAAATCTCACCTCCACGACTATGCCGGTATTGATTTTAAATCGAGCGGGTTCGTTGTTGGCTGTGGAAGTATGCATAAAAGCGGCACCCCTTACGAGGCCGAGAAAGGCCATCCTAGCGACATTAGCGATACCCCTACCCAGCTTATCAATAAGCTGATAAAAACCGACCAGCACCGCGCTATGCGCGAAGGAGTGGCCATAGACGTATCTGACAGCGAACTAGTCGACATGCTGAGCTGTGTTAGCCCTGATTGTGATTATGAAACGTGGGTTAAATGTGGTATGTCTGTGCACCATGCGACAGGGGGCGGCGGGTTCAATATTTGGGATAGCTGGAGCGCTAAAGGCAAGGGTTATGAAAGCGACCCCATGGAAAAGAAATGGCACTCATTTGGCAAGTCGGCCAACCCGGTAACATTAGGCACCCTGCTCTACCATGCTGAAAAAGGCGGTTATATCCAGCCGGTGACGTTCACCGATGATGCCGTGATGCCTACAACGCCTACTGACGACCTGGATAATATTGACCTTAACAGGCCGCCGGGTTTTGTGGGTGAAGTGGTGGAATGGATTAATAAGCAATCGCGGTTTCCACGTGAGCGGTTAGCGGTAGCGGCTGCGCTATCGAGCATTGGTAACGTGTGCGGCCTGCGCTATGAAGACGAGAGTTACGGCGTAACAGCTAACCAGTTTATATTTTGTGTGGCGGGTAGCGCCACAGGCAAAGAGGCCATCTTAAAATCATCGGCTGGCATTATGCGAGCGGCTGGCGTGATTGAAGCAGCCCACGGGTCGATCAAATCCGAGCAGGAAATAGTCAGGAACCTAACGGCGCACCAGGCGGCGTTTTACACTGTGGATGAAATAGGAATTGTGTTGACAAAAGTGGCGAACGCACAAAAAAGTGGCAGTGCAAGCTACCTGGAGGGTGTTATAGGTTTGTTAATGAGCGCCTACAGTAAGGCGAATGATTACCTTATGATAAGCGGTGATGTTCGGCGGGTAATGGAGGCCGATTTATCCCGTGACTTAAAAGCGTGCCGTAAAATAGTAGCTGCCAACGAAGACAAGGGCGGCTTTGTTGAGCGGAAAATACCGGCCATAGAGCGCCAATTGGCAACAATAGGTAGCGGTTTAGAAAAGCCGTTCTTGTCGCTGATAGGGTTCACGACGCCGGTAACGTTTTTTAACCTGGTGAATTATGAGCAATCAACAAACGGCTTTATTGGCCGGTCGCTAATATTCCATGATGTTGACACTAACCCGGCACCAAAGAAACGATTTAAAGCGGAACCAATGGCCGCCCCCATGAAAATGACACTGGCCAGCCTGTACAGCGGTGGCACCACGGTGCAGCCCGGTGCTCGAATAGAACACTATGGCGATAAAATAAAAGTGCCCACTACGCAGGATGCGGCAAAGCGCTTGGACGAGATAGAGGATTTTTTCTGGAGCTATAGTGAAGACAATAAAGTTACCGGCCTGGAGGCGATAAGCCGCAGGGCGTTCGAGCTGGTATTAAAAGTGTCGTTGGTATTGGCGGCACCCGAAGGCGTGCGAACCCTGGAGCATGTACAGTGGGCGTTTGCGACTGTGAAACGTGATATAGACGAAAAAATAAACCTAGCCGCTGCCAGTATGGCCACCGACGATAAGCGCCACGACGAGGTTTTGTTGCGGCGTATAATCTCGATGATTAACAAGCACCATGGTGAAACTACCGGAGTGGTCGTGAATAGAATGCGGAAATTCAAAAAAGAGGACGTTATAGCCGCAATCGCGATACTTAAACAGGACGGGAAAATAAAATCGATAGGAACAGGTAAATCAGAAAAATGGTACTTGGCATAACGCCACGCTCAATAAAATCACAATAGGATAAAAATAATGGCAACACCAACACATAACGAATTGCCAGCCGGGACGATAGGACAGCACGCCAATGCCCCAATAGGGGTTGAGTATTTCATCGACAACCTGTATTACAAAATAGGCGTGCATGGTAAGCCGTTTAAACATAACGGCCTAGAATGGACGCTAAGCAGTAAGAGCGTTGAGTTCATTGAGTGCCATAGCAGAATAGATAACTAACAAAAGTGTATAGCCGTATGGCTGTATTAACACGTAATTAGACCAGTTAGGAGAAAGTTAAAATGAAGGTTTTGCACCTTACATTAAAGAAGCAATGGTTTGATTTGATTGCTAGCGGTACTAAAAAAGAAGAATACAGGGAAATGAAACCCTATTGGCATAAGCGGCTTCTAAACAAAGGTTATGACACGATTAAATTTAGAAACGGCTACTCCAAAACTGCGCCAAGCATGACAGTTGAATGCAAAGGGTTAATGTCAGGGCTTGGAATAATTGAATGGGGCGCACCTGAAGCGCAGCCGGTGTATATATTGAAATTAGGTGAGGTGTTAGAAATTGGAAGTTGAACCGATAAGAACCGCAGAAGACAGAAAGCGAGTCTATGACTGGATGCTAGCGAATAGATCACCCAGAGAGGCCGAGTGTTTTATTATCGGCTGTAACGTGGCGTTACGCGCTGGTGATCTATTGAAAATAAAGTTTGACCAAATTGAACAAGGTCAAAAGAAGATTGTAATTAATGAGCAAAAAACGGGTAAGCGTAGAGAGATAATCATAACGCCAATTATTCTTAAATCAGTTGCTAGGTTGAGGGCTTATTATTCAGGCTTTAAGCCGTACAAGGCAAAAGATTTTAACCCTGAATACTTATTTCAATCGACCAGTAGACGCGCTTTCCACTTATGCCAGCCTATTTGCATACAGTGGTTAGGCTTGGCATTTAAGGATTGTCAGAAGGACTTAGGCATTGATTACAACATCAACACCCATTCAATGCGTAAGACGTGGGGCTACAACGCTTACACAAACGATGCTGATTTGAATTATATACAGGCCGCTTTAAACCACAAAGACCAGTACATGACGCTTAGATATATTGGGATAACCAAATCCAGTATTCAGCAATTATTTTTTGATAACACGCTAGATATAGCGTCATAACAAAATGACCATAACTGAGGGTTACATATGTTCAAGTTTAAAACATTTAAAACGACTGAAGAATTTGAAGATTGGCAAAAAAGTAACGAAGGCGTAAATATTTATCAATCCTCCCCTGTCGTTATGAATATGGGAGTGCAGCACGACGAAACAGACTGCTCAGCACAAGCCCAGGTAAGTGTAGGGCTGTTTGTTATGTATAAAATCTAACTCACCGGACGACCATAAAAGCGTCTTAGGGCGCTGTATTTAATTAATGTAAGGAATAAAACATGGTAAACCTAATGTTGTGCCGCCACCCATCAACAAAATATAAGTTAGTTGCATGGGCTATCGATTGTAAACACGGCCATGAACAAGGATTTATTCTTATGAAGTGCTGTAGCTATTGCGGCTCAATTATTAAGACACAATAATCTGTAAGGAGTGAAACATGAATTGCCCGCACTGTAATCACCACAAAACAAAAGTAACCGATAGCCGCAACCACCAATCTCACAGCAACGGGAAAGTTGAGCTAGATACAGTGGTGCGTTACCGCCGATGCCCTGAGTGTCATAAATCGTTTAAAACAATAGAGCAGCCAGTGGCGCTAGCCGTCGTTAGCGGCGACAAGCCAATCACTTAGCTTTTCAACAACCGTATAAGAGGTGTTACCAGCGCCATTAGCAACCCGGTATAGCGTCCCATACTCTATGCCGGTTTCACGGGCTACGTGGCGCAGGTTCATAGGTACTAGCCGCCTTTGTACTTCTGACAATCTTAGCAGGGTAATCATTTTTTTTGCCTTATTTATAAATAAAGTTAAATATATGCTTGCATTATACTATCGGAGCATATACTATTTCAACCGTTGAGAGAAAAAAGGAGGGCATATTATGTCTTTACTCGAACAGGTCGGCAAACCCGCAGACCGTCCAATAGTAGCCACAATCTGTGGTGATTCAGGTTTAGGTAAAACTACCTTAGCCGCAACATTTCCAACCCCAATCGTTATCCGTGCAGAGGATGGTCTACAAGCTATCAGCGAAGACTTGCGCCCGGATGCTTTCCCAATGGTAGATGGCCCCGATTCTTTATGGGATCAAATACGCACACTGCTCAGCGAGGATCATAATTATAAAACGCTGATTATCGATAGCGTGACAGCTTTGGAGCGTATGTTTATACAAAGCGTTATTGATAGCGACAGCAAAAACCCCCGCACCATCAACCAAGCTTTAGGTGGTTATGGCGCTGGCTTGAACGCAGTGGCTACGATGCACCAGCGGTTACGTCAAGGCTGCGGAATGCTTAACACTCGTAAGGGTATGCACATTGTTTTCGTGGCGCACGCCGACACTGAGACAATTGAGCTGCCAGACAGCGACCCCTACACACGCTACAACCTACGGCTGGGCAAGAAAAGTGTTGCGCCCTATGTAGACGATAGCGACGTAGTAGGTTTTTTGAAGTTGCAGACATTCTATAAAGGCGATGGCGAACGTAAAAAAGCAACGTCAACGGGCGCACGCCTGCTGGTATGCCATGCTACCGCTGCGAATGTGAGCAAAAACCGATTCGGTATCGCCGAAGAACTGCTTTGTGAACAGAATAAAAACCCACTAAAACCATTTGTTAAATCATTAAATTAAAAGAGAAATAAATTATGTCAAATTTTTGGAACTTATCAGATAACACACAAGCCGAAG
>Ga0255049_10000838_pt1 | contig 18186 bp, 12 predicted proteins | sample JV7_2_3_MG_FD_183615 | JGI IMG/M metagenome (GOLD analysis project Ga0255049, IMG submission 183615) | Seawater microbial communities from Jervis Inlet, British Columbia, Canada - JV7_2_3 | ecosystem: Environmental > Aquatic > Marine > Inlet | place: Canada: British Columbia | collected 2016-10-06
GGACTCGGGTCAGACGCTCGGTGGCAATATTGGGGAATGGGATTTGACGGTGAACACCGGGGGTACGACGAGCTTCAGTGGTGCGGTAGGGGGTACGAAGGCGCTTGGGAACTTGACGACGACTGCTCCAGGTACGACGGAAATCAGCGGTGGCGCGGTGACGACGGCGGATGGTCAGACGTACGATGATGCTGTGGTGCTGCGTGAGGATACGAAGATCACGAGTACCGGTTCGGGGGAGATTAAGTTTGGCTCGACTGTGGACTCGGGCCGGTCTACAACTGGTGCATCTGGAAACTGGGATCTGGAGGTGAGTACGGCGGGGAAGACGATTTTTCGTGATGACGTGGGAAATGACGTGGGTGATGGCATGGGCCAAACGGGGGCGCTAGATGATTTGAAGGTCGGGGCTGGGGATAGAGGCACCGAGATTGCCTTTGAGAACCGGGACCCGGGAGTTCTCCAGCACCACGTCGTCAAAGCGCTTGGGGAGGTACTGCTCGATACTGCAGAGCCCAGCGAAGAGGAATTCTCGACCATCTATAAGATAGCCTCAGGTAGTCTGACGATCGGGGGAGGCAGTGTCGAAACGGCAAACAAGCTGACCGTCGCACAGGGCAAGCTTGAAGTCACAGCCGATCCGACGACCGGGGTGGTGAAGGCCTCGGATCTGACGGCGTCTGGCAGGCTCATCGTCCGAGGAAGTAAGATCGTCCTGGTGGGTCGGGGCAACGGTGCCTCGTTCGACGCGCAAAGCGGTGCAGCGGCCAGTGACACAGGTGCGGATTATGTGAGCGGTGTCGCGGTCGAGTTCGACGGGGTTGTGGAGGCCGACCCCGCAACTTCGGCAACCCAGTCCAGCTTCAAGGTCGGTACACCGACGGGGGTTCAAAGTGTGAGCGCGAATCTCGTTGGTAATCCTCTCATCCAGGTCCTCGAGCTGGCAGCCGACGGAAGTGGGGCGGGAATCGGCAGCCGCATTGGTCAGAAGGATCTCACGCCGCAGGGGCCGGGCCCGGGGAACCCCGACCAGGCGGACCCCAACCCGCCGTTGCCGGAGATTCCAACCGAGCAGCCCATTCCTGGTCTAGACACGCCCCTTGTCGGAGATCAGGTCCGAGCGGACGACATGGTCGCGTTCCTCGAGTGTGTAAGGCTGGAGGGCGACCTGACACCGCGTCCGGACGATTGTCCAGAAGAGTACGCCGCGCTGCCGCAAGTCGGATCACCTCCTCCGGTCGGCCCGGGTCCCGAGGGAGTCGCCGCTGAAGAGATACCGGCGGACGATCGTGCTGGACTTCAAATCGCCATGGCCCGCCCGATCGGCCACCCGGATCGGCGTCCCAGTCAGCCGCAGCTCAATGCGCTCCGTGTCTACCGTCGGCTCAGGAGCGAGCCGGTTGTGCTGATGCTGGAAATGGCTGTTGAGGATTACTCGGCCGAGTCAGGTGCGGATCGGGTCAAGGGTGCAGACTTCCGGCGCTATCTGGAATCGTCGGAGGAGCACGCGCAGGCGCTTGGCTATTTGGACGACATGCGTAATATGCTGGCCGAGATGCGGTTGGCGGGCATGACGCCGCCGCAGTTCCTACGAGCCGCGCTAAAGGTCCTCGGAGAGATGGCCCCCGAGGGCATGTCTGCGGCAGAACTCGGTGTGGCTGTGGAGGGCGGCTCCGGTGAGGCGGGCTGGCCGCCCATCCACCCGGCGTTGATCACCGCGATGGATATGATCGACCTCTGGGGCTCGAGCTGGGTGGGCAGGGCTGAGTAGAGCGTGCGATCTGCTCGGCAGCTTATTGCTGAGCTGTAGTCTCATTGCGGCGTTTACGAATGATCCAATCGCCGTCACGGCGCTCAAGCAGTTGGGCCCGGTAGTCATTAGATGGGAACCTCGCAAACAGCCCGCATTCTCCAGACTCCTCCTGGGCAAACTCCACCTCTGCCTCGGTGTCGTCGACGGCTACCCGCTTGATCGTCAGATCAACATTGAGCGAGGTGCATGAGTCAAACATGAGCTGAATGTCATCTTCATCCTGCGGTGACATTTTCCAGACTCGTTTGAGTCGTGACATGGATTCTGCTTCATAAGCGGTTTTGTATTCTTTCATCGTGAGCCGGATGGCATTTTCTTTGTCTTTGTCTACCGAGACGGGTTCTCCCACAACACGGATTGTTCGGAACAACGTGGTTTTGGACTGTCCGTCCTGCGCGGTGATCCTGAGCTTGTAATCTCCGGGCTTTTGCTCGGCGAAAGTGAAGGAGGTTCCCTTCGCGATCTGGTTCCCCAGTTTGAATTCCACCTGGACTGGATCGTTATCGGGGTCACTGGCGCGGGCGATGAATTCCTGGCGCGCGCCAGGCTTTAGCTCGATCGGACCAGCGTGGTCGCGCGGAGTGACGCTCAGCTTTGGTTTGCGATTCGTGATCTGGATCGTCCAGCGCTCCGTGACCGGCTTCGTATTCCCATCTGTCACGCGAACCTCCACGTCGGCGTTCTTGGCTAGCTGGAGCTGCAGCGATGAGCCAGTCTGCGGATGAAGTTCTCCATCAACGAGCCACGTGTACTGGAGACTGTCCCTGTTGGCGTGGACGGCTCCAACGGCCAGCGTTATGGGCTGGTCCCGGTGGCTCTTGATCAGTCGGCCCTCGGGCGTGCGGCTCGCGATCTGGGGTCGGTTATTTTCCGGGTCATCTTGTAATTCTCGTGCGCGCCCGTAGGCCTCGCTTGCCGCGGTGAAGCGCACGAATGCGGTAGGAGAATCTAGTTGTAAGAGGGCTTGATCGGCTTGGGCCCTCAACTCCTCCGCCCGTTCGCATTCCTCACGCGCTGTTGCGGCGTTGAGCGAACTGCAGGACCTGCTCCCGAGCAAGCCCCGACGGCTCTGGGCGGCCTGGTTTTCAACCTTGCGCACCCTGATCATGACTCGCTTCGAGATGGCTTCGGCTTCCAGGTAGACACTCTTTGCCTCCTCGAAGTGGATTAGCGCCCTCACAGGGTCCTTGGATAACACGTCCGTAGCCTCCGACAGGAGACCGTCTGCCCTCGTCACTAGATCACGCGCAACGTACTCTGCTCCCAGGCCGACCGCATTCTCTCGGGCGTGGCTGGCCTTGTTCGCCGCCAAGCGCGCGCCCCTACCCCTCGGGCCCGGACGCAGCAGACTCTCTAGCACACTTAACGCACGGTCGTATTCCTTCCTTGCATCGGACCAGTGGCCTCCCTCGTAAAGATGCTGGGCGGCGCTGAAAATACGTCCCAGCATCGGATCATCAACGATATGGATCTCTTCTTCCACGGTTTTTAAGGCTTGCATGACATTATCCCGGGCTCGAACTGCGGGGACGATAGCGATCGCTTCCAGGTAGGCCTTCTCTGCCTCGTTAAAAGTCTCGGCTGCCTTCCGATAGTCCAGGGCCTCGATATGCGTTTTCCCTCTAGCGAATGCCTCGTCCCCCTGCTTAACTGCCATCTGATACTCGGGCGCGTCAGCCTGCTCAGCCTGTGCCTTGTTCTGTGCTTTCAACGCGCGGCCGAATGCGATACTTGCGAGGCTATCCCAGATCCCTGGCAATTGGTTCCGGATCCCGACAATCAGGCCGTTGGCTGAGTTCGCCGCCTCCAGGCGATTCAGCTGGGTGTCTGCGTTCTCGCAAGATCCGGCAGCCGCGCCGGGTGGGTCAAGGCCACCGAGTGTGGCTTCGAGACCTTCCCAGGCCTCGGGCAGATGCTCGTAGGCGCGTGCTGATCGCAGCTCCGTAACCTGCCGCTCGACAGCGCTGCTGGACGCGTCCGCGCGCGAGGCGAGGTCACCCTCTGTCAGGCCTAGACACGCATTCAGATACAGGCTTTTTGAGCGCTCGAGCGCGTTCCTGGAACCAAACATCGTGAGCCAGCCTCTGGAGTTGTCGACCCCAGCTTGAAGAATGATCCCGGCCGACCTGAGGGTCTGGTCCGCCTGATCCATCACATCAGGAGTCGGTGCGGGCTCGAGGGAGCGTGCACCGTCCATCACCAAGTTGGCGTGTTGCTCCAGCTCGACGATCTCTTCGATAGTTTCATCAACGCGCTTCTTGACACCAATGATGTAACTGACGAGTGCGATCAGCGTGATGGCAGCCAGAGCCGAGGCGGCTACGACGATCCGGCGCAACCAAGGGCTAGGGGAGGTCTGCTGACGTTCGCGCAGCGCATCCTCAAGCGCATCGTGCATCGCACGCGCATTTGGGTATCGCTCTCCACGGCGAACCCGCGTGGCTTTCCGAATGACCTCCCGGATCGCTGGTGGGATCTCCTCGGGGAACTGGAACTCGATCTGCTCGTTTACGCGAGCGATGTGTCCCAGATAGCTTATGACATCGAACTCGCTCGTGGTGTCGACGTCGGGGATGTAGTCGTAGGCGAGCTGGCCCGTCAGGGAGTGATACAGCGAGAGGCCCATCGAGAAGATGTCGGTGCGAACGTCTAAGACGCGGTCCCGTGCCTGCTCCGGCGAAGCATAGAGAACGCTGCCCAGGAATCCCTGCGTCCGCGTCAGGCCAGCGGCGCCTTCCTGACGTGCAATTCCCAGGTCCCCGAGGTAAGGGTGCCCTGCTCGGGTCAGAAAAATATTGCTCGGCTTGATATCGCGATGGATGATCGGGGGGGCGTGGTCGTGAAGATGGGCGAGCGCATCCAGGACCTCCAGGTAGACCTGCCCCGCAGTTTTGAGATCGAGAGCCCCTTCCTCTTCGACCTTACGTGAGAGGTTGGGTCCGTCGACGAAGTTCATCACGTAGTAGTAGAGATCTAACTCTTCGTCCCGGCCGTAGTCATAGATGGTCATCAGAGTCCGATGGTCGAGTCCGCTCGCGAGTCCCGCCTCGGATTCGAAGCGGCGGACGAAGCCTTCGTTCGCTGCCACTTCACGGTTCATGACCTTGAGCGCGAGCCTCCTGTGAAGGTTGGGAATCGGGTCCTCCACCTCGTAGACTCGCGCCATTCCGCCCTCGCCGACCTGACGCAGGATCCGGTACGGACCGACTTGCTGGATATCGGAGCTCACGGCTGTTGGACGTCGGACTCGGCAGGAGCCTCGGTAGGAGAGACGGGCGCTGCGACGGGGGGCAGCGTGGGCCAGGGGATTTGGACCTTTTGCGTGTTGAGCAGATGCCAGAGAAGTGCGGCGATGAGTAAGGCGGTGAGAACAGCCGCGGTGACCGTCGCCCGATAACGGCGGGCTCTACGTGGGGGGAGGACGACGGGGGCCGGAGCCGCGTCTTCTTCGGACACTTCTATCGTCGGCTCCGTGGTCCCCGAGATTTTGGCCACCTGGACCGTGATGTTGTCCGGTCCCCCGTGGTTGTTGGCTTCCGCTACGAGGATGTGTACCGCGTCTTCGGGACCGTGGTGCACCAGGACCTCTGCGATATCCGCGTCGGGAACCTCGCCCCAGAGACCATCAGAGCAGAGCAGGAATCGATCGCCGGGCGAAAGCGAGACGGGCTTCACTTCGACCTCGACCTCTGGCTCGACGCCGACCGCCCGAAGAAGCACATGGCTGTTAGGCGACTCCTGGGCTTCCTGCGGCGTCATCCCGGCCTCTTCCACGAGCTGGGTGGCTGCCGAGTGATCCTTCGTCAGAGCTTCGAGCACATTGTCCCGGAGGCGGTAAGCTCGGCTGTCGCCGACGTGGGCTACCCAAGCCGCTTCCGCGCCGTCCAGCAGCAGCGCCACGCCCGTCGTGCCCATACCGCGAAGCTCCAGAGTTCGGGACGCTGTCTCGTAGATGCAGCGGTTGGCAGCCTGGAAGGCCTCCCGGAGCACCTCGGCTGGCGAGGCCCCGCCGCGCTCGAAGACATCCTGGATCGTCTCGACCGCGATGCGGCTTGCGGTCTCACCGCCCTGATGCCCGCCCAGACCGTCGGCGACCACAAGGAGACGCCAACCTTGCGGGTTCGTGAACTGTCCGTAGCTATCCTGGTTGGCCGAGCGTTGCCGCCCGACATCAGACAGGCTCGCAAGCTCGATCTGCGGCAGCTCTGCATTGCTCATCGCGTGTAGATGAGCTCGACATCCCCGAACCGGATTCGGTCGCTGGGTCGCAGGGGACTTGTCCGGACCGGCTTATCATTGATGAACGTGCCGTTGGTCGACCCGAGGTCTTCGACCTCTACACGGCTTCCGTTTACGTGGATTACGGCATGATTGCGGGAGATCGCAGAGGCGGAGATCACAATGTCGTTATCGGGGAGCGCGCCCACTCGGTTGGGACCCTTCTGAAGCGGGAATGACCGATGAGACTGGCCCGGCTCCATCGCGACGAGCTGGCCCGCCGAGCGACGCTGGAGGCCGTGTAAGACTCCCGCGATCAAGAGCCCCAGCAAGCCGATGGTCAATAGGTAAGGCCAGATGAGCGTAGGATAATCGGGATAGCGCGCGGTACGGCCCTCAACCTGGCCCGAGATCTCCACCTGGACATTATGAGACTCACCGTCCATCTTCGACGGGAACCGCACAACGTAGCTCTGCATCATCTGATGCCAGATGTCCTCGTAGAAGCCCTGGAGAAGGATCGTCGAGGATGCGCGCAGGAACTCGGCTCCGCTCTGTTCGGCGAGGCGCTCCAGCACATCCAGGCCTCTTCCCCCGAACTGCCTGTACCCGATTGCGAACACGAGGATTCTGGGCTCGCTCTCGTCCCCCTTGCTGAGATCGACTGCGGCGTCGAAGCCGTGGACGCTGCCGCTGTCGCCTCCGTCTGAAAACACGATCACGAAGGAGCGGCGAGGAAGGTCCGGCGTATCGCGAATCTGCTGAAGTGCGAGATACACGCCATCGAAGAGCCGGGTGGACAGCGACTCGCTGTCGACTTGTAGCGCGTTGATTTGGGCTCGCTTCGCGCTGAGCGACGCGGTAAATGGAGCGACCACCTCTGGTTCCCCAGCGAACGAAACGACCGCCAGGTGATCGGTTGGCTGCAGGCGGTCGAGAAAGCGGAGCGCGGCCTTCTTGGCTTGTTCGAACGGCCGCTCCATCGTCGGGCTGACATCGATCGCGAGCACACACGCGACGCCCTGTCCGGTCTCTTCGAGGGGTGTAACTTCGATCTTGCTCGGATCGATCCGCTCGTCGTCCTCGCGGATCTCGAGTGGCCAGGGAGGGAGTAGCTCTGCGGGCTGGCCGGATGCGGTCAGTGCGCGCAGATAAAGCTCGACGAAATGCTCTTGGTCGCGACCTGCATGCACGTCGTCGAGATGGAGGCGCTCGACCTTACGAATTCCGAAGTGCTTGCCACGTCCCTCTTGGGCCCACGTCTGAGGTGCGAGCAGCAGCGCCAGCAGAAGAAGGAGCAGGTGGCGGGGCAGAGGGCTTCGCATATGTGTCACACAGAGCGAAACCTAAACTCGCTGCGCCCCATGTAGATCGTGGCGCCATCCGAAAGCTCCGCCATGTCCTGGAGCTTCTCGTCGTTCACCAGCGTGGGATTCTCTTCATTCTCGGGCTTGATCGCGAAAAGTCCCTCGGCATGGATGATCTTGGCGTGCTTGCGCGAAATGCGAGGATCGAGTTCCGAGATTACGACTTCGCACTGCGTCGGATCCCGCCCCAGCGTGTTGTCTCCATCGTAGAGCGGGTACAGCTCTCCCTCGAGCTTTCCCTCTATCCCCACGAGCACGCCCACGATCCGTCCCTTGTGCTTCGTGTTCTGGCGATCATAGACGGTCTGACCCGCGGGCCCTGAAGCACCCCCCTGAATTGGGCTTGGGGGTCGATCTCGAGGAATGGACGGCTGCGAGAACGGCCGAGGAGCGGGTGGATTGGACTTTACAACGGTTGCAGCATGCGAGCTCGGCGGGGCAGCGGGCTGGGGCTGAGGAGAGGGTGCGTGGGGGTCCTCTGGCCTGAGGACCAGAGTTCTGCCGTTGGGGTCGCGCCCCAGGGCCCCGGAGCCACGTCCCCGGCGGACCACAGGCTGTCCACGGCCACGCAGGATTCGGCGTAAGACGTCACGAATGTTCAAGCTACTACCCCTGGAAGGGTCCTCCACAATGTGCCCGACAAGAGCGCCCCTCGGTTCGTGGCTTCCACTGCTGCTCAGCGAAAACCATTATACGTGGTTCCCTCGAGCGGATATAGACCGTGGTTCCAGGCGCTGGGGGTTGGATCTCAGTAGCCCGCGGCCAGCAGGACGTCCTCCCTGGGGAGACCCGCCCGTCCGGCCACGGCTGCAGCCATGAATCGAGGCAGGTAATCGACCGTTTCCGACGGCAGGAGGCCACGATCCACCAGTGCCCAGAAGGACCGATCGCTGAAGGGGTCGTCGAGGCGCTTGAGGGCCCGGCGAACAGCGTTCTCTCCCCGGTTGTATCCGGCCAGTGCCAGCAGGAGGGCGTCTCCTCCAAACTCGAAGGTGAGGTCACGCAGGTAGCGGGCGGCCGCCCGGGTCGATTTCTCGGGGTCTTTCCTCTCGTCCCGACGGCCGTCAACTCTCAGGCCGTACTGGCGCGCAGTGCCCGGCATGAATTGCCAGAGGCCGACGGCCCCTGCCGGGCTGACCGCCTTCGTCCGGTACCCGCTCTCGATCAGCGCCAGGTAGTGCAGGTCCGGCGGCAGATGAGCTGCTACGAGCTCCCGCTGCAGCATGGGGATCAGGGGCCGACCGCGCTCCAGCGCCTGCTCCAGGAACGCATGCTCGCGGCGCAAACGCTCCCCGATTCGACGGAAGAAGCGATCGGGAACCCCCCGCGGCTCCTGCTGCAGGGCGACCAACACCTGCTGGGCACGCTCTCGAATGCACATGTCCAGCTCCCGCGGTCCGACGCGATCCAGCCTGCAGCCCCCGGCATCGACCAGACTGCGGGCCGGCGGCGGGCGCGAGCTCTTGAGGACGTCGCGGAAAATCGCACTCAGGTCGACGTTCTCGGACAGGTGCGGCTGGATCAGGGCGAAGGCGGTGTCCGCTCCTCGCCCTCGTGGAGCACTGTCCAGGTAGCCGTGCTTGTACAGGAGGCCCACGGCGGAGCGCAGCTTTGCTTTTGCGTCGAGCTCGTTGCCGGAGTGCGCCGCATGCACTCCCTGAGCCGCGAGCACCGCAGCCTCTTCGATGATCGGGTCCTGTTTGTCTCCGTACCAGACACCCAGACCGGCAACGGTGAGAACGATCAGCAAAACGAGTGCGGGGATGACTAGAAGGCGGAGCGAGATCGGCTCCTCCTCGTAAACCAGAGTCACCTCGCTTCCGAAGCAGACCGTGTCGCCAGCACGTAGTGGGATCGGGCTGGTGACGGGATGCCCGTTCAGAAGCGTCCCATTCGAGCTTCCGAGGTCCTCTATCTTGCGGCCGAAAGGATTCCCGCTGATCGCTGCGTGGCGTCGGGAGATGCTGGGCCGGTCCAGGACGAGATCGACGCCGGCGTCCCGCCCAACGATGACCTCGCCCCATACTGGAAGGCTCGCGGCGATTCGGCGGCTCGGATCCGCGTGCACGAAGCACGCTCTCATCACGTTCCGTCCCTCACCTTTCGAGTGACCGGCCGCCTTCGGCAATTGGCACCGCGATCTCCACGCGTGTCGCTGGAGTGATGGTGCCAGTGAGGATCCCGTCGATTCGGGCCCGCACGCCCCCATCGTCGTAAACTTCGATCACCTCGACGTGTGCGATCGTCCGGCCGTTCTCGACGAGCTGGCCCCGCAGCCCGCGGCGCAGCTCATGGGAGCGATCGCTGACGAAGAGCACGGTCTGGGTTTGCCCGAGCTGACCCTCGACCTCGATCAACCGGGATGAGACCGTCTGGAAGGTGGTGGGGTCGGGTTCCGGAGACGGCACGGGCTCGTAGAGGGACGGATGCTCGGAGACCTCCGGCGGTGGCGCCCGTCGCGGCCGGAAGCTGGTGCGTAGCTGATACAGGACAGGCTCCTTGGTGTGTTCTCCGGACGCGACGGAGACGAAGTAGGGTCCGGGCTTGGTGGCATTCCAGCGCAGTCCCGCCTGACGCTTCCCTTCGTTAAAGGCTTCCTGGAGGACGATGGCCCGGTCATCGCCTAAGGCGACGAACACATTGGGGAGGGGCAGGATGGCTGGCTCGAGTTTCAGCTCGATACGAACCTCTCCAGGAGTGTCCAGCTGGATCCGGTACCAGTCAGCGCAATCGCCCTGGCGGCAGTGCAGTTGATCCGAATACCAAGTCCCGACGCGAAGTGGCTGGGCGAGACCCGGCTCCCCGTCCGAGTCAGGCGGGGGGGGGCAGTGCGCGGCCAGCGTGGCGAGGCAAATCAAGGCGAGCGCTCGCCTTGCCGAATTCTTTCTGGATCCGATGCCCGCCATGTCCCTCACCCCTCCACGAGCAGATCACGAGGCGCAAGCGTCAGCGTGAACGTTTGCGTCCCGCATGTCGCGTTGACGTTCAGCTTTCTCGAACCCACTGGCTCGCCCCGGGAACGATAGTAGTCTGCCACGATTCCGATCTGCCGCGCCTCGCTCTGGATCGTCTCGCGCAGCATGCGCTCTTCGTTGGGAGTTCCCGTAACCTGTAGTCTCGGGCGCACTGTCCCAGGGGGGGCGGCTCCGTGGAGGAAGTTCTGGACGCTCATCTCTTCGAAGCCGAGGGCACTCGATAAGGGGTACTGCCCGAGGACGACGACGTGGGGCTGCCCGTCATAGCAGTTGAGATCGTGACTCGCTCGCAGGGCGTAGGCTAGCCGCACCTCCTCGTCTTCCTTGAGCTCCATTTCAATCTGGAGCCGTCCCGTTTTGCTGACCAGGAACCGGTACCAGTCGTTGCAGTCTCCCTTATCCTCGCGGCACGAGAGCTCGTCACGCTGCCACGCTCCGAGCTCGAGCACTTGCGCGGAGCGTGCCTCACGGTCGAGATCCGGGGGAAGGCTGATGCTGCACGCCGTGAACGCGATCAGCACCCCGGCCACTGCGGGAACCACTTTGATCCTGGGGTGGACCATGCCGTTAGTCTCGAATCGACTGCGGAGGTGCGCGGTGCGCGATCGTGCGGATGTCGTCTCCGCCCTGTACGCCGTATCTCACGGCCACGGTGATGGCCTCGTTCGGATAGCTGAACTGCCACTGGTACTGGCCCGGCCGGATCCGTTGGGCTGCTTGCAGGAACCGCGTGAACGCTAGAGCACCGGTCCACTGCTGACGTGGCTGGAGCTCGCGCTCCCGTCCGTCCAGCGCGCGGACCCACACCCGTAATGCAACCTCGTTACAACGCGGAGTCCACTTGAAGCGGTGGGAACCCATCCCCTCTTGGTACAAGAACTTCTCAACGCTATCGGGACAGGTCAAGGTCAGCTCACGCTTGGTTACGAAGAGGTTCGAATTGCCGCTCATTCGCGAAGGAACTCCATCGAAACGCACGGACCTCGACGTCTGCACAAAGAGAACCTGCTGCAACGCCTCGGCCCGACTCAGCCATGCTTGAAAAGTCGGCCCGAATGTCATCGTACGGTCCGCCATCACAGGGCGGGGCCGCCCATCGCGGTAGAAGCGATTCAGAACATCCACTCGGAACTGCCTGAGGGCACCACTGTGTGGGCTGTAGAGAGCCTCGAGCTGAGGGTAGCTCAGGTCTCCCGAGAAGGGAGACGCGATCCGATCGTACCAGGCCCGGTCGACGACGCCTCCAGCCTCGCGGAGTATCGCAGACAGGCCGTTCAATAAGGGTAGGGCGAGAATGACGCGCAGCTTCTTGCCGACCCGCCGCGTTCGCTCATCACCTTCCAACGGAACGAGCTCATCGATTAGCTTCATTCCATCGTGGAAGCCCGAGCTCTTTGTCTCGGCCACAGCCTTGGTCTTGTCGAGGGCATCTTCCGGGTTCGACTCCAAGTATTCGACGTCGATCGAGATCTCGTTCAGCATCTGCTGATAACGCTTCCACGGTGGAACCTCGCCCTCCTCGTTCGGTTCCTCACGCGTGGTTTCGTGGAGGACCGCGAACCAGCCCGGAGGTGGATCGCCGTTCCATAGCTCGTCTGCCCTGGTATTGTTGGAAATTGTCCCCAGTAATCGAACGTAAGGGGAATCCACCAACGATGAGTCGGCCATTGGCTGCGTGGGCGTACACACCAAAAACTCTCGCCATTCCTGCTCGAAGCGTCGCTGATAGCGCTCAAGGAAGCGACCGACGGTAGCGCCCGGAGCCGTACCTGCACGACCCACTGCTTCGGCTAGCCCGAAGATCAGATTCTCCCAGGTGTTTCGACTGTAGACGCCCAGCACCGAGTCTCGAGCGCAGCTCTCGCTCGCACCCAGGCCCAGGTCGCCATAGCGGACGGGTGGACAGGCCCGGGACGACTCGGCCTTGCACCAGTTCTCGACGGTATCCAGACGGAGCAGCGTGGGCGCGGCGTGGGTCAGCACTTCCCGCTCGCGCTCGATCCGCCTCTCGATCGAGTCTTCAGGTGCCCAGCTTACGAATGCATTGTACGATCGGTTGAACGTCTCCCTCGCGTCCTCGCTGCGTCGGTTGTCAGCGAACCGACCGATATCGGGCTGCGAACGCTGCTCCAATTCGCCGCGCGATCCGAGCCACACGACGTCGAGCGCCAGATCCGCCAGCGCCCCGAAGGCTTTCGTGTCGAGCCGTCCGACCGCGGAGATCAGGTTCGTCTTCGCCGGTATCTCATACTCCCGGCCGAATGCGCGCACGAACGTATGGCGGGCTCGGTTGAGCGCGGTCTGACGCTGTCCGCCGAGGCCCATACGTCGGAAAACGGACTTCCCGGCTTGGGATTCGTTGCCGATCGAGGTCCGTAAACGATCGAGCGTCTCGAGTCGCGGAGCGGGTACGCGGGCAGGGGCAGCGTTGTCCCTCAGTCGTTGCGTGGTCCGGTAGTTGCTCGTGAACGAAATGCCCCACAGCACGACGCTTGTGAGCAGAGCGACTGCGCCGAGACCCAGGACCGCGCTACGTGCCCCCGGTGCTAGCTCGTGTGTCGGCTGGGCCAGCTTCGCCTCCTCTGGGTCGATGAGGATCGAGCGGAACAGATCGTGCAGGAACAGGCTTCGCTTTCCGCCCGGATTCTCGACGGGCGCGACAGCCCACGCATGGCCGAGGCGCTCCAGGAGTGGAGAGACGGTTGTTCCTGTCTGAGTTGCGCTCGTGAAGTAGACACCTCGCAAGAACGGCCTGTCACCGTAGAGCGTCGCCTCGAAGGTTCGCTGCAAGAACACGGAAATACTACGCGCCGCGTCCTCTAGCTCCTGTGGGAAGAGGAAGATCTTGCGCCGCCGGTCGGGATCGGGTTCCCGCATGATGAGTTCCGGCAACACCCCCTCGAGGTTCTTGATCACTGGCTCAAAGCCTCGCAGGAACTGGTCGCCCGCGTTCTCGAACATACGCTGCGGATTCGTCCATCCTAAGGCTTCATCCAACCGGGCGTGTGGTAAAGCGTTTGTGGTCTCGAGCAGACCTTCGATCAAGTCCGCCTTCGTGATCAACAGGTAGATCGGGACATCGAGCCGCACATCGGCAACGATCTCGTTGAGCCGGCGGCGCAGCTCATGCGCGCTTGCTTCGATCTCCTTCGGGCTCTTCCCGAGCAAGCTCGTCACGGGAACGGTCACGAGTACACCGTTGAGCGGACGCTTCGGACCTTCTTGTCGAATCAAGCGCAGGAGTCGGCGCCACTCCTTTCTATCGACGCCATCGTCCGAATGTACGTAACGACCCGCTGTGTCGATCACGACTGCCTGATTCGTGAGCCACCAGGCGCAATTGCGTGTTGCGCCGGTCTCGACCAGGCGCGCCACCTCGGCAGGAACATCGAGTCCGGCTTCTCCGATCGCGCAGGTCTTGCCAGAGGCCGGCTCACCAATAAGGAGGTACCAGGGGAGTTGTCTGGCCTTCGCTGACGCTTTCAGCGCGGCCAGGCCGCGTGCGAAGCTCTCGTCGAGCGATGAGAGCGAGCTCTGCCGGGTCTCTTCTTTCTTCTGCTTCTCCAGTGCCTGGTGCCCTTCGGTCCCGGCCCGTAGGCGGTTTTCCCGCTGTTGAGCCAGCATGCTCCAAATCAGATAGGTAAGCACGAATACGAGTGCGAATGCGATCGCGATGATGATTGCGTAGCTCCAACTGTTGAATGCGAGGCGCCCGGCACCCGCCACGATTGCAGCGGTTCCCACCGCCAGCGTCGGGATGTGCACCTTCGGATTCCTGAAGGCCTGGCTCAGCTTCTGGAGGCGGGAGAGCTCCTCACTCATATCGGCCCTCCGGGAGGCACTGGAATACGATCCACCGCAAGCTTCAAGATGAACCAGAGGGCCGCGTACATCCCGAGCGCCACAATGGCCATCCACAGAAGCTTCGACCAGATGCGCGTCCCACGACGCTCGGGCAGGGTGATCTCGTAATCGTAGGCGGGCGGTGCCACCCGCTTCTGTTCCGCGCTGTCGCGCGCTCGGCCCGATGCTCGCAGCATTTCGTAATTCTGGTGGATCACCTCGCTGCGATGGCCTGGATCGTCGACACACTCTCCTTCGAAGCCAAGGGTCAAGCAGAGGAAGTAGATCTCTCTGGCCTGGATCTGATCGGACGGTAGCTGGGAGAGGTGCTCGTAGAACTCGTTACCGGCTCGAACCGTACTGAAGAGGAGCAGTGCTAATGGCTCACGCTGCCACTCGGGGACTCCGGACCAGTCACTCCCGATGATCATCTCGTCCGCCCATGCGATGAGCGCAAATCGAATATCATCGATCTCGGCAGCCGAAATACCCCGTGCCTCGGGGTCTTTGGTGACCGCTTCGAGTAGTCCCAGCAGGTGATTTCGCAGCGCGCCGGTAGAAGGACGCTGGTTCTCGGGCGCTGAACGGAAGAGCAGGAGATAGCCGAAGAAGTCGCCGGCGATCCGCCCGATAGTCCGGTTGGCCATGCGCTAGGACTCCGCGACCACCACGACGAGCCGAACGTCGGCCCCCTCGAGCTTCCCCAGGCTCACGCCGAAGTTGTAATCGTCCATGACCTTCTTCCACTGATTCGCGTTGCTGTGGGGATCGATTCGGAAGTATTGAAAACCGGGGCTCGGTTTGACATCGGCGGGAGCCGCAGGGAGCTGCTCGAGTCGCAGTCCCCGAACCTTCATACGGAGCAGAAACTCGAGACCTCCGATGGAGGCTGCCAGGCCTTCGGTGGTGACGAGTGCCACAAGCTCCTGTGAGTCCATCTCGGCCTTGATGGCCAGATAGAAGGCATTGCGCTTGTCCGCGAGTTCCATGTTGAGTTCGTCGGTCGCATAGAGTTTCTTGCCTCTGATAAAAGGCATCTTCAGCTCGACGGACCGGTCCTTGAATTCTCTTTGGATCTCGACATTGATGAAATCGATCAAGGCGTGGTAGCAGGCATATAAGTTCTCGTGGTCGTAGTCCGGAAGTTCGATCAGTTCCTCGTGGCCCATGGCACCAAGCGAGGCTGCGGTTTCAATCAGAGCCGAGTAGAGGTCGAAAGGATGCGTGTGCCCCGTCGACAGCAAATGCCGAAGGACAGGTGTCAACCGCGCAATGGTGTACCACATCAGCATGCGGGGGAAATCGAGGCCTGTCAGTGCGTCACGCCCCGCTGCGACCTGACGCACCTTTCCCGACATCTGGTTTACCACCACGTCGATTTCTTCGTTGAGTGGCTGCCATGCTTGGATGGCTAGAAGCGGTGGTGCGTAGGTTGGACTTACTTCGAATGGTCGGGCGGAGTCGCCTGTTGCGTGGATCTCGGCGAGCTTGAAGGAGTCGTAGATCTCGAGTTCCGGCTCCTCTCCTGAAATAAGGAGCCGTACGTTTGGGCTTATCAGCTCGACGGAATTTTCGAAACCTGGACGATTCAGATCCGGGACATTTTCGGTGCGCACCAGGTATCGCACGCTCAGGTCCCCGTTGTCCGCAGGAGCCGTATTCGCTTCGTTTGGACTCTGCTGCCTGAGCCCGAGGTAGAGGTTGAGCCTCTCACTTGCGGGGTCGAACTTGCGACTTTGTACCAGTGCGTTGCCGGGGTGGCGGATGATCGTACCGCCGGGCAGGATGCCGTTGAGGCGCTGAATCACGATCCTGCAATCGGAGAGTGCTTCCTCGTCGATCTGTAGCTCGCGCACACCCCAGTGGAATGGATCGAGGGTTCGGAGGTGATGGAAGAGGCGTCCGTCTGCCGCCTGATCGAGGTACTGCAGGTGCTGGGGCCGAAGGAACATGCCCTCCGTCCATGCGATCGGGTTGAGTTTCTCCACTGCCATCTTGCTTTCCCTGTATCCAGTTCCCTAATTGACCAGCAGGTCTGTTTGAGACAACACCAGCTTGGGAACCCGAAGGAAGCCGCAACGCGGGTCGACAATTGCCTTGCGCGAGCCTTCGGGATCCCCGCGCGCACGGTAAAAGTCCGCTACCAGTCCGAGCTGTCGAGCCGTCGGTGGAAGCATCTCGTCGACCCTGCGCTGCTCCCCTGGTGCCAGCGTAACCTGTAATCTCGAGCCTACGAGCCCGGCGGGCTTCGCACCTTTGAGCAGATCTGTCGCATTCATCTGCTCGAAACCGAGCCGGCTCTCCAACGGGTAGAGGTAGACCACGGTGACGTGAGGCTGTCCGTTATAGATGTTGAGGCTGGGGCTTGCTTGCAGGTTGAGGCACGCTCTCCGGGCCCCCCCCCCGTTACATGTGGCCGCCGCCAGAGCCAAGGGCACGAGAGCAACTGCCACACCACGCCACATGCGGGTTGTGCCCGAGATTCGACTCATTTGCCCCCGCTGACTCCGCACCAAAATTCTGTCTACAGTTCGTCCCGCAATACCTCCGGGCTCGGGAGCACTTTCCCCGCGTCCCGGCCATCCCTACGGATTGACCATCTCATGGGAAGCCTGCGAAAGTCAAGGGGAAACGGGCTCTTCGGCGTATGGAGCAAGTTGCTTCCGGCCTGCCGGCACAATCACGAGTAGGGGTATGTCCTGGGGCTGCAACACTCCTCAAGATGGGCGTTGTTCCCCCCGTGCGCGGCGGCTCGCTGCAACACCCAAGCCGGTCGGCATGTTGTTTCTCTCTCCGCGGATGCTCAAGACCAACAACGTGTGGGGTAGTTGCCCCTGCTCCCCCAGGCCCCGAACTCCGACCCATTGTGCCTCGCCGCAACCCTCAACTCCCCGGAGGCCGCGGACCGGGTGACGCTTTCGTGTCCAGTCGCCCCGAGCGACCCGCTTTGCGTTGGCTGTGCTCTCGGGGCTTGTTGAATCGAGCATAGAGCGGCTCGACGATCAGGGGCTCGTCCCGGTTCATCAGGTAGGCGGCGATCATCGTGAAGAGATAGTCCCAGAGCTGCTCGGTCAGGACTCGGATCGGGAGCGGCAGTAAGTTGATCACGATAAAGGTCTTGATCGGCGCGGTGAGGAATTTCACCAACAGGATGTCCGCGGTCTTCCAGCGCTCGAGCGGGACGTGGTAGGTCTCGATGCGGAAGCGTTCCCTGGCTTTGGACTGCGCCTTGGCGAATAGCAGCGTGAGCGCCAGTCCGCCCGTGAGCACGACCCCGGTGCGCAGGAGCTGGTTCGCGAGCTTGTGGCTCAAGGTGGGGAGTAGTGCATCCGGGATGTTCAGCAGGACATGCGTGCCCAGACCGCCGAGTACTCCGAAGCTGGCCACCAGGGCGGTCTGGCGCGGATCGACTCGAGCAGGGCGCCGTGCCAGATACTGACCGACGACATCCGCGACGCCCCAGAGCAGGGCGCTCGTGAGCATGTCGACCCACGCCAATGGAAAGGCGAAGAGTTGGACGGCCAGGAGCGCTTGCTTCAGCTCGACATACCAGTCCAGCCAACCGGCTGCGTGAGCGAACCCCGCAGCTAGAGATCCGACAAAGCTCCACGCGAGGACAACGCCGAGTTTCTTCCAGAACGGATTCTTGCCGGTCCCGCCTGGATCAAGCGATGAACTCGCATCTCTGGTCGCCCGAGCGGCCGTCATCACTATTTCTGTAAGCCCTTCTGCGGGAGCGTACCGCACTCTATCGCGCTGGCCGGTTGCATGCCCGTTGGCCACCCCGGGGACGAGGTCGGTCCCGATACGACAAATGATTTATAGTGACACGTTGATCGAGGAAAGCTGGCCAAAAATGCCGATTCACTACAAGAAGAACGACGAGCATATCGTGCTCATCACCATCGACCGGCCCGAAGTCAGGAATGCGCTGGACCTGTATCATTTCCGCGACCTGGCGGCGGCCTGG
>Ga0255049_10000841_pt1 | contig 18117 bp, 17 predicted proteins | sample JV7_2_3_MG_FD_183615 | JGI IMG/M metagenome (GOLD analysis project Ga0255049, IMG submission 183615) | Seawater microbial communities from Jervis Inlet, British Columbia, Canada - JV7_2_3 | ecosystem: Environmental > Aquatic > Marine > Inlet | place: Canada: British Columbia | collected 2016-10-06
CAGCCATCGCGGGCTTGGCCAGCCGGGGCACGAGCTGGGTTCGGGTGGGCGAGCTCGGGCGTCTGATCGAGGCTCTCCGAGCGTGCGCCGTCGACGAGGTGATACTGGCCGGGGCCGTGGTCAAACGCGACGCCTTGCGAGATCCCTCGCAGCTTCACCTGGACCCGCGTGCGCTGGCGCTGATTGCGCGGCTCGAGGACCGCGGAGACGACGCGCTGCTGCGGGCGGTGGCCGGCGAGCTCGAGTCGGAGGGCCTCGCGGTGATCGAGTCCACGCGCTATCTCCGAGACCGACTCACAGCAGTGGGCCGACTCGCCGGCCCTGCGCTGAAAGCCGCGACCGAGGCCGATCTTTTCCTGGCCCTACGCGTGGCGAAGAGCTTGGGATCCCATGACGTGGGTCAGAGTGTGGTGGTGAAGGAGGGGAGCGTGCTGGCGGTGGAAGCCGTGGAAGGCACCGACGCGGCGATGCGGCGGGGCGCGGAGCTTGGCGGCGCGGGTGCGGTGATCGTGAAGGCTGCCAAGCCAAATCAGGACCTCCGCTTCGACGTGCCCGCGATCGGGCCCCAGACCGTCGAGCTCGCGTGCCAGTGTGAGCTGGCCGCCATCGGTCTCGAGGCCGAGCGCACGCTCGTGCTCGACCGAGCCCGAACGCTGCGCGAGGCGGAGCGCCACGGGCTCGCGCTGGTCGGGCTGCGAGCGGAGTCCGGGTGAGTCCCCCCAGGGTCGCCGTGGTGGGCGTCGGGTCGATGGGCCGCCTCCACGCCGAGAAGCTGGCAGAGCTCGCGGCCGAGGGCCGGGCCGACTTCGTGGGAGTGTATGACCTCGACCCCGCGCGGGCGCGCGAGGTGGGGCAGCGCCTCGGGGTTCCGGTGCTGGACGAGCTCGAAGCGGTCATGCGCGAGGCGCAGGCCGCCTGCGTCGCCGTGCCAACGGTCGATCACGTGCGCGTGGCGTGTGCCCTGTTGCGTTCGGGCCTGGACGTGCTGGTGGAGAAACCCCTGGCCGCCCGCCGCGACGATGCGCACGAGATCATCGAGGCGGCTCGCGGGGGAGAACGGGTACTACAGGTGGGACACATCGAGCGCTTCAGTAGCGCATTGCGCGCTGTCCGGCCCATACTCACCCGGCCTCGCTTCATCGAGGCCCACCGCATCGGTCCCTATCCCGGGCGCGCCACCGACGTGAGCGTGGTCCTGGACCTGATGATCCACGACCTCGATATCGTGGCTGAGCTCGCGGGTGCAGAGGTAGAGCGGGTCGAGGCGATCGGGGTGGCGGTGCTCTCGACCACCGAGGATATTGCGAACGCGCGCGTTCGTTTCACGAACGGCTGCATCCTGAACCTCACGGCGAGTCGCGTTTCAGTCGAGCCGCTGCGTAAGATCAGGGTCTTCCAGTCCGATGCCTATATTTCCATCGATTTTCTCTCAAACAAGATCAGCGTGATCCGCCGGGAGGGCGCTGTGACGCCGGGCGAGTCGCCCAAGATCCAGGTGGAGAATCTGGAACTCGATGCGGCAGACGCGTTGCTCGCGCAGGACCGCGCGTTTCTCGAGTGCGTGCGGGATCGCACGTCTCCCCAGGCAAGTGGCGAAGACGGCTACCGCGCACTCGACCTGGCCCTGCGGATTCAGGAGAGTATTCCGCCGCTCGAGGAGCTGCGATGAGGGTCTTTCTCTCAACCGCGGACGCGTCGGGTGACCTGCATGCCGCGGCGCTGCTGGAGGCGCTGCGAAAGCGCTGCGCGACGCTCGAGGCCTTCGGTCTGGGGGGCGAGGCGCTCCAGGCGATGGGTCTGGAGCCGGTCGTGCCCCCCTCGGAGCTGGCTGTGGCGGGACTGGTGGAGATCGTCTCCAGCCTGCCGCGCATGCTGCGATCCTACCGGGAGCTGCGCCGTGCGCTGAGCGCTGGCTCACCGGACGTCGTGGTGCTCGTCGATTCGCCGGACCTCAACCTGCCGCTGGCGGCGGTGGCCCGCCGACTGGGCCGGCCCGTCTTCTACTACATCGCGCCCCAGGTCTGGGCCTGGCGCCCTGGACGCGTGCGCAAGCTGCGCCGCCGGGTGGATCATGTCGGTGTGATCTTTCAGTTCGAGGAGACTCTGCTGCGCGAGGCGGGCGTGCCTGCCAGCTTTGTGGGTCATCCGCTGGTGGACCGCATGGCGACGCTGCGACGTGCACTGCAACCGGAGCGTGTTGCCCAGGAGTTCGGAGTGGATCCTGGACGCCCGCTGCTGGGACTGCTCCCGGGGAGCCGCCGCAACGAGCTCGAGCGCAACCTGCCCTGCATGTTGGAAACGGTGCAGCTGCTACGGCGCTCACTGCCGCAGCTGCAGGTTCTGCTTCTGCTGGCGCCGACCCTTAACCTCGAAGGAACTGAGCTGCCCGCAGGGACTCGGCTCGTGCGCGGTCGGACCCATGAGGGAATGGCCATCTCGAACTGCCTGCTCAGCGCACCGGGCACCGCGACCATCGAGGCGGCTCTGCTCGGGGTGCCTCTCATCGTGGCCCACCGAGTAAACCGCCTGAGCTTCGCGATCGCACAGCGAGTGATGCGCGTTCCCTCGTCCTGCATGGTCAATCTCGTCGCCGAGGCCGGTGTGGTTCCCGAGCGGCTTCAGTCGATGGCGCGGCCCGCTACCCTCGCAGGACTCATCCGGCGCCTGCTCCTGGACCCGGAGCAGGCCGAGCGCATGCGTAGAGACCTAGCCGCCGTTGCCTCGCAGCTCGGAGCTCCCGGCGCCTCCGAGCGCGCCGCCGATCTGGTGCTCGAGGTGGCTGAGCGCGAGTGAGAGCGCGCAGGTGATCTGGCTCTACAACCTGTTGTGGGCGGTTGTTCTGATCCTGGGTGCCCCCGTCTGGCTACCCTGGGTGTTCCTCTCGGCCTCTCGTCGTCGCGGCTTCGCTGAACGCTGCTCTGCGCTCCCCGCCCGGCCTGCCCCGACGATCTGGCTGCACGCGGCGAGTGTGGGTGAGGCCGAGGCCGCCGCGCCGCTCATCGCTCGGATGCAAGAACGTGGACTGCCACTCGTGCTGACCACCTCAACCGTGACCGGTCGCGATCGATTGCGGGCGCGCTTTTCGGAGCTGCCCGTGCAGCTGATCCCGCTCGACCTGCCCGGACTCGCGCAGCGCTCGCTTCGTCGCGCGCGTGTACGAACGCTCGTTCTGGTCGAGACCGAGCTCTGGCCGAACTTGATGCGTGCGGCCACGACGGCTGGCGTGCGCGTTGTGATCGTGAGTGCCCGCATCTCGGATCGAAGCTATCGCTGGTACCTCCGACTGCGACCGTTGTTCGCTTCGCTCCTGTGCGACGTCGATCGGGTGGGTGCGCGCAGCGAGACGGATCGCGCGCGCTTCACCGCCCTGGGTGTGCGCGAGGAGCGGGCGACGCTCGTGGGAGACCTCAAGCTGGATCGGCCGCCGGCGCTGGCTGCGAGCGAGGAGCTGCGAGGGGCGCTCGGCCCGGGTCCGTTCCTGATCGGCGGCAGCACCCACGCGGGGGAGGAGGAGGCTCTGCTGCGGGCCTGGCGGGAGCTCCGCGAGGGCGCCGCGTCTGGCCTGCGGCTCCTGCTCGTGCCGCGTCACCCGCAGCGCGTGCCGGCGGTCTGCACGCTGCTTGAGCGACACGGCGCCCGATTCGGCCTACGTTCGGAGGGAGCTGCTGACGCGGAGGTGGTGATCGTCGATACGGTGGGGGAGCTTGCGTCGCTCTATGCTCTGGCGGACCTGGTCTTCTGCGGAGGCACGCTGGCCAGGGTTGGCGGGCACAACCTGATCGAACCGGTACAGGCCGGGCGGGTGCTCGTCCACGGCCCGCATCTCGAGAACCAGCGCCATCAGGAGCAACTGTTGAGGCCGTTCGGCGTGCTACACAGGGTGGGGGATTCGAAGGAGCTGGGCCGCGTGCTCGGCGAGCTCTGGGCGGACCCGGAGCGCGACGCACCCGCTGAGCGCGCCCGACAGGGCCTGCTCGCTCATCGCGGTGCGGTCGAGCGCGCGCTCGAGCTGGTACTGCCGGAATCGGCACCCCATGCCTGACTACCTCTGGGTTGGAGACGAGTCGTGGCTACGCCGGCTGGCGCTTGCGCCGCTCTGGCTCGCCGAGTGGCCCTATCGTGTCGGTGCCTGGCTACATCGATCAGTGTACAGGCTGGGGCTGCGGCGCGTGGTGGGTCTGCCGCTGCGCGTCGTCTCCATAGGAAACCTGACCGTGGGCGGGTCGGGCAAGACCCCGCTGGTTGGATGGCTGGCCGGCGAGCTTCGCGCGCGGGGGCGAAAGGTTGTAATCCTTAGCCGCGGCGTGCGGGGAGCGAGGGGAGGCGAGGTCAGCGTGGTCTCTGACGGGGAGCGCGTTTTCTTCTCGGCTGCGGAGGTGGGTGATGAGCCGGTCTGGCTTGCCTCCACGGTGCCCGGGGTGCCGGTGCTGGCGGGCCGTAACCGCGTGGCCCTGGGCCTGCGGGCCTCCGCCGTTTTTGGAGCCGAGGTGTTGATTCTCGACGATGGCTTTCAGCACCATCGCCTGGAGCGCGATCTGGACCTGGTCTGCATCGACGCGCGTCTGGGGCTTGGCAATCTGCACGTTCTGCCGCGTGGTCCGTTGCGAGAGGCGAGCTCCGCGTTGGCCCACGCGGACGCGCTGCTGTTCACGCGCTTGCCGGTGGACGGCAAGACGGCGCCGCCCGAGGTGGGGCTTCCGCCCGGGCTGCCTCGGTTCGGAGTCCATATCGTCGCACGACGCTTGCGCTCGGTCGATGGAGGAGACCTGAGCTCCTGCGATCGGCTTCGAGGTGCACGCGTGGCTCTACTGGCCGCTATCGCGCGGCCCGATCGGCTCAAGCGAGAGATCGAAGCGCTGGGTGCCGAGGTCGTCGAGGTGAAGGCCTACCCGGACCATCACCTCTACACGCGCAGCCAGATCGCGGCCCTGGATCCCGCGCACTGGTGGGTGACGACCGCGAAGGATGCCGTCAAGATCCCCCCGAGCTGGGCCGCCGGGCGTCGACTCAGCATCTTGGAGGAGGAGGTGCGACCGCAGGAGCCGCATCGCCTTATGGAATGGATCGTCGAGCAGCTCGATCGCGTACCCAGACTCGAATGAAGCCGCGCCAGCTCATCGAGTTCGGGGCCTTTCAGCTCTGGGGAGCCTTGATGCGGGCGTTGCCCCTGGCTGTAACGCGACGTCTGGCCGCCGTCGCCGCGCGCCGCGTTTTCGACCGGGGGGGCAAGCGCGTCGGGTATGCGCTGGTCAACCTGCGCATCGCCTTCCCCGAGCTCTCGGAGCAGGCACGACGCGAGATCGGACGGGAGAGCTACGTCCACTTGGCCTGGAATCTCGTCGACCATGCGCGAGCGGCGCGCTGGGGCGACCAGGAGGTCCGGGAACACGTTGAGGTCGATGGTCTCGAGCACCTCGAGGCCGCGCTCAAAGAGGGCCGGGGCGCGCTTCTGCTCGGGCCTCACATGGGGAACTTCGAGCTCGGCTCGATGGCGCTGCCACTATCGAGTGTTCCCGTCACGATGGTCGCGCGTCCCATGCGCAATCCCCTGATCTGGCGGCGGGTGAGCGGGCAGCGTACGCGCACGGGGGCCGCGCTGATTGCGCAACGTCAGGCCGCACCCCAGATCCTGCGTGCGCTGCACCGGGGACACGCGGTGGTGATCCTCAACGACCAGTATGTACGCGGTACGCGGGAGGTCTTCGTGCCGTTCTTCGGGGCGCGTTGCTCGACGGCGGCGGGGCTGGCCATCATCGCGCTGCGCAGGGACGCTCCGGTGTTGCCGACCTACATTGTGCGCGACGCGCCGGACCATCACGTGATCGTGATCCGTCCGCCGCTCGATGTGCCGCGAACGGGGGATCGAGAGCGGGACGTCGAGGCAGCGACCGCCGCCTACAACCGCGCCTACGAGGACATCATTCGGCGCCATCCGGAGCAGTACATGTGGGCGACCCGTCGCTACCGCCACAGCCCGGACCTGCCGGGGGAGCCCTACGCCTGAGCACTTCTGCCTCCGGCGAACCCGGGATTTGATATGCTCCGCGGCCGATGAGTCTGGCGCGTCGCAGTATGGAAGGTCCGCCGCTCGAGGCGGGGGAGCTCCTGGCATTGCTGGGGCCCGAGCTGGACCTGCTGCCGTTGCTCCACGAGGCCTACCGCGTGCGTCGGCGCTTCTTTGGGAACCGCGTACAGGTGCAGGTTCTCAACAACGCGCGCAACGCCCGCTGTCCCGAAGATTGCGGCTACTGCTCACAGTCGGCCGTGACCCGCGCGCCGGTGCGGCCCTACGAGTGGAAGTCCAAGGAGCAGCTGCTGGCGGAGGCGCGTCGGGCCCGGGAGGCCGGGGCCTTTCGCTACTGCATTGTCGCCAGCGGCCGCGGGCCCACGCAGCGCCAGCTGGGTGCACTGGCCGACGCAGTGCGCACGATCAAGCGTGAGGTTCCGGTTGAGATCTGTGTGTCTGTGGGACTGCTCGACGAGAGCAAGGCGCGGCTTCTCAAGGCAGCGGGCGTCGATCGGCTGAACCACAATCTCAACACCAGCGAGCGACACTATCCGCGCGTCTGTTCCACTCACAGCTACGCCGATCGCCTGGCGACGCTCGCGGCGGCGCGGGCTGTGGGGCTCGAGACCTGCAGCGGCATGATCCTGGGCATGGGCGAGAATGATCAAGACATCGTGGAGGTGGCGCTCACGTTGCGGCAGCTCGAGGTTCCCTCCATCCCGGTCAACTTCCTGATCCCGATCGATGGGAACCCGCTCCAGCGTGACGGCTCGATCACACCGGAGCGCTGCCTGCGCGCGCTGGCCCTCTTCCGGCTGGCCAACCCCAGAGCCGAGATCCGGGCGGCGGGCGGTCGAGAAGGACACCTCGGGGCGCTCGAAGCCCTGGCCCTGTACCCGGCCAACTCCCTGTTCGTGGAGGGCTATCTCACCACGCGGGGTGAACAAGCCAGGGATACCTACCGCATGATCCGCGACGCGGGCTTCGTGGTCGAGCGGGCCGATGGGACGCTCGCGTCGTGGGAGGAGCTCGGGCTGGATGGGAGCTTCCAGGTGGCCGGGACCGGGGAGATCCTGAAGCCCGAGATCCGCACCTGACCCTCTGAGCGTGGTTTGGTACCTTCGGGCGGCCGGAACCGGTCCTCCGCGGTTCCCCGCCCCGGGCCCCCTTAGGAGATCCCAGTTGAGTTCCATCCAGGAAGTGGTCATCGGGGAGCTGACCCCGCAGCCCATTCACATTGGCCGTGGACGTCCGCTGGCGTGGATCGCGGGCCCCTGTGTGATCGAGGAGCAGCGCACGATGGCGCTGACCGCCGAGCGCCTCAAGAAGCTCTCCGAGAAGCTCAGCGTCCCTATCGTTTTCAAGTCCTCCTTCGAGAAGGACAATCGCAGCTCAGAGGAGCACTACTCGGGGCCTGGCCTGGAGGAAGGGCTCGAGCTACTGGCCTGGATCAAGAAGGAGTTCGAGCTGCCGGTGCTCTCCGATGTGCACCGCGCGGACGACGTGTCTGCGGTACGCGAGGTGCTCGACGTGATCCAGGTACCCGCGTTCCTGTGTCAGCAGACGAGCTTGCTGCTCGCGGTCGGGCGCGCGGGCAAGGTGGTCAACGTCAAGAAGGGCCAGTTCATGGCTCCGGAGGGGATGGCGGGCGCCGTGGGCAAGCTCGAGAGCACGGGCAACCGAAGCATCCTCCTGACCGAACGCGGCACCAGCTTCGGCTACAACCAGCTGGTCGCGGACCTGACCTCGATCCCCATCATGCAGGGTCTCGGCTACCCCGTGGTGTTCGACGCCGGACACCAGGTTCGTCGCTACGGAATTCCGAGCGCCGACCCCCAGGGTGGGGCGCCGGAGCAGATTCCCCCGCTTCTGCGGGCGGGAATCGCTGCGGGCGCGAACATGGTTTTCCTGGAAACCCACCCCAATCCGCGTGAGGCGCTGTGCGACGCGGCGAGTCAGTTCCCGCTCGATCGGCTCGAGGATCTGATGTCGGAGGCCCGCGACCTGGCTGATCTCGTGCGGGCGCAGGGTCACGCGTGAGCGGTCGCCTGGACCCGGAGCTGCTGCGGATCCTCGTCTGTCCCAAGTGCAAGGGCGAGCTGAGCGTTCGACTGGGTGCGGACGGCGCGGAGGCGTTTCTGGATTGCCAGCCCTGCGCGTTGGCCTACCCGGTAGAGGACGGAATTCCGGTCATGCTGGTCGAAGAGGCAAAGCCGCTTTCCAGCGCCTCAGCCAGCGCCGAAGGGGGTACGTGAGCTGGTGCGCTCTGAGCTTCAGCCGCTCGTAGCCCACGTAGCTCCGTAGCTCCACGCGCAGGCGTCGGTTCCCCGCGCTATACGCCCCCACCAGGGCTGCGAGCTCCCGAGTAGCGTTCCGCGGGTTTCCCCAGAGCCCGGTTTTGACCGCGGAGCGGGCCAGGCGCCCGAGGTTGGCGGCCCGCCGCCCGGCGGGCATGGTTCCACTCGGGTGGAAGCGGGCCCGATCGAGATCCACCACCACGATGCGGGACGGCTCGTCGCGCCCGACGAGGATGTTGCGGAGCTGCAGGTCCCGGTGCTCCACCCCCGCTTCGTGAAGGTGCCGGATTGCGTTGCCCACGGCGCGCAGGAGGCTCTGCCGGGTCCGCGGATCGTCGAGCGCCACCAGCGACTCGTACAGGTCATCCACCTGGGTCTCCTCACGCGTCCCGATCAGGGCCGACCAGAGCGGTCCCAGCACCGGCCACAGCACCAGGCAGAGCACGTGGGGTACGGGGGCCCCTCCGGTCTCGGCCCGAGCGGTCACCTCGAGCTCCTTGAGGGCCCGGGAGGGTCCCAGGAAGCGGCTGCCCGTCAGGCCCGCCAGGCTGCCCCCGTGCTGGTAGCGCCGCAGGACGACGCGCAGCTCCGCGTTCACGGGGACACTGGGCGTGCTGCCGCGACCCCGCCGCTGCGCGCGAGCGAACAGGCTGCGGCGCACCGCGGGGTCGGCCAGTCGTAACTGAACCAGATCCTTGACGTGAACCTCGTCTAGAACAAGCCAGGTGGATCCGATGCGATGGGCCACGTAGCCCGTGGGCAACGGCCCCAGTTCCCTGTCCTGGAAGTTCACTCCAGCGACTCGCGTATCAAGTATCGCTCCGGATCGTGCGCCTGAGCAGGAGCAGGGACAGGCCGAGCACCGCTACATTCGCACTCCAGACTCCCAGCCACACCGGGAGCCAGCCCCGCTCCGCCGCGGTTTCGCCCGCCGTGAAGAGCACCCAGTAGAGCCCCATCAGCACGACCGCCGTGAGCGCGCCGGCCGAGCGCCCCGCTCGAACCGGACGAATGCCCAGCGGAACCGCGAGGAAGGTCAGAAGTACCGAGGCGAACGGGAACGCCAGTCGGCGTTGGATCTGAACCTCGATGCTGCGTGGGTCGCCGCGCAGGCGGGGGGTCTCGCCGCGGCGGAACCGGGCATTGTAGTCGAGCAGCTCTCGGAAGGTGAGGTCGCGTGCGCTGGGGTCCTTGTTATCTGCGAGGTTGATCTCCGTCTCCATCGTCACGAAGTGAATCTTGCGATAGCGACCGGCAGTCGACTCTGAAAAGTGTATGGACCCATCCACGAGCTTCAGCGCCAGCGACGTGTTCGTAGAGCCGTCTCGGACCGAGGCGCAGCGCGCTGCGATGTAGAGGGTTCGTTGAGGATCGCTGAAGTCGCCGATCAGCACTCCCTGGAGCGGGCAGGGCTCATCCCCCACCGCGTGTACGTAGACGGTGTGGTCCCCGACCGGGCGGAAGCGCCCCGCCGCCATCAGCTTGACGGAGCGCGCCATCTCGCGCACAAGCTGCTTCATCTGCTGATGACTGCGGGGCTCGAGCTCGAAGAGCAGGTACCCCGTGAGCAGGGCCGCCAGCATGCCGATGGCGAACACGGGCGGCAGCAGGCGGGGCACACTCACACCGGACGCGCGCATGGCGACGATCTCACCGTCGGCCGACATGCGTCCCAGGGCTAACAGTACCCCCATGAGCAACGAGGTTGGGACCACATAAGCGAGATAGCTGGGGAGGATGAGGCCCACGAGCGCGATGACTCCGCGCAGACCGACGCCCGCCGTCAGAAGTTCTTCCAGGAAGCGGAGCGTGTTTTGAACCACCAGCAGCAGGCTGAACACGGAGAGCCCGAGCGACGTGTAGAGCAGGATGTCGCGCAGGAGGTAGCGCCAGAGGATCAGTGGGGCGACCATGGGTGCGGCAATGCTATCGATTCGCCGGGGGGGCGCCAATGAATCCGCCTGAGCCCGCGCAGCTCTTGAATCCGCTGTCGCGACCGCCGCGCGCCGAACGCATCCTTGTGATCCGACTGGGAGCGCTAGGCGACGTGGTGCGCACGCGTTTCGCATTCCCGGGCCTGCGCGCTCTCTACCCCGAGGCGCGCATCGACTGGCTGGTCGAGGACCGCGCGGCCGTCGGCCTGACGGGGATCGTCGGTTTGGACGGGGTCATCGAGGTTCCGCGTAGCGCGCTGCGCTGGCACAGACCCCTGGATGGGTGGCGCAGGCTTTCACAGCTGCTCGCTGAGCTTCGGGCCACCCGCTACGACCTCGCGCTCGATTTCCACGGCATTCTGAAGAGTTCGCTGTTCGCCTGGCAGGCTCGCGTCCCCATGCGCGTCGGCTACGACGGCGCATTTGCCCGAGAAGGCAGCGAGCGCTTCCTGACCCACCGCGCGGCCGTGCGGCCCGCGCACCTGTCTCGCTTCGAGCGTAACGCCGCCCTGGTGCGCTTTCTTGGCGGCCGGGTCAGTCTCGCCGCGCCGCCAGCGCTGGAGCTGCCGGAGCCCGCGCGGCGCGCCGTCGAGGGACTGCCGCAGAACGCCGTCGTGCTGCATCCCGGAACCAGCGCCAGCACACGTTACAAGCGCTGGGATCCGGAGCGCTATGCCTCGCTGGCGGAGCGTCTGCGGGAACGGATCGGGGCGCCGAGCGTCGTCACGTGGGGACCGGTGGAAGGAGAGCGGGAGTGTGCGGAGTGGGTGGTCAAGCGGGCGTCGGGGGCCGCGTTCCTGGCCCCCGAAACGGCCTCGCTGGCCGAGTTCCTGGCGCTGCTCTCCCGGGCGCGACTCTTTGTGGGCGGTGACTCGGGTCCTCTGCACCTGGCCTGCCTGGCCGGCGTACCCGTTGTGGCCCTGTTCGGGCCCACCGACCCGACCGAGAACGCGCTCTTCCCGGGGGTGCCGAGCCGCATGCTGCGGCAAGATGTGGGCTGCAACCCCTGCCGCAGGGGCTGCCCTGCGCGCAGTTGTATGCAATCCGTGAGCGTGGAGGAGGTCGTCAAGGCCGCGCTCGGGCTCGTTGCCCCTGACATCCCCGTGGATTAGAGTTGGACCTCACTCCCCCGAAAACTTTCTAAATGCCGGCCGTGAAAGAGAAAATCGCCTTGATTCTGCCCAACCACCTGGGCGATGTCGTGATGGCGACCCCCGCCCTGCGGGCGCTTCAGCGCGGCCGGCCGGAGGCCGAGATCCACGCGGTGATTCGCGAGGAGCTGGCGCCGGTTCTGGAGGGGAGCCCGTGGATCACCAGGCTCTGGACGCACCGGGTCTCCGGCGTGAGGGACCCCCTGCGGCGGCTCTTGCGTCGCCTGGCCCTGGCCCGGGCGCTGCAGCCGCTGGACTGCGTGATCGTCCTGCCCAACTCTTTCTCGAGCGCGCTGCTCGCCTTTGCGACCCGGGCCCGGCGCCGTGTGGGCTATGACCGCGGCGGCCGGGGCCGCTTACTGACCGACACCCTGCCCCCCCCGCGCGAGAAGGGCCGCGTGGTTCCCATCGCGATGGAGCGCTACTACCTCGAGCTGGTGCTCCGGCTGGGGTGCCCGGATACCGGCACTACGGTGGAGCTGTTCACCGACGCTGCGTCGAACCGCGAGTGCGACGCGCTCTTCGAGCGGCACGGGATCGACTCAAGCCGCCCGCTGGTGTGTCTAGCCCCGGGAGCGGGCTACGGCCCTTCCAAGCTCTGGCCGCTGCGCTACGTGGCCGAGGTGGCGCGCACGCTTCTCGACGAGGGAGTCCAGGTGGCCCTGGTGCACGCGCCGGGCGAGCAGGGGCTGGCGGGTGAGATCCAGGAGGGGGTGGGCGCGGGCCTGGCGCTGCTGGGCGGCGCGGGCATGAACCTCTCCTTGCTCAAGGCCATCCTGGCGCGCGCCAGCCTGCTCATCTGCAACGATGCGGGCGCGCGCCACATCGCGGCGGCCTTCGAGCTGCCTACGCTGGTGATGATGGGCCCCACGAGTCTGCGCTACACCAACCTGAATCTGAAGCTCACGCGGCTGCTGCGCGAGCCGGTGGAGTGCTCCCCGTGTCAGCTCAAGGTGTGTCCGATCGATCATCGCTGTATGACGCGCCTTCTCCCCTCGCGCGTGATCGAAGAGGCGCGCTCAGCGCTGTACGACAAGGGCTGGCGAGGGCACCTGGAGCTGGAGCTGAGCTGATGAGCGGGAGCGTCGACCTTTCGATCATCCTGGTCACATGGAACATGCGGGAGCTCGTGCTCGATTGCCTGGCATCGATCGAGGCCGCAGAACTCGGGGTTTCCTACGAGATCATTCTGGTCGACAACGGCTCCAGCGATGGGGTCGTCGAGGCGGTGGGGCGCCAGTTTCCACGGGTGCAGGTTATCGCGCTTCCGCACAATCTCGGGTTCGCGGCCGGAAACAACCAGGGTTTGCTCAAGATGAGCGGTCGCCATGCGCTACTGCTCAACAGCGACACCATCGTGCTGCGGGGCGGGCTCGAGCGCTGTGTGAGCTTTCTGGACGAGCATCCCGGCGTGGGGATCGTCGGCCCGCAGCTGCTCAACTCCGACCGCACCAAGCAGAACTGCATCCACAGCTCGCCCACGCTCGTGAGCGAGCTCCTCTCTCAATCGCTGCTGCGTAGGCTCCTTCCCGGAAGGTATCCCAGCAAACGAGTGAGCTACTCGGAGCCCATCGAAGTCGAGGCCGTGCTCGGGGCCTGCCTTTTCGTACGTGGCGAGGTGATCCAGGAGGTGGGTCCGCTCAGCGAAGACTATTTCTTTTTCCTGGAAGACACTGATTGGTGTCATAGGGTTCGGGCGCGGAGCTGGAAGGTCGCCCACATTCCTGACGCCCATGTCATCCACCTATCGGGCAAGTCGAGCAAGCTGCCGCTTCCGCTCCGGACGCGTATCGAATACTGTCGCAGCCGCTACACTTTCTTCCGCAAGCATCGCGGTGTGATCTCCTGCTGGGCGCTGCTGGCCATCGTGGTGGCCAGGGTCGCGCTCGGCAGCGTGCTCGGCGGGCGCCGGGCGCGCGAGTACCGCAAAATCCTGGCCTGGCATTGGAGAGGTCGGCCTGCGAGTGCCGGTCTCTCGGCTGGTGGGCAGGAATGAAGCCGGTCGCGGGCGGAGGTTGCGGATGAGGCTGCGAGGGTGGGTGCGATGACCGATGGGGCGCGGTTCGCAGCCCTGGTGGCCCAGTTCCCCGCGCGACGCGTGCTGGTTCTGGGCGACGTGATTCTGGACCGCTACGTGTGGGGTAGCGTAGACCGCATCTCACCCGAGGCCCCCGTGCCCGTGGTGCGTGTGGACCGCGAGTCGAGCATGCTCGGTGGCGCGGGCAACGTGGCCCGCAACCTGGCCAGCCTCGGGGCGCAGGTCGAGATCGTCGCCGCGCTGGGCGACGATGACGCGGCGCAGGAGCTGCTGCGTTTGTTCGGGAGCTGGAAGATCGGCGTCTCCGGGCTGGTCACCGCTGCGGATCGGCCCACCACACTCAAGACCCGGGTCATTGCCCGTGCCCAGCAGGTGGTCCGCTACGACCGAGAGCTCGAGGAGCCGATCGGCGCCGCAACGGCGCAGGCTCTGCTGCAGACGCTGCGGGCGCAAACCGACCGCGTCGAAGGCGCGGTGATCCAGGACTATGGGAAGGGCCTGCTGAGCACCGATGTGATCCAGCAGGCAATGGCCATCTTCGCCGAGCAGCGGTTGCGTGTTTTCGTCGATCCCAAGGCAGGAAACTGGGGGGCCTACCGCAGTGCGGAGCTGGTGAAGCCCAACCTGCGCGAGGCCGAGCAGGTCACGGGGATTCGCGTACGGCAGGGGGAGGATCTGGAGCCGCTGGGGGAGACCCTGCTGGGGCTCACCGGGGCGCAGAGCGTTGCGATTACACGCGGAGAAGAGGGTATGTCGCTGTTCTCGAAGGAGGAAGGGTTCCAGCACGTCCCGACGCAGGCGCGGGCCGTGGCCGACGTCGCCGGCGCGGGGGACACCGCCGTCGCGACTTTGACGCTGGCGCGCCTGTCGGGAGCGACCTGGACCGAGGCGGCCGAGCTGGCGAACGCCGCCGCGGGGTTCGTGGTCGGGGTTCCCGGCACGGCCACGCTCACGCCGGAGCAGCTTCTGGCCAGCCTGGGGGTGAGGCCGTGAGCGGCAAGCCGCGCGGTGCCCGTTCGATGACCGGCTACGGCCGGGGTCAGGCGACGCTGGGCGAGGGCAGCCTGACCGCCGAGCTGCGCGCGACAAACTCGCGCTTTCTCGACGTCCGCGTACGCCTTCCACGCGAGTTCGGCGCGTTCGAGGCGCAGGTGCGGGCCAGCGCCGGGCGCTACTTCGCGCGCGGCCAGGTGGATGTCTCCGTCCGCGCACGCGGAGCGGTCGCCGACCGGTCCAACGTGGTGATCGATCTCGAGGCTGCCGGAAAGTACGTGACGGCGGCCGCCCAGCTGGGGGAGAGTTTTGGGCTCGAGGGCGCGCTCTCGGTTGCGAACCTGCTCGAGCTGCCCGGCGTGGCCCAGGCCCAGGACCCCGCTCTCGAGGAGAACGCGGTCCTGGCGGCGCTGCTGGAGGCCGTGGACGGGGCCTGCCGCGAGGCCGCCGAGATGCGTCAACGCGAGGGAGCGGCGCTCGAGGCTGACCTGCGCGGACGGCTCGGCGGGCTTGGGGCCGCGGTCGCGGAGATCGAGACTCACGCCGAAGAGGTGAAACGGAGCGTGCGCGAGCGGCTCGAGAAACGCGTCGCCGCGCTGGCGCCCGAGATCGAGCTCGAGCCCAGCCGCGTGGCGCAGGAGGTTGTGATGTACGTGGACCGCATGGACGTCACCGAAGAGACGGTGCGCTTGCGCAGCCACCTGGCGCAGTTCGAGGACACACTGGGGGATAGCGGGCCCGTAGGACGCAAGCTGGAATTCCTGTTACAGGAGATCGGGCGTGAGGTGAACACGATCGGCTCCAAGGCGGCGGACGCCCCCATCGGTCGTCATGTCGTAGAGCTCAAGACGGAGCTCGAGAAGCTCCGTGAGCAGGTACTGAACCTCGAGTGAAGCTTCTCAACGTGGGATACGGCAACGTGGTGGTGGCCGCTCGGGTCGTGGCAGTGATCGGCCCGAATGCGGCGCCCATTCGCCGCCTGCGCGAGGAGGCCAAGGAGCGCGGGAAGCTCGTGGATGCGACCCAGGGACGCAAGACACGCTCGGTGATCGTTACTGACTCGGATCATGTGGTGCTGTCGGCCGTCCAGGCCGAGACGATCGCACAGCGGCTGGGCGAGTCCATCGAGGAGGGCGCGAGCGAATGAGCCAGGCACCTCCGCCCGAGCCCATGCGCGAGGGCATTCCCTTCGTGATCTCGGGGCCCTCTGGAGCGGGGAAGACGTCGATCCTCAGGCGCGTGCTCGAGTGCGACGCCGGAGTGCGCTTCTCCGTCTCGCACACCACGCGCGCCCCGCGAGCGGGAGAAACCGATGGCAAGGATTACTTCTTCGTCGATGAGAAACGCTTCCGCCAGCTCATCGATGAGGAGGCGTTCCTTGAGTGGGCCGGCTATCAGGGTCACCTGTATGGCACGAGCCGCGAGGCCGTAGCTGGACCCACGCGCGAGGGGCTGGATCTGATTCTGGAGGTTGAGGTGCAGGGCGCGCGCCAGCTGCGCGAGCGCAGCCCGGGAGCCGTGTTCGTCTTCCTGATCCCCCCCTCGATGGAGCTCCTCGAGGCGCGGCTGCGTAGCCGCGGATCCGATCCCGAGGACGTCATCCGCAAGCGGCTGGAGCGGGCCCGCGAGGAGCTGCGCGAGATTCACGGCTATCGTTACGTGGTGGTCAACGCGGAGGTCGAACAGGCCGTCACCGACTTTCTTCACATCGTCGCAGCTTGTCGACTGGAGCGGGAGCGGGTGCTGCCGCTCTGGAACGACCGCATGAATTTCCGATAAGGCGCAAGCCGCGTATTCTGTATTTGAATGGCACGAATCAGGGAGATCGAAGAGCGAGTCCAGCAGAACTTCCCGGGCGTGGACACCAGCCTCCTACAGAAGTGCTACGTGTACTCCGCGAAGGTGCACCAGGGGCAGCTTCGGCTTTCGGGCGAAGCCTATCTGACGCACCCGCTGGCAGTCGCAGAGATCCTGGCGAAGATGCGCCTGGATCCCGTCACGGTGGCCGCCGGACTCCTGCACGATACGGTCGAGGACACCCTGGCCTCCGAGGAAGAGCTGCGCGAGCAGTTCGGGGACGAGATCACCGACATCGTCGCGGGGCTGACCAAGATCAGCAAAATCGAATTCTCGAGCCGCGAGGAGCAGCAGGCGGAGAACTTCCGAAAGATGCTGCTCGCCATGTCCAAGGACATCCGCGTCATCCTGATCAAGCTGGCCGATCGCCTGCACAACATGCGCACGCTCAGTTTCATGGAAGAGGACTCTCGACGTCGCATTTCCCAGGAGACGCTCGATATCTACGCACCCCTCGCGCACCGGCTCGGCATCTACTGGATGAAGCTGGAGCTGGAGGGGAGCGCCTTCAGCGAGCTCTACCCGGAGGTCCATAGCGAGATCGAGCGGCGCATCCAGGGCTCCAAGCGGGAGCGCGAACGCTACGTCGATGGGGTCAAGAGCCGTCTCTCCACGTTGCTCGAGGAGAACCACCTCCGGGCGGAGGTTACGGGTCGCCTGAAGGAGGTCTACAGCCTCTATAAGAAGATGGCGGAGCAGGAACTCGAGTTCGGCGAGATCTACGATCTGATCGCCTTTCGCATCATCATCGATGGCACGCCCGCCACCTGTTACGAGGCCCTGGGGCTGGTACACAGCCTGTGGAAGCCGGTTCCTGGCCGTTTCAAGGACTACATCGCCATGAGCAAGCCGAACAGGTACCGCTCGCTGCACACCACGGTGATTGGCCCCTTCGGAGAGCGCATGGAGATTCAGATTCGCACACAGGAGATGCACCGTGTTTCGGAGCTGGGGATCGCAGCGCACTGGAAATACAAGGAGGGGACCCAGCTGAATCCCTCCGATGAGCAGCAGTTCGCCTGGTTGCGCCAGCTGCTCGAGTGGCAGCAGCAGCTCAACGATCCGAACGAGTTCCTGGAAACCGTACGCGTGGACCTCTTCGCAGACGAGGTGTACGTCTTCACGCCGCGGGGAGAGGTCGTCGCGCTACCCGCTGGGGCCACCGCAATCGACTTCGCCTTTGCGGTTCACACCGAAGTGGGAAACCACTGTGCGGGAGCCAAGGTGAACGGGCAGCTCGTCCCGCTCCGCAACCGCCTCGCCAACGGGGACACCGTGGAGATCATCCAGTCACCGCACCAGCACCCACGTCAGGAGTGGCTCGACCACGTCGTCACGGGCCGGGCGCGCAGCCGGATCCGCCATTTCTTGAAGAACGCCGAAGTCGAACACTCGCGCAAGCTTGGCCGCGAGATCCTCACCCGCGACTTGCAACGCCGCGGCTACAACTTCAACAAACTCTCCAAGTCGGGAGAGCTCGCGCGCGTGACCAAGGAGCTCGCCTACAAGGGGCTCGACGCCATGCTGCAAGCGATCGCCTACGGCAAGCTGCAGACGCGGCAGGTAGTCCGCAAGCTCGGGGGCGACGAGGAGCAGCCCCCGCCGACGCTGCTCGAGAAAGTCTTCCGACCACTCGGAAAACCCGCGAGCGTCAAGGTGGACGGGATGGACCGTGTGCTGGTTCGCTTCGGCCGCTGCTGCTCACCGCTGCCCGGCGACGCGGTGGAGGGCTTCATCACGCGCGGACGAGGCGTGACCGTGCACGCGCGGGATTGTCGAAAGATCTTCCATCTCGATCCGGAGCGTCGCGTGAGCGTGACCTGGGAGGGAGCTCCGGGGG
>Ga0255049_10000843_pt1 | contig 18106 bp, 13 predicted proteins | sample JV7_2_3_MG_FD_183615 | JGI IMG/M metagenome (GOLD analysis project Ga0255049, IMG submission 183615) | Seawater microbial communities from Jervis Inlet, British Columbia, Canada - JV7_2_3 | ecosystem: Environmental > Aquatic > Marine > Inlet | place: Canada: British Columbia | collected 2016-10-06
TGGTCCCAGGTTCGAGTCCTGGTGCCCCCACCACTTCCAGCGATTTGTTCGGAACTTTCGAACCTGCTGTAATTATGTAGGCAGCGTTCGCTTGTGGCCGATGAGCCGATTACTGCCTCTTGTATTTCGCGACCACTGCCCGAAAGCGCGGGTCGTCACGTATGGGATCGAGCCGCGGGTCGGGCAGCAGGCCTTCGATGGACCACTGCCCTGGACCCGCCAGATAGGTCTCGAGCGCGACGATCGCGGCGTCGGATTCTCCCGCCGGCGCGAAAACTCTCCTGACGGCGTCCAACTGAATCCGGTGTCCGACTATTGCATCTCGTGACGGCGGCAGTAATGCCATCGCTTCATGGGCCAGCTCTACGCCCTCTGCGTCTCGACCCAAGCCCACCATCGCCTCTCCGAGAGCAAGGACGATTCGGGCATCGTCAGGGTTGGCCGCAAGCGCGTCTTCAAGATGAACGCGAGCGATCTCAAACTCCTGTTCCGCCTGCTTCTCTCGTCCGGCTAGGCGGTGCATCGTCCCACGGTACGACGCCGCCGGCACATACCACATAGTCGAGGCAAATTCGTCCTCCTCCCAGAGGTCGAGGTAGTCCAGAGCCTTGTCGTACTCGCCATCATAGAGCGCAAAAATCCACCAGAAATAGAACCCTAGTCTCTTGGCTCGTAGACTTTTAGCTACGACCCTGGCTGGAGTGAGATCGCCGTCCCGCCAAAGGGGAATAAGCGCCTTCCCTCGGTAAGCGCCCAGATCGTCGGGTGCTAAATCGAGCACACGGGTTAGGTATTGATCGGCCTGCGCGTAGTCGCGGCGAGACCGGTAAGTTCCGGCCTGGTTCGAAAGCAAATCTATGTTTAAAGGATCGAGACCGATGGCTAGGTCCAGGCTAGCTATAGATTCGTCGACTTGCCCGGCGCGGCGGTAAGTCATCGCTCGCGCCTCGAAGAGTTCTGCGGACCCACGCAGGCCCAGCTGTTCGGCGTTGGCGTATTCCTCTAGCGCGCGGTCATGGTCCCGAAAGCCCAGATGGTAGTAGCTGCCTTTCGCCAGGTGGGCTTCCGGTGAATCCGGGTCCAGCGTGAGTGCGCGCTCTACTGTGTCGAGGGCCAGATCCAAGCGCGATTGGGCCGGGTCAGCGCCATGCCAGTACATCCGACTATGCGCGTGAGACAGAGCGGCCCACGCCAGAGTGAACGCGGGATCTTCTTCGACCGCTTTGTCGTACTGCTGCACGGCGAGATTGTCGTCGCCACGGTTCGCATATATGTTGCCAGTCAGGTAGTAGGTAAGTGCCAGCGTGTTCTCAGTAGGGACCTCATTGAGTCGAGCCTCGTCCTGCGGCGAGAGAGTTGCCTGCAGAGCCGCGGCGATTGCGATCGCAATTTTGCGCTGGATCGCGAAGATGCTCTGGGCCGTGAGCTCCGCCTCGTAGGTATCGCCCCAAAGATGCTCATCCGTCTCCGCATTGATGAGTTGTACGATGATCTGCACCAGGTCACCGACCCGTTGCACGCGGCCTTCCAACAGGGCGGTAACACCCAGCTCCCGGCCGATGTCGCGCATGTTCTTCAGAGTGCCCCGGTATTCTTCCACCGACGTCCGTGATATGACTCTCAGCGAGTCGATATTGGCAAGCTGATTTAACAGTTCGTCGTGAATACCGTCTGCAAAAAACTCTGCGTTCTCTTCGGCAGCGCTCTGATTCACGAATGGCAAGACGGCAAGGGAACGCCGATCCTCCGTCGAGAATGATGTCGACCCGACTGGAACATATCGAGCAAGGACAGCGATAACAAGAACCAAAACCGCGATGGCAAAGCCGAGCTTTCGGCTCGTAGCCTGGCGAACTACACCCTGAGATGCCTCTTGTTTGGACTCTGGCGCGAGTGTCGTAACGGGCGCAACGAGCCGGTATCCCCGCTTCGGGATGGTCTCAATAAAGCGCGCCTCTTCCGTACTGTCGCCCAGTGCGTGCCGTAGCTGAGTGATGCTCTGGTAGACCGCACCGTCGCCCACGATTCGATCCCGCCAGACGGCCTCGATTAGCTCATCCGCTGAGACCACTTCCCCGGCATGGCTGGCAAGATAGACCAGCACCTCCATGCTGCGGGGTTTGATCCTTACAGACTTTCCCTCGCGTTGAAGGAGATTCTGGGCCGGTGCAACCGCCCAATTCCCCACCTTTATTCTTCGCGAATCGCCCATGCAGTAGCTCCCCGCCTGCTGGTATCGATAGACATTATAGCTCAGGCGACTCCCGCCTAGGCCATTGATCTTCTTGGCTGTCAGCGGTTCATCAGACAATAAAAAGATTTTTGTCAGGTTTCGGGAAGGCTTTCTCACGGGCGACGGTGTTATGAATTGTCAGAAGGTGTGACGGGGAGTAGGTGGCACTGGGGGAAAACTAAGAATCTCGATCCAGCTCGGCTGATTGAGGTTCTAGCCAACGTCGGAATCATGCGGTTGCGCGATAGGCTGTTGAGGGTACCTAAAACGGTGACCAGACTCGGGAGACTAGTGAGATATCGAGGTCGAACAACGTGACCAGTCACGAGCCATAACGATTCCAGGTCTGGAGGAGCCGAATGACCTCGATCTGGGGCGAAATCAGACGTCGCAACGTGTTCCGGGTGGGCATTGCCTACCTGGCCGCCATCTGGGCGCTGATCCAGGTGGCGGATGTGGTTCTGCCAAACCTCGGTGCCCCCGCGTGGATCATTCAGGCATTGCTCCTCTCATCGGCGATCGGGTTCCCGCTTGCGCTCGTTCTGGCCTGGTTCTATGAGTGGACGCCGCAAGGCATCAGGACTACGACAGATCTGCCGGCTGCGGAAGAGGTCAAATTCCTGGGCCGAAGACTCGACTTCGTCATTATCGGGTTGCTGGTGGTCGCCGTTGGATTCCTCGTCGGCACCATTTTTCTACAGGGGGAGCCGTTGTCTTCTGCGAGACTTGCGACAATGCGCTCCATCGCGGTTTTGCCGTTCTCTAATGAGAGCGCGGCGAAGGAGAATGCCGAGTTCTTCACCAACGGCATGCACGGTGAACTGCTAACTCGGCTTGCCAAAATCGGCTCGCTGAAGGTCATCTCTGGCACCTCCGTCGAGGAGTACCGCGATAGTCCGAAGAACCTGCGTGAGATCGGCCAGGAGCTGGACGTGGCGACCATCCTGGAAGGCCGCGTGCAGCGTACAGGCGGCATGGCGCGGATCAACGTGCAGCTCATCGATGCGGTAACAGATGAAACCGTCTGGGCGGAGGCCTACGATCGCGACCTTACCGCCCAGAACATCTTCGCCATTCAACGCGAAATGGCTACCTCTATCGCTGCGGCTATGCAGGCGACTCTCTCGCCGCAGGACGAGGCTCGACTCAATGAGGTGCCTACTGAGAACACGGAGGCTCTAAATTTCTACCTGACTGGTAACGAATACCTTGACCGAAACGAAGGATTGGCGGCTCAGCAGTATAAACGAGCGGTCGAGAAAGACCCCGAGTTCGCACACGCGTGGGCCGCTCTGTCTCACGCGTATAGTTCGATGTATTGGACTGGCGCGGACCCGACCCTGTCGCGCTTGGATTTAGCCCTCGATGCAGCAAACCATGCACTCCGGTTGGAGCCGAATTTACCCGAAGCTCACCTGGCTCTGGGCCGTTACTACCATCTGGGTGTTCGGGACTCTGATCGCGCTCTGGCGGAATACGCCATCGCCGAACAGCGTCTGATCGGATCCGCAGAGCTCTTCGAGGCGCAAGCGATGATTTACCGGCGCGTTGGGGAATTTGAGAAATCTATCGTTAGCCTGGATCGAGCCATCGAGCTTGATCCTAGAAACACAGACATGCTTAGGCAACAGGCGGCAACTCATCTTTCCCGTCGCGACTATGCGGAGGTCGAGACTTACTTAGAACGTGTGCTCGAAATTACACCCGACAGTGGGTGGGCTTACCGACGACGGACGGCGTATATCCCGATGTGGCGAGACGGCGACATCGCCAACGCCAAAGCCATCGCAGAAAGTTCACAAGGAACTGGACGGGAGCACTATTACGGATGGCTTGCAGCCCTCTATGATCGCGACATCGACACGGCTCTGCGCTTTCTCGACGAATGGGATACAGACCTGGATGCTGGGACCAATTTTTATGTGCCGAAAGCGTCGTATTACGGGACGACGTACCGCCTGGCCGGACGAGATGTACTGGCTGAGCGGGCGTTTCAGACCGCCCGCGTCCGCCTTGACGACGCCCGTGCGGCCAACCCTGACGACAGCCGATTGCTCGTTTCTCTGGGGGAGGCCATGGTGGGGCTGGGTGAGCACGTAGAAGGCGTTCGGTTGGCCCGTCGAGCGATGGATTTAAGGCCGTCGGAAAAAGACGCGTTAACCGGACCCGAGATCCAGTTGGACGCCGTCATGAGAGTTTTCGCGCCGGCGGGGGAATACGACGCGATGATAAAAGAGCTCGATACCTATCTGGCGGGGCCGGGGCGGTGGTCCATCGAAGGCCTGTTACCGGACCCGCGTCTCGATCCGATACGCGACGACCCTCGCTTTCGGGTAGTGGTCGAGAAATACAGGCGGCAGTGAATGGCCGACAGCAGAGCCTGTTGAGTGTCTGCAGCGCCACGCCACGCGAGGTTTTTTTTGAATCCACTGGGGGAACCATGAAACCTCGATACCACGGTTGGGATGTGACTGCTCTGTTCGTCGGCATGCTCCTTACCGTCCCGGGACAGGGAGTCGCGCAGCAATCCGCCTCGGCCACAGCTATGCTGGAGGAGATCATCGTGACGGGTCGCCGGCGTGAGGAGAGGCTGCAGGATCTTCCGCTATCAATCGCGGCCATCACGGCCGACACCATGCAGGCCCAAGGTATCTACAATATCCAGGATGTGGGGGAGTTCGTCCCAAACTTGAGCTTTACCACTATGGATCGGCGCTATAGAAAGGCGATTTTTATTCGCGGTATCGGCAGCAATTCCACGGGTAGCTTAGCGCCGGTCGGCGCCGGTCTGTACCTCGACGGACATTACTTGCCCAATACCCTGGGTCAGATGCTAGCCACCGCGGATATCGAGCGAATTGAAGTGCTGCGGGGCCCCCAGGGGACGCTGTTCGGCAAGAACACCACCGGTGGCGCGATAAACATCATTAGCGCGAAGCCGGGGCCGGAGTTCGAGGCCGACCTGTTGCTGCGCGTGGGAGATTTTGGCCGGCAGGATCTACGCGGCATGATCAACGTGCCGTTCAATGAAGCCGTGGCCGGGCGCTTCAGCATTGCGAAGGAGACGTCGGACGGCTTTTACTTCAACCGGACCCTCAACACCGACATCGGCGCAACTGACCTGGAGGCGTTCGGGGCCGCCATCCGAATTACGCCCAACGACAATTGGACGCTCGACTTCTCTCTGCGTGCGAATTATCAGGATGACGATGAAGCGGGCGGTCAGTGCCGGGCGCGTCCGACACCGGGACAAATCGAGAATTTGGCGAACCTAAATATTGGTTCGGCAGACCCGGCCGCGGTCGCTGCAAACCACCCGGCCCAGTTTTATTCCGGACCTGCGTTCGCCGACGGTGTGGCCCAATGGGGTCGAGTCACGCGCTATCCGGATGGCACTCGCGCCAATATCGGTGGCCACTTGGAGCGGCTCTATGCCGGGGCGACCATTGACTTCTGGAATGCCTGTAACGAGGACAATCGACAGGGCGACTACGTAAACTCCCAGGAGAAGGACACATTCCTGGAGTTGGATAACGAGAACTTCAACACGACCGTGCAGTGGGACTCTGCCGGCGCGATCGGTAGCCTCGACAATCTGACTGTCAAAATGATCGCTTCCCGACACGAGACGAACTGGAACTATCTTCAGGATCGGGACAAGTCACCTCTATCCATCGACGCCATCGGCATGGCTCCGCCGACTGGAACTGGGCAACAGCGCACTACGACGAACCTCGAATTGCTTTTCACCGGTGACGTGAGTGAGCGGTTGAACTTCGTAGTCGGCGCGCACTATTTTGATGACGAGAACCTGAACGGCGACGGCGGTTGTCTTAGCATTTTCAATGCGAACGTCGCCGCCTTTTCCGATCCTGATAGTGACCTCCAGATCCAGTGTCAGCCCGACGGCGGAGGGCAGTTTGACCGCTTGGCGGATCGGCAGGTACCGGGCGGCCCGGGTATCGCGGGCATGAGTGGCCGCATCGAAAACAAGTCCGTAGCGGTCTTTGGTCATCTGGCCTACGACCTCAATGACAACTGGACGCTCGATCTGGGCGCTCGCTGGACCGACGAGGACCGTGTCTTCAACCAAGTCGAGGTCGACGCAGTCGCTTCGACATGTTCTCACACCCAACCGGGCTCTCCGCCTTCCACTTCCCTCTGCGCGCCGGACTATATCCTGAGTTATGACTCGGTGATCCTGGAAGGCTTCTACAATAATTCGAGCGCGAACTTCAACGAAGTGACCCCGATGATCAGCCTGACCCGCGGCCTCGGGGACGACAGCATGGTGTATATCCTGTACGCGGAAGGCTTTCTCTCCGGGAGCTTCAACGACGAGCTAAACACGGTCCTGGTGCCGGAACTGACGCCGTTATTAACCTATGACCCCGAGCACGTGAATAATTACGAGGTGGGATATAAGGGGACGTTCGCGGCTGGGCAACTGCAACTGTCGAGCGCTGTCTTCTACATGAAATACAAAGACAAGCAGGAGCAGATAAGCATCGATAACGCGGACGGGCGGTTCGGAGGCGATCCCCAGATCGGTATCGTCACCAACGCCGCGATCGTGGACATCTACGGCATTGAGTTCGAGCTGCGCGCGCAGGCCTGGGATGCTGGTTTCCTCACGTTGGATGTGGGCTACTTGAAAAACGAATACGGCGACTTCACGTCGTTCGATCCGGATGCCCCGAACGACACTATCGATCGATCGAATCTCACCATCGAGGATTTCTCGCCGGAGTGGACAGTCAACGCTTCTATAGAACACATGTTCCAGCTTGGGAACGGTGCGACGGTGACACCGCAACTGGGTCTGTACTACCAGTCTGAGTACGACTTCGACACCGGTATCGACGAGAATAGCCCACCTTCCCGCTGCTTCCAGGATAGCTACGCTAAATTGCGGGCTCGGGTAACGTATGTGCCTCCAACGGAGAACTGGCAGGCGTCGCTCTTTGGTTCCAACATTAACGATGAGCGGTACTTTCAAATTTGCGGCGGTTCTCGGTCGGGCGCCTTCTTCTCCCGCTACGGTGCGCCGGACCAATGGGGCCTAGAGTTCAACTATCGTTGGGGTAATTAATCGTTAGCGAGTGGCGGCCACTGCGGCTGGAGACCTTATGTAGACCGGCCGAAACTGGCGTAAAGTGGCGGACAGTTTCAGGCTAAGTGACTGATAACATTGAGTTGCACCCGCGCCTTTTAAGCCATTGGTCCCAGGTTCGAGTCCTGGTGCCCCCACCATATTTATCAGCAGGTTACGGTATATGCTCACGGTGAGGATTAACCGCCACTTATCAATAAGTTACTCATCGCACTGGCCTGAAGAGGTACTGACAAGTTAAGCATGTCTAGACGACAATTGTGGAATGGACATGACATCGATGTACAAACGTCACCGTTTTCCTCCTGAAATCATCCAACACACAGTCTGGCTCTTCTATCACCGCTTTAATCTGAGCGCTCGTGACATCGAGGATCTCATGGCCGAACGCGGAATCGCGATCAGCTACGAATCGATCCGATTGTGGTGCATCAAATTTGGGCCCAAATACGCCAAGCGACTTCGACGGCGGCACCAGGGATACGTTGTTGATGTATTCCTACAGAGTCGCTCATCGCGACGTTGCCGCTGTATACAACTTGTTCAACTTGGGTCGGCATCTGATATCGGCCAGTCATTATCGATATTTCCGGCAACAAGCTCTACGGCGTGGCGGATGATCTCGCGGAAGAAACGATGGCCGTGAGAGAGCGATTTTCTTGAGTTCATCTGCCTAGTGTCGCGAATCGCCCGTTAATGTGACAATAACGGCTCTTAGGTTATTGGCAGGAGGCAACCGATGAACACTGTGCGAGACTTGCTCAACAGCAAAAGTGGTCAGGTGTGGACTGTACAGCCTGATGAGACCGTGTTGGATGCGATTCGAAAGATGGCGGAGCAGAATGTAGGTTCGCTTGTCGTAATCGCAGACGGTGAGCCGGTCGGAATCTTTACAGAGCGGCATTATGCGCGGGAAGTGTTCCTGAAAGACAGGCGTGCGCCAACCACTCTGATTCGGGAAGTAATGGAAACGCGCGTTTTTTACACATCGCCCGAGCAGAAGATAGAGGAATGCATGGCCATAATGACCGATAAGCGCATACGCCATCTCCCTGTCCTCGATAACGGGAAGCTGGTTGGCGTCGTGTCGATTGGTGATCTGGTCAAGAGTAGGATCGCTGATCAGGAGTTCGTAATCGAGCAGCTCACAGATTATATCCATGGGCCAACGCTCCGAAGCGACACCTGACACGGAGAAAAAAACAAACTACTTTGCCACTGTATTGATGGCCACAGCTCGGAAGATAGTCACTTTTTTTGACTTCGAGCAGATTGCGCCACCGTATGTATATGGCACGTCGCAGTGTTACTTTTGCGGGGCGTTATTCGTTGGCTCATAATCAAGCGATCCTGCCCGGAATTTCCGCTCCTGCCGGATCAAGAATGCTGATTAAACTCAAGCGAGGTTTCGATCTGCCTATAGCGGGCGCTCCCGAGCAGATCATCCATTCCGCACCGCAGCTAAGCACCGTGGCCCTGATGGGTGCGGACTATGTCGATGTTAAACACTCCTTGGCCGTGGCCGAAGGGGACCGGGTTCGACTCGGCCAGACACTCTTTACAGATCGCCGCTACTCGGAAATCCGTTACACGGCGCCCGGATCCGGCTACGTACGCGCCATTTATCGGGGTGCTAAGAAACGGCTCGCATCCATTATCCTCGAGCTGGACGGTGACGACGCCGAAGCGTTTCCAGCTCACGAATCCCAAAGCCTCGCGGACCTTTCAGCTGACACGGTCAAAGAGATCCTGCTCCGCTCAGGGCTGTGGACCGCGTTTCGCGCACGGCCTTACGGCCGGATCCCTACACCGAACCGCCTGCCTCATGCGATATTTATCACTGCCATGGACACGAATCCCCTTTCGGGGGATCCCATAGTCGTCATAGCCGAGCACGCGGATGACTTTCGTCACGGACTCATCGTTCTCAGTCGCCTCGCAACCGACAAGACTTATCTGTGCAAGTCACCTTCGATGACCTTCTCCGAGCCTGCAGTGCAAGGACTCGTCACAGCAGAGTTCCAAGGCCCGCATCCAGCCGGACTGCCCGGCACTCACATCCATTGCCTGGCAACCGACAGCGCGGAACCGGCCTGGTACGTGGGCTATCAAGATGTGATCGCCATCGGCAAGCTGTTTCTCACCGGTCAGCTCTGGACAGAGCGTATCGTTGCCCTGGGGGGACCTGGTTTGGCAAGACCGCGACTGGTTCGCGCCCGCATCGGAGCCAGTCTCGACGAGCTGTTATCGGGCGATAGTAAAGCCAACTGCAGAGTCATATCGGGCTCAGTTCTCTCGGGACGTCGCGCCACGCGTACGGCCGCTCACCTTGGACGCTATCATCAGCAAGTGACTGTCTTGCCCGAAGTTGCGGGTCCCGGGCCCGGCCTCTTGTCTACGTTCAGGGACCGGGGTCGTGCGTCGAGGCCAATTGACGCTGCCGTCAATGGATTGCCGAGCGGCATGTTACCGGTAGAGGCTTTCGAGCGTGTCTGGCCCCTGCAGATTCCACCAGTGCCGCTGTTGCGCGCCTTGCTGGTGCGTGATGTGGAGACCGCCCGAACGCTAGGCTGTCTCACTCTGGATGAAGAAGACCTGGCGCTGTGCAGCTACGTGTGTCCCGCCAAATATGATTACGGCTCAGCGTTGCGTGCAACGTTAAGAGCGATCGAGCAGTCGACCTGATGACGCCGACAAACCGGTCGCTGGCAAGCGAATCGGCGAGGACCTGGCCACGGGTGTTGGAAGAGCTCGTGGAACAGCTCTTTACTTCACCAGCCCATGCCACGGTAGGCGCGCCCCACGTACGCGCGGTGGTAAGCGTCGAGCGCTTGTTGCTCTTGTTCGTCATCGCCTCGATTCCCGCACTCGGCGTGGGGTTGTGGAATTTGGGTTTTCAGACATTCGAAGCTCTGGCAGTCACGGCGATCGATGTCCCGCCAGGATGGCAAGGTGGCGTCTTGGCTGCCCTCGGTGTGCCTTTCTCGAAAGAGAGCGCTCTTGCGTGTTTCGCTTTTGGCTTGCTTCATTTTTTGCCCGTGCTCGCCGTGGCGTTGGTAGTTAGCATCTTCTGGGAGGTTGTATTCGCAACGTTGCGCCACCGCCCCGTAGATTCGGGATGGCTGATGTCGAGCTGGCTCTTCGCGCTTCTCCTCCCCGCATCGTTCCCGCTGTGGCTGGTTCTGTTAGGTATGAGCTTCGGCGCCGTGATTGGCAAGCACATCTTCGGCGGTACCGGGAAATACATCGTCAGTCCGTCATTACTGGGCGTGTTGTTTCTCTACTTCGGATACCCGGGTTTTTTTATCGGTGAGGCCGCGGTCGTACCCATTGTCGGCTTCACGGGGAGTTCCAGCTGGGTTTTGATCGCGGACGGCGGCATCCAAACGGGAATGACGTGGATGCAAATGTTCCTGGGGCAGGAGGTTGGCGCCCTGGCGACGGGGTCCACGCTGGCGTGCCTGATCGGCGCCGCCTTTCTGGTCTACAAGGGAGCCGCGTCCCGGCGCACACTGCTCGGAGCGCTGGGAGGGCTGGTTATCACCACGCTGGCCTTCAACTACTGGGGAAGCGAGGAGCCCGCGTGGCTGCTGCCCTGGCACTGGCATCTCGTCCTCGGAAGCTTTGCCTTTGGGGTTGCCTTCCTGGCCACCGACCCTACGACCTCGCCGACGACGCCGGCAGGTCGATGGATCCACGGCGTGCTGATCGGGGTGCTGGCCGTCATCATGCGCGTCACGAACCCCACCCATCCCGACGGCGCGCTGTTTGCGATCTTGGTGGCGAGCCTCGCCACACCGCTGATCGATTATTGCGTGTTGCGCGCCTGGCTGATGCGTTCGCGTAAGAGGCTGGGCACGTGAGCAAGGATACCCTGGGCAGAACTTTGTTGGTGGCGACCGGAGTCGCGCTGGGTTGCGCGCTCATGGTATCCACCACCGTCTATTTTCTGCGACCCATACAATTGGCTTACGCAGATCTCGAACGTAATCGGATCGTCGTAGAGGCGGCCGGACTCGCGCCAGCAGCTAGTGAATTATCAGATCGCGCGGTGGTGGCTCTGTTTGTCGATCTGCAAGTACGCATCGTCGATCTCGAAACGGATCAATTCACCGACGACGTCGATCCGCAGCTCTACGATCAACGCGCCGCTTCGAACGATCCCGAAATGAGTGTCGCCATTCCGGAGCAACTGGATCTGGCCAGACTCGGGAGCAGAGCCCGGTATGTTCCGGTGTACCTGCGCGTGGAAGGCGAGCGAATCGAGCGTATTGTCCTGCCCGTTCACGGCCAGGGCATGTGGTCCACGATCTACGGCTATCTCAGTCTAGAGTCCGACTTCAACACTATCACCGGCATCCGTATCTACGAACATGGCGAAACCGCGGGAATCGGCGATCGCATTCAGGCTCCGGTCTGGCAGGCCGAATGGATAGGCAGGCGGCTCTATGATAATGACGGTGAGCTGCGCTTTCGAATCGCAAGGAACGCGACCCCGCCCTTCGAGGTCGACAGTATCTCTGGCGCATCGGTCACTGCTGAAGGAGTAGGCAATCTGGTTCGTTACTGGCTGGGAGAACACGGCTACGGTCCCCTCCTAACGCGATTGAGAGCCTCCGGGACCGCGGCTGAGGGCCAATAATCATGCCGTACCGCAGAACCTTTCTGGATCCGCTGATCACTACCAACCCGATTACTGTGCAGATCCTGGGCCTGTGCTCGGCGTTGGCGGTGACCAGCTCGCTGCTACCTGCCCTGATCATGAGCGCGGCCGTGATCGCCGTGCTGGCTTTCTCCAACGTCACCGTGAGTCTGATGCGCACGGTCATACCCCGCAATATCCGACTCATTCTGCAGATGACTTTGATAGCGTCGGCCGTGATCGTCGTGGACGAGATACTCAAGGCGTTCGCGCCGGACGTCTCGCGGACTCTCTCCGTCTTTGTCGGCTTAATTATTACCAACTGCATCGTGCTCAGTCGGGTGGAAGCCTTCGCCATGCAGAACGACGTACGATCCAGTTTCTTGGACGGCATCGGGAACGGCCTCGGCTACAGCCTCATTCTGATTCCAGTAGCGAGCGTACGAGAGATCTTTGGCTCCGGCACGCTACTCGGCTACCCACTGCTTCCGCTGGTGAGCGAGGGTGGTTGGTACACGCCGAACGAACTCTTTCTGTTGTCGCCCAGCGCCTTCTTCATTATCGGACTCCTCATCTGGTGGATCCGCGCCCGGCACTCCGAACAGGTAGAGCAACCCGGGTACACGCTTCATTCACAAGAAGACCAGGAAGTGGCGTGACAGTGGACCTGCTCAACATCGTTCTGCGCGCGATGTTCGTTGAGAATTTAGCGCTCGCTTTTCTATTGGGCATGTGCACCTATATTGCGGTCTCCAAACGCGTGGAGACTGCGATCGGCCTCGGCGTCGCCGTGATTGTCGTTCAGACGATTACGGTCCCGGTGAACAACCTCATCAATCGGTATCTGCTTATGCCAGGGGCGCTGGAGTGGGCCGGACTCGGCGCGATGGACTTGTCATATCTCAGGTTGGTGGTCTTTATTGGTGTCATCGCCGCCATGATCCAGATCCTCGAACTCACCTTAGCGCGTTTCTTCCCGGCGCTGCACCACGCGCTCGGGATTTACCTGCCCTTATTGACCGTTAATTGCGCCATCCTGGGTGCGTCCTTGTTCATGGCGCAACGCGATTATGTTTTCGTCGAAAGTGTTGCCTACGGATTTGGAGTCGGCGCGGGGTGGGCGCTCGCCATCGTTGTCTTTGCCGCGATTCGAGAACGCTTGCGTTATAGCGACGTGCCCGAAGATCTTCAGGGCCTCGGAATGGCGTTTATCGTCACAGGGCTGCTGGCGCTGGGTTTTGTCGGTTTTACAGGCCTCGAGTTTTAGAGCAGAAATACGTCATGGGACAAATCTGGATCGCCAGCTTAATCTTTACCGCCGTCATCCTGGTGTTGGTGCTCACCGTGCTCGGCGCCCATCGCGTACTCGTCCCCGCGGGACAAGTCACCATCCTCGTGAACGGGCGACGCAAGCTAAACGCACCAGTAGGTGACAAGCTGCTTCGGATCCTCTCTGAGCAGGGCATCTACCTGCCGGCCGCCTGCGGGGGACGCGGTACCTGTGGACAGTGCAAAGTGACAGTCCTGAACGGATCACGGCCGCTACTGCCTACGGAAACCGCCCATGTGAGCCGCAAAGAAGGAGCCACAGGCATGCGCCTCGCCTGCTTGCTGACAGTTCACGATAAATTAGAGATCCGCGTGCCGGAAGAGTCGCTGGAGGCACGGCGCTGGACCTGCACGGTCCGCTCCAATCGAAATATCTCGACGTTCATGAGGGAAGTGATTTTGGCACTCCCCGAGGGGGAACAGATCGACTTCGAAGCAGGTCAATATGTTTTGCTGGAGGCCCCGCCACACGGCCTTAATTTTTCCGATTTCGAAATCAATGCGCGCTATCGTGATGACTGGCAGCACTATCAAATGCTCGAGCTGAGGTCTGAGCTACATGAGCCTGCAGTCCGTGCCTATTCTCTGGCCAACTATCCGCTGGAGAAGGATATCGTGATGCTGGTGGTGGGGATCGCGATTCCGCCCTACGATGCGCCGCGTGGAACGCCGCCTGGGAAGGTCTCCTCTTACATTTTCGGCCTGAAGCCTGGCGATCATGTCGCCGTCTCGGGGCCGTTCGGCGAATTCCATGCCCAGAACACGAACAGAGAGATGGTTTTCATTGCCGGTGGTGCCGGCATTGCGCCCATGCGATCGATCATATTCGATCAACTTCTGCGGGTGGAAACGACGCGCAAGATCAGCTTCTGGTACGGAGCCCGTAATCTACGGGAACTCTGCTATGAGACGGAGTTCGATCGTTTGGCTGCAGACCACGAGAATTTCTCCTGGCACGTGGCTCTTTCGGAGCCCCGACCCGGAGATGTCTGGGAAGGAAATACTGGGTTCATCCACTCTGTTGTCTACGAGCGCTATCTAAAGGAGCATCCAGCACCGGAGCATGTAGAGTATTATCTTTGCGGGCCACCACTCATGAGCACCGCCAACATTCAGATGCTCGAGGACCTGGGCGTAGAGCGCGATAGCATATTTCTAGATGACTTCGGCACGTGATGTTTTTCGTTAGCAACTTGGTCGCCGCTTCCATTGCGTTTGCCGCAGTAATTATGCTGATGGCGGTCGGGCTGCTCCTAGGGAAGGGCGACGTTCGCCGAGGTTGCGGGGACCCTGCCGACTGCGAATGTGGTGCTTCTGAGTTTCCGGATACGCCAAGTCAGATCAACGAGAGCGCGTCATAGTGAACATACACTTGCGAGTTAGTGAATACATGAGCACCGAGCTCGTGACCATCACGCCGGACACCGAGATCATGCGAGCGGTCTATCTGCTCGTCAAGCATGATATCTCCGGTATGCCGGTGGTCGATGAGGAAGGAGAGTTGGTGGGCATTTTGACTGAGCGCGACTGTATTGCGACGGCGATCAATGCCGGCTACTTCGACGAAGCGGGTGGGCCGGTACGGGATTTCATGAGCAGCCCTGTAGAAACTGCCGAAGCTGATGATAGCCTGATGAATGTCGCTGATCGCTTGAGTAAATCGATTTACCGGCGGTTCCCGGTCATAGAAGACGGTCGCCTCGTCGGGCTGATCAGCCGGCGGGATGTGCTGGAGGCCCTGAAGCAGGGATCGTGGTTCAAGCGTTAGGCGATGCGGGTCGCGAAGATCGCGGCAGAATTGTGCCGATACGTATTTTTCTCGATTCCTGAGTAGCCCGAGATTTCGTATCATTTCACGATGACAGCGAGCCGACTCAGTCGGTTGCTACGCGGCGCGAGGGAAAGGTATGAAAAGATTTGCCAAAATCTTGGTGATTGCCGATGCGGGCGCCGACCACTCTGCAGCGCTGAAATGCGCGGTGACTTTGGCGAAGAACAATCAGGCGTCTCTGACGCTGGTCGACATTGTTGATTCGATACCCACCGAGCTACAGATGGCCATTACCGCGGTGACGCCTAAGGAACTCTGCGACATCGCTGTGGCCGAGAAACGCAAGGAACTCCGCCAAATCATCAGAACGATTGGCGATGAAGAAATCGCTGTCGAGGAGAAGGTGCTTGTCGGCAATTCCTTCATCGAGATCATCCGGCAAGTGTTAGGAGGCGGTCACGACCTCGTCATCAAATGCGCCGAGGGTGCTGGAAGGGTGAGGGGCTTGCTGTTTGGTAGTACAGACATGCATCTAATGCGCAAGTGTCCGTGCCCAGTCTGGATCATCAAACCGACGGAACACCATCGCTATCGCCGTATATTAGCAGCGGTGGATCAGGACCCGGAGGACGCGGAGAAGGATGCTCTCAACCGCCAGATACTCGAGATGGCCAGTTCATTAGCGCTGTCGGAATCGAGTGAACTGCACATTGTGCACGCGTGGCGTTTGTTAGCTGAAGTCCACTACAGCCGCGCAGGTGTTTCGGAAGCAGAAGTGGGCGCGATCGTGGCAAAGGAAGCCAGCGAGCGCAGACGCTGGCTCAGAAACCTTGTAAATAAATACGGTGTCACGGCCGACAAAGACGCGATCCACTTCCCTACGCCGCAGCTACACGTAATCAAAGGTAATGCCAAGCACTTTATAGCAGCGAAAGCACGGGAGCTGGATGTCGACCTCGTGGTCATGGGAACCGTCGCGCGTACGGGAATCGCCGGTTTCTTCATGGGTAACACAGCTGAGAGCATCCTCGCCCAGCTCGACTGCTCCGTCTTAACGGTCAAGCCACCAGGATTTATCAGTCCAGTCACACTGAAGGCCTAACCGCCCGTGCAGACGCTTCTCGCTAAGCACTGGCATCATTTGCCCGATACTGAGGTGCTTGGTCTGCTGGAAACGGACCGTGAGCGGGGGCTGGATAGCTTTGAAGTCACTCGCCGTCAACAGCGCTTCGGCCCCAATGCCCTCACTCAGAGAAAGGGCAAATCCCCCTTGGTCTTGCTCTTATTACAGTTCCACCAGCCCCTGGTCTACATCCTGCTCGGGGCCACCGTGGTCACAGCCATCCTTCAAGAATGGGTAGACTCAAGTGTGATTCTAGGTGTGGTACTAATCAACGCGTTCATCGGTTTTGTGCAGGAGTCCAAAGCGGTCAAAACCATGGAGGCACTGGCGCGGAGCATGGATAGCGAGGCGACGGTGGTTAGGGCCGGGCAAAAGCACACGGTGTTTTCCGCTGATCTCGTTCCAGGGGATTTGGTGCTATTGCGATCGGGAGACAAGGTCCCTGCCGATCTTCGGTTGCTCAGTAGCCGAGAGCTGCGGATTGATGAGTCGGCGCTGACGGGTGAATCAGTACCCGTGGGGAAGGGTCCCGAAACCGTTGCTCTAGACACCGGATTAGCCGATCGACGTAACATGGGTTACTCGTCAACATTAGTAACCTACGGTACCGGTACCGGTGTCGTCGTCGCCACTAGCGATAAGACCGAAGTGGGTCGTATCAATGAACTGATTGCCGCCGTCGACGTTCTGGCGACGCCGCTGACCCGAAAAATCGCGCACTTCAGTGGCGTGTTGCTCTGGGCCATTCTCGGTCTCGCCGGCGTGACTATGGTTGTGGGCATGCTGCACGGCGAAACGCTGTTCGACATGTTCATGACTGCAGTGGCCCTGGCAGTGTCGGCGATCCCGGAAGGACTGCCGCCCGTTATGACGATTACGCTCGCGATTGGCGTAGCGCGTATGGCCAAACGACGTGCGATTATCCGCAAACTGCCGGCGGTGGAGACATTGGGTAGCACCACCGTTATTTGCTCTGACAAGACCGGGACACTAACGCAGAACCAGATGACGGTTCAACAGGTTCTGGCGGGTGGTGAGTTGTTCTATGTCTCGGGTGTCGGTTACGCGCCCGAGGGAAAGTTCAGCAAGAGTGGCGTGACGGTGGATCCCCGCGCTCACCGCGCGTTATTCGAGTGTTTGACGGCGGGGGTGCTCTGCAATGACGCGCGGCTGGTCTTCGTGGAAGGCGGATGGCGTGTCGAGGGAGATCCCACGGAGGGTGCGTTACTGACGTCGGCAAGCAAAGCCGGCGTTTCGCCGGGCGCTTTTGCACGAAAAAGGCCGCGAGTCGATACCGTTGCGTTTGAATCGCAACGCCAGTATATGGCGACCCTTCACGATGCAGGACCCAACCAACCACGCTTGCTGTATCTGAAGGGCTCAGTGGAACAAATCCTGGCTCGCTGTGGCGAGGCCGCGGGTCGGGATTCGCAGCCGGCGGAGCTCGACATTCGTGCCATTCACGACTGCGTGGATGAAATGACTGCGACGGGCATGCGTGTGCTTGCCTTTGCTCGAGCCGAAATGCCCGCCGATTGCGGGTCGATAACTCATCGAGACGTAGCCGGTGGGCTCGCATTCGTTGGGCTCCAAGCCATGATGGATCCACCCAGGCCGGAGGCGATCGATGCCGTTCAGAACTGCCAGGCGGCCGGAATTGGGGTCAAAATGATCACGGGTGATCACGCCGGGACGGCCTCGGCGATTGCCCGACAAATCGACCTGGGTGGTGCCAACGATACCGACGGCGGTGGCACTGTAATCAACGGCCAGGCGATTGCCAAGCTATCGGATGCGGAGTTGATCGAAACAGCCGACCGGTTTGCGGTCTTCGCTCGAGTCGCGCCGGAGCAAAAGTTACGTCTGGTCGAAGCGCTCCAGGCCAAGCACCATGT
>Ga0255049_10000844_pt1 | contig 18084 bp, 16 predicted proteins | sample JV7_2_3_MG_FD_183615 | JGI IMG/M metagenome (GOLD analysis project Ga0255049, IMG submission 183615) | Seawater microbial communities from Jervis Inlet, British Columbia, Canada - JV7_2_3 | ecosystem: Environmental > Aquatic > Marine > Inlet | place: Canada: British Columbia | collected 2016-10-06
CGTCCCAGTCGATCAGGTAGGAGAAGAACGCCTTCTCCGGCTTCTGCCAGTTGAAGTAGTTGACCCCATAGGGGCAGGCCAGCTCGCAGTAGCGGCAGCCGATGCAGCGGTCTGCGTCGGTGAGCACCAGCCCATCTTCCCGTTTGAAGCGGGCGCCGACCGGGCAAACCTTCACGCACGGAGCGTTGTCGCAATGCTGGCAGGGACGGGGCAGGTAGCTCTGGGTGGTGTTCGGGTAGTCGCCGTTCTCGAAACGGAAGACGTACATCCAGAAGACGCCCTCTGCGGTGGCGTTCTCGATCTTGCATGCTTCCATGCAGGCCCGGCAGCCTTGGCAACGCTCGAGGTCGATGGCCATGGCGTATTTCGTCATACGCCATCACCTCCCTTCGTCACCGAGACTCTGACGTGGAACGTCTGGTCCGCCGTGTTGGTCATGTAGCCCTCACCCGCGTAGTAGATCTCGTTCGGGGACGGGCCCTGGCCTTCGTTCTGGGGATGGGTCCACATCCCGAAGTGGTGGGGCATGCCGACCGTGTCCGGCCGGATGCCCGCAGTGATGGCGGCCACCGAAGAGACCTCTCTGGTTTCTCCAGTGAGGGCGTGGTGCGACTTGACGATGACGTTGTCACCGCCTTCGATACCGAGCCGCTTGGCGGTCTCCGGGTTGAGATCCACTCGTGCTCGCGGTGACAGCTCAGCAAGAAGCGGCACGAAGCTGGTCCGGGCCTGCTTGTGCTCGATCTGGTGGTACGACAACATCGTCAGGTCGTACTCCGGGGGCGATGCCGCGAATGTGAGGTCCCGCCACGTGGGGAACGCCGTGTAGTCCTGCCAGTAGATCTCGTCGGCGCCCTTGGCGCGCATCTGGCGTTGGGCGTCGAGCAGGCTGTCGCCGTAGAGGCGGTGGATCGCCCCGCCGAACGGCGGGTCGGTGACGTAACCGTAGATCTTGGTTGGTGCCACCGGGCCCTTGACCAGCACCGCGGTCTCCGGGTCCTCGAACGCGGCAACGCCTTCGTCGACGCCGACGCTCTTCGCCCACTGGTCGAACATGTGGCGCACCGTCGGCTTGGTCGTGATGTCGATGGCGAACTCATCCTCGAGACCGAGTGCCTTGTTCACCTGGTCGAGGTAGCCGTCCTCGCCGTAGAGCGTGCCGATCTTCTCGGTGAGATCCATGTAGATGTCGATCTCACCCTTGGATTCGAACATCGGCTCCATCGGTGGGATCCGCAGCGTGTCCGCCCCGATGTAGGCATCGGTGGCGCTGGTTGGCCCCTCGTACTTCTCGATGGTGGCTGCGGGCAGCACCACGTCTGCGAAGTAGTCGGCGGTCTCCGACAGCCACGGGCTGATCACCGCCACGAAGCGGAACTTGTGGTACGACTCGAGGAACTCCTTCTGGGAGGGGAACGCCACCAGGGGGTTGACCATGTGCAAGATGGCGACCTCGGGCAGCTCCTCGACCCCGTACCGATCCGGGTCGAGCATCACCTTGGCCACGACACCCGGATGGCCGGTGTTGATCGGGAAGTACTTGGAGTTGTTCAGCATGAAGTCGTACGGCGGATCGCCGATGTCGAACTTCTCGAACTTGGCGTAGTTCTTGTGGATCTTCCACGTGAAATCGGAGAGCTGACCACCGGCGGCTCCTGCTGCGCCGACCAGCATCGGGATCATGGTCATGGCGCGCAGCGCCTGGAACCCGAGCTCCTGCTGGGCCATGTGGTAGGCCATGATGCCCACCGGCCGGTACGGAATCTCGACGCCGTCGATGACGGTGGTGGCGCCGATCTGAGCGTTCTCACCGAACTCGCGGGCCACGGTACGGAGCTGCGTGGCCGTCAGCCCGGTGACGCCTGCTGCCCACTCCGGGGTGTACTGCGCCACGTGGTCGCGGAACATCGTGAACGACGTCGTGTACGAGGCGCCGTCGACGTCGTAGGTGCCGTCGAGCGCCGGATCCGTCGCTTCGCCATGAGGCAGCGCGCTGCTCGTGGCCAGGTCCCACACCAGCTTGACTTCGGTGGCTTCTTCGCCCTCACCAACGGTCTGTTTCAAGAACATGCCGTCGGCGCCGACCAGGTACGGAGCGTTGGTGTACGCCGTCAGGTACGGGACGTCCAGGTAGCCCTCGGCGATCAGTTCGTGGAGGATCGCCAGCGCCATCGCCAGGTCGGTGCCGGGCTGGATGGGCAGCCAGGTGTCGGCGAACGGTCCCGCACTACGCAGGCGAGGATCGATGTGGGTGATCTTCATCCCCCGCTCACGAGCCTCCACCATGTGCCGGGGCCACGTCAGCCAGCAGAACTTGTTGCCTCCGGCGTTGGTGATGTTCCAACCCCACGACAACATGTAGTTGCACTGGCGAAAGTCGGGATGCAGCACGGCGTGCGGACCCAGCGTGTACTCGAGGGCCCGATACCCGGCGTCGGAGCAGTACGCCCCGTGACCCAGCTTCGACGAGCCGATCGACTTGACGAACGCATCATCGTAGAACTTCTTGGCCTTGGAACGGCCCTTCTGCCACAACACCATCTTCGGGTTGCGCGCCCGGGTCTCGTTGACCTCGGCGGCGACCATCTCGAGAGCTTCGTCCCACGAGGCTCGGCGCCACTCACCGGTGACGCCCTTCTCGTTGGTGCGCACCAGCGGCCACTTCACCCGGTTCGGGTCGTACAACGCCACGATCTGAGCCTGACCCTTGGGACACAACGTGCCCACATTGCGCGGGTTGTTGGGGTGCCCTTCGAACTTGACGACGCGACCGTCGACGCGATGCGCCAGCATCCCGCAGTCCTGCTTGCCGATCCAACACGTCGTAGGCACGATGTCGGTGACTCCGGCCTGGCCCTTGATCGCCAACGGTGACTCGAACGCAAGCGTGTCGAGGCCACCGAAGAGGAACTCCTTGGCCGCCAGCGCACCCCCCGCCGCAATCGCTGAGGTCTTCACGAACGTCCGCCGCGTGACAGTAGGCACAAGTCCTCCACAGTCTCTTCGGCTCTGTGACAAAGGTCACAAACTGCTTGTGCCAGTTTTCACAAGGGTCGGCCGCGCGGAAACGGGCCGAAAGTCCCTACTTCACTTCGCCTACAGGGCCGAAAGTCCCTACTTCGTGATGGTCTCGTCATTTCACAGCACGGGTGTCGGGCGGACGAAGCGAGATCGAGAGACCACGGAGACCCCAGGTCCGACTACCTCTCCGCCACCTACGCGGCCTTCCGCGGCGCCTATCCGACCATGGCGACGAGCCTCGACGATGTCGCCGGCGCCGCGGACGAAGCAGGACCCCTCACCGAACGGGAGCGCCGGTTGGTCAAGCTGGGCTTTGCCATCGGCAGGGAATCGGAGGGTGCGGTGCGCTCGAATGTGCGCAAGGCGCAGGCGGCCGGTCTCGACGCAGCTGCCATTCGCCAGGCTGCGTTGCTGGCCATCACCACTGCAGGGTTCCCCACGGCGATCGCCGGGCTGGGATGGATCGGCGAAGTACCGCGGCGGACGAGCAAGGGGAAATTTGATCGTGGGATTCATGAGGAACCTGGGCGGGCCCGAGCTGCTGATCATTCTGGTGGTCGTGCTGCTCATCTTCGGCTCGTCGCGGCTGCCCGGCCTGGCCCGCTCCATAGGAGCGTCTGCCAGGGAGCTGCGCCGCGGCAAAGCCGCTGACGTCGACGACGAGGAGCTGGTGGCCGAGGAAGCGGAGGCGGGAGAAGCCATCTCATAGACCTCGAACCGGCTCCCGCCCGGGAGGCTCCACTTCGCTCCCACACCTCAGCAATCTCCGCCTCCGTGAACCTTCTCGACACCGCACACTTCCCGACGAGGCAACACAACTCTCGTCGACGGTGTTGCATTCACGCCTTGAGGGAGCAGCACACGTGCGCTAGGCGACACTGCCCCGGCGACGGAGAAGAACAGCTCGAAGCCAGGGTCAGCTGCCTTCCTTCGACCTAGACGGCGATCTGGGCGCGGCTTGGCTCGCTGGGGCGCCCGACTATCCCTGGAGGGGTTGTGACGATGCCTCCAAGCGTCACAAGCCGCGCCCAGATCGCTCGACCAGCTCACAATCCGCTTACGGATCCGCCCACGTGACGGTGGCGGAGGAGGCTCCGGTAGGCCAGCTCGACTGGGGGCTCTTACGCGGCATCAGCGCCAGTCGTAACAGTCCGAGCAGGCGGACCGGGCTCTTGCTGATCCGGGTCGAGCCCGTCGCCATCGCCGTCGGGGAACTCGAGGAGTCCCGCTGCCGCCAGGCCGAGCACACCGGGGTTGATCGAGTCCGCCATCCCTGAGGGGACCACCATCATCCCTCCGCTCTCTTTGATGGACTCGTACGTGATGTTCATGGCACGCAGCCGCATCGCGTCGGGATCGTCCTGATAGACCTGCGCCGCTTTGCTCAACCGCTCGGCAATCTGTGGCTCGCTTTCGGCGAGGATGATCCTCGATTCTCTTTCCCGTTCGGCCTGTGCCTTGCGGCTCATGGCGTCTTCGAGCGTCTTGGGGATCATCACGTCGCGAATCTCGACCGAAAGCACGGTGATACCCCAGTTGCTTGTCTTCCGATCGATGATTTCCCGCAGTTCTTGGTCAAGGGCTTCCCGATCGGAGATCATGCGTAGAAGCTCCGTACGTCCGATCAGGTCCCGCAGTGTCGTTTGCGCGGCCCAGCCAACTGTTGACGGGAAGTCTTCGACTTCCAATACCGCCTTCTTGGCGTCGGTTACCCGCCAGAACAGCACTGCGTCGACGTTGACCGGGACCGTGTCCAAGGTCAGGGCGTCCTGAGCCTGGACTGGCGTGGAGCGGATTCGCATGTCCACGACCCGAGTGACGCCGTCAATCCCGGGGATGACCCACACCACGCCCCGGTCCACGACCCGCCGGAACTTGCCCAGCCGGAGCACCACACCACGCTCCCACTCCTTGATCACCCTGGGTGATACCACTGCCACCAAGACGACAACGAGCACCAGGCTCCACAGAGCCGAGCCCGCTGCGATCCCGACCACGACAGCGGCTGCCACGATCAGGATGAAGATCACCCACGCGATGATGTTGTTGCCACCCTTCACAATCCACCTCCTTCGCTCTCCTGCACACGCACCATTGGGGGCGCTGACTATCTCGATTTGCGATTGATCAGCCAGAACTCTCGGGCCACTTCGGCCCGGCTCACACAGGATGACCGCGGCTCGAGAGCGCCGATAGAGACCTTCTGCTCGGGGTTGGGCTCTTGGGCCCTGGGCGAAAAGGGGCAGGGTGCCAATGAGGTGGGTTCATTGAGTCCGGGCCATAAGGCCCTTGCGGGGCCAAGTTGGGACCGCTATGTCATCGGGTAACGATGTCCGACCCCAGCGGCCACTACTGGCACGACGCGCCGGTCCACTGGCATACCCCAGTGGCATTTCCATGCTCCACAGTCAGGGACCCCCGCACGGGCCCCGGCGCTCTCGCGTTGCTCTTCGCCCTCCACGTCGTGTGCATGTTGTGCGAAACGCACGAATGCTCGGTGCCCAACGATCGGCTCATGCAACTCACCGGCTTTCGGTCTCGGAAGTCGCTGTACAAACATCGACGGGAGCTAGAACGATGGGGCTACGCCGAGGTACAGGTCCAGATCGGCCTGCCCACGGACTATGTGTGCCCCGCGCTCTCGAGTTCCGACAACGAAGTTGCCATTCCTGCGGCTGTTGCCCTCGACCCTCGGTGCCGGTCTGGCCACGTTGCCACCTACCTGGCCTTGAGTGTCCTCGCCCAAGAGACGCGCTTGGCCGAGCAGCCTCTCGATGCTGAGCGAGAGGGTCGGCACGTCGACCCGTCGAGGGCGTCGGACCCGCCTCCGTTGTTTCCTCAACACACACAAGCGACCAACCAGCAGCTGATGGAATTGACCGGATTCTCGACTCTCCGCCCGCTCCGCCGCTATCGCACCGAGTTGGCTGCCTGGTCATTCATCCAATCAACTGTGCCCGCGGGCGGAGTAACGGAATACGAGTTGACCGCTTCCATAGCTGCCCAACAGGACCTCGAACAGCGACTGGCTGCCCTCGACGACAGCCCTCAGTCGTTGAGATCGGGAGCCCGGAACCTTGCCCTATTCACACAGCCTCCTTACCGGCAGTCCCCGGCCTCCGCGATCCTCGCTCGCGAAGGCGTGTTGCTCAGAGATCTGGCCCAGATCCTCGGCCTACCGGTGGCAGAAGTCTCCATGCAGCTCGCCGGTCTCAGGAGCCTCCACCCCAGGTTGCTCCCGACACTCCGAGCCTTGGCGGGTGCACAAACAGGGACGGAGATCCAAAACCACCTGCGCCGGGCCGCTCCACCGTCGTCTGCCCGGGAGGCCGGCTGACACTCGCAACCTCCCGATCCGGAGCTCGCCGGAGCGTCCTCCATACTCATCGGCTACGCGATACCGCGCCGACCTTCCTCAGCCAACTGAACCCGCTCCATCGCCCAGCCCATCGCAGCGCATATGGGCGCGCGATTTCGTGTGCGTGACCTTTCTGTGACGACTCGTGCCGCTCGGCGGAGAGGACTGAGGAGTAGGTGTCCGTGAAACCCGTTCGCCGTGGGCCTTCGTCAGTGGGCCCGGTGGGACTCGAACCCACACGCTTCGGATTAAAAGTCCGCTGCTCTGCCGTTGGAGCTACGGGCCCTTCGTGGAAGATACCGCTCGGGGCGGCCTCGCGATGCCGCCATGGGGCGGATGAGCGACCGCCCGACTGGGCCTGCGAGCGCCGAGCCCGGGCCGTAGCACCAGTAGCTTCGCATCCAGATCGGTCCCTCCCGAGCTGGACCGTGGTCGGCGCCGGCTGCCAGTCACGCCGACTGGCGTCGCAAGCCTCCGTCGCGAAGGTCGTAGATGTAGGTCGCTACCCCGCCCGACAGATGGAGCAGAGGCTCGCTGCGGAGTCGTTCGCCACCGCGACGCAGCTCGGTGGTGAGGTCGTCGAATCCGCCCAGGTCGAAGGGGAGCCTGCCCAATTCGGCCTCGACGGCGCTCTGGTCGAGCCCAATCATTCCGCAGTCGGTGTGCATGATCAGGTTGACACCCGTCACGCCGAACTTGTGGTTCGAGATGACGAGCGAGCGGATGACGTCCTCGGTCACGATGCCACCGGCATTGCGGAACACCTGCACGTCTCCGGGGCCCGCCTCCAGGATCCGCCACGGATCGACCCTGGCGTCGAAGCAGGTGACGACCGCGGTGTGCCTCCGCGGGGCGGCCGGAACCTCCTGGTAGGCGACCTTGGCCTGGTTGACGAGGTCGGAACTCGAGCTCATGAGCTACAGGGTACGCGATAGCGTCACAGGGTGATTCGCTTCGGCATCTCCGGCATGCCTCCCGACGGCGGCGACGACGGCGCATTCCTCGACGAGCTCACCGCACGCGGCCACCAGGCATACGAGCTGGCGTTCGTCCAGGGGTTCCCGTGGAAGGAGCGGCGGTGCGCCGCGTTCGGCGCGGCCGCCGCAGAGCGCGAGATCGCCCTGTCGGTGCACGCCCCATACTTTGCCATCCTGACCGTCGAGGACGGGGAGCGCCGGGGGCGGTCGCTGGCGGCACTCGAACACACGATGAAGCTGGGGAAGGCCCTCGGGGCGCACACCATCGTCGCCCACACCGGGAACGTCGGAGAGCGCGACCCCGAGGAGAATCATGGTCTCGTGGCGGAGGGGCTGGAGCGGATCGCGCCCAAGGTGCGCACGCTGGGCGTGGCGCTCGGCCTGGAGACCTCAGGCACCGATCGGGCGTTCGGGTCGCTCGGTGACATCGCAGTGATCGCCGAGCGGTTCTCGTTCGTGCGCCCCGTTATCGACTGGGCCCATGTGCATGCCCGATCGGGCGGGGCGCTGACCTCCCAAGAGGCGTTCGCCGGAGTCATCGAGTTCCTGCGGTCCGAGTTCCCCGGGTGGGCGATCGACCCGCTGCACACCCAGTTCACCGACAACGAGTTCGGCCCTGCCGGGGAGATCCGCCACATCCCCTATGGGACCGGCTCGCTGCGGGCGGCTCCTCTGGCGGCAGCGGCCACCGAAGCCGGCGTGCGGATGATCGTGATCTCGGAGGCCAAGGATGCGGAGAGCCACGATGCGATCCGCGACGACCTGCGAGCAGGGGAGGCAGCTCCTCGGCCGACGGCGACAGCGGGGACGGTGCGCTCCGTGACCTCAGGCCTCGTGACCTATCCCGAGAGCGTCGACGTCGTTGCCGACGGTGACGGGTTCCGGCCCGTCGGCGTCGATCGACCGTTGCGGCTGAGCAACATCGACAAGGTGCTCTTCCCGGGCGATGGGTACACCAAGGGTGACCTGATCGGCTACTACCGGTCGATCAGCCCGCTGCTGCTGCCCCACCTGCGGGGGCGGGCGCTGTCGATGTCGCGGTATCCCGACGGCATCGCCGGTTCTACGTTCTACGAGAAGCAGCGTCCGGGACATACGCCGGACTGGGTCGTGGGCGCTCCCGTTCACTCGACGCATCGCGGCGAGTCGATCGAGTTCGTCACCGCCGCAGATGCGGAGACCCTGATGTGGCTCGCCAACATGGGGTGCATCGAAATGCATCCGTGGCTGTCGCGCGCCGAACGCCCGGACGTTCCCGACTTCGCCATCTTCGACCTCGATCCGCAAGAAGGAACCACGTGGGACCAGGTCGTCTACGTGGCCGGGCTCGTCAACCTGCTGCTGGAACGCCTCGGCCTTGCCGGGTATGCGAAGACGTCTGGCTCGCGGGGCATCCACATCTACGTGCCGCTCGAGCCGGAATACGACTACCGCAGGGTGCGCCGCTTCGTCGAGACCATCGGCGGCATGATCGCGGCCGCCGACCCGGACACGGTGACGATGGAGTGGGACAAGCCGAAGCGCGGGCCGCGCATCTTCATCGACCACAACCAGAACGTGGCAGGCAAGACGATCTCATCGGTGTATTCGGTGCGGCCCCGGCCCGGGGCGCCGGTGTCGATGCCGGTCACCTGGCAGGAGCTGGAGACGGTCGATCCGCAATCGTTCACGATCGCCACGGTGTGGGAGCGTCTGCGCCAGTTCGGTGACCTGTTCGCCCCGGTGCTCGCCGCCGGCCAGCGACTGGAGGTGGCGGAACAGGCGCTCGGCCTCTGACCGAGACCCGATCGCGCTCCGCGCTGTCGTTCTTGCGTAAGAAGCCGGCGTAGTACGCCGCGGACGTACGCAAGAACGGGAACCGGGCGACCAGTCACCCACCTGGTCCGGCGGCGACGTCCTCTCCTGCCGTCGACCAGTCGCTCCACGAGCCTGGGTAGAGCACCGCGCGCCCGATCCCTGCGACCTCCATTGCCAACAGGTCGTGGCAGGCGGTTACCCCGGAGCCGCAGTAGACCACGGCATCGGGTCCCGCCCCGTTGAAGCGGTCGGCGAGCTGCTCGGGCGCCAGGAACCGTCCTGAGGCATCGAGGTTGCCCTCATACGGGACGTTCGTGGCGGTCGGGATGTGCCCGGCGACGGGATCCACCGGCTCGCGTTCCCCGCGATACCGCTCCGCGGCGCGGGCATCGATCACGGTTGCGGTCCCGAGGCGCTGTCGCAGGTGGAGCCGGTCGGTCGTTCCCGGCCAACCGATGAACTCGGTTGTGTAGTCAGTCGCAGGCAGAGCGACGGGTGCCGACTCCACGGCACCTCCGGCGGCAGTCCACGCCTGCAGTCCTCCGTCGAGAACGACTGCGGTCTCGTGCCCGATTGCGGTGAGCATCCACCACAGTCGGGCGGCCACGGCGCCGCCCCGGTCGTCGTACGCCACGACGGTGCTGTCGTTGCCGATGCCGAGCCTGCCGAGCATTGCCGCGAAGTCTGAGGGAAGCGGCAGCGGGTGGCGGCCGGCTCCGGCGTCCGCAGACAAGTGCCCGTCGAGACTGACGAACACTGCGCCTGGGATGTGACCTGCGAGGTATGCCGCCCGTCCGCGATCAGGCTCGCCGAGGTACCAGCGGCAGTCTGCGATCACGGCGCGATCCCGGTTGGCCTGCAACCAGGCGGCGTCGACCAGCGGCTTCATGTGGCTCCTTCTGCAGGACGGAGGGTGGTCCGTCCCTCGGCGACTGGCGCGGGGACCAGGCCGCGCGGGGCGGCAGCGGCTTCCCACGGCCTGGCGATGACGTGCCAGGCGAGGAGGATTGCGGTTGCCGGGACCGAGAGCGGGGCCTCGATGTGCACGCGGTTGTACGACAGGGCTGAGCCGGTGATCGCCGCGATCGGCACTCCGCCGATGACCAGGTGCCAGCGTCTGGGGAACGGATCGGAAACCAGGGCGTACGCCCACTGCGGCGAGGAGATGTCCCACCGCCTGCCCCACCACGAGCGGCGCGTGATGCGACCGAGCTCACGATCATGGGTATCGACGGCACGCACGATCCCCCAGCCGTCCGGCCGCAGGACCCACGCTGCGCCGTCGGCGAACCGGACCGTCGTGATGTGCATACGGGGATGGCGGCGCAGCTCACACAGCCGATTCCCCTGGGCGTCGAAGAGCTGCCACACCGGTGAGAACGTGGCGCTGCGCAGCTCTGCAGAGCCGGAGATCGACAGCTCATGGGCGCGGCGGTTCATCCGATCACGGTAGCCGCAGCCCGTAGGGTGCGGTGATGGTGGATCGCGACCTGGTCAGGCGGCTCGAAGACGTTGGCGACGCCACCTGGCCTGCGCTCGCGGGCCGAGACGCCGGCGGCTGGCGTCTGCGGTACGCCGCCGGCGTGACCAGACGATCCAACTCGGCGACGTGGATCGGGCCGGGGGACCCGGTTGCCGCGGTGCGGTCCGCCGAACGCTGGCTGGCGGAACGACTCGACGTGGTCACGTTCCGTATCACCCCGCTCGCGGGGAGCTCCCTCGACGAGGCCCTCGCCTCGCTGGGCTACGACCGGGATGCGGGGGCGCACACGATGACGCGCGCCCTCGGCTCCGGCGCGGATTGCTTCTCAATCGCCCCGGGGATCGCGGTGCGCCCCGAGCCCGATTTGGCATGGTGGCGCACCCTCGGTGCGACCGGGGCGGACCGGGGGAACCCCTCCGCGATGCGGCGGCTCATTGCGGCGCTCCAGGCTCCAACGGCGTTCGCCTCACGGGAGGTCGACGGCGTCGTGGTTGCGGTCGGCATGGGCGTGGTCGAAGGTGAGTATGTGGCGATCTTCAATATGAACACGGTCGCCGCACTGCGGCGGGCCGGGCATGGAACCGCGATCCTCGATGCTCTCCTCGCCTGGGGAAGTGACCACGGGGCCGTCCGTGCGTTCCTCCAGGTGCATCCCGACAACCGCGGCGCCCTCGACCTGTACGGCGGCGCCGGATTCGTCACCCAGTACGACTACCACTACCGGGCGAAGCCGGCCGCCGGGTAGCCTCGCCATCGTGAAGCTCTACTTGATCGACGGTACGTACGAGCTGTTCCGCGCCTACTTCGGCGCCCCCAAACAGACCGCTCCGGACGGCAGGGAGGTGGGAGCCACCAGAGGAATCGCGGCCTCGATTCTGAGCCTGCTCTCCGAGCCAGGCGTCACCCACATCGCCGCGGCATTCGACTCCGTCATCGTGTCGTTTCGCAACCAGGTATACCCCGCCTACAAGACGGGCGAGGGGATCGAACAGGACGTGATCAATCAGTTCCCGCTTGCCGAACAGGCGATGGCAGCGCTGGGCGTCACCGTGTGGTCGATGTACGACTACGAGGCTGACGATGCGCTCGCCACGGCCGCGGTGCGCTGGCGCGGCGACGTGGACCAGGTCGTCGTCATGACTCCCGACAAGGACCTCAGCCAGCTCTATGGCGATCCGCGGATCGTCGGGTACGACCGCAGACGACAGGCGTTCATCGATCGCGACGCGGTCGTGGCGAAGTTCGGCGTCGCTCCCCAGTCCATACCCGATTGGCTGGCACTGGTCGGCGACGCCGCGGACGGGCTTCCCGGGCTCCCCGGGTGGGGCGCCAAATCCAGCGGCGTGGTCCTTGCCCGGTACGGTCACCTCGAGGGCATCCCCCTCGAGTCGGAGCGATGGGATGTGCCGGTCCGGGGGGCGGCCAACCTCGCCGTCACTCTGCGCGATCGGATGGGCGAAGCGCTGCTCTACCGCTTCTTGGCACAGCTGCGCCGCGACGTGCCGCTGGAAGAGACGCTGGACGACTTGGCCTGGAGCGGGGTGCCCCGCGCTCGCTTCACGGCCTTCTGCGACGAGTTCGGTTTCGACCAGCTCAAATCGCGACCGAGCCGCTGGGCGGGATGAACGGTCAGTCGTCCTGGCGGAACTGGAGGAGGAGCGCACCTTCGGCGTCGCTGATGGCCAGGATGGTGCCGTCCCGTCGTTCGAAGGCCGCCGCCGCTGCGAAGAGCTCGAGGAAGCGCTGCTCTTGCTCCATGACCCCGTCGGGCTCCTGGCAGTGCATTCGGGTTCCCATGCCTGGGGCCAGGCTGATCCCACTGCCCTCGGTGGTGTACCCGGCGCGGTAGCGGTTGCACCCCGAGCTGCCCGACATGATTCCGTCTTCAAACCGTGCGGTGATGACGGTTCCTGGCACGAGCGAGGCGACGCCGGTGCCGGTGCTGATTCCGGTGAGCTCCCAATCACCTTCCATCGTGTCCGGCACCGCGATGAGGAGGGCCAGGACTTCGTCGCCGGTGCGCATCTCGAGCGTGCCCCCCGCAATGGCGTAGGAGTCTGTCGCCTCGAGGACCGCAAGCCAGGCGCGTTCTTGGGCCACGAGCGGTTCGGAGCCAGCGGCGAGCGTGGTTCCGACCGCCCCGAAGGCAACCTCCGTGGCACCGAGCCGCACCGGGCCAAACCAGCGGTTCACTCCCGTCGATCCGCCTGCCTGGTCTGCGGCGAACTCGAGCGTGGGGGCGTCTGCATCGTCGATCGCGGCGAGGGTGCCGTCGCGGTCGATGTGCGTCACCCGCCAGATGCGATCGGAGATCCGGAGGCGTGGAGCCATGGCCCCATGGTGGCAGACGGCGGCCGACGGCGTCAGGTCACGGTGAACCGCCACCGACCGGGTCGAGCACGCCGGGGTCTGCAATCTGTTCGAGGAACACGAACTCCGGATACGCCTGTCCGCCGTGCTCGGAGCGGTCGAGTCCGGTGTGCTCCTCATCGGAGCCGACGCGCATTCCCATCGTGAGATCGATCAGCTTGAATACGAGGAACGACGTGAGGAAGGCCCATCCGGCGATGGCCGCGGCGCCGACCAGCTGCGTGACCAGCCCAGCGTCCGCAGAGAACAGCGCTACGGCGATGAGCCCCCACAGCCCCGCCGTACCGTGCACCGAGATCGCCCCTACGGGATCGTCGATCCCGAGGCGCTCGAGACCGATCACCGAGCCCACCATGATCACGCCTGCCACGAGTCCGGTGACGATCGCCAGGCCGAAGCCGATCGAGGCTGCCCCTGCGGTGATGCCAACCAGGCCGGCCAGGACGCCGTTGATGGTGAAGCCGACATCCGGCTTACCGACGATCAGCCACGAGGTGAACATGGCCCCTACGGCGCCGCCGCACGCTGCCAGCGTGGTCGCGACGGCCGGGCTTGCGATGTCCTGGCCGACGGCGGCGAGGGTCGATCCGGCGTTGAACCCGTACCAACCGAACCACAGGATGAACACGCCGAGCGCCCCCAACGTCAGCGAGTGACCGGGAATCGGCCGCGGCTTGCCTGCGGCGTCGTACTTGCCGATTCGGGGTCCGACCACGAGCACCCCCGCCAGTGCCGCCGATCCTCCCAGCATGTGGACGACACCGGACCCGGCGAAATCGAAGAATCCGAGGTCGGCCAGCCAGCCGCCTCCCCACACCCAGTGGGTAGCCACCGGGTAGATGATCCCGGTGATGAACGGCGTGTAGATGAGGTACGACGAGAACTTCACCCTGCCTGCCACCGCGCCGGAGATGATCGTCGCCGCAGTGGTGGCGAATACGACCTGGAAGAACCACTCTGCAGCGCGGGCGTCGTCGTTGAAGAAGAAGACGTCGCCGTAGGCGAGCAAACCGCCGAGCGTGGAGCCTCCGTAGGCGAGTGCGAACCCGAACGCCCAGTAGGTGAGGCCGCCTACCGAGAAGTCCATGAAGTTCTTCATGATGATGTTGCCGGCGTTCTTGGCCCTGGTGAAGCCGGCCTCGACCAGCGCAAAGCCGGCCTGCATGAACATCACCAAGATGGCAGCCACGACGAGCCACATCTCGTCGACGGCGGCGCTGATCTCGGACGCGAGCTGGGGAACCATGCACCCTCCTTCGGTTGCAGCGCAACGTACGAGGCGTCCGTTTCACCCCGGTAACGGCCGTGTTACGACTCCGAGACGGTCGTATTGCGAGGGTGTTGCCGGCAGCGGGCAGGCGCGTGGCGGAGCCAGGATGTCGAACCGCCTCAGACCGTTGCTGCGATGATGCGGACGAGCGAGGAGGATGGGACGTGGCGTTCGTGGACCGGCTGGATGCCGAACATCGGGAGGCGCTTGCTGCCGTGCCCGATGACCTGAAAGACCTCTCGGATATCGGGGCAGCTCGGGCCCGAGAGCAGGAGATGCGCCGGGTCCTCGCCTCCAGGGCTCCAGCCGTGACGGGAGTTGTCGTGAGCGATCAGCTCGCACCGGGTCCGCCCGGAGGTCCCGAGGTACTGGTCCGCATGTATCGGCCCGATGGGGCGCATGATCCGACACCGGTCCTCTGCTTCATGCACGGAGGCGGCATGGTCCTCGGCGCCGTCGCCGGAGCCGATCCGATCTGCCGGTCGATCGTGTCCGATGTGGGCTGCGTTGTCGCCTCGGTCGAGTACCGGCTGGCTCCCGAACACCCGCATCCCGCCCCGATCGAAGATTGCTACGCAGGCCTCACGTGGCTGGCAACGCACGCCGCCGACCTCGGCATCGATCCGGCGCGCATCGCCGTCGGTGGCCGCTCAGCAGGAGGAGGCCTCGCCGCCGCGCTCGCCCTGCTCGCCAGAGACCGGACCGGGCCGGGCATTGCCCTGCAATGGTTGATCTTCCCGATGCTCGATGATCGGACGACCACGCACTTCACCGACCGCGACACGCATCCCAAGGTGTGGAACCTGGCGGCCAACACCGTCGCCTGGCATGCGCTGCTCGGTGATGCCGTCGGCAGCGGGGCCGTATCGCCGTACGCCGCGCCCGCGCGCGCCGATGACCTGTCCGGGTTGCCGCCTGCCTACATCGCGGTCGGCGAGTTCGACCTGTTCGTCGGCGAAGACATCGCCTATGCCGCTCGGCTCGTCGCCGCAGGCGTCACGACGGAGCTGCACGTCTATCCCGGTGCGTTTCACGGCAGCGACACGCTCGTGCCGAATGCTCCGCTCTCGAAACGCCAGACCGCAGACGGGCGCTCCGCTCTGCGGGCAGCGCTGTTCCCAACTGCCGGATAGCTACGCCTCGGATGCCACGCCGAGGAGGCGTTCGCGACGAAGGGACCGCGAGCCCCGCACGAGCAGGATGATCGCCACGACCCAGGCAACGAGTCCGATGCCGAAGGCCGACCACGTGGGGCTGTAGATGAGACCGGAGGCGGCGGCGTAGCTGAGGATGATGACGGGGAGCGTGATCAGGGTCGACGCCTGGTGGGCGGCTGCGGCGCTGCGCACCTTTGCCGACATGCGCAGGATCAGCGCCAGCGCGATCGCGATGAACGGCGGCACCACCCAGAAGATGAGGAGCCACCACCCCGTGGTCGGGAAGAACCAGCCGCCGACGGAAGGGCCGACGACGACGTTCACGATCACGGCGTAGATCGAGAACCCGACCAGCGTCGCCGCATACCCCGGGACGAGGCTGGCGAGGAGTTTGCCGATGTAGATCTCGCGCAGGCTCAGCGGGCTGTGCGCCAGAAACTCTCCCGTGCCCCGCTCCCGCTCGCCCACGATGGCGTTGGCGCCCACCGCAGAGGAGATCGTGAGTGGCACCACGATCGCGATCGGCGCCAGCAGGTATACAGCGAAGGCGTAGGCGGCTCTGGTGCTGGGACTGTCGCCTTGGATGTTGTCTTGGATCGCCGGGGGCAGGGTGCCGATCACATCGCCGATCTGCGCCATGAGGGGCGTGCGATCAGCGCTGCTGACGACGTTCAGCATGATGAACGGGATGATCACGAAGAACAGGCCCGCCAGGATGATCAGCGGCAGCCAATAGTCCCGGCTCTTGAACAGCCGGGTCAGATCGGCTCGAGCCACAGCGCGCACCATGTGCCACCTCACGGCGTCACCTCCTCGCGGTGCCGGCGCTGCATCTCGAAGTACAGGTCCTCGAGCGTCGGCTGTTTCGGCTCCACTCTGGTGAGTCTGGCGCCGCCTGCCACGAGCTCGGCGATGAGGTCGGGGAGGCGGTGTAGGTCGTCGAGGGCGACCTCGACATGCCCGTTCCGCCGCATGCGGATGACACCGGCACGCCCTTCCAGGGTGGCCAGCACCTCGCGGTTCTCGGCATCGAAGATCACCACGGGATCGGCCATGTAGCGCCTGGCGAGATCCCGGGGGTGACCGGCGGCCCGAGTCGTTCCGTTGTCCATCAGGACGACCTGGTCGGCGATGCCCTCGGCCTCGTGCAGCAGGTGGGTGCACATGACGATGGTCCTGCCCTTGCCGGCCAGCTCGCTGATCAGCTCGAGCACGGCGCGCGACGATTCCGGATCGAGGCCGGCGGTCGGCTCGTCGAGAAGCAGGACCTCGGGATCGTGGATGACGGCGCGAGCGAGCGCCAGCCGGGTGCGCATTCCGGTTGAGTAGCCGCCGACCTCCTGGTCGAGGGCATGAGCGATGTCGAACCGTTCGGCGGCGTCACGGGCCGCTCGCTCGCTGGCTTCGAAGATGGTGGCCGCGAACTGGAGGTTCTCCCAGCCGGTCAGCTGTTCGTAGAAGGCCGGCTTGGGAGGAACGACCCCGACGCGGGCACGCACCTCCCTGCCATCGTCCATCGGGACGAGGCCGAGCACCCGTATGTCTCCGAAGTCGGGCTGCATCGACCCGGTCGCGAGACGCACGGTCGTCGTCTTCCCCGCGCCGTTGGGGCCGAGGAGAACGGTGATGCTGCCGCTGGGGGCGACGAAGTCGAGGTCGGACAGCGCCCGCACCTCGCCGAACGCCTTCGACACGGAGAGGAAGCGGATCGCGTCGGACATCGGGGAAGTCATCGGCGCCAAGGTACCCGCTATGGAGCGATATCCCGGCGTTGGCAGGCCACGGTGGCAGACGTAGGCTCAGCGGTTCGCGGCGCGGGGTGGGAGCTCATGTGCGGTCGGTTCGTGCAGGCGCAGAAGCCGGAGTGGTACGCCGAGCTGTTCGCTGTCGACTCCGTTGCCACAGAAGCGCTCGACCCGTCGTGGAATGTGGCGCCCACGGATCGGGTCTATGCCGTGGCGGAGCACGAAGGCGAGCGGCTGTTGGGAACGTTCTCCTGGGGCCTGCTGCCGTTCTGGGCGAAGGATCGCAAGCTCGCGGCCAGGAACATCAATGCCAGGGCGGAAACCGTCGCCGACAGGCCGGCCTTCCGCGACTCCTTCGCCTCGCGTCGCTGCCTGGTCCCCGCAGACGGATTCTACGAATGGGAGCCGCGGCCCAACGGCAAGCTCCCGCACTACATCCACGGCGCCGACGGCAGACCGTTGGCCCTGGCTGGGCTCTGGTCCAGCTGGCGGGACCCCGAGACCGGGGAGAAGGTGCGCACCACCACCATCATCACCGGAAGGCCGAACCCGATGGTGGGGAAGATCCACGACCGCATGCCGGCGATCCTTCCCGGAGCAGCCTGGTCTGCCTGGCTCGACCCCACCAACGACGACGGTGCCGGGCTCCGCCGGTTGCTCGCCATCTATCCCGAAGACGCCCTCGCCGAGCATCCGGTGTCGACCTTGGTCAACAAGGTCGCCAACAACGTGCCGGAGTGCATTGCCCCGATCGACCAGCCGCCGTTCGAGTAGGCGATCAGTGCACCGCTCGCAGGGCCATCAGTCCGTACGTCAGCACAGACAGGCCGATCACGAGCAGGCGGAGGTTGCGGTCCCTGCGCACGATCCACACCAGGCCGCCGGCGATGGCGGTGACGACAACGA
>Ga0255049_10000845_pt1 | contig 18061 bp, 15 predicted proteins | sample JV7_2_3_MG_FD_183615 | JGI IMG/M metagenome (GOLD analysis project Ga0255049, IMG submission 183615) | Seawater microbial communities from Jervis Inlet, British Columbia, Canada - JV7_2_3 | ecosystem: Environmental > Aquatic > Marine > Inlet | place: Canada: British Columbia | collected 2016-10-06
CAACCGGCGCTTCGACGACCTCTCCCCTCATAGCACCCCCCGGAAAGATCAGGAAAGGTCCGCCACAAGCTGTGACGAGTGACAGGAGAACCAGCCCGATTAGAGATCGTTTCATGCGGTTCCATCCTTCGTTGTGGTTGAAGGTTTATGCGGTTCACCCGACAGTAGTCGTTCCGGGGTATCGGTGAAGTCCAGCGTGCTGCCCACGACGCGCTTGCCTATTTCGATGACAGCGGGCGAGAAGCTGTAGCAGGCGCCCAGGGTCCGCTCGGCCATGTCGCTCGCGTTGGGGATGTGATCGAGCGGAAAGGCGCGCCCGAGCGAGATGGCGCAGGCGCGCCGCAGGATGATCGCGGCCTCGGCCATCTCCGGCTCGAACTCCGCATCCGCCCACTCGACGAAGCCCTTGGTGAGTGAGCGGCCGTCAAAGGGGGGCGGGCCGAGGATCTTTCTGCCCGCGAGGGCCCAGGCGAGGATCTCCACACCGTCGCGCAGGATGGTAGCTCGGGTGCGCTTATCGACGCGGTCGGGGATGTGGATCTCATAGAGGCGGGTCTTACGGCCCGACGCCGCGTGTGTCAGAGCCAGACCGGCGAGATCGAACAGATGCGTACAGTGCGAACGCGGGTCGTGCTCGCGCGCGGGGGAGGTACAGCGCTGCGAGAGTCTAAGCCCGCGCAAAGCGCGCAGCGGGCCGGTCGCATCGGAGCAGGTGGTCCACGGAAAGCGAAACGCCTCGCCCTCGACCTCGACGACCTTCTCACCATCGTGTCGGAGCCTGAGGCGGAAGTGATGAAAATCATCCTCCAGCTCCGCGAGAACGGTCTCCGCATTCGATGTGATGCGGATATTTCGGTGATAGACACCATCACCGTAGATAGGTTTCGGAAGCTCGGAAGATGCCTGAGTCATCGCGGGACTCGCTTTAAAGGCGGGTGAGGAGCATGCAGCCGCCCAGCGGTCCGCCTCCCGCCGCCGCGACGGCAACCTCCGGAGAGCCGGGCACCTGACGCTCGCCGCCTTCGCCCCAGAGCTGAACGCAGGCTTCGTGCAGGAAGCCATAGCCGTGCAGACGCCCCGCGGACAGCTGGCCACCATTGGTGTTGAGAGGCAGCTCGCCGTCAAGCGCGATTCGTTTACCTCCCTCGACATAGGCTCCGCTCTCGCCCTTGCCGCAGAAGCCGAGCGCCTCGAGCCAGGCCATGGCGATGAAGCTGAAGCCGTCGTAGAGCTCCGCAACATCCACATCCGCTGGACGCATGTCGGTGCGGGACCAGAGCATGGGCCCCGCGTCGCGCAGAGCCATGGTCGTAAGGTCGTCCCACTGGTCCCAGGAGGGACGTCCGTGAATCGCGCTGCCCACGGCCTCGACCCGCAGTGGCTTGCGTCGCAGCTCGCGGGCCGCGTCCAGACGCGAGACGATGATGGCCGTGCTGCCATCGACGGGAACGTCGCAATCGTAGAGACAGAACGGCGTCGTGATCATGCGCGCCGCGAAGTAATCCTCGATCGTCATCGGGTCCCGGTAAATCGCCTTCGGGTTGCGGCCCGCGTTCTTGCGCGCGTTGAGCGCGATCTGAGCAAGCTGCTCACGCGTGGTTCCAAACTCGTGGAAGTGGCGCTGCGCGACCATGGCGATCCAGTTGGCCGCCGAGGCCGCGCCAAACGGCAAGGTCCAGGCCATGAAACCGTCCGCACGATAACCACTCCCCGCACGACCCTTGGGAATGACGCCGCGCTGCTGCGCGCTCGACTCGAACACCGAGCGAAAGCACAGTACGTGCGTCGCCAGCCCACAGGCCACCGCCATGCACGCATTGATGACGGAGCCGAGCTGGCCCGGCAGCTCCGGCCCTCCCGTGTACCAGTTCAGCTTCAGCCGCAGCGCGTCCTGAACCTCGATGACGCCCGCGCCCGAAAAGCCGGGCGCAGCGGTGAGATTCCCCGGGTAGGTAGAGACGCCGTCGATGTCCTTACGCTCGAGTCCCGCATCCTCGATTGCGGCCAGACACGAGTCCAGCGTGAGCTCGAGCGGATCGCGGCCGAGTCTGCGACCGATCTCGGACTGGCCAATGCCCGTGACCGCGGCTCGGCGCTCGAGGATCTCCATCAGGCGGTCTCCGGTGCGAAGAGTGGCAGGTAGACGTCGCCAGCCTGCTCGAAGCGCACGCATACCGGCATACCGATCTGCACCGCGTCCGGCTCGCAGTCGACGATATTGGTCATCAGCCGCAGCCCCTTTTGCTCGATGATCTCGACGATGGCGATCGTGTAGGGCAGTGGCACGCCGGGGATCCAGGGCTGGTGGTTCACGGTATAGCTGAGCACGTGGGCACGCCCGGAGACCGTCTCGACCGCCAGGTTCTTGCCGAGACACTCGGGACACAGCGGCGAGGGCGGGTGGATGTAGTGCTTGCAAGCCTGGCAACGCAGGAAGCGCAGCTCACCGTCGGCACCGCCCTTCCAGAAGTGTTCGTTCTGGGGCGTAACCCTGGGAAGGATCCGAAAAGGCTTCTCAGTCACCGGAGCACGCTCTGCATTCCACTTGCTAGCTATCAAATACTACGGGCAACGCGGCGGGGGCGCGGAATGCTTGCCCGGTGATGTGCACGTCCTCCGCCTCGGGATCGAGTCGGAGGCCAGGGAGGCGATCCAGAATCGCGTTCAAGGCGACTGTCGTCTCCATGACCGCCAGGTGCATACCCAGGCAGCGATGCGGACCAAACGCAAAGGCCATGTGCTGCTGGGGCTTGCGAAAGATGTCGAACTGCTCGGGATTCTCGTAGCGGGTCTCGTCGTGGTTGGCCGAGCCCAGGTTGACGGCCACCATGGCACCCTTGGGAATCTTCACGCCGAGGAGCTCGACATCCCTCATCGCCGTGCGCGAGATCGACGTGAGCGGACATTCCCAGCGCACCCCCTCCTCGATGGCCTGCGGGAGAAGCGTGCGGTCCTCGCGCACGGCATCGAGCTGATCCCGATGCGTCAGCAGACCGAAGATCAGATTGCTCGAGGAACGATACGTGGTCTCGGCACCCGCGGGAAGTAGCAGCCGCAGGAACGCGAAGATGTCGTCATCGCTCAGGCGTTGTCCCTCGAGCTCCGCCTGCGCCAGCAGGCTGATCAGATCTTCCTGCGGGTCCTGACGTCGCTGGTTCAGGATCCCGCCGAAGTACTCCGCCAGCTTCTTCGATGCGGCGATGCCGCGCTCCCAGTTATGGCCGACACTGATCAGCTCCACCGCCCAGCGATGGAAGCGCGGCAGATCCGCGTGCGGCAGACCGAGCATGCCGGCGATCACGTTCACGGGGAAGGGAAAGGTCAGCTCGCGCACCAGCTCCGCGCGTCCGCGGTCCGCGAACTGATCGATGAGCTTGTTCACGATGGGACGCACCAGCTCGGCCTCCCAGCGCGCCTGCATCTTCCTCGTGAACGCCTGCTGGATCAGGCCCCGGTAGCGCGAGTGCTCGGGCTCGTCCATCTCGAGGATGGAGTGACCCATGACTACGCCCATCATTTCCTCGTAGCCGGAGGAAGAGAATGTCGCCCCGTCCCGCAGTACCGTGGAGACTGCCTCGTGGGTCACGGCCATGTAGAGCTCCTTGGGGACCTTCCTCAGCAGACGGCTCGGGCCGCCGGTCATCAGACTGACATCGATCTTGACCACCGGCGCCTGCTTGCGGAAAGCGGCGAAGAACGGGTAGGGGGTGCGAACAGCACCCGCTCCCATGAGCTTGTTGAACTCGTCGAACGGATCGTCGTCGTCGGTCAGAGTGGCCGTAACCGGCTCTACCTCGCTCACGAGATCTCCCTCCATCGCACGCCTCGAGGGGACGCGCCAGAAATCTGACGATATATCAGATTCTCGTGTAGAACAAGCAATCCCTGGCCCGCGCCGGGTGCGGCGGACCTCGGTATGCTTGCTCGATGGATTTTCGCCTGAGCCCCGAACAGAACGAGCTGCGCCGGCAGGTACGCGATTTCGTGACGAACGATCCCGCACTTCGCGCCCGACCTTTCCTCGAAGACGGCTGGATCGCGGGCTGGGATCCCGGATTCTCGCGCCGACTGGGCGAGCGGGGCTGGATCGGGCTCACCTGGCCCAAACAGTATGGAGGCGCGGAGCGCAGCTACCTGGACCGACTGATCCTGACCGAGGAGCTGCTGCTGGCGGGCGCGCCGGTCGCAACGCACTGGTTCGGCGATCGCCAGATCGGACCCGCGCTGCTCGCCCACGGCAGCGACGAGCAGAAGGATTTCTTGCTGCCGCGGATCGCACGCGCTGAGATCAGCTTCTGTGTGGGCATGAGCGAGCCCGACGCGGGCAGCGACCTCGCCGGAATCAAGACACGAGCCGAGCTACGGGGTGAGGAGTTCAGTATTCGCGGCCAGAAGACCTGGACCAGCTTCGCGCAGCACGCGGACTACTGCTACCTGTTGGCACGCACCGACACCGAGGCCAGCCGCCACCGCGGAATCAGCGAGCTGCTGATCCCCATGAACACACCGGGCATCAGCGTACGCCCGATCCGGGACATGATCGGTGAGTCGCACTTCGGCGAGATCTTCTTCGACGAGGTACGCGCCCCGCGAAGCTGCCTCATCGGAAAGCTTCATCGTGGCTTCTACCAGATCATGCGACAGCTCGACTTCGAGCGCAGCGGTATCGAGAGACTCGTCTCGAACCTACCGCTGTGGCGGGACCTCAAGCGCATCGCGCGAGAGCGTGGCCTCACGCGTGACACAGACCTACGACAGCGCATCAGCGGGCTCGAGATCGCCTGGCATGCCGGGCGGGGCATGATCTACCGGGTTGCAGCGCTGCTCTCCGAGGGAAAGGTCCCCAACTACGAGGCCGCTGCGGCCAAGACTTTCTGCACCTCGCTCGAGCAACGCATCGCCGAGCTGGCATCCGAGATCCTGGGGCCGGCGTCACTGCTTCTGGCCAGCTCGGGGCACACGCCCCTCGATGGTCGTGCGGCGCGCAACCTTCTCTACGCTCCCGCCTACACCATCCAGGGTGGCACAAGCGAGATCCTGCGCAATATCATCGCTACGCGCGGCCTGGGACTTCCGGACTAACGTCTGAACAGCATGAGGTGTTGCTGCGGAAGGATGTCCCGCGTCTCGAGCCAGACCAGGCCCGCGGCTTTCATCTCGCGGCGTGCCTGCGCCTGGCTCATCTTGTGAAGCCGGTGGATCTCGACCTTCGGATCTTCGGCGCGGTACTCGACCAGAACCAGGATCCCGTCCCGCTTCAGGGCTAGCACCAGCCTCCGCATCATCTCGACCGGGTATGAGAACTCGTGATAGGCGTCCACCAGCAGGATCAAATCCACGCTCTCGGGCTCCAGTCGGGGATCCTGAGGCGTACTCAGTACGCTCTCGACGTTGGTGTGCTGCTCCTCGAGGATCCGGGCCTCGATGAGATCGAGCATCCCTTGCTGCACATCGACCGCCAGGACCCGTCCTTCGGGCAGCAGCGGACTCAGCCGAAAAGTGAAGTAGCCAGAGCCGGCGCCGATGTCCGCCACCACGTCGTCGGGCTCGAGCTTCAGGTTCTCCAGCAGCAGGTCCGGCCTCTGCTCCTCCTCGCGCGCGGGACGCTCCATCCAGTCCACCGTGCCCGGCGACACGGTCTTCGCGATCTCACGTCCCAGATAGAACTTGCCGGTACCGCCGGGGCTGGCCTGCGCGCGATGCTCGTAGGCAGAGCGGTCAGCGCTCGCTGCGCTGCTGGCCGCCGCGAGCAGGGCGTCCGGCTCGATGCGGATCGTGTGATCAGGGTTCACATAGCGGAACATGATCACACCGTCGGTATCCACGAGAAATACGCTGGGCACCGGTAGTAGGTGGTGCTTCTGCCCCGACGCATCCTCGAGGTCGATTCCGAAGCCCTTGTAACGAGCGAGCGTCGCGTCATCGACTCGGAACGCGATGCCGAACGCGCGCGCCGCGCCCATATCGGCATCGGAGAGCAGTAGGTAGGAAAGCTCGTGCTTCTGGATGCTCGCGCGCAGCTTCTCAGGGCGATCGGGGCTGATCGCGACGATCTTGTAGCCGAGCTTGGTGAGCTGCGATTCAATTCTCTGCAGTTGACCCAACTGCAAATTACAATAGGGTCACCAGCCGCCCCGATAGAAGATCAACACCACGGCCTGCTTCGCGATCAGCGGAGCGAGCTCGAAGGACTTCCCATCGATCGTTTTCAGCGTGAGCGCTGGCGCGCGGTCTCCGACCGCGAGCGGCCTCACCGCATGAGGCGACCCGGGACCGGCAGCTACCGCGGGAGTTTCTTCTGTGGCTCGGGCAGCCGAGCCAATGACCCACGAGGCCAGCAGCCCCAGGAGCGCAAAGGCTATTGGCATGCGACTCACGGAACCAGCAGGACCTTGCCCGTGGTAGCACGACCCTCCAGCGCGCGATGCGCCTGGGCCGCCTGCGCCAGGGGAAAGCGGGCGCCAATCCGCACGCTGAGCGCGCCGTCGGCAACGGCGCCCAGGATCGCGCCCGCGCGCTCCTCGAGCTCGGCGCGATCCCGCGTGTAGTGCGCCAGGGAGGGGCGCGTGATGAAGATCGAGCCCAGTGCGTTGAGCCGGCCCAGGTCGAAGGCCGGAACCACGCCGCTGGATTGGCCGTAGAGCACCAGCAACCCGCGCGGACAAAGCGAGCGCAGGCTGCCCTCAAAAGTCGTCCGACCCACGGAGTCGTACACGACATCGACCCCGCGTCCATCGGTGAGACGCCGAACTTCCTCCGAGAAGTCGCACTCGGTATACAGAATCACATGCTCGGCACCGGCTTCGCGCGCAAGCTTCGCCTTCTCCTCGTTGGAGCAGGATCCGATCACCTTCACACCCGCCGCCTTGAGCACCTGTATCAAGAGCAGGCCCACGCCCCCCGCAGCGGCGTGCACCAGGGCGAGGTCACCCGGGCGCGACTCCCGCGTAGCATGCGTCAGGTAATGGGCCGTCATGCCCTGCAGCATTACGGCCGCGGCCAGCTCGTCCGAGACGCCCTTTGGAACACGAACCAGCTGGGCTACGGGAGCGACGATGACGTCGGCGTAGGAGCCCGGCACCGATGACCACGCAACGTGGTCTCCGACGGACAGCGTGCTCACGTCGGGCCCCAGGGCCTCGACGACGCCCGCTCCCTCCAGGCCCGCCACGAAGGGAAGCGGCCGCGGATACAGTCCGCTGCGAAAATAGACATCGATGAAGTTGAGACCGGCCGCGGCGATCCGCACCCGGACCTGACCCGGGCCGGGCTGCGCCGGCTCGTACGGCTCGAGGCGCAGCGCCTCCGGGCCACCGGTCTCACGGACGAAAACGGCCTGTCCCATAGAGGGCAGTTTACTCGAAGAGCTCGATAATCCGCTCGCAGCGTTGGATGCGCTCGACATCCCCGGAGCGCACCCGGTCCCCCAGCATCTGGAGCTCGAGCATTTTCCGATTGACCCAGCTCGCGGCCAGGTCCACGCGCTTGGGCGCGACCTGGGCCTGCTTGAGCAGCTCGGTGCCCACGATCACGTAGGCCACCATCTCGGCCATGGGCCGGGAGGAGAGCAGCGCGTAGCTGAAGTCCGGCAGTAGCGCGGCCACGCACTGGTTGATGCGTTCGATGCCCGCGCGCACCTTGTCCGCATAGCGCACCAGATCTCCGGTGAGCTGACCCAGCTCCTTGTGCAGCTCCTCGAAGACGATCTCGAGTGCACCCTTGCCGATCTCCTTCAGCGCAAACGAGACCTGAATCTCCGAGGTACCCTCGTAGATGGTGGTGATGATGCCATCGAGATGCAGCTTGGCGACCTCCGACTCGGCCATGAAGCCCACACCACCGTGCACCTGGATCGCAGTACGCGTGATGTCGTCGCAGTATTCCGTGGCCAGATACTTCGCGAGCGGCGTGAGCAGGCGGATGCGAACCAGATTGCGCTCGCTGATACGATCGAGCTCCGCGCGCTCGGATTCGGCGATGTCCGGCTCGCGCTCGATGTACCTGTCGATGGAGCGGTTACGATCGACCAGGACCGCGCAGCGATAGAGCAGCGCCCGGCTGCCCTCGAGGTTCAGGATCAAGCGCGAGAGCATGTTCTTCATCAGCGGCTGCTCGGCGATGGGGATGCCGAACTGCTTGCGCTCCTTCGCATACTGAACGGCGCGCTCGAGGGCCGCCTCGGCGATCCCGATGCCCTGGGCGGCCACGCCGAGCCGGGCGTTGTTCATCAGATCGAGCATGGCCTTGAAGCCCCCGCCCTTCTCAGCGATGCGGAAGGCCTCTGCATGGTCGAGGCGCACGACTGCGGTGGGCGAGCCGTGGATGCCCATCTTGTGCTCGAGGCGATCGACGTAGAGCTTGTTGCGTGTCCCGTCGGGAAGTGTGCGTGGACACAGAAACAGCGAGAGCCCCTTGGTGCTCCCCTTGGACTGCTCGAAAGTGTCGTCCTCGCGCGCCAGAACCAGATGGATCTCGGCGCCTCCGTTCGTGATGAAGATCTTCTCCCCATCCAGGAACATGCGCCCGTTCTCCTCCGTGGCACGCGTGAGGATCGCGCCCAGGTCAGAGCCCGCCTGTGGCTCCGTGAGGTCCATGGCCCCCTGCAGCTCACCCGCCACGAAGCGCGGCAGGTAGCGCTGGCACAGCTCCTCGGGCGCATACTTCTGAATGTCCTCGGCGACACCGGTCTGCAGCCCCATGATCGTCATCAACGCGGCGTCTGCACGCGATACCATCTGGAGCACCATATTGCAGACGAGTGCGGGGAGCTCGAAGCCGCCGTACTGCTCCTTCACCGCCAGACTCACCAGGCCCGCTTCGCGCAGGGCCTCGTAACCATCCCGGATGTGCGCGGGAGGCACGACCTCACCATCCACGAGCTGCGCGGGCTGGTCCCAGCCCTCGAGGGCCGCCGGCTCGATGCGGGCGCAGATCTCGGCGCAGGTCTCGAGCACGCCGAGTAGCGCCGCGCGCTCGGACTCCACATCCACAGAGTCGCCCTTGGAGTAGCGGTAGTAAGTCTCCCAGTCGGTCAGCTCGTTCAGGTAGACGAGCAAACCGTCATGCAGATAACCCGGCATTACGGAGCCCTCCCTCGGCTCTGCTGCATGAGCTTATGGGGTCCGGAAAGTGACTTCCAGTCCGGTAAAACCGCGAGGTGTCGCTCAGCAGCGTCATTTCCGCCATTCTGTGCTCAACTTTTCGGAGTTGTCTACTCCGGAGTTGAGCGTAACCCGGAGTCATGACAATATCGCTAGAGATAGAGCTAGAGGCCGGGGAGGAAACGCATGTATATCGGTCGGATCGTTGCGGTGGGACAGAACCGGGAGGGAGCCAATGCGGGGCTTTATCGCGTCTCCTCACGCTCCTTCCCCAACCGCAAAGCCGTGGAGCTGAACGGACACCTGGCCATCGTTCCCCGGGAGGGCCACGAGACAGACCTCCAGAAGAGCCCTTACATCTCCTACAACTGCTTGCGCCTGGCGGGGGAATGGGCCGTCATTAGCAACGGCAGCCAGACCGACCCCATCGCCGAGAAGATCGAAGCGGGAGTGCCCGTACGTGATGCCCTGGCATCGGTGCTGAGCGCGCTCGACTACGAGAAGGACGATTACAACACCCCGCGCATCGCGGGCGTGGTCTCTCGGGCCGGCGCGACCGCCTGGCTCGGGATCGTGCGCCACGACGCCCTGGTCGTGAAAACCGTGCCGCTCGAGCCCGGGCGCGCGCACTACATCGCCACCTATGAAGCGAACGACGTACGCGACTCACAGAGCTCGGCGTTCGACGCCCCGAACGCCATGGCGGCCGCCCGTTACATCGTGGACGGCGGCGAGTTCTCGGACTTCGAACACCCGGTCACCAGCGCCGCGGCGCTCGTCGAGGGCTCGCACTTCGCGCTGGCAACCTGGACCGTATAGAGCATGTCCGCCCCCCACCGAAGGTGACTCCATGCAATACAAGCAGCGAAATCCCGTACCCCTGCCCGCGTCGGGCCCGCTCGGAACGGTCCGAACCACGATGGACACCGCCTTCGACTGGGAGTACGCGCTCAAGAACCAGAAGCTGCTGACCCTCTACGAGAAGGGCAAAGCCAGCACCTGGAACGCCACGGATCTGGACTGGGATACCGAGGTGGACATCGAGAAGCTCATGGCCCGACGCCGCGAGGCTGCGGGGGGCGTGTCCCTCTTCAATCAGCTTCTGAACCCGCCGCATCCGCTCGACGAGAAACGCAACCTCGAGTTCAATATGAACATGAACGCCTGGATGCTCTCGCAGTTTCTGCACGGGGAGCAGGGCGCATTGCTGGCTACGGCGAAGATCGTACAGTCCGTGCCCACCGAGGAGGCAAAGTTCTATGCCGCCAACCAGGTGGCGGACGAGGCCAGACACGTCGAGGTGTACCACCGCTACCTCACCGAAAAGCTCGGCATCTCGTTCGAGGTGAACACGAACCTGCAGGAGCTCCTGGACACGACCTGCTCCGATCCCCGCTGGGACATCACCTATCTCGGGATGCAGATCATGGTCGAGGGTCTGGCGCTGGCCGCGTTTGGGCTGATGAAGCTCACCATGCCCGACGAGCCCCTGATCCAGGAGATCACGACCCGCATCATGGGCGATGAGGCGCGACACGTCGCCTTCGGGGTGCTCTCGCTGGGAGAGCTGTACAAGTCGGGAGAGCTGACGCCTCAGGAGCTGCGCGAGCGCGAGGACTTCGTGATCGAGGCCACCCAACTCATGCGGGATCGTCTGCTGATGCAGCAGGTTTTCGAGCGCATGGACCTGGACGTGAAGATCTGGCTCAAGTGGGTGAAAAGCACGCCTTTCATGGTCGCGTTTCGGCAGATGCTCTTCTCGAAGATCGTTCCCAACCTCAAGCGTATCGGGCTCCTCACGCCGCGCGTGCGGGACGCATACGACAAGCTCGGGATCCTGCGCTTCGAGAACGAGAAGGACTCCACCGAGGAGATCGAGGCCAAGCCGCCCGCCGAGTTCCTGGAGCTGCTCCAGTCCCTCCTGGGCCAGCCCCCGGCACAGCTCTAGTCCCTGGCGCTGAATGGAAGGGTGCAGCTGCAGGGCTGCGCTGTCGGCTCGAAGCTGCGCTGCGGCAGTTCTTCACGGCTCCAGGCGCAAGGGAGGAGGTGGCACACCCCTTGCTCTCTCAGCTGACTGCTCAGGAGGCCCGCAGGCATGAGAGACTTCGCCGATGACGCGATCGTGGTCCGCCGCCCGCCGAGCCCGGGGTTGGCCGCGGTGTTCTCGGTCTTTCTCCCCGGCCTCGGCCAGCTTTACAGCGGCCGGCTCGGCGCCGGCGCGCTGTGGTTCCTCGCCACGTCGTTCAGCTACTGGGCGGTCCTCCTGCCCGGATTTCTAGTCCACGCGCTCTGCATCTGGTCGAGTTACCAGTCCGCCAAGCGCTGGACCGAGTACTGAAGCTAGCTAAAGACGATCACGCCCCGCGCGTTGAGGCCCTTCTCCATGTCTTCGAAGGCCTGCGGCGCCTCGTCGATGGTGTAGGTTCGCGTGACCATGCGGTCGAGATCGAGCTTTCCGCGCTGGTACAGGTCGAGCAGCTGCGGGAAGTCGACGCGGGGGTTCACATTGCCGTACATGCAGCCCTTGATGGTTTTCGCTTCGGCGAACAGCAGCAACGCCGAGAACTTGACGATGTCCGTAATCTTGCCGGCCCCCACCACGGTCAGCATTCCGCCGCGTCGGACGGCGCTATAGGCCTGCTCGATTACCGATCCGATGCCGATGGCCTCGAATGCATAGTCGACACCGCGGCCTCCCGTGAGCTCCTTGATCTTGGACACCGCGTCCCCAGCGGCGCTGACCGTGTCCGTGGCCCCGAACTGAGTGGCCAGCTCGAGCTTGTTGTCTGCCAGATCGACGCCGATGATGCGGTCGGCACCGGCGATGCGGGCGCCCTGAATGACGGAGAGTCCCACGCCTCCACAGCCGAAGACCGCGACGCTGGATCCGGGGCGGACCTGCGCGGTCTTGATCGCGGCTCCCACGCCCGTGGTGACACCGCAGCCGACTAGCGCGGCGGATGCCAGCGAGATCTCCTTGTCGATCGGAACCACACTGATCGAGGGCACGACGCAGGCCTCGGCCATATTGCCCAGGAACTGCATCACGCCGAGCTCATTGCCGTTGAGCTTGACGCGCGCGGTCCCGTCCAGCATGCGGCCCGTGGGCGCGCCTACCATACACAGATGTGGCTCACTGCGCAGGCAGTGATAACAGTCACCACAGTTGGGAACGAAGGAGAGCACCACGTGGTCTCCGGGCTGTACGTTGCTGACGCCGTCACCCACCTGGTCCACCACACCCGCGCCCTCGTGTCCCAGGACCATGGGGAGGGGCAGCGGCAGCGTGCCATTGATGACAGAGAGATCGGAGTGGCACACGCCAGTGGCGGCCATCTTCACAAGCACCTCGCCCGCCTTAGGGGGATCGAGCGAGACGTTCTCTACCGTAAACTTGTTGAGCTCATGAGCGACGACGGCTTTCATGGGGGGCCTCCTTCTCTGAAGGAGCTTAGCACGGGGGACCGGTTACCTCGGAGGGAGACGGAATTTGGGGGGCTCGGAGCCGCTCTTGGCGACGCGGCGCAACGCGGGGTCGCGGTCCTTCAAGTAGCCGGAGAGCAATGCCACCGCTCCCTCATCCGCGATCTTGGCGAGGGCCGTCGCGGCGGCCACCCGCACCTCACTGCTCCATTTCCGGGCCCAGGTTAGCGAGCGTCTAGCTGCCAGAATCCGCTCGAGCGCTTCGTTTGCGAACGGATCCTGGCTCTGCCCCAGTGCGTGACAGCACGCGATCACCCTCTCGGGTTCCTTCGTCGTATCCAGAATCGAGACGATTTCCTGAACGATTCCCTGGGCCTTGAGTCGGCCGAAGAACCGGATCACCATCGTGGCCAGCTCGAGCTCCCCACCCCGTGCTTGCTCGATCAGCAGCTCTACCACTTGCTGATCGTTCAGACGCTCGGCGAGTCTCAAGGCGGCCAGACGAACCTGCGGATTCGTGTCACTGAGCGCACGCACCAGCTCGGCGTTCACGTCGCGCGTGACGGTATCGATGACATCGAGGAACCGGATGCGCTGCCCGGGATCGCTTTCTTCCCGCAGGGCCTGCTTGAGCAGCTCGCCTGCTTCCTCCTCGACCTCCGCCAGCAAGCTGCCCGCGATCTGCCGCGCCCGACCGCCGCTTGCGAGCCTGACAACGTCGATCAGAAGCGGCACCGCCGGGCGTCCCACACATCCCAGCACGCGCGCCGCCGCGCGCTGACGAACCGGATCGGACGAACTCATATCCTCGACCAAGAGCTCCTGGGTCGATGGCTCGAGCTTTCGGTCCAAGATCTGGCCCAGAACCAGCGCCCGGCCGTCGTCCGCCGCATCGAACTCTCCGTAGGCTCCATGCAGCGCCGAAAGAATCCGGCAAGCCAGAGTGTACTCGCTGAACTGGATCGAGATTCCCGCCATTTGATGCAGCACCGCCGCCATTTCCCGGATCAGGTCGGCGTGCTCCTCCGCGGCAAAAGCGGAGAGCATGGGCTCGGTCATCACCTTCGCGAATTCCTGCTGAAAACCCGGACTCAGGTTCCTGAGCGAGGCCCGACAGGCATCGACGGTTTTCTTGCGACTCAGAACGCTGCGGCGCTCGAAGCCATCGAAGAGCCGCTCTGTGAGCTCATGTAGCTCCTTCGTGTTCTCATCCAGGAGCAGCCGGTCGAGCTGCGCCGGCAGCGTCTCGAGGAATTCAGCAAAGGCCTCTTCCGAGCTGATGCCTTCCTCTTCGGCTGACTCCGCGGCCGGCTCCTCGACACGCGGTTCCGCTTCCGCCACCAGAGTCGATGCCTCGCCCACCTTATAAACAGCGTCATCAAAGAGGATGGACGCAATCCCCTCCGATGTCGCTAGCTGCTTCCAGAACGACACATCTACGTCCGCAGCGGGAAAGCCGCGCAACGCCGCAATGAAGGTCTCGATCTCGGCGATCGAGATTGATTCCAGGAACGTGAGACCGCTCACTTTGATCGACTGGAGGAAGTTGACGAAGCTGTCCGAGAGCTTGTCGACATCCGATCCAGTCAGCCGGACTCCGTTCACCAGCAGAGCGTCCTCCGCCGCTGCGAACGCGAGCACACGCCGTTTGTCGAGAATCTCGCGCAAGGCCTGTAGCAGATGCTCGATCCCCGCCGAGATGGCCTTGCTTTTCAACGGATATAGCCGGATCCCTCGCGAGACCCCGAGCAGCCCGCGCATCACCTCCCGCAGCCAGGCGCGCTCCTCCGGCTCGAAACCGGACTCCTCCTCTTTAATGGCCCGCTGATGCCGCCGCGTGCGAGCGAGCTCTGGATCTCCCTGCTCACCCTCGGACGCCCGCCGTTCCTTCTCGACCTCGGTGTAGCGCAGCTGGCGCAGGTTGATGTGAATCACATGATGCTCAGCCGAGAACCTGTGCCAGAAACGCTCGTCGACCTGTTCCGGCGCTGTACGCGCCAGCGCCTCGAGCAGCGATTGGATCTCTGACTCCGTGAAATCTTGATGGAAAGAAATCCCCTTCAGCTCCAGACGACGCAGCAAGTGCAGGACGCCGTCGGCGACCAGCTCACAGTTCGCCAGGTTGACTGGCCCGCCATTGGCCATCAAGCCGGGCTCCCCCCGATGCAGATGGAGGAGCTCATTCTGAGCCAGGATACTGTCGATCGCTTGCTTCAGCCGCCGTATGCCAGCAGCGATGGTCTCGCTCTCCGAGGGATACAGTTTGAGATTGTTCACCGCGGTAAGCAGCCAACGCAATACGCTCGGAAGCTGAGATTGACTCTCGACGGTCAGGGGTGATCCCGCGAACGCTTCGTCCGCGATGTCATCGCCCGAGTATTGGACCGCCTCTTCGGAGCTGAAGACATAGTTGGTCTGAGCCAGCTGAATCTGTTCGTAGTGTCGTCCCTTTTCCTGACGGGTAGATCGTTTGAAGTGATACGCCAGGATCGATGCAGAGGGTAGAAGGCTCTTTTCGTAAAGATCCTCCTGGTAGGACGCTACACGCTCGTGCAGCTCCTGTTTTTCTGGAGTTTCGATCCGGCCGTAGATGATCTCGAGCACCCGCTTGCTGATGAAGTGGATAGTCTCGTCGTTGAGCTGGAAGTCCGAGCTCACAAACCCCAGCTCGACGGCTCGGTCCACGAACTCCAGGACCCTGGCTTCCAGGGTCTCCGAGCTTCCTGCCAGTGCGCTCAGGTTCATGCCTTCGCCAAAGACCGAAGCATGAGTCAGTAGTCGGCGCCCCTCCTCATCGAGGTCAGCGATTCTATCAATCACGATCTCTTCCAGGGAGCGGGGAAGCTCGTCCTTGCCGAGTTCCTTGATGACCCACTGCTGGCCGACGAGAGTGATCTTCTGGTCCATTACGAGCTTGCGCAGGATCTCCCCGAGGAAGAGCGGATTCCCCTGAATGATCTGTGCCAGCTCGATCTCGAAATCCTTGCGAACCCTTACCGAGGGGAAGAGCGCCTGCAGATGGGTCGAGATGTCACTGGCGCTGAGCGGGGTCAGCTGCACCTCCTCGATACCCAGCTCCGCGCGCTGGCTGGCCAGGAAGCGTTCCAGTGGCACCCTGTCATCCCCAGCGCTGGACTCGAAGGAGTCCATCGATGACCCGCACACCAGAACCGGGACCTCGCCACGCGTCACCAGCACACGGAGGAGGTTCAGGGTCGCCTCATCGATGAAGTGCATATCATCGATGAGCAAAATGAGAGGCCGGGAATCGAGCGCCTTGGCGATCAGCCGCAGGAAGGTATTGAAGATGTTCTCGCGCCGTACACGCTCGTCCTGTTCCGCCTCAGCGTCCTCATCCCCGGCGAGCTGGGGCAGGATCTTGGATGCGTACACGATCTCTTCCGGGCTCAGATCGTCGAATACGGCAAGCCCTTTATCCTCGCGCTGGTTCAGAAGAGCCACGAGGATGTCCGTCGTCAGGTAATAAGGACGGTAGAGCTCCTCCTGGCGACCACGCACCTTGACCACTCGCCCTCGGCTGCTTTCGCTGACGCCGCGCCGGACCGCCTCCAGGAATGTGCTCTTGCCCATTCCGGCTGCGCCCTTCACGATCAGGAACTGGTTCTCGCGTGCGTTGAGTCGATCGAGCGCCTCAGAGACCCGTTCGAGCTGGGGCCGTCGACCCGCCATCTCGGGTCCGTCGAGCTGGCTGAGAGCCGTCTTGCCGAAGACCTGGTCGAGATCGATCTCGTCTGCGACCGCGAAGCGATTTCCGCCGGACTTCTTCGCGAAGTACAGAGCGGTGTCCGCTTTGTGGATCAAGCTTCCAGCATCCTGCGCGTCCTCGGGAACCGAAGCGATGCCGATGCTGAGCCGCAGGGTCAGACTCACCCCCCCCTCGGCATCCTGAAGCGGCTCTTCGCGAAACCGCCGTAGGAGTGTCTCGGCCAGGTGTCGCGCCGCAGCCTTGGTGCCGCCCGGAAGCAGGATCATGAACTCGTCGCCCGAGTTGCGGATGGCCACGCCTTCGTTGGCCGCGACCTCCTTGAGCTTGGCCGCGAACCAGATCAGCGCCTGATCTCCGAACTGGTGGCCGAACTTGTCGTTCAGCTGCTTGAAGCCGTCCAGATCCGTCATGATCAAGGACAGCTTGCAGCGCTCGGGCCGATCCCACGGGACCTTGTATTCGAGGTAGTTGCGCAGGAAGCGCCGATTGGAAAGTCCGGTGAGCTCGTCTTCGAAGATCAGCTGGGCCGGGTCCGTACCGCTGTGCTGAAGGAGTTCTAGAAGATCTCGGTATTTCATGCCCTCGGCCCCACAGAGCACAGACGGTCTGCCTCGCTGAGCGGATCGGCCAAACGCAGCATCCACTGTAGAAGACCGCCAGCACTCCTGTCGCTCCCTGTAGCGGGGCGCAGGTGGTATGCAAAAGGCTCCTCGCATGACTAAAGGGTTCCCCCCCCACGAGCCGAAATAGCCCTCGAAAGGGTTTGCTCGTGGCGAAGGACTCACTGGATAGTCGTCGCAAGTATTCGCGCGTCAGGACCGACGCGCTGATCTCCATCGCACGTGTGGTTTCGGGCGATGCGCTCGGCTGTGCCGTAGATGTCTCGCTAGGCGGGATCCGCTTCCAGGCGGTCGGCCTCGAATTTCAGATCGGCGAAGTCCTGCGGGTCACTCTCAACCTGGGCGGAACCGAGGTCAGTGCCCTGGCTAAGCTCGTGCGCATCACGCCGCTCGATGCGTTCACCAACGAGCTGGCGCTGGCGTTCGTAGAGGTGGACGCGACCACTCTGAAGCTTCTCGAGGATTATCTGGAGGAGGCCGAGGAGGTCTAGCCTGTCACAGACCTGCCGGAAACTTCCCTTCCGGCCCAGCCGACAACTTTTTTCGCACCCCGCAAAGTTTTCGTATCTCGCGGCGGCAAAACCTGCATGGGAACGCCGGAGCGCCCGTAAGGAGTCCGGCACACGCCTTGCTCCCCTAAGGGCCACAGAGGCCTCCTTATGCAGAGTTTGCGCACCCGTTCTGGCTTTTCGCTCATCGAGCTGATGATCGTGGTCTCGATCATCGGGATCCTGTCGGCCTACATGGCACCCGCGCTACGTGCGTACGGGACCCGCGAGTCCGCCCGCTCCAACGCGCAGAACATCGCGGCGATCCTGGCGGACGCCCGCTCCCGCGCAATCTCTCAGGGCACCAACCACCTGGTGATCTTCTCCAATCCGGTGGTCTTCGCGAATCCCCTGGCGCCCACCGTCCCCGTCGCACAGGTGGTCCAGGATGTAGATGCGGACTGGGCGCTTAGCGGTGCCGACGTGGCCGAGAACGCCTTCGCCGCACAGGACTCCAATCCGGCCGTGACACCCTACGGCCTCGGCGCTTCCTCGCCCTTCTCCACCAGTCCCCCCGCGGGCGAGGACTTCGGCATCAACCGGCCCGCCGATCTCTCCGGCCTCGCCAACGGCACCAGCTTCCCGACCTTCGGCGGCGCAGCGGCCATCGGCTTCACCCCGCGCGGCATCCCCGTGGATCTG